>Ga0136611_10003444_pt1 | contig 11066 bp, 8 predicted proteins | sample AntDrymUQ2232306_2_FD_106645 | JGI IMG/M metagenome (GOLD analysis project Ga0136611, IMG submission 106645) | Polar desert sand microbial communities from Dry Valleys, Antarctica - metaG UQ223 (23.06) | ecosystem: Environmental > Terrestrial > Soil > Desert | place: Antarctica: Dry Valley... | reverse complement strand
CTCGAGGTGGATTTCGGTCGTGTCCGGGAAGTCATCCTTGAAGTTGAGGATGTTGGTGATGTCGGCCTGTCGCCAGCCGTAGATCGACTGATCAGGATCGCCGACCACGAACAGGTTGTTCCATCGCCCGGCCAGAGCCGTGATCAGGACGTACTGGACCTTGTTCGTGTCCTGGTATTCGTCGACCAGGATGTAGCGGAACTGCTGCTGATAGCGCGCGAGAAGACGCTCGTCTTCATCGAACAGGCGCAATGGGAGTCCGAGTAGATCATCGAAATCGACGGCGTTGGTTTGCCGGAGTTCACGCTCGTACTCACGGAACACCCGGACGACGATCTCGTCGTCGTGAGTCGCCGCCGCGTTGGCGAGTTCGTCGGGCGTGAGCATCTGCCCCTTGGCCTTCGAGATCCCGGATAGCATCCGTCGCGGCGCGTACTGTTTCGGATCCAGATTGAGGGTCTTTAACGCATTCTTGACCAGGTCGATCTGATCTCCGCCATCGTAGATGAGGAAGTTGGGCAGGAGCCCGATCCGATCCGCGACGATACCGGGATTCTGGCGCAGGATGCGTACACCCAGTGCGTGGAACGTCCCCATCACGAGGCCGTTGGTCGATGTGTCACCAACCAGACGGCTGATCCGGGCACGCATTTCGCCGGCCGCCTTGTTGGTGAAGGTCACGGCCAGAATCTGGTCCGGGCTGGCGCCGACGTGCTCGATCAAGTACGCGATCCGGTGGGTCAGCACCCTCGTCTTGCCGGAACCCGGACCGGCCACAACGAGAACTGGCCCATCAGTGGTGACCACGGCACGTTGTTGTTCGGGATTGAGGCCTTCCAGGAGGCGGGCTTCTTCAGTCAACATAAGAACCGGTGCTACCTCATCGTGGCTCTGCCGTGTGGCGGGAATTTGACGTTTGAGAATAGGGCAGGAAGCGCGGGGAATGACAGCTTCGAGTGTAGCATCTCATCGGATCGAATCCGGGTTCGGTTTGCTCACCTGACCAGACGGCCCATCCCCGTACTCTGGCCGGGGATGCTACTATTTTGGTGCGCCGGCCGAAGCGCCAGCGCAGCCCCGTACTGCGTACGAACATCATCCTGTCCGTTCACCTGAAGATCATTCCCCAAGGAGCAGCGGCTTGACGATTGCTGACCATCCATGGCGTGAAGTTGCCCTGAGCGACAGCGAATATGCTCAGATCCAGGAACTCCTCGGTCGCGATCCGGCTCCGGTTGAGCTTGGCATGTTCGGCGCGATGTGGAGTGAGCACTGTGGCTACAAGCACTCCCGCCCCCTGTTGAAGCAGCTTCCGACCGATGCACCCTGGGTCCTGCAAGGGCCGGGCGAGAACGCGGGCGCGGTTGATCTCGGCAACGGGCTGGCCGCAGTCTTCAAGGTTGAATCCCACAATCACCCCAGTGCGGTGGAGCCATACGAGGGTGCCGCCACCGGTGTTGGCGGCATCGTCCGCGACATCTTCACGATGGGCGCGCGGCCAGTGGCGATCCTCAATGCCCTCCGTTTCGGCAAGCTGGACGACGAGCGCAACCGCTACCTCTTCGACAATGTCGTAGCCGGTATCGGTGGCTATGGCAACTGCCTCGGGATCCCGACCGTCGGTGGCGAGATCGCCTTCGACGAAAGCTACGACGGCAACCCGATCGTCAACGCGATGTGCGTTGGGCTCGTCAAGACCGATGGCATCGTCCGCGCCAAAGCGAGTGGCATCGGCAACGTTATCGTATTGATTGGAGCGGAAACCGGGCGCGACGGTCTACATGGCGCGACGTTCGCTTCGGTTGACGACCCCGAATCGTCGCACCGGGGCGTCGTCCAGGTCGGCAATCCCTTCCTTGAAAAGCAGTTGATGGAAGCCTGCCTGGAGCTCTTGCAGGGTGATTCGGTGGTGGCCATGCAGGATCTGGGCGCGGCCGGGCTCACCAGCTCGATCATCGAGTGTGCCAGCCGCGGCGGTGTCGGTATCGACATCGATGTCTCCGCGGTCCCGCGACGGGAGACCGGCATGACGGCCTATGAGGTCATGCTCAGCGAGAGCCAGGAACGGATGGTCCTCGTGGCGCCGCCGGACCGCTTTCAGGAAATCGCCGCCGTCCTCGATCGTTGGTCGCTGAATTCGGCGCTCATCGGGAACATCACCGACGATGGCCTCGTGCGCATCCGGGACCGTGACGAAATCCACGTCGAGGTGCCCGTATCGCATTTCATTGATGAATGCCCGACGTACGTGGTCGCGACCGATGAGCCGGCCACCGCCAGGGTGCGCCGATCACTGGATCTTTCCCGGTTGGCCGATATCAGACAGGCCGATATAGGCACCACGCTCCTGAGGCTTCTTGGCTCCACGAATCTGGGAAGTCGTCAACCGGTTTGGGAACAGTACGATCACACGATCCAGACCAACACCGTCTTTGGACCGGGCCAGGCCGACGCCGCAGTGCTCAGAATCAAGGGCAAGCAGGAAGGGATTGCAATCAGCATGGATTGCAATTCCCGGTATTGCGACCTCGATCCGTACCTCGGTGCCCAATACGCGATTGTAGAAGCCACACGCAATGTTAGCGCGGTCGGGGCCCGGCCGATCGGACTGACCAATTGCCTCAACTTCGGCAATCCGGAACGCTTACCCGGCAACTGGCAGCTTTCCCAGGCAGTTGCCGGATTGGCAGACGCCTGCCGACAGATGGGTGTGCCGATTGTGAGTGGCAACGTCAGCCTGTACAACGAAACCGAAGGACGGCCGATCCAGCCAACGCCGATGGTTGGTTGCGTCGGGGTACTCGACGATGTCACTTTCGCCAGGGGCATAACCTGGAACGTCGGCGACGACATCTTCTTGCTTGGCGAAACCGCGCCGGGCCTCGGTGGGAGTGAATATCTCTCCGTCGTTCACGGAATGGTCGCCGGTTCACCCGTGCCAATCGATTTCGATCTGGAAAGGCGCCTGCAACAGTTCGTACGTGCTCTGGTGATCTCGGGTATGGTCACCGGCGTGCATGATGTTGCGGATGGCGGCCTCGCCGTCGCCCTGGCCGAAATGGCGCTGGAATCGAATAGTGGCGCCACCGTTTCACTGGGAACCGATGATCACCGCAACGATATCCGTTGGTTCGGGGAAAGCGCAAGCCGCGCGCTGGTGGCGGCTGCGCCGGAACAACGCCCCTCGATCGAGAGCGTCGCTCTCTCGTCTGGGGTGGGCGTCCTTCGGATTGGTATTGCCAGCGGCGATGGGTTGATCCTTGGCCGATCGCCGGCGTTGAGCTTAAAGGAAATGCAATCGACCAATGCCAGCGTGCTGGAGCGTGTCACAGAGGGCGTTACTCATGCTTGATTGTCAATCACTTCCCCACACGCACGTCTGGGAGCAGTAGTTCCATGTTTACACACCAACCCTTGCCCCCGTACGAACGACTGGACGAACTCGACAAGCCGCACGAAGAGTGCGGAGTGTTCGGCATCTTCGCCCCCGGCGAAGATGCCGCGCGCCTCACCTTCTTCGCGCTCTACGCACTCCAGCACCGGGGTCAGGAGAGCGCTGGTATCGCAACGTCCGATGGTCATCGGATCGCCAGTCATACAAGCCTGGGATTGGTCTCGCAGGCGTTCGACGAGGAAGACCTCAAGACGCTGCCGGGACACCTGGCAGTGGGGCACACGCGCTACTCCACCTCTGGTTCCAACCAGGCATGCAATGCCGGGCCAATGCGTGTCGGCACCCAACTGGGCGAACTGGCCATTTCCCACAATGGCAACCTGACGAACGCCCTTGCTCTCCGGCTGGAAATGGAGCGGGAGGGCGAAGCGTTTGCGACGACGACCGACAGTGAAATACTGGCCCGGGTCATCGCCCGCGCCCACGGCTTCACGCTCGTGGAGAAGATCAGGAATGCGATGCCGCGGATGATCGGGGCCTTCAGCCTCGCCATCCTGGCGGATGATCGGCTCCTTGCAGTGCGCGATTCGCTCGGGGTCCGCCCACTTTGTCTGGGCCGGCTTGGACCGAACTGGGTGGTGGCTTCGGAATCCGCCGCGTTGATGACCATTGGCGCCGAGTTCGTGCGCGAGGTGGAACCGGGCGAAATCATTGAAATAAGTGCCGAAGGCGTGACGTCGCACGGCACCGGCATCCCGGAGCACCAGGCCCTCTGCCTGTTTGAATTAATTTACTTCGCCCGGCCCGACAGTGAGATCAAGGGTGATCGTCTGCACATGATGCGCCAGCGGATGGGTGAGGAACTGGCCCGCGAAATGCCAGTCGAAGCCGATGTCGTCATCGGGCTTCCGGATTCGGCAACACCCGCCGCCATCGGATACGCTCGGCACTCCGGGATTCCCTATCAGGAAGCGCTCATCAAGAACCGCTACATCGGCCGCACGTTCATTCAGCCCGACCAGCGACTTCGCTCGACAGGCGTGTCGCTCAAATTCAACGTGTTGCCCGAAGCGGTCGAGGGCAAACGGGTGATCCTTATCGATGACACCATTGTCCGGGGCACGACGAGTGGACCGGTGGTCCAATTGATCCGCGCGGCCGGTGCCAAAGAAGTACACATGCGGGTGCATGCGCCTCCGATGATCTGGCCCTGCTATCTCGGGGTCGATCTGGCCAAGAAAGAAGAGCTGATTGCGGCACGGATGACCGTGCCGGAGATTGGCCGCCACATTGGCGCCGACAGCATCGGGTATCTTTCGCTCGACGGATTGTTCCGGGCGATTGGCAAGGGACGTCAGGGATTCTGCACGGGCTGCCTGACCGGCAACTACCCGGTCCCGACGTTTACGAACGCGGGCAAGCTCGCGCTGGAACGTGTGTAATCGTTGAGGGGGAATGTGTGGCGGATCAGGTCGGCACATTGAAACAAACGGCATTGCTCGATCGTCATAAGGCGCTTGGTGCCCGTATCGTACCGTTCGCAGGCTGGGAAATGCCCGTCCAATACGAGGGCATCCTGTCTGAGCACCATGCCGTTCGGACGGCCTCGGGCCTTTTCGATCTCGGCCACATGGGACAGGTTGAGATTGTCGGCCCGGACGCCCTTCCCTTCCTGCAATTCACAACCACCAACGATGTGGGCATGCTTGAGCCGGGTGACGCAAAATACGGTCTCCTGCCCAATGAAGCGGGCGGGGTTGTGGACGACATCATCGTCTACCGCAACCCTCCCGGGCACGATGGCTACATGGTCTGCGTCAATGCGTCCAACACGGACAAGGACGTTGCCTGGTGGCAGGAACTGCGAAGCCGTCGCGCCGACCTCGACGTCACGGTTCAGGACGTGTCAACCGACCTTGGCATGATTGCCATTCAGGGGCCGCGTGCCGAATCGATCGTCAAGCGCGTGACCGACGTACCGGTCGAAAATATCGATTATTTCTCCTGGCGAATCGGGATGATCGCCGGTGTCGAGGCCAGGATTGCCCGCACCGGCTACACCGGTGAGGACGGGTTCGAGTTCTACGCGCCGAATAGCCAGATCGGCCAGATCTGGGACGCGCTGATGGAGGCCGGCGAACAGGAGGGCATCGCGCCGATCGGCCTGGGCGCGCGCGATACGCTTCGACTCGAGGCCCGGATGCCGCTCTACGGACAAGAACTCGGCGACGATATCAGCCCGTACGAGGCCGGCCTCGGTTGGGCCGTGAGCCTCACCAAGGGTGACTTTATCGGTCGCGAGCCCATGGAAAAAGTGAAATCAGATGGTCCGAAGCGCCGTACGGTCGGCTTCACCACGGTTGGGCGCACTGCAGCCCCCCGGTCCCACAATCCGGTCGAGGTGGATGGTGATGAAATTGGGACGGTAACAAGTGGCACCTTCTCTCCCACGCTCCAGGCCAACATCGGCCTGGCGCTGATCGACCGTTCGTTCGCTGGTGTCGGTAAGCCACTTCAGGTTATTGTCAGGGGCAAACCGGTCCAGGCGGTCCAGGTGAAAACGCCATTCTACAAGCGAGATCGATAGTTCCAAACCCCCACCCTGTATATAGTGACAATGTCAACGGTTACTGATCCAGTCTCCACTTCGGGTGATTCCGAATGGAAGGAGTGAACATGAGCGCACCAGAGAACCTGAAATTCACCAAAACGCATGAATGGGTCCGTGTCGAGGACGATGTGGTCACCGTGGGCATTGCCGATTACGCTCAGCAGGAGCTCGGCGATATCACCTATCTCGAGCTCCCGGAGGTTGGGTCGAGCATTTCAGCTGGTGAGCCGTTTGGTGTGGTCGAGTCGGTCAAGGCTGCATCCGATATTTACTCCCCGCTCGACGGAGAAGTGCTCGAGCGCAACGATGACGTGGTCGATGCTCCGGAAGCGATCAACGCCTCGCCCTACGGCGATGCCTGGCTGATCAAGGTCCGCGTCACCGATTCGACACAAATCGAGTCGCTCATGGATTCCGGTGAGTACGATACATTTGCCGCCAGCGCCGCGCATTAGCGGCACATCCGCGTCCCCATTGCGGCACGAAAAGGGTCCTGGACAGAGCCATGACATTCAATCCCCATACACGTGAAGATCGGCAGGAAATGCTCGATGCCATCGGCGTCGACACCATCGCTGATTTGTTTACGCCAGTTCCCGACCAGTATCGCTTTCCGACGCTCGACCTACCGCCGATGCTGACGGAAATGGAAGCGGCACAGCGCATGGAAGCGCTGGCTAACATGAATATCGTGCCCGCATCGGAGGATATCTACCTTGGCGCTGGATCGTACCAGCACTACGTGCCAGCGGCAGTTGGACAGATCCTGGCCCGCGGTGAGTTCTATACTGCCTACACGCCTTACCAGCCGGAAGTGGCCCAGGGCACGCTCCAGGTTATCTACGAATTCCAGTCGATGGTAGCCGAACTGCTCGGCACCGAAGTTGCCAACGCCTCCATGTACGACGGCGCGACTGCCCTCGCTGAAGGCGCCCTGGTGACCGTGTCGTCTACGAAAAAGCGGAGTCGAATTGTCGTCTCCGGGACCGTGCATCCGTCGTACCGGCGTGTGCTCCGGACTTACGTCGAAGGCGCCGGCATCGATGTGGTCGAGGCTGGAGGGTCGGCCAATCCATTTGTCACCACCGTCGACGACATCCGTCCGTTGCTGGGCGATGACCTCGCGTGCGTTGTCATCCAGTACCCCAATTTCTACGGCGCCATCGAAAACGTTGCGGCGCTCGCCCAGGAAGTCCAGGACGCCGGTGCAATGCTGGTGGTATCGACCTCGCCGGTGCCGCTCGGTTTGCTCAAATCTCCCGGGGAACTGGGCGCCGATGTCGTGACCGCCGAGGGACAATCATTGGGTGTTGCGCAGAGCTACGGTGGCCCCTACGTGGGACTGCTCGGCGCCCGCCAGAAGCTGATCCGTCAGATGCCGGGTCGCATTGCCGGTATCACCAAGGACAGCGAAGGTAAGCGGGGTTACGTGCTTACCTTGCAGACCCGTGAACAGCACATCCGGCGGGAAAAGGCGACGAGCAACATCTGCACCAACCAGGGTTTGATGGCAACCGCCGCGACCGTGCACATGGCAACCCTGGGTCCGGAGGGGTTCCGCGAGGTGTCCCGCGCGTCTTACCAGAATGCTCATTATCTGGCAGCCCAGCTCACACGGGTCGAGGGATTCACGCTTGCCTACGACTGCGCGTTTTTCAATGAGTTCACCGTGCAGACACCGATTCCCGCAAGCGAGGTGAATGCGACCCTGCTCGAAGAAGATATCCTGGGCGGGTACGACCTTGGACGAGACGACAATTCCCTTGCGAACTACCTGCTCCTGGCCGCCACCGAACTGAATACCAAAGACAGCATTGATCGCTTCATTGGTGTGGCAAGAGACGCGATGCGCTAGACTTCAGCATCAATCGGGGATCGAGCCGCATCACGTCAAGATGCGGCTTCGTTTTGGTGGAATCGGATTGTGCCCGGGATCTATTCGTTCAATTGCTATACTTCGATTGAGATTCGTCTCGTTTTCCTGACTTAATCCCGTTCATTGTCCCTGGCGTTGCGCCGTATGTCGCCGATCAGTAAATGGAGTTAGCGTGGTCAAGCCCATCGTTGCCATCGTCGGACGCCCGAACGTTGGGAAATCCACTCTTTTCAATCGGCTGGTCGGTGAGCGTCGCGCTATCGTCCAGAACGAGCCGGGCACAACCCGCGACCGTATTTACGGCACCGCCGAGTGGGTCGGCGTCGAGTTCACGGTCATCGATACCGGTGGATTGCAAGACGACGATGAGATCGCGAGCGATCCAGAGGCGACTGAGACGTACATTGCCCAGCAGACGCGTGAACAGGCGTCGGCGGCGATCACCGAAGCCGATGTTATCGTCTTCATGGTCGACACCACCACGGGACCGACGGCGGGCGATGCGGAAATCGCGGCATTGCTGCGGCGGGCCGATAAGCCGACGATTTTGGCCTCGAACAAGGCGGACAGCGTCGGCCGGCGAGAATTGGTCTTCGAGTTTTACAACCTCGGCCTCGGCGACCCGATCGGCATTTCTGCCTATCACGGAAACGGCACCGGCGACCTGCTCGACAAGATCATCGAAAGCCTCCCCGACGCCGAGGAAGAGGAAGAAACAGAGGGGCCGCGAATCGCCATCGTTGGTCGCCCGAACGTGGGCAAGAGCCGATTGCTGAACGCGCTCCTCGGTCAGGAGCGTTCCATCGTCAGCGACCTGCCCGGGACCACCCGGGACAGTATGGATACCCAGATCGAGTGGGAAGGCGAGCCGCTGACGCTCATCGACACGGCCGGTATCAGGCGCCGGGGCCGTGTCGAGCACGGCATCGAGCGGGTGAGCGTGATGCGGTCGATGCGTGCGATCGACCGGGCCGATGTGGTGTTGCTCCTGATCGACGCGACCGAGGATTTCACTGCCCAGGATCTGCACATTGCCGGGTACGTCGAAGAGCAGAAGAAGGGCCTTGTTGTCGTCGTCAACAAGTGGGACTTGATCGAGAAGGACTCCCACACCATGGAGATCTATCGAAAACGCGCCCAGTCCCAGCTCGACTTTATGGCCTATGCGCCAGTTGTCTTCATTTCGGCCAAGCTCGGCCTCCGCGTCGGTCAGGCCATCGACTCGGCGCTCACGGTGATTACCGAACGAAACAAGCGCGTGAGTACGGCCCAGCTCAACAAGGTCCTTAAGGACTCGGTGGCGAAGCATCAGCCGCCTTCCCGGCCCGGCAAATGGATCAAGTTCTTCTACGCTACCCAGGCCGATACCTCGCCGCCTACGTTCATCTTTTTCTGCAACGATCCCAAGCAGATTCATTTCTCGTATCGCCGCTATCTTGAGAATGAGCTCAGGGAGGCGTTCGGCTTCCAGGGAACGCCGCTTCGCCTGTCTTTCCGGAGCCGCCGGGAACTGGATTAGCCATGGATACCGCCGGTGCACTGCTGTTGATTGCCGGAGCCTACCTGCTTGGGGCGATTCCATGGGGACTGGTCTTCGGCAAGCTCAAGGGTATAGATGTTCGCCGGCATGGGAGCGGAGGCACCGGCGCGACGAACACCCTGCGGCTCCTTGGCTGGAAGATGGCGCTTGGGGTTTTTCTGCTCGACTTCGCCAAGGGGCTGCTGCCTGTCCTCCTGGCCAGGGCGCACGACGCTTCAGATTGGGCGACGGCTACGGTCGCTATTACGGCTGTCGTCGGCCATTGTTGGTCACCGTTTATTGGGTTCACGGGTGGCAAGGGGATGGCCACGGGCGGCGGTGCGGCGGTCGGCCTTGCCTGGTGGCTGGTACTGCTCCTCCTGCCCATCATTGCCATTGTGGCCCTGACGCGGTACGTGTCGTTGGCGTCCCTGTTCGCTGCCGTTGTTGGCCCGACGATTATGGTCGTATTGGCGGCTCGTGGAGATTTCCCGTGGGGTTGGGCACTCGGGATCACGGGCATCGCCGGGATCATCGTGTACCAGCATCGGACGAACATCGCGCGGTTGAGGAACGGCACCGAGCGCAAGTTCGGTAACCGGGAGGCACCCCAACCACCGGCCGCCAGCGAGCCGGCCTGACCGCCTGCACTATCGCTCGTAACCAGATGGATTAGCCTGAACCCAATCCCAGTGCGACCCAATCATCGAATCGAGCGTCGAGTGCTTCGGATCCCAGCCGAGAAGTTCCCGCGCCCGGGACGAGTCGGCGATGAGTGCCGGCGGATCCCCTGGGCGCCGTGGCCCCATGACGACTGGCAGTCGTTGGTCGGTCGTCAGCTCCACCGCTTCCATCATCTGCGAAACCGAGAATCCGGACCTGGTGCCGAGGTTCATGACGCCGAGCGGTTGATCGAGGTGTTCCAGCGCCAAAATGTGAGCGTTGACCAAATCGATTACGTGGACATAATCGCGTACTGCCGTGCCATCCTCCGTGCTGTAATCGGTGCCGTAGACGGTGAACTGGTCACGCTTGCCGGTCAGTGCCTCCAGTGCCACGGGAATGATGTGCGTCTCCGGACGGTGATCTTCGCCCAGACGCCCACATGAGCCAGCCACATTGAAATACCGGAAAATGGCGTAGTTGAGGCCGTATGTTTGTCCGTAGTCGGCCAAAATTCGCTCCATCATAAGCTTGGACGAACCGTACGGATTGATTGGAACCGTAGGGGAGTCTTCGCGGATGGGCAAGGTTTCTGGCTCGCCATACACGGCGGCCGTCGACGAGAAGACGAACTTGCGGATACCGGCGGCGCGGACCGCGTCGAGCAGGTTGATCCCACCCACAACGTTCGTCCGGTAGTACTCGGCTGGTTGATCGACACTCTCCGGCACCAGGTGCAGGGCAGCGAAATGGAGCACGGCTTCGACACGGGCAGATGACACGGCGTCGAAGGTTGCGGCCGAATCGCGAAGGTCGCACTGGACGAACTCCGCGCCTTCAGTGACGGCATCGAGGTGCCCGCGCTGCAGGTTGTCCAGGGCCACCACAGCGAAACCGCGCTCGATGAGCATGGCGACCGCGACGCTGCCGATGTAGCCTGCCCCACCTGTAACTAAAACCCGCATGCCAGGCCCTTCACTTACCGAAAATGTTCGCCATTGTG
>Ga0136611_10003443_pt1 | contig 11068 bp, 10 predicted proteins | sample AntDrymUQ2232306_2_FD_106645 | JGI IMG/M metagenome (GOLD analysis project Ga0136611, IMG submission 106645) | Polar desert sand microbial communities from Dry Valleys, Antarctica - metaG UQ223 (23.06) | ecosystem: Environmental > Terrestrial > Soil > Desert | place: Antarctica: Dry Valley... | reverse complement strand
CTATTACAGGCCTTTCATTATCATTAACTTTTACAGTAAATGAACACGATTGACTACCAGAGGATACATTTACTGTAGTTGTTCCTATCGGAAAAAAACTTCCCGAAGCCGGTGTACTTGTAATGCCACTACAGTTGCCTGATGTTGTAGGAGTAAAGGTTACTACAGCTCCACATTTTCCGGGATCATTATTTACTGTTATATTGGATGGGCAGGTAAGAACGCAAGGCAGAGAGTTTTGAGAAAAACTATTGCCCCAAACAAAAGCAAAAAACAGCAGTAAAATATTGCTGCGTAACGTTGTTTTAAATAGTGTGGTTAGCATAACTTTTAAGTTTAAATTGTTAGGTAATGAAGGTGTATAATCTATTAATGCAATCATTATACCAAGTAAAAACTACGTAAAACTGAAGTGATTTGCTTTTTATAGAAAAGAACCAAGGTATAAGTTGAATGGTTCGTGAGACACGAACCAAGGCATAGGCAAGAAACCAATCATTATTTTTGTAAGACCAATGTACTCATGCAACGCAAATCGTTCACATTTACGGTTTTAAGAGGCTCTAGAAAAAATAAATTATGCTTCTGTATAATGTTCTGCAATAACGCTCTCGTTAACAGGAATAGTTTGGAAGAATCCGGGATGCGAGAAACGCCATCTGCAATTAGCTCCACACTTTGTTCAATTCCAATATCGGAGGTCATTCGAATAAATAAAGAGCCTTTCGGTTTAAGAACACGAACCAACTCTGAAATCATATCATTGAAATGATCTGTGTTTTTTGCGAAATGCAAAACGGCACTACAAATAATGTGGTTAAAATAATTATCCTCAAATGGCATTTGCTCAACCGGCGCATTAAGGAATGTTTTGCCGGGTAATTGGGGATATTTGCTTTTCAATTCAGCAATAGATGCAGCATCGCTATCTATGCCATAAATGGAGATGTTGTTCAATAAAAACCAATGAAAATTTCTTCCTTCGCCGCAACCGGCATCCAATATGGTATCACTTGCATTATACCTGTCTTTCATTATCTGATCAAGCAGGTAGATATCTGTGTTGCCTAAATCGGATATTGAAGATTGCATGTGGTATTTGGGTTAATTTTTTTTGCGTTTTAACATTTTAAGCTCGCTTTCCGCGTACAAATAACTTTCAATTAATAATTGTGTTCTTTCGGCTGAAAAAGCTGAGTCCAAAGTTATCTTAACCAGCAATAAAAGCTTTGTTGGTGAAAACACCGATAAAGGGAAGTTCCACTATTAGCAACTTTTTAATTTTCAATGATTTTAATAGAAGCAAACCAACTAAAAGCAATTCAGTACTATAAGTCTTTTGATACTTTTAAAAGGCAAAGAACAAAGTTTTAATATGCAAAGTTGCCAGCAAAATCGCCAGTAAAAATAAAAAAATCCTCCCAAGTACAAGACAAGAGAGGATTATTTTTAAACTTGTGATCCGGCTGGGAGAACACCAATATTCATTAACCGATTAAAAATGAATAGATTAAACTTATTGTATGTAACTGCCCGCTCTAGAAACGAACTGCTTTTATCCTTTCAACGAACTAAAAATGATTTTGACAAAGTAAAAGTACAAGATTTTTTAATAAAGAGATAAAATTGAAACTGAGATAACCCTTTGTAATTTGTAATAATTAATAAAATAATTCATCCGCTGCCCGTCTCCATAAAGCATTGTGTTTATAAGCACACGGCTGCTAAGTGTGACTCATCTTTAATAAACATACTTCTACCGCAATAGCACAAACGTACCTTTTTTGTACTTATGATTTTTTTCGTTCACCGAATTTTTGAAACGAATAGAATATACATATACTCCCACTGTTGCTTGTTTGCCTTTAAACAAGCCATCCCATCCGCTGTTGGCATTACGGGTATCAAAAACTTTTTGTCCCCAACGATTAAAAACCTGCAACTGATATTCATCAACAGGGCAATTAATGTTGCCACGCAATACATCATTTAATCCATCGCTATTGGGTGTAAAGGCGCTTGGTACAAATACGGTACAGGCAGCACATTCCTGAAAGTTTACCTGTGTGGTAAAGTTTTTACTACATCCCAATGTATCGGTTGCAGTAATTATAAAAGTACCGGGGGCATGTATCTTCACCATGTTATCAGTTATGCCATTCCAACTGTACTTAATTCCTGGGCGGGCTTTTGCCAAAACCAATGTATCATTTTTGCAAAGAAAGGTATCAGCAGGCAATTTCAGCGAGTACACTAAACTGCGCCTTAATGTATACGGTTCCGTAATTTGGCAATTGCCATTAAGTGTAAGACGAACATTATAATTGGCCTTGCTAACACTATCAGGCACGGAATAAATATCATTTACAGCACCTACAATGGCAATGCTATCGCGGTACCATTGATAAACAGCCCCGGGCTGTGCCGGAGTTTTTAGTATATAATTGCCGGTGCAGGGCGTACCACTTTGCACACTTATGTACTTAAAATTAAAATCTTTGGTTTCGGCGAGCTGGAGGTTATCTAAATAAAAACTAAGATTGTCATGCATGTTTGCCTTGTTTTCTAAATCCTCAACACCCCACGGAATTAATGAACAATCGGGGCCAACTTCCAGTACGCTGATATCTTCAGGGGCGGTAAATTCTATTTTTGCCTGTACCCAGGTACCATTGCTATATACAGAAGCACTGCCCAATAATACCCAGCCAGGAAAATTTGAGGGGCAACCATTACCCGTACCCGTGCGCTTTCCAAATGGAACTGCATTGCAGTTAGTATTGCCAAATATACCAAGCTGAATGGGGAAGGGAACAAAATTTGTATTAACGACGGATTTAAACCTTCCAGCATAAAAAGTAAAGGTATATTTGTTTCCTTTTATCAGCGGTGTTTGCAGGCATTGAGCAATATAAGCTTTTCGCACAGTATTTTCGGGTCGGCTTACTACAAGAGAGTTGTCAGATCCAATACTCACAAATGCTTTACCGTCCGGCAGTGGAAGTTGTATCGGTCTATGGTAAAATAAAGCGGCTGAATCATCCTTACAAGTTAAAGGATGGTAATGGTTTGCCGATCCGTTCCATGCTACCCCATATGGCCAATCTTTAATAATATTATAATCTAGTAGGACAGGATAGTTTGGGCATTGGTCGTACTCTTCAAAGGAAGGATTAAGCAATATGTTTTTCGCCGCCTTCCAACTGCACTGGCAATCTGGATTTTTTAAATCATTGCAAACGACCTGGGCTGAGACTTCGCAATAAAAAAAAAGAAAAATTAAAAGAAAAAAAACTTTCATGGGTGTTACAAAAATAACTTCACCTCGTGGGATTGATTTGTATTAAAATGTCAAAGGGCCTGTGGGTGAACTGCTACATGTGGCATTGGAACAGGTTCCCTCACAAATAGCCCTAACCTGAACAGTGCCACCACTACTAGTCGAAATGGTGATTGAAGTTCCGGTTACGCAATATGTAAAGCCTCCCCCACTGCTGTAATTGCCACCGAATGAGTAAGCTATTGCTCCGGTTACAGCAGTCCAAGTAAAAGTTGTAGTGCTTCCAGAAGCGTTACCGAAAAAATTAGTAGGTGTAGCACAACTACACGGGGTAAGTTTTTTTATTGAAGTGACTTTGGATTTAGCCGCTTTCTTTTTTGACGGCTTTATAATTGTGAATGATAAAATACTAATGATTAATGATGCAAAAATTGCTAAATACAAATACTTTTTCATGATTTACGGATTTAGGGGTTAAAAAATACCAACAAGGTGAAGTAATGTAAAATAAATTTAATTGTTTTTATTTACAATAGCAAGAAAATAAGTAACCTTCAAAATCCATTAATTATTGATCATCACCTTTCCAAAAGCAGCGTATCCGATTATTTTTTTATCTCTTCCAAAAGTATAACCGAATCGTTTTACAACACCCCAATCATCAATATCAACATGATCGCTATTTATATTCATAAACTGTTCGTAATATTCGGGAACCTATATTTACCCGGGTTAAATTCCCCTGGTCTGCAACGAGATTGTATAATTAACACGGCATTTAATTCAGGAAGCGAAGCATACTTATAATTAGTAATAATGGCATCAATCACATTAAAAATTCCTCTTTTTGTTGGAGATTTTCCATAGAGCAGTCTTTGACCAAGAGAGAGTTTACTTTCTTGTGATTTCAGTTTATTTTGATCCTCCGCTTCACAAGTGTGTAAATAATTTATATTTCTTTTCTTGCCTGCGTGGATTAATTTTTTCCGATGTTATGCAATGATATTCTTTTACCATTCTTCTAAATCTTGATGGTAACTAAATGGCTGTATGGATGCCCTGCATCAAGGAGCTGGTAAACAAGATAAGGCTGTTCGCCAAATCCTATTTTATCCATGTAAACAGATATTATTTCTACGGGCTTTTCCTTTCAATTTTTTCATTCAAGGCAAAGTTAAAGAGATATGAACGGTGTTAGTTGATGCTCTTTTATTAAGAGAACTAAGATCCTCAAAACGCTTCAACTTTTCATAAAAATTCATGTGATCATGTTCCTTTAAAAAGTTGTGCGCATGGATGCACTTTGCCTTGCATTCTTTCATTTTTTATTCGTTATAATTAAGAGCTCTTCTTATACTATTCGGGTCGGTTATTTTTGCGACCATTGTTCATAGATTTGATTCAATTTTTTCTTTGATTTCTTCCACTTTTTTCATGAAGATATTTTTACCTGATTCATTAATAATTGCCCATGATTTTATTTCCTGAAAGTGATCAAGAGTATGGAGTTTATGAACTGCCTGGTTAAAGTTTTTTCCAATGGCATTGAGTTCTTTTTTAGCTGGATCATTTCGGCTAAAAATTCATCGGCGGATAGATTACGATAAAGAATATTTACAGGTTCTTTGAGAAGAATATGCTTGGCATATTCACTGAGGCTATTTGAAGCAGTCCGGACCTGATTTTTTTTGTCTCTTTCATCACTTTTTCATTTTCACATCTGACTAAATACCCCCGAAACGACTTCGGAGTGAAAGGGCAAGATTATCAAACGTGCCACGTTTGTACATCTTGCCGGTTGCAGATTTAGCAACCTAAAAGCTTTTATAAAATTAGTATGTGGGATAGTCTAAAAAAATACCTGTTCAAATTCTGAATGGATGAATGCATGAAATACAAAATAGATTTGCATTGTAAAATTATTTTTAAAAACATAAAAACGTGATTTATGAACAGTGAAATACCAACCCAGGCAAAACAAAAATCAAAGATTTTTGAAACAGTTTTAAGCAGTCCGGGAGTGGCTGAAAAATGTAAAATTAATTTGATGTTAAGCCGTCAAAATATTATCCTATTAAGCCGGTTAATTGAGGCGGGTTTACTAACAGATAAAAAGAGTTTTGATGATGAGATCATCACTGCTATTCCAAAAGAATCATTGACTGAATTGAGAACGGTTCATGAAGAGATTTTGCATAAGACAGGGCTTACAGAATTTTATGAAAGATTGAAATTACTTTAGTCTTTTTCCAGAAAGGAAAATGAAAGATGACTGAATAAAAAAAGGGCTATAAAAGCCCATCATCTGCGAAAGAAAAAAATCCTTCGTCTGTAATAATAAGATGATCCAGTAGAGGTAAATCTAAAAACTTACCAGCCTCTTTTATTTTACCTGTCAATTCTTCATCCTGCCTGCTCGGTTTTAAATTTCCACTGGGGTGATTATGAGCAATTACGATATAGCTTGCATTGGATTTTAATGCTGCCATGAAAATCAGTTTGGGGTCAGCAACAGTACCTGAGATTCCCCCTTTAGACAGCTGGCAAATTCCCAAAACTTTATTTGCCTTGTTCAGTAACATCACTTTAAATTCTTCCACAAATTCCAATTTGTTTTCATCCCAGTATTGGATGAACAATTCACATGCATCATTTGACCTGGTAATCTTGGGACGGTCTGACGCTTTCACTTTGGATCTGTAAATCAATTCCACTTCTGCGATCTGGCTTAATAATTCTAATTTAATCTGTTCCATAATTGTAAATTTTAATAGTTTAAAAATTAATTATGGAGCTTACCCGCCTTTGGGCAATCAAGGCAAAGAAGCAACGGAATAAATAGAATCTATAAGAGTAATGGAAGGCTATTTTTTATGCCGGAATTTCTTTGCCGCTACAGCAGCCCAAAGGCTAACTTTGTGCAGGAATTAATAAAGAAAAAAATACTTAATCAATAAAAATTCCAATCAGTAAATTTTCGGTTTGAATATTCTGTAAAACTTCTTTATTCGGAATCATTGCAAGCTGTACCAGTAATACGAACTTTTGCCCATTGGTTAAAAGTTGTTTCCAGGAAATCAGAAAGCCGGTTTGAAATACCCATTACTTATGCGCTTCTTCCAATTTCAGGGATTTTGATCTCTGTATCTTCATTAGCTACTTTGTTTTCATTATCATAGGTAAACAACGTTTTTTTTCTACTGTGTAATCATGAGGGGAGGAATGAAAGTTGAATATCTCTTATAACTTTTGAAGCTGTACTTTCCCGAAGCATGAGAGATTGTACAGCTTATATCTTGAAAACGCAAGAGCACATAAGAATGGTTGGCTTCCAATTTTAGAATTAGTTGGAATTCGCCTTGGTGGTTGCCTAAGAGAATAAAGCAGACAGAAAAGTATCTCAATAAATTAAAGCGGCAGGAAGAAAAAATGAAAAACAGTCTTTTGAAAATAGATTAGTAATGCATTAATTAGTGAAAATAAATACCGGCTGAGAAATTCAGCCGGTATTATTAATAAATATTATTTCAAATATTTCTATTACCTGAATATTACTGTTTAAATATTTGCAAACTCGTCCATGCTTTGCCATCCCAAACACGCAGAAAATACAGGTTGGCTGGTAAAGGGCTTAAATTAATACTAGTTTGTTGTAAGCCGCCTGCATACTTAAATTGTTTTTTAATTACACCTGACTTATCCGTTATCTGCAATTCATAAAATTTTTGGGCAGGATCTTTGGAAGGTTGGCCTTTGCCATCAACTGCCTGAACAGTTAAAGTATTGTTTGTTGGATTGGGCGATGCAGTAAAACCATAACCGCAATTATTTACCTGAACATATTTTGTTGCAGGGCTACCCCCTGCATCACAGGCATTGGCAACTCTTACCCCAACCACACCACTGCTTGTGCCTGTACGTAACGTTAAATAATTTGAGTTATTTCCGGCAATATAAGTCCAGTCACTTGGCCAGAACCATGCATAACCAGTAGCTCCAATAAGAGTGGGAGTTATGCTAAAATAAACCTCCTGATTGTTACAAGCTATTGATGGGCCGCTTATCTGATAATCTGAACTGCTGTAACCACCAACCCTTACTTCTTTTGTAACTGTGGTTGGCCCACCGCAAGTATTTGTTATGATTGCTGTTAAAGTAATATTTCCACTGCTGTTTTTGGTTAAGGTTGTTTGGGTGGAGTTTGGAGAGTTAATCGTAACTATGCCTGAAGGAGATGCTTGCCATTGAACATTTGCACCCGCGGGAAGGTTAGTTATTATATAATCGTTTGAAGTAGCACAAACGGTATTATCTCCTGCAATATAATACGTACCTGAATTTGTCAATAAGGAAATATTTGTAGTATTAGTTGTCAAGGCTCCTGAATTAGTTGGGTCAAGCCAGTTGCTTAGTCTTGTTGCATTTGTTCCTCCACCAGTCCACGAAATATCAAACCTGCCATATTCCCCTACAGGCAACTGGTTGCAAAAACAATTGTTATCTCCGATTGCACAAGTATTATTTTGATTGCCATGAAGCTGTCCTACAACTCTGTGGTTCTGGTCGAAAAGGGAAGAGCCAGAAGAACCATGTTGAACAATTCCCTGATCAAAAGTAGCACGCCAATGATTGTTCCCACCACTACCAGGATAAGTTACTGAAATTACCGGATCAATATCGCGGCTTATCTTCATTAGATCACCACTTGGATGATGTATTCCTGTTGCTGATGTTGCAGGATTTGCATCTCTGCTCCAGCCGGCATAAAATATTCCCGAGTTTGTCGGTGGTATTTGATTTAATTCCAGTAGTGCAAAATCCGTTGCACCATTATTAGCTCTTAGTTGGCAACCATTAAATTGAACATCTTCACGCCAGCCATTGTCTCCGATACACGTGGTGCTCCATGTTTGAAATTGGAAGACCCAATTTTGCACGTTTGCATCAAGGCAATGTTCTGCCGTAAGCAAATAAGGAATATTAGTATTACACGTATTCATTATTAGTGCTCCTGTACAAGATGTTACCCCGCCAGATACAATTAAGGCTACCGAGTTTCTTTCATTTTCCCAACCAGTTCCTTCCGGGCAAACAACATTTCTGTTACAAGGTGCCGAAGTACCCGGATTGCCAAAAAAGTCATTTCCAAATTTTCTGTATCCAAAATTGATTTGGTTTATTCTCAATGCTGAAAAACCTTTTTCTTTCAGTGGCACTTTTAAAACAATATTCATCGTATTGCCCTGATATACTCTTGTTGCCCAAACTTTATTTTGGTTATTTTCCTTTGCAGTAATGCTGTCTGTTAATTCGTGGTTTGTATAAATGCTTAGTAAAGCGTTTGGCGAAAGATAAAATTCATTAAAGTGTACCGAAACGTTAAGCGCACTATATGCTTTGATTGTTAAAACATAAACTATTAAGCTGTCCTTCTCAATTACTTTCGCTGCTGTCAAAACATCAATATCCACATTTACAGGTAGGGCAAAACTATATTTATAATCAGTCGTAACTTCTTTACCAGTTTTAACCAGATTCTTTAATTTTTCAAATTCGACAGGAGCTGTGATGCTTCTTTCATTTCGTGGAATATCCTTTGCCGGTATTAAAGTATTCGGAACTCCGGCTTCAAAAATTTTTGTCTTTACCTGTGAGTAGGCACTGAGATTTACAACGATCAGTATCGCTACAACAAGTTTGGTGTAAATAAGTTTTTTCATATATCATTTTTTAGTTTTTAATAAATAGTTGCATGTTATTCCCGCGCCAATTCCTTTAAACCATTTTGTTCGTGAGCTTGAATTGTCGTCTCCGAGAAATCGAAATACTGCATCCTGCATCCACACATCAAAAACAGGAAGAATAAGGGTGGGACCTACTTTAATTCTGCCGATTCTTTTTACTATACCTATATCTACATTTGCAGAAGACCCGAAAAATCTTTTGGTTTTAAGTTTATATGGATTGGTTATAGGATTGTTGGGGTTGTTATAGGTGATGTGATACTTTTGCGAATAGGTAAAATAATTATCGATATTTACCCCTGTTGTTAGTTGCCAATCTTTTTTGAGGTTGAAAATTTTTTCCACTCCTACTTTTACTATAATACAATTATACCTGTACTTGTCGGTAAAAAAAGGTATAAATAAATTGCTTGGATATTGTATGTGTCGTGATGAGTTCTTACCAAATCTTCTGATGTAGTTATCCATTTTACTAAAAGAATGCCGATAATAGCCACTGCCAAATTTTAGAAACAAAGAATTTCGTATTGGAATTTTATACGCAGCACTTATACCCCAACTTTTACCTTGTATATTGACGTGATTAGTATCAATCGAATTAATAGCATAGAAAAATTCAGGATACCAATCTTTTCGGATGTAAGGATTCACTTCAATTTGATTTTTTCCTCTTTGCCCTACTATGCTATTGCTAAATAGTAGAAACAGAATTGCAGTTAATTGTGTTTTCATTTTACGATTTTTTAATTATAGCTGACAATGAAAGTCGTGAAAACGTTGCTTGGAGGACTGTTGTCACTTGATAAAATAAATTGCTTATATAATGAATTTGTAACGGTATGTCCATTCATTTTACCTCCTTGTCCGTTATCAGAAAATTCTATAATTATAGCACGGGTAATATTTGCAGACTCCGAATCAATAGTTCCATTGGTAAGATTATGATATTTAATTAACCTCCACTTACCTGTTAAGTTGTATCGTGGTTTTTGTTGCAAACAAATGAAGTCATTGCAAATAATAAAAAAAATATATTGTTCATATATGTACAATTATGTAAGGCACAATTAAGGCAAATCATTCAAGCATAAATATCCCTCATTCTTTTATAAAAAACAACCGTATAAATACGGTATTTATTTCAACTATCATCCTATGATGGTCCAAGGAAGTGACCCACAACCGCTCAGGTGTTTGCTAAGTGGCAAAAGCCATGTAATGATATTTTTACCAGTTTAAAAAAACTATGCTTTTGCATTTGATACTAGAGCAACAACCTTACTGTGCCATTGGGCAAAGACCGAGATAGGCGAAGTTTGCCGTAAAGAAAAAAACATGAAATAATTAATGAAGTCAGCGGCACAGTATGCGCAGAGCACGTGCTGATAGGCGAAATTTCGGAGCTGAGAATTTAAAATTTGTTTGTAAAAAATACTTTCCTGCTTGTAAACTTTTTATTTTTTTTACTCTAAAATTTTTGTATTAAAGCTACCGTTTGTTACTCTGATGGTATCCGGTGAATCTGGATCCTGGCGGTCGAATATTTTAAAAGTTACTTCAAATTTACCACGCAATTCTTTTGTTGATTCATTATAATTATTGATCGTAAAATAGTTATTTGAAGAAAGTATTACGTAGTACGAATCCAGCAAAACATCTCCATCAGATTGCAAAGTATGATACGAACCAATTGGAATTGTATCCTTACAAAGGGGATCATTAAAATTTTTAGGATTAATAGTATATGTGCCAATAGCCACAGGTATTTTAAAAAAAATCATTTCTTCTCTTAATTCATTGTATTGATTATATACTTGAAACTGAAAGCCCAATTTGCCATTACCACATTGCTTGGCAACTATACATCTTACTTTACCTGATTGCCATGTTTTACCGTTAAACGTTGCGGATGCAGTGCCATAATAGTTCCCTTTATCTGGATCTTTTTTGCAGCCAATAAAAATAAGGGCTGCCATATAAATTAATATATAGCGATTCATAGTATGGATTTATTGGATTACTAATTTCTTTGTTATGCTAAATG
>Ga0136611_10003442_pt1 | contig 11068 bp, 10 predicted proteins | sample AntDrymUQ2232306_2_FD_106645 | JGI IMG/M metagenome (GOLD analysis project Ga0136611, IMG submission 106645) | Polar desert sand microbial communities from Dry Valleys, Antarctica - metaG UQ223 (23.06) | ecosystem: Environmental > Terrestrial > Soil > Desert | place: Antarctica: Dry Valley... | reverse complement strand
GAAGAGCAGGCCCGTCGGGACCTTGGGGTAGAAGAACGTCGACTTCGGCGGCATCGTCACGCCCGCCGCGGCGATCGCTCGGACCTGCTCCACGGGTGTCGGTCGCAGGAAGAACGCGGCGTCGTAGGCGCCCGAGCGGACGAGCGCGAGCGCTTCGGCGTCCGTGCGGGAATAGCCCAGGCCGTCGAGGTGGGAGATGTCGTCCTCGCTCAACCCGACGGGTCCCTTGAGGATGAGCGCCTCGAGCACCGCAGTGTCGAGGCGACAGTAGGCCTCGGGCCGGCCCTCGAGCACGCGGTCGGCGCTAGCCCAGTCCTTGAGGGTCAGGCGGAAGGGCTGCTGGTGGAAGGAGTCCAGGTAGCCGAAGACGAGCGGGCCGTCCGCGGTCAGCGGCGGCGCGAGCTCCTCGGCGGTGATCTTCTCGATCTCGAAGTGCTCCATCAGCGTGTCGCGTAGGGCCTCCTGCTTCGCGGTCTCCTTCAGCCCGTCGAGGAGGCGGTGTGTGGGGAAGATCGTCAGGCCGGGGTCCTCGAGGGAGACGAGCAGCATGAGGACGTAGCGGTGCTCGCCCTCGCCGCCGACCTCCTCGGCGTACACCCGCGAGGTCTCATAGCGGTGGTGGCCGTCGGCGATCAGCAGCTCCGAACCGGCGACGGCCTCCTGCGCGGCGGCGATGCGCTCCGGGTCGGTGACGCGCCACAGCCGGTTGACGGTGCCCTCGTCGTCGGTCGCCTCGCCCCACGGCTCCGCGCCGTCGAGGTCTGCCGTCAGGGCTGAGTAGGCGTCGCCCTCGTGCAGCGCGAAGATCGCGGACACGTTCGTCTTGGTCGCGCGCGTGAGCCGCAGCCGATCCTCCTTCGGGCCGGGATGCGTGCGTTCGTGGGGACGGATCCTCCCCGCTCCGTAGTCCGTGACCGGGACGCGGGCGAAGACGCCGCGGCGGACCTTCGTTTCACCGTCCGGGCCTGTGTAGTGCTGCTCGAGCGCCCAGAGCGCCGGCTCGGGGTCGCGGACGAGCGCGCGCTCGGCCTGCCACTCGGCCAGGAGCTTGGCGGCGTGCTCGTAGGGGTCGGGTTCCCCGCGGGGCAGGTCGACGCCGACGACGTTGAGCGGCGACCGGCTGAGCAGCTCGGCGCGCTGCTCGGCGTCGACGACGTCGTAGGGCGGGGCGATCAGGCGGTGCAGCGGCCCGGCCACGCCGAGGTCGTAGTGGAGGGCGCGAAGCGGGTGGAGGTCGGCCATCTCGTGGCCGACGCTATCAGCGACGGCGCTGGCCGAACTCGTTGACGTAGATCGCCGCCGAGGCGTGGTCTGCGCCGCGCTTCGGCGCGCCGAGGGCGATGCCGAGGCCGAGCTCGTCGAAGCGCCGGTCGAGGATGTTGCGCCGGTGGCCGGGGGAGCGCATCCAGGCGCGCACGATCTTGCCGGGGCTGGTCCGGTCGCTGGTGCCCCACGCGATGTTCTCGCCGACCGCCCAGCGCTTCAGGTTGCCGCGCAGTCGATTGCAGCGCTCCACGTCGATCAGTACCGGCGCGGATCCGGCGTCGATACACCCCCCGGGCGCTCAGAACCGCCGGTACCCCCCGCGGCTGATGCGGAAGCCGTGGCCGCGCCGGTTCTTGCAGGTGACGCCGGACAGGCGGGAGGTGCACGTGATCGAGCCTCGCCGCAGCGAGCGCCCGTAGCGGAGCGTCACCCGGCCGCCGAGGACGGTGTCACCGGCGCACACGAAGCGTCCGCGGCTGCCGTTGCGCGAGATCGTCAGGCCCTGCCCGTAGTCGACGTCGCAGCTCGCGGGCTTGGGCGGCGGTGACCAGTCGCGCCGGTTGATGTCGCACCTCGCGTAGCCGACGGCCAGGGCGCAGCCGATGTTCTGGGACGGGCTCTTGAACGTGATGAGCCCTGCCAGCGAATCCTGGCTGCGGCGCTCCTGCGCGACGGCGGCCGGGGCGGCGAGGAGCCCGGCGGCGACGGCGGACAGGATGAGGCGACGCATCGCTACAGCTTGGCAGCGAGCGCGGCGCCCAGCCGCTCGACCTGCTCGCGCCCGAGCGTCGCGGCAGGCACGAACGGCAGCGTCACCACCGGGGCGGTGGCGTCGCGGCGCAGCCGCACGAGCTGCGCCTGCTGCGCCTTGGTGCGGGCGGCCTCGCTGCGCGCCGCGCGGCGCGCCGGCCCGGGCACGGCGGGGCCGGCCGCCTCCAGCGCCTCGAGGTCGGCCGTGCTCCAGCGCCGCGCCAGCAGCGCGTTGATGACGATGGCGTCGACGGGCCGGCGCAAGTCGTGCGCGACGCGCTCCTCGAGCTCGAGCGTCTCGCTCACCGGAAGCTCGCCCGGAAGCGCGACCGCGATCAGGGTGGACCGCGACCGGTCCTCGATGGCGTCGCGGGCGCGGCCGGCCTGCGAGGCGATCGGGCCGACCCGCGCGACGTCGGCGAACGTCCGCGCCGTGCGCAGCAGCCCGACGCCGTGGCCTGACGCGGGGAGATCGACGACCACGACGTCGTAGGGCCGGGCACTCCGCTCCCAGCGCTCGGCCTGAGCGAGCTCTGCGACCTTGGTCACCGTCGCGAGCTCGCGCACGCCAGGTGCGGCCGCGGTGAAGTACTCGTAGACGTTCGAGCGCGTCAGGAGCTCTACGAGCCGCTTCGACGGCAGCTGCGTGGCCAGCCACTCGCGCAGCGCCCGATCCGGATCGATCGACGTCGCCCAGAGGCCGGGGCCGAGCGCGATCTCCTCTCCGCCGGCCTGCGTCGCTCGCTTGGACCGCGGATCGCCCGAGCCGCGGCCGAAGAGCGCGGGCAGGCGGCGCTGCGCACCGACCTCGCAGACGATCGTCCGCCTGCCCGCTGCGGCCAGCGCGATGCCGAGCCCTGCGGCCACAGTGGTCTTGCCGGCGCCGCCCTTGCCCGTGACGAAGATCAGCTCGCGGTCCAGGAGCGGGCTGGCGTCGCGGCTCACCCGGCCATGATGCGTCACACGGGCGGCATAGTATGCGCCGCTCTCACCCGCCGACACTTAAAGCTACGCGGGCCGTCGTGTGGTGGGCGCTCAGCTGCGGGGCGCCCTCGACGGTGTTCCCGTCACCCCGCTGGTCGTCGCTCTCGTCGGGACCTGACGCCGACGGGGTCGTAGTCGGCGTAGACCCCCGGTGCCGCCCGGGACAGCAACCACGCGTTGGCCGGGAAGCGAAGGCGGCGAGGCGTCAGCCGGTGGAGGGTGCGGCTGCAGCCGGTGAGCCGGGCCCAGCGCCCAGCGTCCCCGGTCTCGAACGAGAGACCGTAGAGGTCGCGCAGGTCGAACGGCAGCGAGCCGATCAGGTACAGGCGGGTGACGCGACCGGCCGGCGAGAACGGGGCCGGAAGGGGGTAGCCGAGCACGATGCGATCGACCGTGGCCGCGGTCTCCGGTGTCATCCCCAGCGCGTCCCGGCTCGCGACCAGGTACTCCTGCAAGTCGTTCCAGGTAGCGGGCGAGGCGCCGAGCGGGAGGTCGAAGTGCTCGCCGAAGCGACGGAACTCCTGGTAGGCGGCCTCTACGCGCTCGACGCTCAGCGGCCCGACGAGATGCCGGTGGGTGGCGATCGCCGAGTCGGCCAGGCTCGCCAGGACCCAGAGCAGCAGTTCCGGTGAGTCGGCGACGTAGGTCGATCCTGCCGGCCAGCGGCCCACGGCCTCGGTCAGGACTCCACGCGCGTGAGCGTGCGCCCGCCGCGCGGTGCTCGTCGCCTCCCGGGCGGTGGCGGGCTCCCAGATGACCTGATCGACGACCTTGACCGTCTTGGCCAGTCGCCGGTAGGCGGCGCGTGAGTCGTGGATGTCGACCGCGGTATGCGCGAGCAGCCCCGCGTACACGAGCGGATGGCAGGCCTGCATCATCAGTGCTCTCAGCCCGTAGAAGGCGACCACCGGCTCGCGCATGAGGGAGGCGATCGCCGGGAAGGTCGCGGTGGCGATCATGGAGCGGGCGACCCTATCTGTGCGGAGCCGCGCGCGATCCGGATCCGACCCCGGGCCGCCAGGGCGCTCGACGGTAGCCGCCAGCAACAGGCGCCTAGACTCCGCGGCGATGCAGATCGCCTACGACGCGCAGGGGTTCGTCCCCGTCGTGATCCAGGACTGGGCCACGGGCGAGGTCCTTACACTGGCCTACGCCAACGCGGAGGCCATCGCCAAGACACGCGAGACCGGCGAGCTGCACCTCTGGTCGCGCTCCCGCGACGAGCTGTGGCACAAGGGCGCCACCTCGGGCAACACCCAGGCCGTCCGCGCCCTGCGCGTCGACTGCGACGGCGACGCGCTGCTCGCCCTCGTCGAGCCCGCCGGCCCCGCGTGCCACACGGGGGAGCGCACCTGCTTCTTCACCGGCGACATGGCGCTGGCCCCCCACGAGGTGCTGCCCGACCTCCAGCGCACCATGATCCGGCGTGCGGCCGAGCGGCCCGAGGGCTCCTACGTCGTCGCGCTGCTCGACGACCCGGCCCTCGCGGGGGAGAAGGTCCAAGAGGAGGCCGAGGAGGTCGTGCGCGCCGTCCGCGAGGAGAGCGACGAGCGCGTCGAAGAGGAGGCCGCCGACGTGCTCTTCCACCTTCTCGCGCTGCTGCACGGCCGCGGCCACTCGTTCGCCGGCGCCCAGGGCGTGCTGCGTGACCGCCGGCGCTGAGCCGACGGGCCACGCCCCGTTCGCGGTCGACTCTTCGCTCGACGAGGTTCGCGCGCTGGCCGCCGAGCACAACCTCGTCCCGCTGCGTCATTCGTACATCGACGACTGCGAGACGCCCGTCGCGGCGTTCCTCAAGCTGCGGGGACACCAGCCCCGATCCCCGGCGTTCCTGCTCGAGAGCGCCGAGAAGGGGCAGCGCTTCGGGCGCTGGTCGTTCATCGGCGTGCGCCCGCGGGAGGTCATCCGCTGGAGCCTCGGCGACGAGGGCGACCCGTACGCGATCGCCGCCGACGCCGTCGCGCGCGTCTCCCAGGCCCAGCTGCCCGACCTCCCGCCGTTCGCCGGCGGCGCGGTCGGCTTCTTCGGCTACGACCTCGTGCGCACGGTCGAGACGACGCTCGGCGCTCCGAACCCCGACGGGCTCGGGCTGCCGGACATGGCGCTCATGCTGTCGGACGTCCTCGTGGTCTTCGACCACCTCAAGCACACACTCTCGGTGATCGCCCACGTCGAGACCGACGGCGACCTCGAGCAGTCCTACGCCGACGCGGTCGCGACGATCGCGAAGGTTCGCGGGCTCCTGGCCGGCCCCGTCCCGACCGTGGACGGGGCGCGGCCCCCGCAGCCCGTGCCGATCTTCACGCCGAACATGGAGCGCGCGGACTTCGAGGGGATGGTGGCCCGGATCGTTGAGTACTGCCATGCAGGCGACACGTTCCAGGTGGTGCCCTCCCAGCGCTGGTCGGGCGCGATCGAGGGCATCGACCCGTTCTCGATCTACCGCGGCCTGCGCGTCGTCAACCCGTCGCCCTACATGTACTTCCTGGACTTCCTGGACTTCCAGGTCGCCGGTGCGAGCCCCGAGCCGCTGCTGACGGTGACCGGGCGCCACGTGTCGACGCGGCCGATCGCGGGGACCCGCCGGCGCGGCGCCACCCCCGCCGAGGACGAGGCGCTCGCCGCCGGGCTCCTGGAGGACGAGAAGGAGCGCGCGGAGCACGTGATGCTCGTCGACCTCGGCCGCAACGACCTCGGCCGTGTCTCGGACTTCGGCACGGTGCAGGTCGACTCGTTCATGGCCGTGGAGCAGTACTCGACGGTCATGCACATCGTCTCGAGCGTGTCCGGCCGCCTACGCAGGGAGATCGGGCCGATGGATGCGCTGCGCGCCGTGCTGCCCGCCGGCACGCTGAGCGGCGCGCCGAAGGTCCGCGCGATGGAGATCATCGACGAGCTCGAGCCCGTCAAGCGCGGCGGCTACGGCGGGGCGATCGGCTACCTCTCCTACACCGGCGACCTCGACACCTGTATCCACATCCGCACCGTGGTCATCCAGGACGGGGTGGCGCACATCCAGGCGGGCGGCGGAACGGTCGCCGACGCGCAGCCCGCGTACGAGTTCGAGGAGTCCGTGAACAAGGCGCGGGCGGTGAAGGGTGCCATCGAGCTCGCTGCGCGGCAGCCCGAGTGGCCATGAGCCGCGTGCTCGTCGTGGACAACTACGACTCCTTCACCTACAACCTCGTCCAGTACCTCGGCGAGCTGGGCGCGGAGATCGAGGTGGTGCGCAACGACCAGACGACGGTCGAGGCGATCATCGCCGCCCGCCCAGACCGCGTCGTCGTCTCGCCCGGCCCGTGCACGCCCGACGAGGCAGGGATCTCGATCGCCACGATGCGCCGCGTGCCCGAGGCGGGCATCCCGGCGCTCGGCGTCTGTCTCGGCCACCAGGCCCTCGCGCAGGCCTTCGGCGGCCGCGTCGTGCGCCACGAGCCCGTGCACGGCAAGACCACCGACATCGAGCACGACGGCACCGGGATCTACTCGGGGCTGCCGAGCCCGTTGACCGTCGGGCGTTACCACTCGCTCGTCGTCGCGGAGGACGACCTGCCCGCGTGCCTGGTCGCGACGAGCCGCGGCGGCGGGGTCCTGATGGGCATCCGGCACTCCGATCTGCCCGCCGAAGGGGTGCAGTTCCACCCCGAATCGGTGCTCACCGAGGGCGGACGGCAGCTCCTGGACAATTTCTTGCAGGAGCCCGCATTACGTTGAGTCGAGGCGCCTGGACGCATTTTCTCCGGCTTGTCCTCGGCACGGAACAGAAACCTCGGTTAGCATCGCGGCCTTATCTCGATCCTTGAGGAGGGATTGCATCTTGTTCATTCGTTCGAAGGCGGCCCTCGCCTTCGCCATTCCGGCGCTCGCCGTGGGCCTCGCTGCCTGCGGCAGTGATGACGAGCCCACCGCTTCCACCCCCAGCACACCTGCCGCAGGCGGCGGGGAGGCCACTGGTGAGGTCAACGTCTACTCGAGCCTCCCGCTCCAGGGCGCGTCGAAGGACCAGACCAACGCGATGGTCGACGGCATCAAGCTGGCGCTCAAGCAGGCCGGCGGAAAGGCCGGCGGGGTCACCGTGAAGTACGAGTCGCTCGACGACTCCACCGCCCAGAAGGGCGGGTGGGACGAGCAGCAGACGGGCTCCAACGCCCGGAAGGTCGCCCAGGACGACAAGGCCGTCGCTCTGATCGGCGAGTTCAACTCGGGCGCCACCAAGGTGTCGCTGCCGATCCTCAACCAGGTTGGGATCGCGCAGATCTCGCCTGCCAACACCTACGTGGGCCTGACCACCAACGAGCCCGGATCCGAGAAGGGCGAGCCGCAGATCTACTACCCCTCGCAGAAGCGCACCTACGCGCGCATCGTGCCCCGCGACACGATCCAGGCGGCGGCCCTCGTCTCCAAGATGAAGGCCGACGGCTGCAAGTCCGTGGCCATGGGCAACGACAAGGACACCTACGGCCAGGGCCTGACCCGTGTCATCGGGATCAAGGCCAAGGAGCAGGGCCTGACGATCGCGTCAGACACCGGCCTGCAGCCCGACGCGGCGAACTTCCGCGGCTTTGCCTCGAAGATCAAGGGCGAGAGCGCGGACTGCTTCTTCTTCGGTGGCGTCACCGCATCCGGCGCGGCGCAGCTGTACAAGGACGTGGCGGCGGCCATCCCCGGCGTGAAGCTCTACGGCGGCGACGGGGTATGCGAGTCCGGATTTACCAACCCGAGCAAGGACGGCATCCCGAAGTCGGTCGCGGAGAACTTCGTCTGCACCGTGGCGACGCTCGACCTGACGAGCTATCCCGGTGGCCAGGAGTTCTTGACGGCCTTCGAGGCCGAGTACAACGAGCCGAAGCCCGATCCGTACGCGATCTACGGCTACGAGGCGATGAAGCTCGTCATCGACACGATCACGGCCGCGGGCCCGGAGGGCACGACCCGCGAGGGTGTCCTGAAGGCGCTGTTCGCGACCAAGGACCGTGACTCGGTCCTCGGCAAGTACTCGATCGACAAGAACGGCGACACCTCGCTGACCGACTACGGCCTCTACAAGGTCGGTTCGGACGGCAACCCGGAGTTCAGCGACACGATCAAGAGCCAGGGCTAGGGCTAGGGCAAACCAGCCTGGCTGACCGCCGTGACCGGGCGGGGCGCGTGAGCGTCCCGCCCGCGCGGTCGGCACGGCCTCGATCCGGAACCTCACTTGGCCACCACCGACGCACCCAGCGCACCCGCGCGAGCATCGACCCCGAGGAACAATGACGCCGCACGCGAGTTCGTCTCGAAGTACGGCCTGCTTGCGCTCCTGGCCGCCCTGCCGCTCTATTACGGCATCTCCGACCTCGTCGGCGACGAGGGGGACCTGTCCCGGCTGGGCGAGAACGTCGTCCGCGGGCTGTCCAACGGCACCATCTGGGCCCTGATCGCCGTGGGCTACACGCTCGTCTACGGGATCATCGAGCTCATCAACTTCGCCCACGGCGACGTCTTCATGATCGGCTCGTTCACGGCGTTCGGGCTGTTCGGCACCGTCGGCCTGACCCTCGCCACCGGACTGTTCGGCGTCGTCGGCGGGCTCCTCGTGATCCTCGTCCTGGCGATGCTCGTCTGCGGCAGCCTCAACGTCATGATCGAGAAGGTCGCCTACCGACCTCTGCGCAACGCCCCGAAGCTGGCCGCGCTCATCACCGCAGTCGGGTTCTCGTTCATCCTGCAGAACGTCGGCCTGCTGTGGCGCGGCGGCTCGCCCCGCTCCGTGCCGGACCTCATCCGCGCACAGGACGAAGTGTTCACCGTCGTCGGCGTGGCGTTCACCCGCGCCGACCTCATCGCCTTCGGCGTGACGATCCCTCTCGTCTTCGCCCTGATCACCTTCATCACGCGCTCGAAGATGGGCAAGGCCATGCGCGCCACCGCTCAGGACCCCGACGCGGCCCGGCTCATGGGCATCAACGTCGACACCACGATCTCGTTGACCTTCCTGCTCGGCGGCATGCTCGCCGGCGCCGCGGGCCTCATCTACGCGCTCTACCAGACCACCGTCTGGTTCTTCCAGGGCTTCCAGGCGGGGCTGATCGCGTTCACCGCCGCGGTCATGGGCGGCATCGGAAACATCAAGGGCGCCGTTCTCGGCGGCCTGATCATCGGGATCATCCAGGAGCTCGTCGACAATCGGATCGACGCCAAGTGGACGCCCGCCGTGGTCTTCGCGTACCTGGTGCTGATCATGGTCTTCCGTCCCCAGGGGCTCATCGGCGAGCAGACGAGGGAGGCAGGATGAGCACCGTCGAGACTCCGGCGGCGCCCCGGAAGACCGGTGGCCGGCAGCTCTCGATCCAGGGCGGCTTGTCGAAGAACCGGAGCTTGGCGCTCGGCGTGGCGGCGTTCATCGCCGCGGCGCTGCTCCCGTTCCTGGTGGATCCGTCGTCGGGCTTCATCAACGACTGCGTGCTGGCCCTCGCGTTCATCGTCATGGCCTTGGGGCTCAACGTCGTGGTCGGCTTCGCCGGCCTGCTCGACCTGGGCTACGTCGCCTTCTACGCGATCGGTGCGTACTCGGTGGGCTGGTTCGCCTCCACGTTCTACGCCGACGCGAGCATCCACGTGGGAGTCAGCGACTTCCTCGACGCGGTGCCGGGCATCCACCTGAACTTCTTCCTCGTGGTCCTGATCGCGATGCTTTTGTGCGCGATCGCGGGCATTTTCATCGGTCTCCCGACGTTGCGCCTGCGCGGTGACTACATCGCGATCGTGACGCTCGCCTTCGGCGAGATCATCCGGGTCTTCGCGATCAACGGCGACTCCATCCGGCCGTTCGGCCAAGGCTACCCGCTCACCCGCGGCCAGCAGGGCATCGGCCCGCTGGACAAGCCTCAGCTCCCGTTCGGCGATCCGTTCAGCGACGTGGAGCTGCGGCCCTGGTACTACGTCGGACTCGCGATGGTTCTCATCGCGATCCTCATCGTGGTCGCCGTGCGTGACTCCCGGCTCGGGCGCGCCTGGATCGCCATCCGCGAGGACGAGGTCGCGGCGGCCTCGATGGGCGTCCCGCTCGTGAAGACCAAGTTGCTCGCCTACGCGCTCGGCGCCGCCCTGGGCGGGATGTCCGGCGCCTTCCTCGGCTTCTTCGCCACGACGGTCAACGCGTCGACGTTTGCGTTCTCGTTCTCGATCTTCGTGCTCTCGATGATCATCCTGGGTGGCCTGGGCTCGATCTGGGGGGTGGTGCTCGGCGCCATCGCCCTCACGTTCATCAACTACTCGTTGATCCCCGACGTCCTCAACGGCGTGCCGGCGCAGATAGGGCTGGACTTCCGACTCTATCAGCTCTCGTTCGGCATCTTCGGCTTCCTGCTCGTCATCGTCATGGTCCTCAAGCCGGAGGGCCTGCTCCCCGAGGGGCGGCGCAAGCTCGAGCTGACCGAGGGCGTCGGGACCGACGAGTCCGTCTACGAGGCGCGCGCGTGACCCCCGGCCCGGAGGTGACCCCGGCCCAAGCTGCCCCGGAGGCGACCGAGAGCTCGCTGATGGTCGTGCGGGGGGTGACGAAGATCTTCGGTGGCCTGGTCGCGGTCAACGACGTGTCGTTCTCGATCCCGCCGAAGTCGATCGTCTCGATCATCGGGCCCAACGGGGCGGGCAAGACGACGTTCTTCAACATGCTGACCGGGCTCTACCGCCCGACGTTCGGCACGATCGCCTTCGGCGGGCGTGACGTGACCGGGATGCGCCCCGACCGCATCACGGCGCTGGGGATGGCGCGGACGTTTCAGAACATCCGCCTGTTCGGGACGATGACTGCGCTGGAGAACGTGATGGTCGGCCAGCACTCGCGGATGAAGGCCGGCCTGGCCGGCGCGATCCTGCGACTGCCCGGCCAGCGCAAGGAGGAGCATCGGGTCAAGGCGAAGGCGCGCGAGGTGCTCGCCTACGCCGGACTGCCCCCGAGCTCCTTCGACCAGCTCGCGATCAACATGGCCTACGGCGACCAGCGCCGCGTGGAGATCGCCCGGGCGCTGGCCTCAGAGCCCAAGCTGCTGCTGCTCGACGAGCCGACCGCAGGAATGAATCCGAG
>Ga0136611_10003441_pt1 | contig 11068 bp, 8 predicted proteins | sample AntDrymUQ2232306_2_FD_106645 | JGI IMG/M metagenome (GOLD analysis project Ga0136611, IMG submission 106645) | Polar desert sand microbial communities from Dry Valleys, Antarctica - metaG UQ223 (23.06) | ecosystem: Environmental > Terrestrial > Soil > Desert | place: Antarctica: Dry Valley... | reverse complement strand
GGCCGAAGGAGGTGCACGCCTTCGCCGAGGAGTACGGGCTCCCGGTGGCGATCAAGGCTGCCTTCGGCGGTGGCGGGCGAGGTCTTAAGGTCGCCCGCACGAGCGAGGAGATCGACGAGCTGTACGCCTCCGCCGTACGCGAGGCCGAGGTTGCCTTCGGGCGGGGCGAGTGCTTCGTCGAGCGATACCTCGACAAGCCGCGCCACGTCGAGACCCAGGTCCTCGCCGACAGCCACGGCAACGTCGTGGTGGTCAGCACCCGTGACTGCTCGCTGCAGCGCCGCTACCAGAAGGTCGTCGAGGAGGCCCCGGCGCCGTTCCTCAGCGAGGACCAGCGCGCCCAGATCTACGACGCCAGCAAGAAGATCATCCGCGAGGCGGGCTACGTCGGCGCCGGCACCTGCGAGTTCCTCGTCGCCGCGGACGGCCTCATCTCCTTCCTCGAGGTCAACACCCGCCTGCAGGTCGAGCACCCGGTCACCGAGGAGGTCACCGGCGTCGACCTCGTGCGCGAGCAGTTCCGCATCGCCGACGGCGAGGCGCTGACCTTCTCCGACCCCGAGCCGCGCGGCCACTCCTTCGAGTTCCGGATCAACGGCGAGGACCCGGGTCGCGGCTTCCTGCCCGCACCCGGCGCCGTCACGACCTTCGTGCCGCCGCTCGGCCCGGGCGTCCGCGTCGACACCGGCGTCGAGTCCGGCTCCGTCATCGGCGGCGCCTTCGACTCGCTGCTGGCCAAGCTCATCGTCACCGGCGCCACCCGCACCGAGGCGCTCGAGCGGTCCCGCCGGGCGCTCGACGAGATGCAGGTCGACGGGATGGCGACGCTGATCCCGTTCCACCGCAAGGTGGTGCGCGACGAGGCCTTCGCGCCCTCGGACGCGACCGCCCCGTTCACGATCCACAACCGCTGGATCGAGACCGAGTTCGTCAACGACATCCCGCCGTACGCCGGTGCGGCCGAGGCGACGGAGGAGGCCGAGCCGCGCGAGAAGGTCGTCGTCGAGGTCGGCGGTCGCCGGCTCGAGGTCAGCCTCCCGGCCGGGCTCGGCGCGTCCGCGACGGGCGGAGGCGGCGGCAAGAAGGGCGGCGCCCCGAAGCGGACCGCGAAGAAGGCGGGCGGCGCTGCCGCCTCCGGCGACAGTCTCGCCTCGCCGATGCAGGGGACGATCGTCAAGGTGGCCGTCGAGGACGGCGCGATCGTCGAGGCGGGCGACCTCGTCGTCGTGCTCGAGGCGATGAAGATGGAGCAGCCGCTCAACGCCCACAAGGCCGGCACCGTCTCCGGCCTGTCCGCGGCCGTCGGCGAGGTCGTGACCAGCGGCGCAGTGCTCTGCGAGATCAAGGACTGAGCGAGCCGGGCGACGCCCCGGCCCGACGACACCGCGGGACTAGTCGGTCGGCGCTGCGCCGAAGGCCTTGCCGAGGCCGGTCAGGTCCACCGAGCGGCGCGGCAGGTCGGGGTTGCCCTCGAGCACCTGGCGGAGCACTTCGAGCGCGGTGATGATGTGCCGGCCGACCTGGTCGGCGGGCCGCATGGCGTCGACCGAGACGAGGATGCCACGAGCGGAGTACCACTCCAGGATCGGGTGGGTCACCTCGTAGTAGAGCTCGAGCCGGTGGCGGATGACCTCCTCGGTGTCGTCCGAGCGACCCTCGTCCGCCGCCCGCGCAAGCAGCCGGCGGATCAGCTCGTCGTCCTCCACCTTGAAGTGGAGCGCGACGTCGGCGGTCATGTCGAGCTCGCGGGCGATCTCGTAGAGCGCCCTGGCCTGCTCCATGTTGCGGGGGATGCCGTCGATGACGACACCGCCGCCCTTCGCGGCCTCGAGGGCCCCGCGGAGCATGTCGAGCACGACCTCGTCCGGGACGAGCTTCCCCTCGTCCAGGTACTGCTTCACCTGCTGCCCCAGCTCCGTGCCCCGGGCGACGTGGTCGCGCAGCAGCTCACCGGTCGCGACGTGGGGGATGTCGAAGTGCCGGGCGATCACCTCGCCCTGCGTCCCCTTGCCCGCACCGGGCGGCGCGATCAGCAGCACTTTCATCGGAAGCCTCCTGGAGTCCTCCCAGTACCCCACCACACCGGTTCGGGGTGGCCCACGCCGCGGGTCAGAACGAGGTGACGACCGCGATACCGGGCTGGCTCCCCACGGCCTCCAGCGCCGCACCGGCGTCGTCGAGGTCGAGTTCGCGGGTCACGAGCAGGTCGGGTCGGAGCCGCCCGCTGACGACGAGCCGGAGCAGCTCGGGGTAGGCCGCCGCGGCCATGCCGTGGCTGCCGAGCAGCTCGAGCTCGAGGGCGATCACCCGCTCCATGGGCACGAGCGGTCGGCCCTGCGACGGGGGGAGCAGGCCGACCTGCACGTGGCGCCCCCGCGGCTGCAGGCACCACACCGAGTCGACGCAGGTCCGGGGACTGCCGAGTGCGTCGATCGAGACCGAGGCACCGCCGCCGGTGGCCTCCCGCACCGCCGCGACGACGTCGGTGCTGCGCGCGTCGACGGTCACCTCGGCACCGAGCCGCCGGGCGAGGGCCAGCGCTCCCGGAGCGACGTCGACGGCCACGACGCGCGCCCCGGCCGACACGGCGATCTGCACCGCCGAGAGCCCGACCCCACCGCACCCGTGGAGCGCGACCCACTCCCCCTCGCGCACGCGACCCTGCTGCACCACCGCGCGGTACGACGTCGCGTAGCGGCAGCCGAGGGCAGCAGCGGTGGGAAGGCCCAGTCCGTCGGGCAGACCCACCAGGTTGACGTCGGCCGCCTCGAGCGCGACCAGCTCGGCGAACGAGCCCCAGTGCGTGAAGCCGGGCTGCGTCTGGCGTGCGCAGACCTGGCCGTTCCCGGCGAGGCACTCCCGGCAGTCGCCGCAGGCGCACACGAACGGCACGGTGACGCGGTCGCCGGCTCGCCACAGCCGGACGTCCGCGCCGACCTCCTGGACCGTCCCGGCGAGCTCGTGACCCGGCACGTGGGGCAGCGAGACGTCGGGGTCGTGCCCCTGCCAGCCATGCCAGTCGCTGCGGCAGACCCCTGTGGCGCCGACCCTGACGACGACGCCCCGGGGGCTCGGCGTGGGGTCCGGCACGTCCCGGACCTCGAGGGGTCCGCCGTAGGCCTCGAAGACGAGGGCCCTCACCGCTGCGGGGTCACGTCGGGTCGTGGAGCATCAGCTGGCGGGCGGCCTCGGTGACCGAACCCGACAGCGACGGGTAGATCGAGAACGAGTGCGCGATCTGGTCGGCGGTGAGGCTGTTCTGCACCGCGAGCGAGATCGACATGATGAGCTCGCTCGCGGCAGGGGCGACGACGACCCCACCGAGGACCGTGCCCGATCCCGGCCGGCAGAAGAACTTGACGAAGCCGTCGGAGATCCCGAGCATCTTGGCGCGGGCGTTGGTGGCGAGCGGCAGCATCACGCTGTGGACCACCAGGCCGCCCGACTCCACCTGGTGCTGGGTCACCCCGACGGACGCGACCTGCGGGTCGGTGAAGACGTTGGCCGACACGGTGCCGAGCCGCAGTGGCGCGACGGCCTCGCCGAGGGCGTGCCACATGGCGATGCGCCCCTGCATCGCGGCGACCGACGCGAGCATGAGCACGCCCGTGCAGTCGCCCGCGGCGTAGACGCCGGGGACGTTGGTGCGCGAGACCCGGTCGACGACCACGAAGCCCCCGTCGTTCGTCGCGATGCCGGCCTCGGTGAGGCCCATGCCGTCCGTGTTGGGCACCGACCCGACCGTCATCAGCGCGTGGGACCCCTCGACGGTGGTGCCGTCCGTCAGGTGGACCACCACGCCGTCACCGGTCCGCTCGACCCGCTCGGCGCGGCCACGACGGATGTCCATGCCCCGTCGTTCGAAGACCTGCTGGAGCAGCTCGGCGGCGTCGGCGTCCTCGCCCGGCAGCACCCGCTCGCGGCTGGACACGAGCGTGACCCGCGAGCCGACGGCCAGGTAGGCGGCGGCGAACTCGGCCCCGGTCACGCCCGAGCCGATGACGACGAGGTGCTCGGGCAGCGCCGGCAGGTCGTAGAGCTGGCGCCAGTCCAGGATGCGCTCGCCGTCGGGCTCCGCGCCCGCGAGCACCCGCGGGTGGGCGCCGGTCGCCAGCAGCACCACGTCGCACTCCACCACGCTGCGGTGGCCGTCGTCCGCGGTGACCTCGACCTGGTGGGAGCTGAGCAGGCGGGCGCTGCCGTTGATGACCGTGACGCCCTGCGCCCCGAGCCGCCGAGTGATGTCGGCCGACTGCGCGAGCGCCAGCTCCTTCACCCGGGCGTGCACCTCGTCGACCGCCGTCGTCACCGACCCGGTGGTGTGGACGCCGACGCGGTCGGCGTGGGACAGCTGGGTCATGGCCTCGCTGGTGGCGATGAAGGTCTTGGAGGGCACGCAGTCGGACAGCACGCACTGGCCGCCGACGCCGTCGCGGTCGACGAGGGTCACCTGCGCGCCGAGCTGGTCGGCCACCAGCGCCGCCTCGTAGCCTGCGGGTCCTCCGCCGATGATGGCGATGTGCGTCATGGCCCCAGTGTCCCGCACGGGCGGCCGGGGGCCGTTGACCTAGGCTCTCCGATCATGGCGCTCTACGCCGCGTACGGCAGCAACCTCGATCCGGCGCAGATGCACATGCGCTGTCCGCACTCCCCCGTCTCCGGCACCGGCTGGCTCGAGGGCTGGCGCCTCACCTTCGGCGGCGAGGACCTCGGCTGGGAGGGCTCGCTCTCGACGCTGGTGCAGGCCACCGGCGAGCACGTCTTCGTCGGCATCTACGACATGACCGAGGCCGACGCCGCCGAGCTCGACGCCTGGGAGGGCGCCGACCGCGGGCTCTACAAGAAGCTGCGGGTCCGGGTGCACACGCTCGATGGCGACAAGCTGTGCTGGGTCTACGTGCTCGACGGCTACGAGGGCGGCCTGCCGTCGGCCCGCTACCTCGGGCTGCTCGCCGACGCCGCCTTCGCGGCCGGTGCACCCGACGACTACGTGATGGCGTTGCGCACCCGGCCCTGCCGGTCGACGCTCACCTGAGCTCCCGGCACCACCGGCGGGCTACAGCCGGTCGCCCTCCGGCAGCGACTCCGGGGCACGGGGCCGACGCACCGCGCCCCGCGAGACGACGACGGCCACGGCGAGGACGGTGACCGCCCCGCCCACCACCGTCACCGCGCTGACCGTCTCGCCGGCGATGAGCACGCCCAGCAGCACGGCGACGACCGGGTTGACGTACGCGTAGGTCGAGACGACCGACACCGGCGCGACACCGAGCAGCCAGCTGTAGGCGGAGAAGGCGACGATCGAGCCGAACACCACGAGGTAGCCGAGGCCGACCAGCGAGGCGGTGCTCCCCTCCGACAGGGCGAGGTCCTCACCGGCGGCGGCGCCGACGACCGCGAGGGACGCGCCGCCGGCCACCATCTGGACGACGGTGGTGAGCACCGGGTCCGGCGGCAGCGGGAGGCGCGTCGCGGCGAACGACCCGACCGACCAGAGCAGCCCGGACCCGACGACCATGAGCGCCGGGAGCAGCGCTACGCCCTCCGGCCGGGCGCCCGGCAGCAGCAGCAGCGCCACCCCGACGACGCCGAGGGCGACGCCCAGCACCGTGCGCCGCTCCGGGCGGTCACCGGTGCCAGCCCGCAGCAGCACCACCCACAGCGGGACCGCGGCGATGAGCAGCGCCGTGAGGCCCGACGGGAGCCCGCGCTGCTCGGCGAGGGTGACGAGCCCGTTGCCGCCGAGCAGGAGCAGCACGCCGGTGACCGCTGCCGTGGCGACCTGCCGCGCCGTGACCGGCACCGGCTCCCGGCGCCGCGCGACAAGCAGGTAGACCGCCATCAGAGCGCCGGCGACGCAGAAGCGCAGGCTGGCTGACAGCAGCGGGTCCAGCGTCTCCACGACGTAGCGGATCGCCAGGTAGGTGGAGCCCCAGAACACGTAGACCAGCCCGAGGGCGGTCCAGACCTTCCAGAGCGCGGCGACCGGCGCGGTCACACCTAGCCGGCGGACAGCGCAGCGAGCGCCGTGCCGACGAGCACCCGCACAGCCACGGCGAGGGCGTCCTCGTCGACGTCGAAGCCACCCTGGTGCAGGTCGTGCGGGTGCTCCTGCCCCGGTGAGCGGACGCCGAGGCGGCCCATGGCACCGGGCACCCGGTCGAGGTACCAGCCGAAGTCCTCCCCACCGAGCGACTGCAGCGTGGGGACGGCGCCGCCGGCCCCGAGAGCGGTGTGGACCGCCGCGGTCATCAGCGCCGTCGCGGACGGGTCGTTGACGACTGGCGGCACGCCGCGCACGTACTGCACCGACGCGTGGGCGCCGTAGGGGGCGACGAGCGAGTCCACGATGCGCTGGACCAGGTCCGGCGCCCGGTGCCACGCCCCCTTGTCCAGGACCCGCAGCGTGCCGCGGAGCGTGCCGGAGCGCGGGATGGCGTTGCTGGCGACGCCCGCGCCGATGTGCCCCCAGACGAGGCACAACCCGGCGCGCGGGTCGATCAGTCGCGACAACGCCTCGGGCAGCCCGGTCGCCACCGTGGCGAGCACGTGCACCAGGTCGACGGTGTTCTGGGGTCGGGAGGTGTGCCCGCCCGGACCGGTCAGGACGATCTCGAGCGCGTCGGCCGCCGAGGTGATCGCCCCCGACTTGAGCCCGACGCGGCCGACCTCGAGGGCCGGGTCGCAGTGCAGGGCGAAGGCGGCCGAGACGCCTTCGAGCCATCCCTCGGAGACCACGTCGAGCGCGCCGCCCGGCATCTGCTCCTCGGCCGGCTGGAAGACGAGGCGCACGGTGCCCTCGAACCGGCCACCGGCCAGTGCCAGGCCCGCGCCGAGCACGGCGGCGGTGTGGACGTCGTGACCGCAGGCGTGGCACGTGCCCGGGACGGTCGAGGCGTACGGCACGGACTTCTCGTCGTCGAGCGGCAGGGCGTCGAGGTCGGCGCGCAGGACCACGACGGGCGCCTCGCCGCTGCCCACGTCGCAGACGAGGCCGGTGCCACCGCTGAGCAGCTTGGGAGAGAGCCCGGCCGCCGTCAGCTGCTCGACGAGCAGCGCCGTCGTGCGGTGCTCCTGCCGCGACAGCTCCGGGTGCGCGTGCAGGTCGCGCCGCAGCGCGATCAGCTCCGCCTCGTGCTCGTCGAGCCAGGCGTCGGCGAGGGGACTGGAGGGGTGCGGGCGGGGAGGTCGCCCGGTCACGTAGCCGCCCCCGCCGCGCCGGGCTCCCCGACGACCTCGTCCGGCGGTCGTGAGGGCAGGAGGGCCGGCGTCCCTGCCGTGAACTCGGCGAGCAGGCTGTCGACCACGGCCGTGAGGTCCCCCCCGCTCGCCGCCGCCACCGCGCGCTGCCGCTGGTAGGACGCGCCACCGTCCAGCACCTCCTGCACCTGGTCGAGCTGCTCGGTGCAGCCGAGCCGGTCCGCTCCCGAGCGCAGGTCCTGCACCAGCTCGCGCAGCGCCTCGGACACCGGCTGCACCTCGTCGTTTCGAACGATGATGTCGGCGTCCAGGCCGTACCGCGCAGCGCGCCACTTGTTCTCCTGCACGACCCAGCGGCGCGGCGTCGGCAACGTGTAGCCCTTGTCGATCTCGCGGTCCAGCAGGTCGACCAGGCACTGCGACAGCGCCGCGACCATGCCGACCTCGGCGATGGTCGGCAGCCCGTCGCAGATGCGCAGCTCGACGGTGCCGTAGGTCGGGTGGGGGCGGATGTCCCACCACACCTCCTTGATGGAGGCGATCGTGCCGGTCTTGATGAGCGTCTCCATGTAGTCCTCGAACTGCTCCCAGTCCCGCAGCTGGTGCGGCAGTCCGGCAGTGGGCAGCCCCTCGAAGACCTTGGAGCGCGACGACGCCAGCCCGGTGTCGCTGCCGATCCAGTAGGGAGAGGAGCCGGAGAGCGCGAGGAAGTGCGGGATGTACGCGGACAGCGCGTTGACGATGGCGATCGCCTTGTCGGGCGAGCGCACCCCGACGTGGACGTGCACGCCGAAGATCTGCATCCGGCGGGCCAGCCACTGCATGTCCTCGATCAGCTTGGCGTAGCGCGGGTTGTCGCTGATCTGCTGCGTCTGCCAGTCGGTGATCGGGTGCGAGCCGGCGCACATCAGGCCGAGCCCGCGGGCCTCGATGAGCGGCGTCAGCTGGGCGATCGTGCCGGCGAGGTCGGCCGTCGCCTCGGCGACCGTCGAGCAGACCCCCGTGATGACCTCGATCGTCGACTGCAGCAGCTCGGCCTTGGCCGTCGCGTGCTCGCCGCCCGGACTCAGCTCGGCGAGCACCTCGGTGGCGCCGCTGGTGAGCTGGCGGGTGTCGCGGTCGACGAGCTGGAGCTCCCACTCGACGCCGAGGCTCGACGTCGGAGAGGAGTGGAAGGGGATCTGCACGTCCCGACCCTAGGTCTAGAAGAACTCCTGCGGGGTGTACACGCCCCACACCTCGCGCAGGGCGCCGCAGACCTCGCCGACCGTGGCGAGCTCCCGCAGCGCCTCGCGCATCGGCGGCAGGACGTTGTCGGTGCCGGCCGCCGCCGCCTTCATCGCCTCGAGGGAGCGGTCCACGGCGGGCTGGTCCCGCTTCTCGCGCAGCACGCGCAGCCGCTCCCGCTGGTCTGCCTCGATGGCCGGGTCGACGCGCAGCGGCTCGTAGCGCTCCTCGCTCTCGCTGCGGTAGCGGTTGAGCCCGACCACCACGCGCTCGCCCGAGTCGATGCCGAGCGCGACGCTGTAGGCGGCCTGCTCGATCTCGCTCTTCTGGAAGCCCTTCTCGATGGCCGCGACCGCGCCGCCCATCTCCTCGATCGTGGTCATCAGCTCGAGGGCGCCCTTCTCCACCTCGTCGGTCATCGCCTCGACGACGTACGACCCGGCGAACGGGTCGACGGTGGCCGTCACGTCGGTCTCGTACGCGAGGACCTGCTGCGTGCGCAGGGCCAGCGTCGCCGCCTTGACGGTCGGCAGCGCGATCGCCTCGTCGTAGGAGTTGGTGTGGAGCGACTGCGTGCCGCCGAGCACCGCGGCGAGCCCCTGCACGGTCACGCGCACCAGGTTGACCTCGGGCTGCTGCGCGGTGAGCTGCACGCCGGCGGTCTGGGTGTGGAAGCGCAGCATCATCGACTTGGGGTCCTTGGCGCCGAACTCCTCCTTCATGACCCGCGCCCAGATGCGCCGGGCGGCGCGGAACTTCGCGACCTCCTCGAGCAGCGTCGTGCGGGAGACGAAGAAGAACGCGAGCCGGGGGGCGAAGTCGTCGACGTCCTGGCCGCTCGCGACGGCGGCGCGGACGTACTCGATGCCGTCCGCGAGGGTGAAGGCGATCTCCTGCGTGGGCGTCGCCCCGGCCTCGGCCATGTGGTAGCCGGAGATCGAGATGGTGTTCCACTTCGGCAGCTCGGTGCGGCAGTAGCCGAAGATGTCGGTGATGAGCCGGAGCGACTGCTGCGGCGGGTAGATGTAGGTGCCGCGGGCGATGTACTCCTTGAGCACGTCGTTCTGGATCGTCCCGGTCAGCTGATCGCCGGAGATGCCCTTCTCCTCGGCGACGAGCGCGTAGAGCAGCAGCAGGACCGACGCGGGGGAGTTGATGGTCATCGAGGTCGAGACGCTGTCCAGCGGGATCTGGTCGAACAGGATCCGCATGTCCTCGAGCGAGTCGATCGCGACGCCCACCTTGCCGACCTCGCCCGAGGCCACCGGGTCGTCGGAGTCGTAGCCCATCTGCGTCGGCAGGTCGAAGGCGACCGACAGGCCACCGGTGCCCTGCGCGACGAGGTGGCGGTAGCGCTCGTTGGACTCCTTGGCGGTGCCGAAGCCGGCGTACTGCCGCATCGTCCACGGCCGGCCGGTGTACATGGACGCGTAGACGCCGCGGGTGTACGGGTAGCCGCCGGGCTCGCCGAGCCGCTCGGGCAGCCCGTCCGCGACGTCGTCCGGGCCGTACAGGGGCGAGATGGGGAAGCCGGACTCGGACGGGCGCGACATGGCGGGCGGGCCTTCCCTGGGGGCAGCGGGACGATCGACGGCCGGGGGGCTGAACCCGGGTCGGGTCGATGCTAAGGCGTTCGGCGGCCCCGGCCCGTGGCACCCTGGAGTCGATGACATACGTCGTGCGCGGAAAGGGGTAGGGCACTCCCGTGGAGTCGCAGCCCAGTCCTGTGCAGAGCAGGCTCGTCGCCGGGCGCTACCGGCTCCTGTCGCCCCTCGGCTCCGGCGGCATGGGCACCGTCTGGCGGGCGGAGGACGTCGTGCTCGGCCGCGAGGTCGCCGTCAAGGAGGTCACCTTCCCCCACGGGCTGTCGGACGAGGACCGCGACGTGCTTCGCGAGCGGACGCGCCGCGAGGCCCGCGCCGCCGCCCGGCTGGACCACCCGAGCGCCGTGACCGTCTTCGACGTCGTCGAGGAGGGCGACTCGCCGTACCTCGTCATGGAGCTCGTCGAGGCCCGCACGCTGTCGGAGGTCGTCCGCGCCGACGGGCCGCTGTCGCCGCGCCGCACCGCCCAGGTCGGGCTCGCGCTGCTGGGCGCGCTCGAGACCGCCCACGCGCAGGGGATCGTGCACCGCGACGTCAAGCCCGGCAACGTCCTGCTCTGCGGTGACGACGGCGCCACGCCGGGGCGCGTCGTGCTCACCGACTTCGGCATCGCGTCGTCCCCCGGGGACTCGAGCATCACGAGCACCGGTCTGCTGCTCGGCTCCCCCTCCTACATCGCACCGGAGCGGGCCCGTGGCCTGCCACCCGGTCCGGCGTCCGACCTGTGGTCGCTCGGCGCGACGCTGTTCACCGCGGTTGAGGGCCGCCCGCCGTTCGACGGCGGCGAGCCGCTGCTCACCGTCACCGCCGTGGTGACGGGTGAGCACGCGCCGTTCGTGGCCGCCGGACCGCTGGAGGACGTCCTCGAGGGAATGCTGGAGCGGGACCCCGAGACGAGGCTGGACGCCGCCGCGGCGCGCGCCGCCCTGCTGCAGGTGGCGGCCACCGGCGACGCCGAGCCGACGACGACCGCGATGCCCCGCCCCGACGCCGAGCGACGTGCCGAGCGCACCTCCGCGCTCCCCATGCGAGAGGTC
>Ga0136611_10003440_pt1 | contig 11068 bp, 12 predicted proteins | sample AntDrymUQ2232306_2_FD_106645 | JGI IMG/M metagenome (GOLD analysis project Ga0136611, IMG submission 106645) | Polar desert sand microbial communities from Dry Valleys, Antarctica - metaG UQ223 (23.06) | ecosystem: Environmental > Terrestrial > Soil > Desert | place: Antarctica: Dry Valley... | reverse complement strand
ATCTTAGAAATCGAAGGAGAAAGTTATCGGAAAAAACAACATTTGAAAAAATAATTCACAGTCATTCAGCCGGACAACTTAATTGTCGTCAATCCGGACAAGGTAGTTGACGCGAGACAGCCGGTACTGCAAAGAGCAGAAAAAGGCTGCATAGTCCATTTTAGGGATAGCCCGCTTCGGTTTTTCTACATGTAGGCTGGCTGAGTAGTAAAGTTCGAACGCTTTTTTCTCGATCCGGTACGGTTTTTTGACTGCATTCGCTCTGTTAGTTTTCAGTTTCGGATTTGCGCAGTATTCCGACCATTCATAACTTTTCGATCCTGACCATTCCTGGCTTAAGTGAATGTGACGATCTGCGTTTTCCAGTACGAACGGATGCACAAACTTAGGCGACTGCGTGATTACCAGGAAATCGAGGCCGTGTTTTCTGTGCTGGCTGAGATACTTGATATTTTTTAATCGAAAACCGGCCACGGATAAGCCGCTTCATCCACTACAATTAGATATCTTTTCAACGAAGTTATCTAGCTTCTGAATACCTTCAGGTTTCATTTGGATCGAGTTGAGTTATTTCTGAATACCTTCAGGTTTCATTTGGATCGAGTGGCGTTATTTGCGCTCAAGTATTCAGCTTTTGTCGTGATAGAGGAATATCCGTTAGCTGTCAATGCGGAATGTCGCAAATATATACAATTCTTCTTGGCCAAGTGTTTGAGACCGAACTACAACGTCTTGAACCTTAGGTTGGTGCAGTAACGCGTAGTAAATCCTGAAGTGTTGCGCGTTTAAGTATTTCATATATCGGTAGCCGGCTGACCTAGAAGCGTTACGACAATTGCCTTTTTTTTACTCCAACGGGTTTGATAAAGTCGCAAAATAAGATTAAACATTACGTATTTGTAATTTTATCTACGGCATTCACCTGAAGTAAAATGATTAACCATACAAGTTTTAATTATTGTTAAACTTAATTAAGAAATATTTTTAATAAATTATCTTCTTCAATTAACTGCACAGCACTACTACTACCTGGTTGAGTCACACTTATTCCGCTTAAAGCTAAAATTTTGAATGCGGCTGTCAATTTTTCTTTTGGCGAGTATTCGGGATTATTCAAACAATCTTGAATTGTTTGAAGAGCAATACCTTGCAAGTTGCGCAATTTTTCCGAATGTGCAGACTGCATATTTTCAAGATATTGGTTTAATGTCGCCCTGAATTCTGGCTCAGATCTCCATTCACTAATTGTTTTAGGTGTAACTGTTAATTTTTTAGCAATTTCTTGAAACATCATACCTTCTGACATCATTAAAATTGCTTGTTGTTTTTTTTCATTCATAATTAACATTCCTTAACATTAATCATCATTCTGAACTTTTAAGTTCAACAGGTGAACTATCTATTTCTCATTTTTCATAATTAAAGTTATTACCCAAAATCATATTTGTTCAATTAAAAAAAAATATACATGAAGTAATATTATTTATGTTGGTTTTAATAACAGTTTGTTGACATTATAAAATTATTTCTCTTTAGTATCAATTATAATAAGCGGACTGTATCTCTGCTAATTTAAGGCTAGGAAGTGAGAGTATGGGAAGTTGCTACTTTGGCAGATCTTGAGAAGTACATAATTAACAGGCCGCCTCCCATCTATGGAAGATAAATTACCCGGTACCTTATCATGCCTAAATTTTTGTACTCTCAAATCAATAAACGGATTTAAAACCATCAAAAACAATCATGAGTTATTATTTAAACTGCATACTTACGCAATTTATTATATCGATAATCTTGTAAGCAAATTACATTCCTCCCAAATTTATCGTAATCGGTTATGCGCGTAATGCCATCCGATTCATGTAAATGTATTGTGTGATTTCTTTGATTATAAAGTTGAATGAGATAATCATTGCGGTCGCCTAACACTGCATTTTTTTTTGATTCTTCCCAAATAAGGTTAAAAATACTCTCTGGTGAAATATCTAAATCTTCTATATTTGTTAGATCAATCATGCCACTACTGGCTTCTAAATTTGTTTTGCGCTCAATAATCGAAATAAACGCCTTCATTTTTAATCTCACTCAAATATGAAAATAAGTTAATTATCAAAGTATCATAAGTGTTAATCATTGCAGGAGAATAAAAGGGGCACTTTAACCTCTTATTTGTTGATGCCGCACGATAATCTTGTATTAAGTTGCCCTTGGGTGCTCACACGAATATCTTAATTGTAAAAAACCTGTTAATGTAATGTCTCCTTTAAGATAGGAACTGCACCAGCCAGCGCTACCCTTCTTGCGTAGTCAGATGGCTGGATAGCATTAATTCCCAGTGTGTCATTATACATCACCACCTTTTCAAGCACACTGGGCCTTTAATTTGGCTATCGGTTGCTAACCGTTATCACTTATTATCTGATCCGGGCATCAACATCATATTTTCTTTAGCCAAGGTTAATTTATCTCTTAATGAACTAAATTGGATCTGAACATGCTTATGCTTCGGCGTCCAATACGTTACGACTTCAAAAACTCTATTTACACCTCGATTGGACTAGCTTCCTCACCTTCTTTATACCGTTTTACGGCTTCTAATTCCAATCGATAACGTAGATTAGCGAATGTTGGCTCTGATAATTTCATAACAATATCATTAAGATACAGTTGAAAGAACCTTGGTTGTTTACCGCTATGGTTCTTTTTAAATTCGATATCTATCTTAGCCAGGTCAATTAGTTCTTCTTTACTCATTGCTTATAGATTGGGATTATTCATCGAATCCCCCTTGGCATGTTTCAAGAAGTATTCCATTCCTTCCGGATCGGCCTTGCATTTATCCAGCACAAGAAAACGATCTACTTCAGGCTCACCGATACGAGTAAGCCATCCGCGAATCAATTCCAACTCTAATTCTCGAATGATCACCGTTTTATTATTTCTAATGTAATCACGCTGCTGATTAGTTAGTGATGTGGGTTTAACTCCAACTTTATCGTTAGGTAATAACTCAAGCGTGAAACCGGCTTTTCTAAGTGGAAGAATAGCGTTAATCAGAATTCCACCATTTCATCAGAATTATTTTCTACAGTGGAAAGTTCTGAAACAACGTTCCCAATGTTCCCAATGTTCCCAATGTTCCCAGGCAAATTCTTGACGGTGACGGCAATACCTCGTTCACTACCAATGCGCTGCCGACTTGAGCTAATTTCTACTGATATTCCTACGAGTGACAATGCTGGCATTTGTCGTCTTAGTGCATCGGCAAGTCCTTTTGCGGATCGCGGCCAATTCTCTGCATCATGCCGATAATCTATTAATTTGGTGAGTAAGCCTTGAACAGTTCCATGGAATACGTTTTTACCTTCGGGGTACTTTCTTGCAAACTCACACAAAGCCACTGCAGCGGGGGATGATTCCATAGCTCGGCTAACACCATCATTTAAATTGACACGATAAAGCTGTGTGAATTCGCCTTCCTCATTACCTTGTGCCTGCATCATCGCTTCACCCAATCTTGTAAAATCTGCCATCCTAGGGGGATTGGTTAACTTTACCTTTTGCATGTGTTTTAAAGTCTTTACAAAAAGATCAAGCAGCCCACCAAATATTGAAGGCAATGCCGCTTGCCATTCCTTATCAAGCACTAGCTCCTCCTTGTAGCTGATTCTTGGAAGTTCTAGGCATATCGCTCTATCTGTCAGATCCTGGGCTGTTACTACGGGCGGAATACTATTGATGATAATTGGTCGTTTTGCGTCGATTACTGTTTCTTCATCGTCGGAATAAAGTGTTCGTGAAGCAAAGCCACCTCCAGTAGCAAGGGTGCAAAAAGCGTCCTGTATCGGTGCGCTTAAGTGGGATAAGTTCTCGTAACTGATCAGCCAGTTACATCCGGCACCCACAAAAATATCTTGTACTGACTTTGGGGCCGAACGTAAGTTTACCGAGCTATTGTCGATTAGTTGCCTGATCCTGTTTTGTGTGCTTGATTTCGCGCTACCTTGAGTACCACATAGAGATAAAACAGGCTTTGGCGTTTCGCTGCGGAATGACTCAATAATCCAGGCAAGGATAAGCGGCCGGTCAACCTCTTTAACATTGACGAACTTCCATATTAAATTAAGATCGCCATCGGGCTTTGGTATTGGTAATGACTGCATAGCGGCGGGCTTCCAGAATTTCACTGGCGGATCTGCAATAATACGCCAGCCTGTAGTCAGCACTTCAATAGCTCTAAGCTGTTCATCTGCTAAAAAGATATAATGGACGTTGTTATAATCAGCAACACGTAAATGTATGTGCTGTTGCTCGCCCTCATATTTAGCAATTCCTGAAAGAGCAAAACGCGCTTGCTTTATCGAGGCTTCATTTGCTGACTGCCCGGATGTTGAATAATACTGAAAACTAATCCATTCTATAAACTGCCTACCATTGATAGCCATAGTTGATTCAAGACCGTCAATAGCCACTGTTACATATGCACGCTCTGTTTTTGGGTCATAAAACAATTCCCCGTTTTCAATAACCATCTGTATTAATTCAGCCGCTGCGCTGTCGCTACCGCTGCCTTCCACTGGATTTGATGAATCATCAATTTCAGATAGTAAAATCCCACTTGGCTTGGCACGCTTGATCTTTACCCGATATTCTGCCGCCAGTTTCGGATCTGCTTTGCGTATCTGCTTATAAGCGTCAAGAAATTTAAGCGACATCAATTCACCCGGATGATCTTTGCAGCTACTTAAAACTTTATCGATAACTTTGCGTGCATTTTCCAATGTTTCATCTTGCACGTTTTGGGCATCATCAAGATTCAAGTTGGGAACATTGGGAACATTGGGAACGTTGTTTGGAAAGTATTCGTCAGAAAGATTTTTTTCTTGATTAAGCATGATGACCTCCCAAAACGTCATTCCAGTCTTGGTCTGGTACCGGTGGGATTAATACTTTTCCGCCAATAGATATAGCTGCTTCACGCGCTTTTGATTGGCCTATGCCTGATATATCGTTATCACCGCAAATAATGATTTCACTTTCTGGTAATAGCTCTTTGATATTTTTTGCAACAGGTAAAAGGTTGCCCGCATCAAACGCTATAACAACACGCTGCCCACAATCCTCATAAAGACTGGCTCCCGTAGCAAATCCTTCACATATCAGAACATTTTGTGATTCATCGCCAATGCTATGAAAATAGCCGCACTTACGTCCGCCTGAAAGAAAACGTTTCTCGCCATCTTGTGCAATGAATTGCAGATTAACCAGTTGATCTGATTCATTATGGATCGGGATTACTAAAGAATTGCAATTTAAACGTGTTCCATGTGGTTGAATTCGTTTATTTACTAGATAGGTATGCTCTGATTGCTTGGTAATAGGCTTGGATCGACTCCAGATATAGACAGCCTTGTTTGCTGCTTCTTTGTGTCTTTGTAATATCTCTGCTTCGCGTTGCTGCTTTGCTGTTTCTATCTGCTTAATTAGAGAGTAAGAAACTCTTGAATTGCTTCTGCTACTCCATGTTTGTGAAATGCCAGTCTTAAAATCTTGGAAGAAACCAGCCGGGCAGCCGTCAACATGTAATGTGTAAGCGCCATTTAAACTATGTAGTTTATGACCATCAATATGGAATCGGTGCAAACTACCATCTGCAATTATTTCACCATAATAATGAATACCAGCCGCTTGCATGGCTTGGCGAAATTGATCAATTACTGCATATGAAGACGCTGGTGTGGTAAAATCAGAGCTGCTTGTTGCTTCACCAGCGGCCTTTGTCAGAAGAAGGCCGTTTTTCATTTTGCTTCCCCTTTTCCTGACTCCCATGCTTCAATATCGGAGAGTCGCCATCTAGTACAACCTGCACTGAATTTGATTGAATTAGGGAATTTTGGGTCATTAGCTGCCCAGCGCCAAACAGTTTGCCGGGTAACATCGTAGCGTTTAGCTATTTGACTATCAGATAAAAATGGTGAGTGTTTGGTATTTTCTTCTTTAGTATTAAGAAGAATTTGAGGCGTTTGCGTAGTCATTTTCAGTCCTTCAAACAGATTTAATAATCCGCTTGTGACTACACAATACAAAAGGGCAGCCCAAGCAGTATGCTTGAAAAGCTGCCCCCAAGGCGTTATGTATTTATAAGTAGTTGCTAACGACGGACCCAGCCACCGCCCTTCTAAAAGAAGGTATCGTTATGCACCACTTAATGCAATTCACCGAATAGTATACAGCAATAACAAGCGTTGTCATTAATTACTATTTCGATGATCGTTTTCGCTGCCTTAATTCTTGAAATAATGTATCGATCTGATCCTGTTTTACATCTAATTCTGAGATTCCAGTCTCAATGGAAACACGTAAGATTTCGTTGAGAGCTTGTATCTGTTTACGTGATATATCTAAATGTGCTTTTAGTGTTGCGCTTAGAACCGTTAGTTCATGCTTTGAAAATCCAGAACGTTCAATTTCTTGAACTGCAATTCCTATTAGTTGATCCACTTCTATTTGATTTGAATTATCTCTAAAGGACGCTCCAATTTCAGCCAGTTTTTGTCTTGCAGCTTGTAAAACTTCAATTTCAGATAATTCCTTTTTGTTCGGATTTTGTTGGGATTTTGATTTTGAATCAGGTAAATCTTGAGTGTTATAATCTTTGGTAGTCATGATGCAATGCTCCTGGTTAGTGTTGCCTTGTGATTAGGGGTTATCAATTGTTGCTATCAGTTGATAATCCCGCTTTTGCTTATTTAAGCTGCTGTAGTGCTTTTGTTGATCGGTATTGGTATTATTTCTCCCTTTATTGACGGTTGATTAATAAAATTAGCCCATTCCTGCATTAGACTTGTTCGCTTTTCAAACAGATCCCCACGACGATATGCTGCTTCAACTGCGTTTCCAATTGTGTGAGCAAGTGCCATTTCTGCTACGTCTCGAGGGTAATTTGTTCGCTCTGAACACCAATCACGGAATGTAGAACGGAAGCCATGCGGAACTACATTTACTTCCATACGCCTCATAACAGCAGGTAGTGTCATATCTGATAAAACTAAACCTCTTGGAGAGGGAAATACTAAATTACAATCTTTTAGGCGAGGAATATTAAGTAAAATTTTAATGGCAGCATCCGACAAAGGCACTCTATGTTCTTTTTGCGCTTTCATCCGGTTTGCTGGAATGATCCAAACTCTGTTATTTAAATCAATCTCTTCCCAGATTGCACCACGGACTTCACCGGATCGAGTGGCTGTTAATATTGCAAATTCTAATGCCCTGGCAGCTATACCTTCTTTCTTACTCAGATCATTCATAAACTCTGCCATACCATCGATTGGAAGTGCCTTGTAATGTATGACTTGGGAAACTTTACCTGGTTTAGGTAGCACTGCATCTAAATGATTTTTCCAACGTGCAGGGTTCTCTCCTTTACGAAAACCGCTTACCGTAGCCCAAGCAAGTATCGCTTCCATGCGCCCTCTTAAACGTGAAGCCGTCTCGGTTTTTGTTAACCAGATTGGCTCAAGAATTTTAACAATATGAGCAAGCTCTACTTCAGATACCGGCAACTCACCTATTATTGGACAGGCATAAGTTTTTACAGACATAATCCAATTAGAGGAATGTTTGTCATTACGAAATTCTGTTGATTTACTTCTGTGATATTTATATGCGGCATCTTCAAAAGTTAACGCTGAAGCTTGGGAGGCTATTAAACGTGCTTTGTTAGCTTTCTTATGCTCGACTGGATCTGTGCCTTTAGAAATAAGTTCTCTAGCATCTCTTGCTTTTTCTCGAGCTAATCCAAGTGGAATGGTTGGGAATCCACCTAATCCAATGTCTCGTCGTTTAGCTCCAACCACAGTTCTTAATATCCAGCTTTTTGCTCCAGATTTTGAGACCTGAAGCAATAATCCAGCTACACCACCCACAGGATGATGACCTTTTTTAATAATTCTCTTAATCTGTAATGGAGATAATTCTTTAGCAACTTTGGGCATTCCATATCCTCTTTCGGACGGCGGTTCGATTCCCTATAAATCAGAAAAATCATAAACCTTATTCTTAACCCACATAAACTAATGATATTGGATATTACCGAATATTACAAGACAATACAAGAGTAATTCATAAATTAATTAACTATCTGTTAATAATATGTATTAAACGGAAAAATTATATTTATTGTTACAGATTGAAGCTCATTTTTTGCAGACGCCGTCTCCACCATTTAACCACCCAATCAAATCCAAAGAAATCCAACAAACCCGCGTAACAGCGGGTTTTTTATTGAATTATTGTCCAATGGAGACTAATCACATCTATTGACATCCAAGGACAACTAAGGGCAACATTGGGGATAACTGAGTTGCCCCAGATGCCTCTAATCGATACCGCCGTTCGCCATATAAAACCTGGCGTCAAATCCATTAAATTATTTGACGAACGAGGACTATATTTAGAAATCTCCCCACTGGTGGGAAATGGTGGCGTCTCAAATATCGCTTCGACAGTAAGGAAAAAAGAATTTCGCTGGGTGTCTATCCAGACGTAAGCTTGAAAGATGCTCGTGATCGTCGTGACGAAGCACGTAAGTTGCTCGCTAATGGCGTTGATCCGAGTGAAAATCGCAAAGCGATCAAATCTACAAAAATGGATCGGGCCGCAAATAGCTTTGAAGTAGTAGGACGAGAATGGCTTACCAAATATTCACCCACTTGGACGTCAAATCATGGTGGTCGTATTATTCGCCGCTTCGAGCGCGATATTTTTCCTTGAATTGGAGGCAGACCTATAGCTGAAATCACTGGGCCTGAGTTACTTGCAGTGATTCGTCGTATAGAAAACCGAGGCGCATTGGAAACCGCGCATAGAGCATTAGGTAATTGCGGGCAAGTTTTTCGCTACGCCGTGGCAACTGGACGTGCTAATCGTGATCCATCCGGTGATCTACGAGGCGCATTACCTCCAGTCAAAGGCACATATTTTGCAGCCACCACTGATCCGAAACGGGTTGCAGAAATTTTACGTGCAATAGATGGTTACGAAGGCACACTAACAGTACGCTGTGCATTGCGCATTGCTCCGTTAATTTTTGTTCGCCCTGGTGAAATGCGCAACGCTGAGTGGGCTAATATCGATTTTGAAGCAGCCGAATGGCGTTACACAGTAACAAAGACCAATACAGCACATATTGTTCCCCTCTCCCATCAAGCTCTGGAAATATTACACGAACTGCAACCCCTCACTGGAAGTAGTCGATTTGTTTTTCCCAATGCACGCAGCTTTAGCCGTCCTATGAGTGATAATGCCATTCTCGCGGCCATGCGCCGTCTAGGTATTGATAAGGAAGAAATGAGTGGTCACGGCTTTCGTGCGGTTGCACGAACTATTCTTGATGAAGTCTTGGGTGTTCGTCCTGATTTTATCGAGCATCAGCTTGCTCATGCTGTACGCGACCCTAATGGGCGTGCCTATAATCGCACAGCCCACTTACCTGAACGACGTAAGATGATGCAGCAATAGGCTGACTATCTTGATAAGCTAAAAGCAGGCACAGAAATTATACTAATACATCGAGAAGCTTAATTTATATTCTCCATTAGTCTTGTTTTTAATCCTACAAAAAACAGAGAAAAGTAAATGATTCAATAACTTGCACTAACTCATATCTAATATGTGAATGACTGCGCTAACACATCGACTCAAGGTTAAACTGAAACAGCTCATCGAAGATGATTTAATGATGCCGTGGGGTAAGTATTTGTATACGTGGTTGTAATTATCTGTACTTTGGCTAGCTTTATAAGCTAACTTTCTCTTCGATCTAAGAATGCCTATTTAAGTTTCCGAGATGCTCTTTAAGTACGATAGCATGGTTATGTTCCTTATCCTTGGCGCCGTAGACGAGTGTAATTACACCACGATGCAAGAAGTCAGTGAGTTGATCGACAGCTTTGGAGTTGTTTTGAAGCTCCAGGAAGTAACGCTCTCGAAACTCAGCCCACTTTAAAGAATCATGATCAAACCACTTTCGGAGTGATGTGCTGGGTGCTATTTCTCTGAACCACAAATCGATATGTACTGAGTTCTTGGACAGTCCTCGAGGCCATAATCGATCCACAAGAATTCGAAATCCATCACTTGGCTCGGGTGGTTCGTACGCGCGTTTTAGAGGGATAATCATCAGTGTTCGGAATTGGTGTTTAACAAATGTGTAGAAAAACCGCATGTAGAACGGTTAATTCCAGTGCATCAGAATACTTATCCATACGAATCTTAAATCTGTGGCAGAGTCTCTCGAGTGAAATAATCAATCTATTATCACTCAACCACATTGTTTTAGTTGTATTTCATCAGTTTTGCTACCATTCCGATAGTATGAATTTAATACAATCCGATAGCTCGCTTATAACCAACAGTAAATTTTAGTTTTAAACGGAATTTATCAGTATGCATCACTTGCATATTTTCATTGATGGCAGCGTTAATACTCCGTTTAATGTGGGATATGGTGCTTGCCTGGTGGTGTCTGATCTAGGTACATCAATAGAATCACTAAAAGATATGGTGACAGTAAAGCGTTTTGAACAAACCAGCTCTACCAAATTGGAATTGCAAATATTGTTGTGGGTATTGAGTGAAATAATTACTATAACCGACGGTGACAACCTGCAATTAACTGTTTATACAGATTCGCAAAACATTATGGGTCTTCCGCAGAGGCGCACTCATCTTGAACAAAGTAATTATTTCTCTAGTAAAAACAGACAACTGAGAAATTATGAGTTGTATCAGGAATTTTATCGATTAACTTCTGCGCTCAATTGCAGTTTTATTAAGCTCAAAGGTCATCAGGCATCTAGCAAGAAAAATGAGATTGATAAACTATTTGGTTTGGTTGATCAAGCATCTAGACGTGCGCTGCGAAAAGATTTTTAGCGCATATAGTTCGTAAAGTTATTAGATGGTAAAAACTACACAGATAAGCAGTGCAGTATATATCAACAAGCCTTAGATCTTTTTTAGCTGAAATTTGCAGCAATCAAAATTATCCTTACCAGCACTCGAT
>Ga0136611_10003439_pt1 | contig 11069 bp, 6 predicted proteins | sample AntDrymUQ2232306_2_FD_106645 | JGI IMG/M metagenome (GOLD analysis project Ga0136611, IMG submission 106645) | Polar desert sand microbial communities from Dry Valleys, Antarctica - metaG UQ223 (23.06) | ecosystem: Environmental > Terrestrial > Soil > Desert | place: Antarctica: Dry Valley... | reverse complement strand
GGATCCGTGGCTTCGCATCGGCGAGAACTACCCGGTTGGCACAGAGCTCCGTGGCACCGTCGTCCGCCTGATGGACAAGGGTGTCGTGGTCGACCTGGGCAACGACATCGAAGGCTTTGTGCCAGTCAGCCATCTCGCGCAGGGCAAGATCGTCGAGAGCCCAGCCGACGTCGTGTACGAGACGATGATCATGGATATGCAGATCCACGAAGTGGATCCGATCCACCGTCGAATCGTGCTCACGGTCAACAGCATTCCGGAAGAGCAGCCGCCGCGGCCGGAAACGCCTCCGACGATTCATACCGAAGAGAGCGAAGAAGCAGAAGGCCTCGAGGGCTGAGTCCTCGCTCCTGCAGCACCGATTACGAGCGAGCCCCTTCAGCAATGAAGGGGCTCGCCTGTTTTACGGCGTTCACCGCTCGGCTGGCCCACCCCGCTTGCACTCCGTAGCTTTCCCGCCCTATGTCAATGCGAGAGAAACTCGACCTGCTGGCCCAGCGCGGAGCGGAGGCGGAAGCCGGCGGAGGCGAGGCGCGAGTTCGCGCACAGCATGCCAAGGGAAAACTCAGCGCACGCGAACGACTCGATGCGCTGCTCGATGAGGGATCGTTCGTCGAATTTGACCGGTTCGTCACCCACCGTGCAACCGATTTCGGTCTCGCGGAGCAGAAGTTCTTTGGCGACGGCGTAGTGACTGGTCATGGCCGGATCGACGGGCGACTCGTCTACGTTTTCTCACAGGATTTCACGGTCTTTGGTGGATCGCTCAGCGAAGCATTCGCGGAAAAAATCTGCAAGATCATGGATCTGGCGCTGCGAAACGGCGCGCCGGTCATCGGCCTGAACGACTCTGGTGGCGCGCGCATCCAGGAAGGTGTGGTCTCGCTCGGTGGCTACGCGGACATCTTCCTGCGCAACGTGCTGGCGTCCGGTGTCGTGCCGCAGATCTCGGCCATCCTTGGCCCGTGCGCGGGTGGGGCAGTGTACTCCCCGGCGATCACTGACTTCACGTACATGGTGCGCGGCACCTCGTACATGTTCGTGACCGGACCGAACGTGGTAAAGACCGTCACCCACGAAGACGTAACGATGGAGGCGCTCGGCGGCGCCGATACGCACGCCTCAGTGAGTGGTGTGTCGCACTTCACGCACGATTCCGAGCTCGCGTGCCTGCAGGCGATCCGCGAACTGTTCCGGTTCGTGCCGTCGAACAATCTCGATTCTCCTCCGCGCGGCCGCGGCACCGATCCGCGCGATCGCCGCGACGAATCGCTGCTCGATGTCGTTCCTGACAACGCGAACAAGCCGTACGACATGCACGAGGTGCTGCGGCGAATCGTGGATGATGGCGAGTTCTACGAGGTGCAGCCGGACTTCGCCGGCAACATTCTCTGCGGATTCGCCCACCTCGGCGGGCACAGCGTGGGCGTGGTTGCCAATCAGCCTGCGATGCTGGCGGGCGTGCTCGACATCAACGCGAGCGTGAAGGCTGCACGATTCATTCGATTCTGCGATGCGTTCAACATTCCGATCGTGACGTTCGAGGACGTCCCGGGTTTCCTGCCGGGCGTGTCGCAGGAGCACGGCGGGATCATCAAGCACGGAGCCAAGCTGCTGTATGCCTACTGCGAAGCCACCGTTCCGAAGCTCACCGTGATCACGCGCAAGGCGTACGGCGGTGCGTACGACGTCATGAGCAGCAAGCACATTCGCGGCGACTATAACCTTGCCTGGCCAACCGCCGAGATCGCGGTGATGGGACCAAAAGGCGCGGTCGAGATCCTGTTTCGGAAGGAGATCGGGGAGAGTTCCGATGCAGCCGCGGCGACCGAAGCAAAAATCGAGGAGTACCGGGAGAAATTCGCGCACCCTTACGTCGCGGCGTCGCGCGGATACGTCGACGACATCATCGACCCGCGCGACACACGACCGCGATTGATCGACATGCTCGACACGCTCGTGACCAAGCGCGATCGCAATCCGCCGAAGAAGCACGGGAACATCCCGCTCTAGCTAAGCGGGGGCGACACCGCGTCGTCCGCAACGGCAGCCTCCGTCGCCTCGGTGGGCGAATCAGCAGCACGGCAATCATTTGTTCCTGATCGGCATAAAGCTTGCGGCGACTGGAGATATCGCCTCCAAAGGAGTTTACCGCGTGAGCTGGCGTCTCAGAGCAAGTCGCATCCTGGGAAGCGCGCTTCAGCCACTGTTGATCGTGGTGCTGGCGGCTCTTGTCGTTACCCTCACGCTCAGGACTCGCGCGCTTCGCGCACAAGCTGATGGAGCTCGCGCAAGGAATGTGGAGCCGAAGGGCCTGGCTTACGTGCCTGCGTACCGAGCATCCTCGCTAGACGGTGACAGCCTCACAATCGGCGAACGAAGTGACAGCGGACGACAGCTCTTGGTGTTCTTCACGACCACTTGCCGCTTTTGCGCCGCCAGCGTACCTGCATGGCGAAGGCTCACGAAGTTAGCGGACACTGGTTCTGTACCCACCCGCGTAATTGGTATCTCTCTTGACACAAGTGTGACAAAGCTTCGGGAGTACGTTCACAAGAATCAGCTTGCTTTCCCAATTGTTCAGTTGCCTCCCGGTAAGTACGTCGCGCTGTACCGAGCACATCGCGTTCCGGTCAGCATGTTGGTCAACTATGATGGAAAAGTGGTCTACACTAGAATGGGAGTCGTTGATACAAAGGCGGTCGAAGACTCTCTTGCGGCGGCCATGACGTGGGGCGGTCGAAGTGCTCGATCAACCGCGTCCGCCCCTTTGCGGTGATAATCACGGCCACCGCTAACGCAGAGTACGGCAAGGTCATTTGTTCTTGCAATGTTCGCCAACCCCACCCGAGGAGTGCCGAATTATGTAAGCAGCATTCAGGAACGCGGCTCGTTTTCTGGTCACGGCGGCGGCTCTGGTCGCCATTGGCGTAGGGACTGCCGAAGCCAGAGTTGGCTCAGGTACGAGGTCGTCGAACTGCCCGCCTGAACCCCATTCGCCGGGACTGTGCACTACCGTGGAAGCTTGTCAGGTCTATTGCGACGGAGCTTGGGGCGCGGGAGTTACGGAGGGACGTTGCGACAGCCTTCCGCGTTGCTGCATCTGCTTCGTATTGTAGCCTGGTTTTGCAGGATGCGCGACAAGTGGGTGCTGAGAAATAGTTCTGCACTCACTTTCGCGCGTCTCATCGCTCTCCACGTTCGATCGGCTTTGATCGCTAATGATTTTCCCGCCACTCGAGTCAACCGGCCATGAGCACACGTGAGACACTCGCGCCCTTGGTTCTCGCATTTGCGATTCTCGGATGCAGTCCGTCGATCGATCGTGTCACCCGGCCACACGCGATCGATTCAACCGGAACGGGTGGCGGCGGAAACTCCGGCGGTGGCGGCGGCACGATCGCCAGAGTCGGTATCACCGTCCTTGTCGAATTCGACCAACGGGATGCGGCCTTGGTGGCCGCGCTGGGCGGCCAGAAGATCGCCGCTGGAGCAATCGTGTCTATCCGCCGCGATGGTGACGCGAATCCTGTCGAAGTGCAATTGGATTCGGCCGGCCGCTACGAGTTTCGCGAACTTCTCGCCGGGAGCTACACGATCAGTATATCGCGCGTGCTCACGGCAACGGAGCGCGCCGCCGCTGCAACAGTTGCTGCCGACGTAGATGCATTCGTCGGTGACATGCGCGTCGATGCCTTCTCCGGTAGCAGAACCGTAGCGTTGCCTACCTCCTTCGGCCGCCGCGGATCGCTCGTGGTGAGTGAGGTTTACAGCGGGAATCCCTACGACGCTTCCACCGGTACGTACTACGAGAACGGCCACTACATCGAGCTGTTCAACAACAGTGACTCCACCATCTTTCTCGATAAGCTCACGATTGGTCTTGGTTTCGCTCGCTCGCATGATCATGCCAATTTTCCCTGCTCACTCTATGAACCGCTGGCCGCGGATACGCTTGGACTGTGGACGGGGTTTTTCTGGCGCATCCCTGGCACCGGACGAGAGTTTCCGCTGGCGCCCGGTCAGTCTTCGCTGCTGGCTAGTGATGCGATCGATCACTCAGCGTTCAATCGGCTGGCCCCGGATCTGCGCAGCGCAAGGTTCGAGTTTGCTGGTAGCAATGATCCCGATAATCCCGCGATTCCGAATATCATTCAATTTGGACCGCGAAGTATTTCGCGATCCGGCTTCAGGATCTTCACGCTCGTTGCGCCAATCATCGTCGCGCGTAATCTGGAGCTCGGCGACTTGGTCCAACGTCCTCAGCCGGGGAGTGAACAGGTGACCCTCGCCAGAATTCCCGCTGATGCAGTCATCGATGTCATGGTGCGAAAAGTGATATTCGATGCTAACGTACCAGAGTGCGTAGGTCCTCCGGTGGCGGAGCGGTTCGACCGCCGGCCAGCACCCTTCGCTCAACTCACCGGTTCGACATCTCTGCACAGGAAAGTCATCTATATCCGCAATGGTCGCGCGGTACTCCAGCGGACTGGGTCGTCTTTCGCCGATTTCCGGGAGTCGCTGCGGACACCTGGAACGGTGCCGTGAGCGACGCGCGGCTCGCTCCGCGGCGAGCCGCCACGCTGATAAGGCCCTCGCTGGTTATGCTCGCGCTGATTGTGCTCTCGCTGGCGATTTCGTCTTCGCCTGCGGAAGCACAATCGCTGCGATCCGATGTTACTGGTCGTGTGGTAGAAGGACTGTCGCGCCGCCCGCTCGCCTCGGTATTCGTGACCATCGAGGGTGCTTCAAGTGGCGTTCTGACCGATTCGCTTGGCAATTTCACCATCCTCGGCACTGGCCAGGGACCACACGTTCTGATCGCCCGTCGCGTTGGTTATGCGCCACTGCGCGTACCGGTCAATGTTGGGGCACGGACCGTGCGGCTCGAGCTTCTGATGGAGCGCAATCCGCTCCGCCTTCAGGGCGTACAGGTAACGGCGGAGGCGGTTGGCCGGGGCAGGGGCGAGGTCGCGTCGGCCACGGTCGTGGAGCGTGATGCGATCGCCAATCAGAGTGCTACAAGTCTCGCTGGCGTGCTGGAGCTCGTTCCTGGGACAGTTCTCGCCCCGCCAGGACTCGATGGTGTGCAGCAATTCTCACTTCGAGCGGTACCCACATCTGGCGGCGGCAGATCCGGCTCCGCCGCCGACGTGTCGTCGTTCGGAACCCTGATTATTCTCGACGGCGTTCCACTCTCGAATAACGCGAACCTTCAGTCGGGCGGACCGCAGGCCGAGTTGGGATTCGCCAGCTCAGCCGGCGGTGGTATTGACCTGAGGCGAATACCTGCAGCGACGCTCGAAAGGGTTGAGGTGATTCGCGGGATTCCTTCAGTGCGATACGGCGATCTGACTCAGGGCGCTATCATAGTTGACACGCGCGCTGGGGCGGTGCCAACGGAGCTGCTGACGAGGTACGATTCACGCACGGTCGCGCTGTCAGCGGTCGGCGGCAGAACCTTCGCATCGCGTCGTCAGACCGTCAGCGCGACCGGCGACGTTGCTCGAACGAAGATCGCTCCGGGAGTTCGAGATGACGCTGCCTTACGGGTCGCCGCGCAACTCGCGCACAGCCTGGTTTTCGGCGAAGCACGAAGCGGCACGCCAGCGTCAGCAGCGTCCGACGACGACGCTGGCACCGTTTCGCTCGATTCGCGCGTTGACGCATATCAACTTCTCGAGGACAGTCCCGAACAGCCAACAGTCCGCCGAGGTCGAAGAAGCTGGAGCCGGGACAACGGGTTTCGAGTCAGCGAACGCCTCAAATGGATCCCGTCTGCCACCAGCTCGCTGACGCTGACGTCAGCAGTCGAGAGGATCGGTCAGAACTCCTTCTCCCAGAGCATTCTTTCACGGGGGCCTCAACCGTTCTCTGGTCGCCTCGCACCCGGCCGCGACACCGGCTTCTACGTTGGCGGCGAGTATCTCGCGCGCGTGCGCATTGAGGGTGCCCCGTGGCATCTGTACAATCGCGCACACGCGGAGCGTCGAGTGAACTGGGCTCGGTCCGAGAATGTGCAAAGGATCGGCGGCGAGCTCCGGCGTGAATGGAACAGCGGCGCAGGCTATCAGTTCGCTGTGGACGCGCCGCCTCAGTCGACCTTTGACGGTGTGCGTGGCTACCTGCGTCCGAGGCGCTACGACCAGATCGCACCATTGGTGCAGAGCGCCGCCTACGCGGATCACCGCCTGCTTCACCAGTCCATCGTTGGCGCATTGGACATCCAGGGCGGTGTCAGAGTAGACGTCCTCCACGCTGGTTCGTCCTGGTTCTCGGCGCCACGAAGCGTTGTATTCCAACCGCGACTTTCCGCGCAGCTCTCGCCAGGAGCTGGGCTTCGATTTCGGGCGAGCGGAGGTCGAACGGCGAAGGCACCCTCACTCGCACAGCTCTCGCCCGCCCCCGCTTATTTTGACCTCGTGAACGTCAATTATTTCGCGAACGATCCAGCCGAGCGTCTTGCGATCGTCACGACGTCGGTGCGTGATCAGTCCAATGCCGAACTTGGCTATACCAGGTCCGACAAGCTCGAGATCGGCGCGGAGCTGGATCTCGGCCGCGCTGGAGCGACGCTTTCCGTCATCCTGTTCTCGGACCAGGTCCGTGGTGCGACCGGTTCTGGCGACGAGTTGGCAATTCTGCTGCGCGAGCGATTCTCGATCGATCCTTCGTCGACTGGCTCCGGCTCCCCTCCACGTTACTTGGAACCGGCACAGCGGATCGATACTCTCCCTGTTTTCACGGGACGCGCAGAAAATAACGTCAACCTCCGGTCCCGCGGTGTGGAGGCGACCGTCGCGGCTCCCGAGATTGCGCAGCTTCGCACTCGTCTCGAGCTTCAGGCGGCATGGATCACTTCGCGGTTCGAGCGCCGCGGGATCGAGATCCCTTCTGTCAGTCTCGATCGCTTCAGAAACGATTCGCGGAGTCGCATTCCTTTCTATGATCCGACCAGCAATACTGGACAGAGAGGTCTCGCGACGTGGAGGATCGTCCATCATCAGCCCGACGTAGGGCTGGTCGTGACCACGACTATTCAGCACACCTTCGGGGAAGCCACGAGGGAGCGCGGAGCGACTGACACGCTCGCCTTCGCAGGTTTTCTCACTCGCGAGGGCACGTTGATTCCTGTCGCCCGTGAACTGCGAGCAGGCGCTCAGTATGCAGACCTGCGGGTGGCGCGGCCCGACATCAACACACGCGAGTTTCCAACCGAAGACGGCTGGATTCTCAATCTGCAGGTTGCCAAGGCGTTGCCGTACAATGGCAGGGTATCGCTCTATGCGTTCAATGCGTTGAGTCGACTCGGGCGATATGGTTCCGCCGGATCTACCGGTCGACTCTTTCCGCCTGTCAGATTCGGCATGGAGTTGTCGATGCCTCTGACTGGCGGCAGAGGAGGGGGCTGATTGCGGACCTCGAGGCGCGCGCGCGCCGCTGGGCCAGGCATTAATGCTGGAGCAGTGGCGGGAGTAACGCTCATCTCTCTGGCCTTCATCGTGATGCCCCCGGTGCTGGGCGCTCAACGAACCGAGGTTGCCACTCCCAGCGACTGGCGACTTTCCTGGAGCCCGCTGGTGCTCACGGCAGACCTGTCGCAGATCGGACCTGCTCCATCCCGGTTCGCGTCCATCTTGCTGCACGACACTCCCCGCGTCGGCCTCCTCTGGCCCTCGGGAAACGTTGCTGGTTTGCCGCTCGGCGAAGTGATCGCCCTGGACGAACGTTCACCCGGTCGCGCTCACTTTCGCGCGTCAGGCGATAGCAAGAGCGGCGAATACGCGCGAACAACCGAGCCGTTGCGCTCGCGCAGAGCCTTGTTGCGGACGGAGGCGTGGAGGGAATTCCCGGGTGAAACCGACGGAGAACAGTCTTCCTCAGTACCGGGACCGGGCGACGCGAACGCGACGGTGCTCTCCGGGGCTCTGAATCTCTCGCAAAGCTGGAACGACGGATCGACCAACGCCCTGCGTCAGGGCGGACCGAGCGCTTCGCCATTCGTGAGCTTCGATTCAGCGGCTCCCTCCATTACCGCTCGCCGTGCCACGCTAGAGGGCGCGTTCGCAGCCCGACGGCGCGCCTGGCTTGGAGGCATAGCACTCGGTATTGAAACTGGCGAAGGCGTGGCGTCTCGCTCGCCGCGGTCGCGAACCACAGTCGGCAGCGCTCCGGGAGCGGCTGTGGGGCTGGGCCGCATCTTTCTTCGGGATCGTCTGGTGGTAGGCGCGCAGGCACGCTGGGTGGGCCGGGTCGAGTCAATTGACGTTGGGAGCAACCCCGGACTCACCACGCTTCATGACTTCAGTTCGCTGGACGATGCTCGCAAGTTCGAGGTTACACCGCTGGCTCCCTACTATCGTCGTATCGTTCGCGATGGACGGGCGTATCAGGCCGTGATGGCGGGGCGAGCGAAGCGTATCAACTGGTCGCTCGCCGGCGAGTCGTCGGCGATGTCTGAACAGGTGATTCGCCGCCGCGCGAACTCGCCGCCGCGCGACGGCTGGACAGTTCGCGCCCGCTCCGTCACTCTCGCTGCCGAAAGCGAGCTGCCGAAGCTGGGCAGGAGCGCGCTCGTGGTCTCGGCGCTGGACGCCGACGGACTCGTGAGTCGGTCAGATCTGACGGGTGTGCTGCTCGCTCAGGAAAGATCCGAGTTGAGAGTCGCCACCCACGTGCGACGTACGCCCAGGTCCTCGTCCAGGTGGGACTGGTTCGGCGCTGCGCAATTCGATGCTGTCGACGACAAGCGGGTAGACGGCCTCGCTGGGTTAGTGGCCTCAACGGCGGCGATCTCCATCTCGGGTTGGAGCGAGATCGCGCGCAGCTTTGGCTCGGGGACGGTGATCGCGATCGGGACCGGTGGGTCGACCTACACGCCGCGGTCTGTGATTCCCGCCGGCGAATCGCTCGCGGCGGCAGCCGGCAGGTACCTGACCCCGACGCAGGAGTACGAATCGGCAGGTGCTCTTGTCACGCATGGCACTCTGCTCGTCCGCCATTCGCTGCGCGATCGCAGCACGCTGTGGGTTGGTCTCGCGGGATCGCGAATCGCACCATGGCGGAACGGCGAGCAGTCGGCCTTCGCTCCAACAGGGACAAGGCGCGATCTCACGTTCTCCATGGGCGCTACCCTGCGTTGACTTCGAGTGCTGCGGTGGAAGGGGCGGAACGAACGCTCTTTCGCCCCTGCAGCCGCGCATCTCGCGTAGACCACGGACGCGACGTGAGCTATTCTGCGGTCGAATGACTGTGCACACCGTGAATCGCGCTCCGTTCACTAAGGTCCTGATCGCCAACCGCGGCGAGATCGCGCTTCGTGTCGTGCGCGCCTGTCAGGAGCTCGGCGTCCGAAGCGTTGCGGTGTACAGCGACGCCGACGCCAATGCGCCGCACGTCCGCGAGGCTGATGAAGCCGTACGCCTCGGCCCGGCGCCCAGTCGCGAGAGCTATCTGCTCGGTGATGCAATCATCGCGGCGGCTGTCGAGACCGGCGCAGAAGCGATCCACCCGGGATACGGATTCCTGAGCGAGCGGGAGTTCTTTGCGCGCGCCGTCCGTGACGCAGGGCTGGTCTTCGTCGGGCCGCCGGCAGAAGCGATTGCGGCGATGGGCAGCAAGACCGCTGCACGACAGCTCGCGATCGCCGCCGGCACTCCGGTGGTGCCAGGAACGACTACCGCGCTCGTGGACGCTGCCGAAGCGACCGCCGTCGCCGAACAGTTCGGCTATCCGGTGCTGCTCAAGGCAGCGGCTGGCGGGGGCGGGAAGGGCATGCGCGTCGTCCGTGAGGCAGGGGAGATCGCCGCAGCGCTCGACTCCGCGCGGCGTGAGGCGAAGAACGCATTCGGCGACGATGCGGTCTATGTCGAGAAGTACATCGAGGGGCCGCGACACGTCGAGATCCAGGTGCTGGGCGATCAGCACGGCACCATGCTGCACCTGGGAGAACGTGAGTGTTCAGTGCAGCGCCGTCACCAGAAGATGATCGAGGAGGCGCCGAGCGTAGCGGTCGATGCAGAGCTCCGCGCACGGATGGGCGCGGCGGCCGTCGCAGCCGCGCGTGCAGCGGGTTACGTGAATGCGGGCACGTGTGAGTTCCTGCTCGCGCGTGACGGGCAGTTCTACTTCCTGGAGATGAACACGCGCATCCAGGTCGAACACCCGGTGACCGAGCTCGTTACCGGCATCGACCTCGTGCAGTGGCAGCTCCGCATTGCGGCCGGCGAACGGCTGCCGTTCGTGCAGGCGGATATATCGCCGCGCGGCTGGGCGATCGAGTGCCGCATAACGAGCGAGGATCCGGCAAACGGATTTCTTCCATCGACGGGAACGATCTCACACCTGCATCTGCCCTCCGGACCCGGCGTGCGTTGGGACGGCGGCATCGAGACGGGCAGCACTGTCGGATTGCACTACGATCCGATGCTGGCCAAGCTCATCGTATGGGCCCCCACGCGAGAGGCCGCGGTGTCGCGAATGCATCGGGCACTGGGAGAGCTGGTCGTCGAGGGTGTGGAGACGTCGCGCGACTTTCACTTGCGCGTGATGGAGGACGCCGAGTTCCGCGCTGGTGAAATCGAGATCCAGTGGCTCGAACGTCGGCTGCCTTCGCTCCTCGGTGTTGCACCACCGCCAACTGAGGTTCGGGTGGCGGCGATCGCGGCCGCGCTACTGGCTGATCGAGATCGGGGACGCGGACGGCCGGGCGGCGGCGCGTCGCGCCCCACATCCGACGCACACGACGCCATACCCGCGTGGGGACGCGCTGCGCGACTCGAAGGAATGCGCCCGTCGTGACTGGTGACCCCGTTCTCGAGATTGCCTCCATCGCCGCAGGCGGAGCAGGCGTCGCGCGTCACCAAGGATTGGTGGTGTTCGTGCCTCGCACGGCGCCGGGCGATCGCATCGTCGCTCGCATTTCGCAGCGTGGCAGGTTCGCGACCGGGACTGTGCTGGCGATGCAGCAGGAGGGCGCCGACCGCGTCATTCCGCCGTGCCGCCACTACACGCGGGATCGCTGTGGCGGCTGTCAACTGCAGCACCTGAGCTACGGTGCGCAATTGCTC
>Ga0136611_10003438_pt1 | contig 11070 bp, 11 predicted proteins | sample AntDrymUQ2232306_2_FD_106645 | JGI IMG/M metagenome (GOLD analysis project Ga0136611, IMG submission 106645) | Polar desert sand microbial communities from Dry Valleys, Antarctica - metaG UQ223 (23.06) | ecosystem: Environmental > Terrestrial > Soil > Desert | place: Antarctica: Dry Valley... | reverse complement strand
AGATCCCCTCTTCCGACACCGCGAAGGCCGCCCGGTCTCGCGCGTCCTTCAAGATCTGCGCCGCCAGCGAATGGGCTTCGCCGACAATCTTCTCGCGTTCCTTGATGACGCGCCGCGCCAGCTGGATCTCGTTGGGCACCGTGCGCCGCAGCAGGTCGACGAGATCGAGAAACTCAGCTTCCTCGACCACGACCCGGCGGCTGAACGGAACACGTTTTCCCATCCCGACCAGATCTTCAAGGCGGTCGACGATATCGTCGATCGCCGCCGCGCCCTGATTCAGTTGCTGCTCGGTCCCGCGTTCCTCGAATGCATCGTTCCGATCGTCGTCACTCATCCGCCTATTGCCCCAACACCGGCGGGGAACGCGAACCGGTCCCGCAGCGCCGCCCGTACGTTGTCCGGCACCAGCCCGGCCACGTCGCCGCCCAAAGACGCGACCTCCCGGATTAAACTGGAACTGATGAAGGAGTGGCGCGAGGAGGTCATCAAACAGACGACCTCGATCTCCGGCGCCAAGTGATGGTTCATATGCGCCAATTTGAACTCGTACTCGAAATCCGATACAGCCCGCAGTCCGCGCACGACCGTCGTCGCGCCGCAGAACCGAGCGTACTCGATGGTCAGTCCGGAGAACCGCTCCACCTCAATGTTCGCCGCCCCAGCGTCCGCCAAAGCGGTTCGCGCCATCGCGATCCGCTCATCGGGGTCAAAGAGGCCGCCGGGCTTCTCCGAGCCGGCGTAAACGGCCAGGATGAGCCGATCGAACAACCGTGCCGCCCGCAGCGCGACATCGACGTGCCCCCGGGTGATCGGATCAAAACTCCCAGGGTAGATCGCGAGCGTCACCGTCGTCCCTCATCTCTCGTCCGACACCGCCGGAACCTCGCCGTCCCGATTGGCCGCCTCGTCACCGTCCGCGACCTCGTAGATCGAGACACAGCTGTCACCATGACAGCGCTCCCGGAGGCGAACCAACCGGCCCGCCCGCTCCGGCAGCGCCACTCGCGGCGAATGCCCGATGGCGACGACCGATGCTGATTGTACCAATCTGGACTCACCGACTCGAATCAGCGTAGGCACGATCTCCGGATCGGCGTACGGCGGGTCCATCGTGACCAGGTCATAGGGTGGCAATGACCGCCCCAGAAACGCCGCGACCGCCGTCTGATGCACCTTCGCGACATCGGTGAACCCGGTGTGCGCGAGGTTGGCGCGGACGACCGCCGCCGCCGCGCCGTTCCGCTCCACGAAGTCGGCCGTCTCTGCCCCACGTGACAGAGCCTCTATCCCGATGCCGCCGGTTCCGGCGTAGAGATCCAGCACGCGGTCCGGCACGACATTGAGCGAGGCCAGCATCGAGAACAGCGACCCCCTGATCTTGTCCGCCATCGGCCTGGTCCCTGGCCCCGCCGGTCCCTGAAGCCGATATCCGCGCCTGGACCCGGCGATGACCCGCATCTCGTCTCCGTCCCACTCCTACCAGTCCGCCACCGATCCGTCGACGTGCCAGAGCGACGGCTGGTAGGTGCGAGTATACGGACGCAGCTCATGGGCCCGCACCGCGTCCCAATCCAGCTCGATCCCAAGCCCAGGCAACGTCGGCGACTCGACCCATCCGCCGGGAAGCCAGGTAAAGCGCTCCGCGAAGAGCCGTTCCACCTCCGGCGGATGATCGACGAGAAACTCCTGGATTACGAAGTTAGGGATCGCGAAGTCGAGCTGCACGCTGACCATCGTCAGGAGCCAGGAATACGGATTGTGAGGCGCGACCCCAGCGTAGTAGATCTCGGCCGCCGCCGCGATCTTGCGGGCCTCCCAGATCCCGCCGCAATGCGCGATATCCGGCTGGAGCACGCTGGCCGCGCCAGAGGCCAGGACATCGCGGAACCCCCACTTGGTGAACAGCCGCTCCCCCGTCGCCACCGGGATCGAGATCGACCGGGCGACGTGGGCCATCGCCGCCGGGTCTTCCGGAAGGACCGGTTCCTCGAAGAAGAAGATATCGAACTCCTCCAACGCTCCCGCCATTTGGATCGCCGCGGTGGGCGAAAGCCGCCCATGGCAATCGATGAGGATATCGACCTCCGGCCCGACCGCGTCCCGGATCATCGCCATCTTGCGATGCGCCGCCCGGATCTCTGGTTGGCCCGCCACCCCCGTCACCGCGTCCCAGGGCCCAAGCTTTAGCGCCCCCCAGCCCGCCTCAACGAGTTGGACACACGATTCCGCCACCGCTTCCGGCGTGTCCCCCCGAGGCCCATTCGCGTAAAGGCGAACCTTGTCCCGGACTCTCCCCCCGAGCATCTCGTAGACCGGGATCCCGAGCAGTTTGCCGGAGATATCCCACAGCGCCTGCTCCATCCCGGAGATCGCGCTCCCGATGACCACCCCGCCTCGCCAGAACGAGTGGCGGTACATCGTTTGCCAGAGATGCTCGATCCGCGTCGGATCCTGCCCGATCAGATATTCCTTGAGGTCGTCGATCGCCCCGACGACCGCCTTGGTCTTGCCCTCCAGGCTCGCTTCGCCGATACCGGTGACACCCGCGTCGGTTTGGACCTCGACGACGATCAGATTCGTCCGGCCCGCGAAGAGTATGTGCGGGATCACGTCGACGATCTTCACCCCGCTCCCGCCCGATACCGTGGCGACGGGAACGTCTTGTTCGACTGAATCAGTCATGGGACAGCCGCTCTCCCTCGGTGTGGATCAACACCCTACCAGTCCGCCACGGAGCCATCCTCGTGCCACAGGGGAAGCGGGCGACCCTCCACGGGCGGATACCGCGTCGCCGCGTCGAGATCGAGCGAGATGCCGAGCCCCGGACCTTCCGGCACGTCGAAGCAGCCGTCAGCGCCAAGTGTTGGCCGCGTCGTCACGACCTCGTCGCGCCACGGCTCGTGGTCCGTCACGACCTCCTGGATCAGAAAGTTGGGAATCACCGCGTCGAGATGGAGCGACGCGACCGTGTTGACCCAGCTCCACGGGTTGTGCGGCGCGACGGACACGAAGTGCGTCTCAGCGAGCGCGGCGATCTTCCGCGTCTCGGCGATTCCGCCGCTCTGCACGATGTCCGGCTGCAGCACCCCAATCCCTCGGGTCTTCAGCAACTCGCGAAAATCCCACCGCGTGTACCGGCGTTCGCCCGTCGCGATCGGAATGGGAGACTTCGCGGCGATCCGGAGCATCGCGGGGACGTTTTCGGGCAGGCATGGCTCCTCGAAGAAGAGCAGGTTGAAGGGAGCCAGCGCCTCCACCATCCGAACCGCTATCGCCGGGGCGAGGCGGCCGTGCCCATCGACCATCAGCTCGACATCCGGCCCGACCGCCTCCCGCACCGCCCGGACTTCGGCGACGGCCGCGTCAACATACCGCCGTCCACCTAGGATTGGCGTCGCCCCAAATGGCACCCATTTCAACGCCGTGAACCCGCGTCCGACCAGCTCTTGCGCCGACCGCGCGATCGCGTCCGGCGTCGATCCCCGCGGCCCGTTCGCGTACGCCCGGACGCGATCCCGCACCTTGCCGCCGAGCAACCGATAGATCGGGACGCCAAGCGCCTGACCCTTAATGTCCCACAGCGCGACCTCGACACCGCTGAGCGCGCTCAAGAACGTCGGACCGCCATGCCAAAAGGCGTGCCGGTAGGCCTGCTGCCAGATATGCTCGATCCGGAACGGGTCCGCACCGATCAAGAGCGGCTCCAGATCCTTTACCGCTCCGACGACGCTGTGCGTCTGCCCTCCAATCGACGCCTCTCCAAGTCCGGTGACGCCACCGTCCGTCTCGATCAGCACGAAGACGTAGTTCCGCCAACCCGCGCCGACCGCGACCGTCCGCACACCCGTGATCGTGAGCCGCTCGCTCAACCCCAACTCCTCCCGTGAGATCGACGACCTCGACACGCCTTGCTCCCGGTTCGGGGTTCATCGCCCACGTTCTCGGGCTCGGAGAGCGTTCGTGGCTCGTGACCCGACATCACTTGCGGGGCCACACGGCCTGAAGGCCAATCCCCATCTCGCCACCCCTACCCCTTCACCGCCCCTCCCGTTAGCCCGTACATCAGCTGCCGCTGGAAGAACATGAAGACCACGACCAGCGGCATCGTCGCAACGGCCGCCGCCGCCATCACCACGTTCCACTCCGTCGTGAACTCCCCGATGAACGAGGCAACCGCGACGGAGATCGTCCGCACCCGCTCGGTGCTGGTCAGCACGAGCGCGAACTCGTACTCGTTCCAGGCGGTGAGGAAGCCGATGATGGCGGTGGCGCCCAGGGCGGGCCTGGCTAAGGGGAGGATGATGTCCCAGAACGCCCGGTATGGACTTGCGCCGTCCACCAGAGCCGCCTCGTCGAGCTCCCGCGGGATCTGCTCGAAGTATTCCTTCATGATCCAGAGGCACAGCGGTTGGATGAACGTGCTGTACGCCAGGATCAGCGCGAGATACGTGTCCTTCAAATCCAGTCGATTTACCAACTGGAAGTACGGTATCACGAGCAAGATTCGGGGAAAGGACTGGGCGGCCAACACGAAAGCCATCATCGCCGGTTTGAACCGGAAGTCGAACCGGGCGAATCCGTAGCCCGACCACGCCGCGACCCCAACGCCCCAGGCCGTCGTCGCGACGGCCACGATCATCGCGTTGGAGAGATACCGCGCGAAGTTGCGCCGTTCGAAGACGTCGAGATACGCCTGAATGGACCAATTCGCCGGCAGGAACGTGACAGGCAGGGTGTGGGTCTCGGCATTGGTCTTGAGGGACGAGATCACGATCCAAAACATCGGGAACAGTGTCGGGATCAGCAGGAGCGCCGCGAGCAAAAGCTTCAATCCGAGCGAGATCCGCCGCTTCGTCGCCAACGACCTTCCTGAACCGATCGGGGTTGTCACTGGTGCGTAGGTCGCCATGCGTCGCGTCTCCGCTCCTTCCGGTCCGTATCCGAACTAGGCGCGGCTATTGCGCAGCGTGGCGCGGACATAAAGCGCGCCAGGAATCATCAGGCAGATCAAGAGGAGGATGCCGAGCGCCGCGGCGTAATTCGGGTCGGCGTAGAGGAACGCGTTCTTGTAGATCAGCGTGGCAAACACCTCACTGGAGTTCGCGGGACCGCCCGCGGTCATCACCTGGACGATGGCGAAGTTCATGAAGCTGCCGATCCAGGCAAGCAGCAGCGCGACGTACGAGATGCCCCGCATGGCGGGCAACGTGATCGCCCGGAACCGCTGCCAGGCGTTCGCGCCGTCCACGGACGCCGCCTCGTAGAGGTCTGGGTTGACCGCCTGAAGTCCCGCCAGGAGGAGCACCATCATGAACGGGAACCCGCGCCAGATGTTCGCGACGATCGCCGCCGGCAGCGCGGTGCTGGTCTGCCCCAACCACGCGATCGGGATCTCGTTCGGGCCGTAGTACCCGACGCGGTACAGGATCTCGTTCAGGACCCCGTACAGCCCGTCGAACATCCACCGCCAGACGATCCCCGGGACCACCGCCGGGAACATCCACGGCACCATGAACAGGACGCGGATCAACCCCCGACCCGGCAGCCGTTCGTTCAAGAGCAAGGCAACCATGAACCCGATCAGGTATTGCCCGACGACCGAGAAGAACGCGAAATAGAACGTGTGCCGGATCGCCAACCGCGCCAGTCGATCATCCCTGACCGCCCGGACGTAGTTGCCGAACCCCCAGCCATCGACCGAATCGAACGACCGCAGAAACGCCTGCCCCAACGGCAACACGAGCAGCACGACCAGCATCAAGACCGACGGCGCGACGAACAGAAATGGATGGATCCGCGTCCTCAGCTTGGACTTCCGCGCGGGCACGGCTCCAGGCGCCGAAACCGCTCGGCTCGTCGTCGACACGGTCACCCCTCCGAAATCAAGTCTCGCGATTGTGGGCCCCGGAGTTGGACTCCGACTCGACCCGTCGGAGTCCAACTCAACCTACCGGCGAGGTCCGGCGGCGAAACGCTTCCGCTCACCGATGGCGCCCGTGGCCCACGCCACCGTTCTCGGTCTCGGCGTGACGTCGGAGGATGAGCGCCAGATTGCGATGTGGCGTCACGGGTCCGGCGAATGGCGGCGATGACCGCCTCTAGCTCACCGGGTACTTCATCTCCCCAGTCTCCCCCAGGATCTCCGAGAACCGAGACGCCGCGGTGTTCATCGCCTCGGTCACATCCTTGTCACCGATCAGCGCCGCCTGCCACTCCGGGTCGAACTGATCCTTGATCCGGTTCCAATCCCCGAGTTCGACCTCGTACGGTTCGACCACCGCCGTCTGCGACTGCTCCAAGAAGACCGACAAGAACGGATCCTCCGTGATCAGCGGATCCTCCAGCGCCGCCTTCGTCGTGGGGCCGTACTTGGCCTTCCCCGCGAAGTACGGCTGCCGGTCATGGGCGATGAACTTGAGGAACCGGTACGCCTCATCCGGATGCGGGGACGTCCGGCCAACCGCATAGATCAGGGACCCCTGGCGGAGGATCGGAGCCGTTCCGGTCGGCGTCGGGTGCGGCGCCACCGCGAACTTGCCTTCGATCTCCGGGTTCGTTCCGATGAAGGTCTGCGCGCCCCACGGGCCCGTCGTCAGCATCGAGACGTTGCCGCCGGCGAAGGCGCTGACGTTCGCCGGGTAGTCCATCTCGACCACGCTCGGCGGGACCACCTGATGCACCTGGTTCAGATCGACCATGTACTGAATCGCCGCGATCGACTCCGGGCTGTTGACGAGGATGGTCCAGATGCCCGTGTCCCGGTTGAGCCGCAGCATTTCGCCGTCGGCGCCGTTGTTCTGCATGAAGTGGACGCACCGCATCGTGTGCGTCTTGCCATACATTCCGAAGCCGAACCGCCCCTGGCGCGGCATCGTCAACGCTTTGGCGGTATCGACCAACTCCTGCCACGTCTTCGGCGGCGCCGCCGGATCCAGCCCAGCCTCCTCGAAGTGGTCGGTGCGATAGTAGAGCGCGTCCGTGCCGGTGTACAGCGGCATCCCGAGGATGCGTCCATCCGAGTTGATCGCCGCCTGCAACGCGACCGGGATGAACGACTCCCGCAGGCCATCGGCGTCGATCCGGTCCGTAATATCCAACGCCGCATCGAGGCTCACGAAGCTCGCAAGCCCGAATTGGCCGTCGATCACGTCCGGCAGGTCGCCCGCCTCGGCGTACGCGGTCAGCTTCAGCAGGACGTCCGTGTTCGCGACATCTTCGACCTGGATCTTGATGTCCGGGTTCTCCGTCTCGAATTCGGCGATCATCTCTTTCAGGATGGTCCCCGCCGGCTCCTCCAACGTGTTGTGGGTCAGGAACCGGATCGTGACCTGGCCGCCCTGCTTGATGAGCAACGACCCCGTCCGGCCGCGGTACGGGGCAGCCGACCCAATCGACGGCACGAGCGCGGCCCCCGCCGCCGCTCCAACGCCGAGTTTGACGAGATCGCGCCTGGAAATCGGTGGCGTAGGCATCTCAGGAATTCCTTCCACATCGAAGAGCGGACTCCGGCGTCCACTGATGCCGAATGGGGCATGACGCGACGGATGAGATCGCTGGTGGCCGCGGTTTCGCCGGTTGCACACCCCCGGGCGGGTCGTGTCCCGCCGCGATCGGAGGCACATGGCGACCACGTCATCGATCCGCCGCGAACGGCGTGACTCTACCGGTGAGTCCAAACGTCGTCAAGGCCCGGAATAGTCATTTTCACGCCCGTAGTGCTATTTAACGTTTCCCCGGATCGCTCGGCCACCGACCGTACCAATCGAACGGTTCCGGGTTGAGATTGACCACGACGTTTTTGACCTGCGTGTACAGATCCATCACGTGCCGGCTCAGCTCCCGCCCGGTCCCACTCTGCTTGTACCCGCCAAAGGGGGCCTCCGGCGGGTTCACCGTCGGGTAGTTGATGCTGACGTTTCCCGCCTGCAGCCGCCGCGCCAGCGTGTGCGCCCGCTTCACGTCCTTCGTCCACAGCGTCGCCGCCAGCCCGTAGATCGTGCTGTTCGCCATCGCCACGACCTCGTCCTCGGTCTCGAACGGGATCACCGCCAGGACGGGTCCAAAGACCTCATCTTGCGCCAGCCGCATCTCCGAGGAGACACGATCGAAGACTGTCGGCTCGATAAAGTTACCGGCTACTAGACCAGCGGAAGTCACCCTTTTTCCGCCGGTTACGAGGCGCGCGCCATCCTCCTCCGCCATCGCGCAATAACCGAGGACGCGGTCACGTTGGGCTGGGGAGATCACCGGCCCCATCTGCGTCTCGTGCCGCAACGGATCGCCGATCCGAATCTGGCGCGCCTTGGAAACGAACTCGGAGAGGAACCGGTCATGGATGTCGCGATGCAGAAAAAGCCGAGTCCGCGCCGTGCATCGCTGTCCCGCGTTCGTGAAGATCGCGAACAATGACCCATTGACGGCTTCGTCCAGGTCCGCGTCCGGGAAGACGATGTTCGGGCTTTTGCCGCCCAACTCCAACGACACCTTCTTGATCGTGCCCGCCGCCTGAATCAGGATGCGGCGGCCGGTCTCCGTTTCCCCGGTGAACGCAACCTTGTCGACGCCCTCGTGACCAGCCAGCGCTTCCCCGATAACCTTCCCCGGCCCCGTCAGGACGTTGACGACGCCGTCGGGGACGCCCGCTTCCCGGCAAATCTCTCCCAACATGACCGCCGTGATCGGCGTGGCGCTCGCGGGCTTCAGCACGACGGTATTCCCTGCGGCGATGGCGGGCGCGACCTTCCACGCCGCCATCAGGAACGGGAAGTTCCACGGCACGATCTGGGCGCAGACTCCCACCGGCTCTCGCAGGGTGTAGTCGAGCAACGGCCCGTTCACCGGGATCTGCTCACCCCAAAGCTGCGTCGCGAGACTCCCGTAGTATTCGAAACAGTTCGCGGACGCGATCACGTCCCCCCGCGACTCGACGATGATCTTGCCGCAGTTGATCGTCTCGATCCGCGCGATCTCGTCGACCCGCTCCCGCAGCAGGTCCGAGACCCGCCGCAGGACGCGCCCCCGCTCCAGCGGCGTCATCCGGGGCCACGGCCCGTCATCGAAGGCGCGTCTCGCCGCAGCCACCGCGCGGTCGACATCCTCCAACCCAGCGTTGGCGATCGCCCCAACCGTCTGATTCGTCGTCGGGCTCACCGTCTCAAACGTCTCGCCCGACGCGGCGGCGACGCTCTCGCCCCCGATCACCAGCGAATACGCCGTTCGTTCCTTATCGATGATCACGCGCGAAACTCCTACCGACCGCTCGTCAGGTACACCGCGCGATTGTATGCGCCTCCCCCCAAACGTGGACCATGGAACCATCGCCGAATGCGGTACACTTTTTGCGTGCCAGATCTCTGGCCGGAGTGGCGAAATGGCAGACGCAGCGCACTCAAAATGCGCCGGGGCAACCCGTGTGGGTTCGAATCCCACCTTCGGCACCATCAATGACTACGTGACGTTAGGCTGCGAGAGTTCTTGGTTTCCCGCCGGATTTGATCATCGGGCCAAATGCCTCCAGATTATTGGAGGTTGAGGACATAGTGGTCTGAATTCCGGGGGCGGGACAGGAACAGGACGCGCGGCGCCCTCTGTCACCCGAGGCTGATGACCTCGAGCTGAGTGGCCTGGAAAAGCCGGGCAAACCCGACTCGCCGCCCCTTAAAGACGACCATCGCTTGATCAACCGCCATAAAGCTGGGTTCCCGCGCGTTACCGCGTATCCCACACATACTTCCCGATCCCCCCGACCTCACGCACCATGTAGCTGAATTCGTTCCCACTCCCCTGGCGTATCGGGCTGTCCCCCGCCGCAGTCGCGTACGCCGTCAAGCCCAGATCATGCGCCATCTTCTTGACCCGAAAGAGATGGAATCCGTCACTCACCAGAAGCACACGGGACAGTCCTCTCGCTTCGAGGATCTCGGCGACGCCTTGAAGGCTCTCCCAGGAATCCCGCCCTTCATCCTCGAGCAAGATCGCGAAATCGGGCACGCCTCGCTCCACAAGGTAATCGTGACTGGCTTCCGCCTCCGTAAACTGGTCGCCTTCCTGCTTGCCGCCGGTCACGACGACGAGCGGCGCCAACCCCTCATCGTAGACCTCGAGCACCCGATCCAACCGTGCCCGCAATACCGGGCTGGGCCGCCCGTTGTACTGCGCCGTTCCGAGCACGACGATCGCGTCGACCGGCCTGATTTCGTCGGTCCGGGCTTGCCAGTAGACGGCTCCGAGCAACGCCGCTCCCAGGACCGGCGGCGTCATGATCGCGAGGATCGCCAGACTGATGATCCACAACCTGATCTGACGCGCCTTCGACCGCCGCTTCGGCGCATCGAGATCCAGCATCGCGGTCAATTCCGTCGTCGGACCATCACCGCGTTGTCCCGCCCTCTGTCCTCGAGGCGGGCGGATAGTTGTAACCGTGGATCCGGCGGCTGGTGCTGGGAGTGGGGTGAAGGGTTGCGTGTCCCCGGTTCGACTCATGCGTCAAGCATGCCACCCTCGCGACCCGGTGAACAAGCCGCGTCTCCCCCGAATGGGTTCATCCCCCCGGCGTATCCTCCGGCTCTCCGTGCTTGCCGGATGCCGCTTCCGTCGGCCGCCGCCCCAGCTTCCCCGCCGATACGAGCGTCCCCAGCACGTCGTTGATGATCCGGACTCCCAGCACCGACGTGATGTCCCCGACATCGTACTGCGGCGCGACTTCCACCAGCTCCATGCCGGCCAACCCCTCGCGGCAGACCGTATGCAGCATTCGGAACGCCTCCCTCGGCAGCAGCCCGCCCGATTCTGGCGTGCCAGTACCCGGCGCGAAAGCGGGATCGAGGCTGTCGATATCGAACGAGAGGAAGACCGCCTTCGCGCCTTTCCAGGCGATTTCTAACGCCATCTCCGCGATCCTGTCGACACCCCAGCGGTCGATATCGCCGATGGTCATCACGGTCGCGTTCCTTTCGCGGGCAATCTGGACCCCCTGCCGCGATCCCGTCCAGCCCCCGATTCCAACCTGCACCAGATTGGTCGCCGGGGCGTTCGGGATGTTCGTGGCGTGAAAGAAGGGCGTGCCGT
>Ga0136611_10003437_pt1 | contig 11072 bp, 12 predicted proteins | sample AntDrymUQ2232306_2_FD_106645 | JGI IMG/M metagenome (GOLD analysis project Ga0136611, IMG submission 106645) | Polar desert sand microbial communities from Dry Valleys, Antarctica - metaG UQ223 (23.06) | ecosystem: Environmental > Terrestrial > Soil > Desert | place: Antarctica: Dry Valley... | reverse complement strand
GTGTATATTAGTCTTAATTATGTAAAAAATCATAACATGAAACATTTTATGAAATTATGTGGAGTAATTATCGCTTTTATAGGCTTTACTGCAATGCAGGATGGAACAAAAGCTGATTTTAAGTTTGAAAAAGAAACTCACGATTTCGGAAAAGTAGAAGCCGGAAAACCAGTAAGTGTCGATTTTGTCTTTACAAATGTAGGGGACGCGCCTCTTGTCATTTCTAATGTGGAATCAACATGTGGATGTACAGTGCCGAAATACACCACGGCACCGGTGCCCAAGGGTGGGCAAGGTACTATCACTGTTACTTTTAATGCTTCATCAGTTCAACCAGGATTTACCAAGGCTTTAACTATAAAATCGAACGCCAGAACTCCCGTTAAGGTACTATATATTAAAGGCGAAGTAGTGGCATCAAGCACGAGGTAATAAGCAAAATATTTATCGTTAAAACCTCTCCCTAACCGGAGAGGTTTTTTAATTTTGCAGCATGCCGGAAATATCAAGTAAAGGCAGGCAAATGCCAGCCTCCCCTATTCGTAAGCTTACCCCATTTGCAGACAAAGCAAAACGTGATGGTAAAAAAGTATTTCATTTAAATATTGGCCAGCCTGATATTGAAACCCCTGAAGGTATGTTGAAAGCCATCAAGAATATCGACTTCAAAGTATGGGCATACACTCCATCAGAGGGCACTTTAACCTATCGAACTAAGCTCACAGAATATTATAATAAGCTGAATTACAATATAGATCCTAGCCAGATATTAGTGACCGTCGGTGGATCTGAAGCCATCACTATCGCAATGCAGGCTTGCGTGAATGAAGGCGATGAGATTATTATCCCGGAACCTTTTTATGCCAACTATAATGGCTTTGCCTGTATGAGTAATGTGGTCGTAAAACCTATTCTCTCCTATATTGAAAATGGTTTTGCCTTGCCGGCGATCAGCGAGTTTGAGAAAGTAATCACACCCAGGACTAAAGCAATAATCATCTGTAATCCGAATAACCCTACCGGTTACCTGTATTCCAGGGAAGAGCTTGAAGCGCTGAAAGTTCTGTGCCTGAAATACAATCTATTTCTTTTTTCGGACGAAGCGTATAGAGAATTTTGTTACGATGGCAGGGAATTTATCTCACCAATGCACCTGGAGGGGCTTGAGGAGCATGTTATCGTTCTTGACACGGTTTCCAAACGTTATAGTGCCTGTGGTGCCCGTTTGGGATGTCTGATCACTAAGAATAAAGAAGTTATTGCTGCCGGATTGAAATTCGCGCAGGCCAGGTTAAGTCCGGGCATGGTAGAGCAGATTGCCGGCGCGGCAGCGGTTGACACCCCAGACAGCTATTTTGAAAAGGTTAACAAAGAATATACCCTTCGCAGAAATACCCTTGTAAAACGCCTGAATAGCATCAAAGGTGTGTTCTGCCCGAACCCCGGCGGGGCATTTTACGTGGTAGCCAAATTCCCTATTGATAATGCTGATAAATTCTGCCAATGGATGCTGGAATATTTCGACTATGAAAATCAGACTGTAATGATGGCGCCCGCCACGGGTTTTTACAGTTCCAAAGGCTCAGGAAGCAATGAAGTACGATTGGCATATGTTTTGAATGTTCAGGATCTGGAATTAGCAATGACGTGTCTGGATAAAGCTTTACAAGTTTATCCGGGTCGTACGAATTGATTTAGCAATGATATTCGTATCTTTGTATTATACTTTACCACTACAAATTAACGGGCCCGACCGGAATTGACAGGATGGAGATAGGTATGTAAGCATGCAGCGCGTTGTGAGACTAGCGCTTAAATCTGAACTCTCAAACCACAATTGGCGAAAATAACTACGCCTTAGCTGCCTAATTTAGAATTAGCATAGCTTTTGTCCCGCTGGGTTCCGCTTTGTAGCTTAGCATCAGGGGCATCGAACAACGAAGCTGGCCAGGGTTTAATGGCGTGATAACCCGGTAAGACAAAACTCCTACGGAAGAAGGTACAGGCAAGCGGTTGGCCTTCCCCTTCCCGACAATAAAACAACTGCTAAGCACGTAGAAAGCATAATTTGTCCCATGTTTGGACGAGAGTTCGAATCTCTCCGGGTCCACGCGATGATCAAGAAGCGACAGGCGCAGATTGAACGCATTAAAAAGAGCAAGCCAGAGCTTGCTTTTTTTATGGAGTGAAAGATGCAAAATGCGTAGCATTTTTGCCGGCTCTTGATTCCCTTTTCTGGTTAGGATAGATCAGCGAAGCTAATCTCTTCTTTCTTTTTAATTCCCTTCTCTGGTTAGGATAGTTCAGCACTAGCTAATCCTTCCCATACCTTTTTACCCGTCAAAAAAAATAAAACAACCCTCGATAGTTATTTTGGTATTTTTGTTGCTCACATCACATCTTAGAATTATTCAAAATTTCATAACTATTACAGATACCCGTAAATAATAATGATCAAAAAGCTTTTCCTAATTCTACTGATATCTCTAATTTCTAACTTTAGCGCCCTCGCAAATTTTGATTTTAATGCCAATTGCATCAAAGCCTACCAGGCCATCTTTGAGCTCCGTCTGAACGATGCTAAATCACTAATCCAATCTGAAAAAAAGAAGAATCCGAACAATGGTATCATTATCCTGCTTGAGAATTACGTCGATTATTTCACAATTCTCGCCTCCGAAAATAAAGCAGATTATGAACGGCTAAAGGGTCTAAAGGCCGGACGAATTAGTGCACTGGAAAAACAGGATAAAAATTCGCCATACTACTTGTTTGCTCAGGCAGAAATCCATCTTCAATGGGGAATGTTAAAAAGCCGCTTCCAGGAATTTCTTTCCTCAGGCTTGGATGTGAAGCGGGCGGACAATCTGCTTTCAACCAATGCTGCAAAGTTTCCATCGTTCTTACCCAATAAAAAAAGTTCGGGGTTGATTGACGTGATTTTCGGATCGATTCCTTCTAATATGAGGAGTTTTGTGTCAACATTCGGGATTAAGGGTAATGCCAACACCGGTATCCGGACTCTGGAATCTCTTGTTGTATCACTTCCACGATCATCTTACGGTTTTTACAAGGAAGAGGTGGTGTTTTTCCTTTGCTATATTGAAACGGATTTGATTCATAATAAAGCGAACTACAATAAGATTATGGGATTGACTGCTTCTATGGACGACACAAGCCTTTTAAAATACTACCTGCAGGGCTATATCTCGGCGAAGAATGCGCACAATGATACGGCAATTTCCTACCTCTTGAAAAGACCAAAAGGAAGCGACTACGTCAACTTTCCGGGCATTAATTATCATCTGGGGAATGCTAAACTTAATCGGATGGATAACGATGCTAATATTTACCTGATAAATTATCTAAAGGAATATAAAGGTATTAATTATGTGAAGGATGCCTATCTGAAACTGGCATACTACTACTATCTTCGGGGTGATAAAGAACGATATAATACGTTCATTAAACAGGTAAAAAGTCAGGGAAGCACCTTTGACGAAAAGGATAAACAAGCATTGAAGGAAGCGAACGATTCGGCACCAAACATCGACCTGCTAAAAGCCCGTCTCTATTTTGACGGTGGCTATTATTCCAAAGCACTGGCTGAAATAGCAGATAAGACTGTTGGAGATTTTAAGATAAAAAGGGATCAGATAGAATTCTATTACAGGCTGGGAAGAATTTATGATGAATCAGGCAGGGATTCTGATGCCGTTAATAATTATCAAAAGGCAATAAGCTCCGGAAGTGCAAGTTCCTATTATTTCGCAGCAAATGCCGCTTTAAGCATTGGAAATATATATTCCAAAACTGACAAAGCCAGGGCTGCTTCATACTATAAACAAGCCATTGCTATGAAAAATCATGAATACGAAAATAGTATTGAGACGAAGGCTAAGGATGGATTGAAAAAGATTGGGTATTGAAGCCCTGGTATCAAGTACCAGGTATCTAGTATTTTGTATCTATTAAAATTTCGATATTCAAATCAAATGAAAGATGATTAATCATCCGTAAACCGGAATTGCTTCTTTACCGATACTTTATGGTGAACATTGATCTTTTTTGTGAGTTCTTCGAAATTGAAATCATGGTTGGTTCCGCAGTCAAGCATGTGTGAATAGACAGATGGCTTCATACTTTCAAAATACTCAACAAAGTTACTACTCCAGATTAGCTGACAGTCGCCCTTTATTTGATTTACGATAAGACTTATACCATCTTTCATTACAATATCCCGCACGTGATTTGACTCCAGATTGCCTTGGGGATACATAATTAGAATGTTTCCGGGCTTACTTAAAATCTCAGAAGCATAAGCCAGGCTCTCGTTAACAGTGGTGGTTCCTGGCGCAATCGAAAAACATCCAAGATATTTCAACCATGGATTCATTTGCATCTGTTTTTTCAAGACCATGATATAAAAACCTTTCATCTCCTGCTGTTGATTGATAGCATTCAAACTAAGATAAGCTGCCCAAAAACCATCCCAAAAGCTGAAATGATTGCACATAAGCAGGTAAGAATGACCAGCCTTTATAGTAGTTCCTGTGATAAGCATTTTTTTAAAACGCCTTCTGAAAAACCAGTTCAATAAAAAACCGAGAGTCTTTATTAGAGACGCTGGATTTCGCTGGGTTCTAATGATCATTCAACAAATCTGATAAAGTTTTAGCAAAGTTCCGGTTGATCATGTCGTGATTTTCGTTAATAACGATCTGCTTCGCAAGGTTTATCTTTGGAATGACCTTCTGGCCTATTGCATACGGATAACTTTTGTCACGCTCGCCGAAAATGAAATAACTCCTGATCTTATGTCCGTTAAGATTACTGATAAATCTATCGGCATCAAGCTTTAGGAAACGAAGATAGCTCGCACAGGCATAAAAACTGAAACGGAGTTCGGGAGTTGATATCTCTCTTAAAAGAATATCATAAGCTTTCTGATCGATGATCCGGGTTTTTTTTAACATTGAGAGAAAGTCGCGCATACCATTTTCGCTCAATGCCATCTTTTCAAGCATTTTATTGCCAACCCGGTTCCTACTTAAAAAAGTGATAATCCTACCTGGTTTCAGACTTGAAGGAGCAGCGATAAACAACTCTTCGATGTGATCCGGAAGTTCTTCGACCAGGCTGGTTGCATAATGGGAGCCCATGGAATAAGCAAGAACTGAAAACCGGTTGACACCTTCACTGTAACAAAAATCGCTGAAAAATTCCGCTAACTGGCCTTTAGAAATCCCCTTCTTCACAGCGCCGAGACTCTGGTCTTTCAGAATTGTAGATTTATGAAAAAAAAGATCAAAGCCATAAAATGTATACTGATCCCCCATCGTTTCTGCAAGTATTGAAAACTGCCGGCCATGCATGCCATATCCATGGAAACAAAACATGACTTTGGGCCCATTACCAAACCGGTAATAGTGCATCACGACAAGATCATTTGAAAAATAATGACTAGTCATATTTCCTTCTTGCAATGGCGATGGCCCAGGCATAGTCTCCGTCATGAGTAATACTCAAACTAATTTTAAGATCTCCGAAATCCGGTGGCAGGTTTACCGTAGGGACGCCTCCTATTTTAGACCTTGTAATCTTTATGTTTCTGAAGCCAAGCCGTTTTGGAATAAGCTGTTTTACAGCCTTGTAGACAGCTTCCTTAGCCGCCCAAGTCGATGCAAATCTGAGCAAAGGCCGATCGAATAATTCGCAATAAGCCACTTCATCGGTAGTATAAACCTTATTTTTAAAAAGAAGATTGAAGGAAGCGTCGAAGTCGGGTAGGAAAACAGCATCGTTACCTACCGCAAAATCCTGCAGAGTCAGTTCAGAAATAAATTGATCATTTAACTTCATCAATAGCAAGCCCCATAATATTAAAACCTCCATCTACATAATGGATATTTCCCGTAACCTTAAGCGCTAAGTCAGAAAAATAATATAAGGTCGTATTGCCCACATCTTCGGCTGTTATGTTTCCAAGTGGTGCCGTGAATTTTCCTATTTTTCGCAATGTTCTTACACCATGTATCCCACCAGAAGAAGTGGTCATTACCAGGCCTGCTGAAACAGCATTTACCCTGACGCCGCTTTTGCGGAAGTAACTGGCCAGATAAAGCATGAGATTCTCCAGTGCTGCTTTGTTCACCGACATACCTGCATACCCGGGAAAAACGCGCTGCGAGGCATTATAGGTTAGGGTGACAACAGAAGCGTTGGGAGCAAATAAAGGTTCAGCTATCCGACAAATTCTCAATAAGGAATAAGCGCTGATGTCAAACGAGTCCATCAGGTCTTCAAACGGAATATCGATGAACGACGGCGCAGGCAAATCACTGCCGGGAAGGCTATAACACATCACATTCTGGTTTCCAAAGGCCACCGCATGCAGAATATAATCTATCGGGCCGAGATCTTTATGGATTTTCTTTAAAAACTGGCTGATCTGCTCTTCACTTCTGACATCTACATTAGCAATGCAAGAGGCTTCAAAACCATTTTGACTGATGAGGTATAAGACCTCTTCCTTTGTTTCCGGAACGTAATTTAATACTACTTTGCATCCTGATTCGTGGAGCTTCCGCGCTGCCTGAAAAGCGATGGAACTATCATTTCTAACGCCAAAAACCACGGCAATTTTACCTTCGTTGTTGATCATGAATTATCTTTTGAGACCAGGATTGAACTGTTTGTACCACCAAATCCATAATTTAAACACACCACAGAATTAATCTCCTTTTCAAAAGTTTGCTCCGGAAGCAAATCTCTGAAAGCGGCCAGAGGCTCCTGCGGACCTTCCCAATTCTCACTTTTTTGAAAGCTTTCAAGTTCGGGGTTTAATGTGATCGAATTTAAACATGGCAAAACTTTTTGCTCACGCAACATCAACAATGAGGCAACGAACTCGACCGATCCTGCGGCCCCAAGCATGTGACCAAATTGGGATTTTGGTGCTGAAACATGATAGTTACTGGTTCCTAGGCAGTCGACAGTACTCATCAGTTCTACCGGATCGCCAATGGGGGTAGATGTTCCATGTACTTTTACGACATCTGGAACGAAACCTGAAGTTCCAAGTAATCCTTTCCATAAGCGCTTCTGCCCGTCGAACCCAGGATAGAACATGTCTCCGTCACCATCAGAATTATTAAAATAATTGTCGATCACGCCCAGAATATTTGCACCGCGCGCTTTTGCCATCTCATATTCTTCCAAACAAACGATCCCAGCTCCAAACGAGCACACGAAACCGTTTCTATTCAGATCAAATGGTCTGGAGCTCTCTGCAGCGGGAAAACCGCGGCTTAATATATACATACCATCGAATCCAAGGAAAGATTCCAAGGCTGTCGCTTCTACCCCGCCAGTAACAACGCGATCCTGCAGGCCGAACTTGATCATACGGTATGCATGACCAATATTCCCAAGACCCGTCGCACAAGCTGAACCAATAGATTCACAAATACCTTTATTTTTGATAAAACAGGACACGTTCGCAGCTTCACGGTAAAACATACTCCGATCAACTGTATGGGCACCGGATATTCTGGTCTTCATCCCCAATTGAAAGAAACCATGCCAGGCGCTCCTTACGATCTCATTTGCCCCTCCCCCAGACGCTATAATGACTCCCGTAGCTTCAGATTGCGTTTCTTTCTCGGTCCATCCGGCCATATCAATAGCTTCGCGGCTTGCTAGCATTGCCCAAATACTGCCCAAATCGGCGGTCGCAAGATTAATGTTTGGTATCCGTTCCAGGTGATCTATATACACCTCAGGATAACTCGGCAAGATTTCAGAATAGATGGCCTCGAGATTCATTTCGGCTTCAGTGACAAAACCAGAAACGATCGATCGAACTTGTTTTCCGTAAGCTTTGGCCACATCCCATTCCCTGATAAGACTTTTATTTGAAAAAAGCTTATCTGAAAAATCTTCCAGCCCTGTACAGGTGGGAAAAACTCCCGCCATGCCGACTACTGCAACCCGACGTCCAGTCATTTCCACTTTATACTTTTCCTCGTTCCTTTGCCCGCAGAACTAGATCAACAACATCCTTTACTTTAGATCCTAGTTCGTCGATATCATCATCCTCGAATTCTACACCAAATTTCTGCTCCGCCTTTGCTGCTATATTAATCAGTTCTGTTGATGGAGTGGTCAAATCTGTGAGGAAGTCTGTTTCCTCAGTAACATTAACCAATTTTGTCTGGTCCACGGTTCGAATTGTTCTCAATATCTCTATCAGGCCATCAATTATTTCTTGTCTTTCCATTAGTTATCCGTTGTAAACATTTCCCTTTTTATTGCTCTTCCTGTAATATTCGACAGGTCAGCGACGAGCTTAAAGTCAGCTGATAATTCATACTTATCTAATCGAGACTTATTAAAGTCACTAAAATACTTTTTCAAATCCAAATCCCTAGGCACTTTATAGATCCGGCCATCACACACCATCTGGCGAAACTTATAGAACGTGATTTTACCAATGCTGATAAACGTTTCACCTTCCAGCAAATAATTGTGGAAACTCACCCCTCCAACACTAATGAAGGCCGGAATAAATCTATCTTTCATATCCAGGGGCGTACAATTTAATTTTTTACATTCCAGAAAAGTACCTAATGAAACTATAGTGGCCTGCGCAAAAGCTTCAATCTGATCGACACCTCTAAAAACTCCAAAATGGTCATGAACATCACTTGCTTTGGGTGTATAGCTGGCAACAATTCCAACCTGAGGATCATGCCAGTGAAAGTCGTCCAAAAGCCGTTTAGTGGGACCATGCAGCAACATATGCTCGGGTCTGAAACCAACTAGATTATCGATGTTAAAATAATCCTCCATTTATTCCAATATTACTGCCATTGATATAAGAAGCCTTGTCAGAAAGCAAAAAGGCGACTGTTTCAGCAACCTCTTCTGCTTTGCCCATGCGCTGAGCAGGGATCATCTTTAAATATTTTTCTTTAAAAGTTTCAGGAATAGCATCCGTCATTGAGGTTTCGATAAAACCTGGTGAAATGCTTAGTACCCTGATCTGATGCTCTTGGTACACTTCGCCAACTTCCTTGGCCATAGATTTGGAGAAGGCAATCAATCCAGCTTTAGTTGCTGCGTAGACCGATTGAAAGGCGTTTCCGGTTTCGGCTACACAGGAACTGACATTAATGATGACTCCCTTATTCTTTAGTCCAAAAAGCTTTATGGCAGTTTTTGAGATCATAACCGGCGCCTTTAAGTTCACCATGATCATGTTATCGATATCTCGTTCAGGTTGAAAAACTAGCGGCTTATCGATAGAAATTCCCGCATTATTGATTACCGCGAAGAGTTCCTCTCCGTGTTCCGTTTTGAGTCGTTTACAAAATTCCCTAAGTTCATCGGAATCGGTAAGATCTGCGGCCAAAACAAAGTTTCCTTCTCGAAACTCTGTGATGTTTTCATCTTTTGAAGCATGTAAAATTAAACAATAGTCATTGTCCAGCCTTTTAGCCATTGCTAAACCCAAACCTTTACTTGCTCCTGTAATTAAAACTTTTGGTTTAGTCACTAAATGTTGGATTACTATAGTAGTTGGTTCCTCAAAAATATAAATATCCTTTAACGAAACTAAGTTTTTGCAAAAGTTAGTTTTTGCAAACGTACAAAATTACCTGTCTGCTATTTCAATCCATACCGGGCCATGGTCGCTACTTTTCTCCCATCCTCTAACATTACGGTCCACACCTGCATTATTTAACCGTCCTTCAATGGATGGACTTAGTAAAAAATGGTCAATTCTCAGCCCTGCATCCCGACCGTAAGCGTTCCGGAAATAATCCCAAAAAGTGTAAATCGTTTTATCAGGATAGAGTTTGCGGATAGCATCAGTCCAGCCCTGACCTATAAGGTTTTTGAATGCTGCACGGGTCTCGGGCCGAAATAAGGCATCGTCCACCCAGCGTTCGGGTTTGTAGACGTCAAGTTCCGTTGGCATCACATTATAATCTCCGGTTAGAATTACCGGAAGGCCACTAGCAATCAGTTCAGCTGCATGCAAAGTCAGCCGCTCAAACCACTGCAGCTTATAATCGAATTTCGGACCAGGTGCTGGATTACCATTTGGCAGGTAAAGACAGCCGATAACGACATCATTTATCCAGGCCTCGATATACCTGCTGTGCAGGTCTTCCGAATCTCCGGGCAGTACTCTTCTCAGCTCCTTTATTTCCATCCCTTTTGCCAGGATGGCTACCCCATTCCAGCTTTTCTGCCCATGCCAGATTGCATTGTATCCGGCATCATTAATAGCCTGAATAGGAAATTTTTCTTCCGGCGCTTTTAATTCCTGAAGGCAGACCACGTCAGGTTTCGTTTCGTCCAGCCAGCGGAGCAGCACAGGCAACCGCCCGTTTACGCCATTAACATTGTAGGTAGCTATTCTCATAAAACAAATGAGCGAATTTGATAATGAGCAAATTAGTAAATTCTGGCTGAGCTTATAAAATCTTATTCTTCCAATGGGTAACAAAAATCAATTTTGATGTCGGCTATCATGAAAATGGCTGGGATGCTTATACTGCTAAGTGACATGTTTTACTGTTATGTCTTTAAGATGACCAACCACAACCTAAGTTTTTTTTTATTTGTTTAAACATATAATAAAAATGAGCGATAAACTTTTTTTACCATACAAGTCAGGTTCGTTAGAACTTACCAGCAGGACGGTAATGGCTCCGATGACACGTAGCCGCGCAACGTCCGACAACATACCCGTAGATTTAATGACTGACTATTATCGTCAGCGTTCATCCGCAGGTTTGATTATTACCGAAGGTACTTCGCCCTCTCCAAATGGCTTGGGATATTCCAGTATTCCCGGCATCTTTAATAAACAACAAGTCGAGGGCTGGAAGAAGATCACTAATGCGGTACACGAAAAGGGTGGAAAAATCTTCATCCAGTTGATGCATACCGGTCGCATCGGCCATCCGTTAAATCTTCCGGAAGGCGCAGAAATGCTTGCTCCAGCGGCAATTAAAGCTGCCGGGCAAATGTACACGGTTAAGGGTGGTATGATGGAT
>Ga0136611_10003436_pt1 | contig 11073 bp, 8 predicted proteins | sample AntDrymUQ2232306_2_FD_106645 | JGI IMG/M metagenome (GOLD analysis project Ga0136611, IMG submission 106645) | Polar desert sand microbial communities from Dry Valleys, Antarctica - metaG UQ223 (23.06) | ecosystem: Environmental > Terrestrial > Soil > Desert | place: Antarctica: Dry Valley... | reverse complement strand
TCGGCCGCCTGGAGGACGAGTCGGATCGCGCTCAGGTCCTCGAAATGGGCCGGGAGATCTTCTCAGTGGGCGTCGAGCAGGTAATTCTTCCGCCATTGGCCGAGGTTCGGGACGAATTTCCGGCACTCGGTTGTTAGTATCGGTGTACGACGCAGGTTTCTGACGTCCGCTCCTCGACCCGCTGGAAGCTGGTTCTCTTATGGCAGTCAATGATCTCGACCTCGGCCGGTACGCCCTTGGATGGCATGACGTCGAGACATACGCGTTCAAGCCCGAGAAGGGTTTGAACCAAAAGGTCGTCGAGGACATGTCCTGGATGAAGGGCGAGCCACAGTGGATGCGTGAGCGCCGCCTCAAGGCTTACCGCCACTTCGAGAAGCGCCCCATGCCGAATTGGGGCGGCGACATGTCGGGCATCAACTTCAGCGATATTTACTATTACATCCGGCCCAAGGACGAGCAGGTCAGCAGTTGGGACCAACTGCCTGATTCAGTCAAGAACACCTATGAGAAGTTGGGCATCCCCGAAGCCGAGCGCAAATACCTGGCCGGCGTCACCGCCCAATATGATTCTGAAGTCGTATACCACCGCAACCGCGATGATCTCGAAGCGCAAGGCGTCATTTTCACCGACATGGATACGGCTCTTCGTGAGCATCCCGAGATCGTCAAGGCTTATTTCGGCACCGTTATCCCCGCCAACGACAACAAGTTCTCCTCGCTCAATTCAGCGGTTTGGTCGGGTGGGTCGTTCATCTACGTACCTCCGGGCGTCAAGGTCGAAATGCCGCTACAGGCCTACTTCCGCATCAACGCGGAGAGCATGGGTCAGTTCGAGCGCACGTTGATCATTGCCGATGAAGGTTCACAGGTTCACTACATCGAAGGCTGCTCGGCGCCCGAGTACTCCACCGAATCGTTGCACTCCGCTGTGGTGGAAATCATTGTGAAGCCTTCGGCCCGCGTCACCTATACGACCATTCAGAACTGGTACCCGAACGTGTACAACCTCGTCACCAAGCGGGCCCGTGTCGAGACAGAAGGGCACATGGAATGGATCGACGGCAACATCGGTAGCCGGCTCACTATGAAGTACCCGGCCGTGTATCTGATGGGCCCGAAAGCCTCGGGTGAAGTGCTTTCCGTTGCCTATGCCGGCCCCGGTCAGCACCAGGATGCCGGCGCCAAGATGGTTCACGCTGCCCCTGAGACAACATCGACCATTGTGTCGAAGTCAATCGCCAAAGACGGTGGTCGCACGTCATATCGCGGTCTGGTGCGCGTTGAAGAAGGGGCTGTGAAGTCGAAGAGCTTCGTTCGATGCGACGCTCTGTTGCTGGACGAGTCCAGTCGCTCCGACACTTATCCGTACATGGAGGTCGGTGAGCACGACGCACAGATTGGTCATGAGGCCACCGTGTCAAAGATCGGTGACGACCAATTGTTCTACCTGATGAGTCGCGGGCTCAACGAAGCTCAAGCCATGAGCATGATCGTCAACGGTTTCATCGAGCCCGTCACACGCACCTTGCCCATGGAATACGCAGTCGAGTGGTCGCGTCTGATTGAACTCCAAATGGAAGGTTCCATTGGCTAACTCCGGCTCAGCTTCGCTGTGGCGGCGTTCTCGGTCACTTGTTGGCCATCGCCAACGGCGCTCCCTGCGGCCTTGCCACAGCGAACCTGAGGTCGGAGTTTGTCAAGACTGATACTCCCCCGCGATTTTTGTCACGAGGCGCCTAGGCCAAGGAGAGGCCACCCGAGTCATCCGCTACCGACGGACTACGCCTGGCTTCCCTGTTGATTAACTGCACCGCTTGGTCGAGCGACTTCGAGAAGTCTTCGGGCACGTTGTGCTTGTTGTTTTTGGAGTTGACCTCGATCAGCCGAATCGAGGTTCCGTCAACGCTGAAGGCGGCGGCGTAGGTCTCGTTTTGACCGGCATCTTCAACGAGCACGACAGCAGTGTCTCCGGTGCGGGCTCTGTCAACATAGGTGTCGAGGCAATTGCCCATGTGCCGGCTGGCGTCGAGCAAGTGTTCTGTTTCACGGATCAGGCGTCCCCGTAGCCCGCCCACTTGGATGCCGTCCAGCTTCGCAGCCGAGGGCGTGATCTCAAAGTCATCAGGCGTCGACTGCGGGAGATCTGACCACCGCCGAAGTTCCTTGGTTTCCACCTCGGCGCCATTTTCCACGGCCCGCGCAACTCGGGCAACCATCGGTAGAGAACTCTTCCTGCATGCGAGCGAGCTCCTCATCCGAGTAGACGGTGGGTGGCAAGCCGGGAATGGGCTCCGTAGTGAGGAAACGTAATAGACCTCGATTGGCCAAGGCAATACCGGCACACTTGGAGTTGAAAGCGTCTCCGGTGGTCCTCACGTTCTTCAGAGTCGCCTTCGATACGTTGGGATGGGTGACAACGCCGTGAACCACCTCGAGGTCGTTCATTCCGGTCAGCTCTCTCAGTATCGAGTCATCCAAGTCCTCCCTGGCCACGAGGTGGCGACACGAATACGCGTTCGCACGAACCACTGCGGTGCTTACGGCGCCGATGGATGCGTTGGGGTGGGCCACCAACGCGCTAGCGCTGATCGGGTCTGCAAACATTGGCGTGATCACGTTTAGAGCCTCGGTCGGAGTTGCTGAGTTGGCCAGCAAGCCTCTTGAGATTCGCAGACCAACCATGGGCTCGTGAGTGCGAACCGCAAGCTTGCTCAAGTCAAGGAGTAGATCGGCCGGCGCCGATGGATTGCCGGCGAGGTCGGCCAATAGCATTGGCTCGTCGTAGCGTGCACTGCCTCGAGCCGCCAGATCGAGGATTAGTCGCAGCGTCTCCGGCGCCGCCCCCGGGTTGGCGGCAACCTCGGGCAATCTTGCATTGCGGGAGTGTTCCGTATCGACGACCAGTGCGTGCAGAAGATCAGCGGGGGCAGCCGGGTTACCGGCCACCCTGAATTTGAATTCCCCATTCTCACGCGAGGCCAGTTCTCGAAGCGCTTCCGGTGGTGCGAGGGGGCTGGAAGCCACCGTTCGTGCGACCTCGTAGGCGCGACCCCGTCGCCGATAGGCATCGCTGACGTGATTGACACTCGCCAGACTGCCCTGAAGGGCACGAGCGACGGTCAAGGGACGGGTATCGCCCCGAATGACACGGGTGATGTACGCCTCGACGAAAGGCAAAGCTGATTCCGGTCGATCGGTTGCCGCCTCCAACTTTCGGTACGTCGAATCTTCGATAAGGCTGCTGGTCACTCGGGCGCGATCCGCCTTGTTGACCTCCTTGAAGATGATTGCCAGGTCAGCCCGGAGGGGGCCAATACTGATTGGTGCGGTAGGCAGGTTCCAACCCGTCGTCGGCATTCTCTCCAAGATGGTGACGACATGATTGTCGTCCAGATGTGGTGCGGCGGCGGCCAAGACTCTCAGATTGGCCTCGTCAAAAGTCCCGTGCGGCCGGGTTAGCCACGCGCCCACGGCCCGCACGACGGCTCGGTTCGATGGTCCGAACAACGCCCGAACGGCAGGTGTCAACGATCCGGGATCGAACTGAGTGACTGCGTCCAACTCGGGATTGACACTCACCATTCCCAAGGTACCGAAGGCCGGACTCGAGAACAATTGTTGCTCGAAATCTTCTCCTGAATACGCGGAGCGTCGACCGACCCCGGCTGCGGCATGGCGCGTACTTGAAGAGGTGCCAACTTAGAGTACGTCGTGGACGTTCTTCTTGGTCTGGTGTCGGCCTTGTGCTTCGGTGCCGGTGACTTCACCGGTGGGCTGGCCAGCCGCAAGGCCAGTGCGATTGCGGTCACCCTGGCTTCGCAACTCATCGCCGTTGCGTTCATCGTCGGCTTTGTTGTACTTGTGCCCAGCGCTATTTCGGTGGAGACCGTTGCCATCGCCGTGGGTGCCGGCGTGTGTCAGGCGCTCGGCCTGGTGCTCTTGTATCGCGTGCTCGCCCTGGGAGCGATGGGCATTCTCACGGCAGTGACCGCGGTGATGGCGGCGCTCGTGCCTTTGGTGTGGACATTTGTGAACGGTGAACGACTCACGCTGATGTCGTCGTTGGGGATAACTATCGGTCTGGTTGCCGTGTTCTTCGCCGGGCAAGGGCCCGGCGATGTGCACGACGCAATCGCCCATCGACGCCATCTGGCTTTGGCCGCTACCGGCGGTGCGATCTTCGGCGTGAGCAATGCCTTCGTGGGCAATTTCCCGACCGACGAGGGAACGGGGGCATTGTTGGTCGTGCGCCTGGCGGCCATTGCTTTTCTGCTTCCTCTGGCCTTCTACGGTTTGGATCGCACGGTGCCTGTGCCGTGGTCGTTGCTAAAGGGGCCGCTGGTTGTTCTGACCGGCGTCACCACTGCTCTGGGTGGGCCACTGTTCTTCTGGGCAGCTGATGCCGGCTCGTTGGCTGTCGCCGCCGTGGTGGTCGGTCTGGCCCCGCTGGCAACGACGGTTTTGGCTCGCTCATTCCTTCGTCAGCACCTGACTCGGGCTCACGTAATCGGACTCGGTTTGGGATTCGTCAGTGTGAGTCTTTTGGTGGTCGGCTAGCCGGGGCGACGGTATATGTGCCCCGCCTGACACAATGAACCAATGACGATGCGGATCGACTGTCGCTTCTACGAGAGCCGCACCTATTCGACTAAGGAAACCGTTCGCATGTGCCGGCTCGACCTGGCACCGGAAGCGCCATGGCGTTGCCCGGCGGACTGCCCCAAGTACGAAAGAAAATTGATCGACGGCGGATGGGTTCACGGAAGTCTGATCAACACTCCAGCGCCTGACGCTCCCCATCTTGACGAGCACGCCATTGACCTCCTGGACCAGGCCGAGAGCATCATCAACACGGCGGGACCGGAAATTATCAGCGAGGTCCAAGCCCAACGGGCCGAGGGCTCACAACGATCACGAAAGCGTCGCTGGTGGCCTTTCGGCCGTCGTTAGTGCCGCTGCAGGTGCCAATGTTGCCTCTAGCGGCACTAGCGTTGCATCCTCCGACGCGTCGGCCAGTCCTCGGTTTGTCAGTTTGATGAGCCTGGCTCAAGACAAGATCCAGCGGCCGGTAGTCTGTGTTCATTCCTGCGAACTTCACCTCTGAGATCCTTGCTGCCCTTGGTGGCCCTGATTGGCTCCGCGCGGCGCGGGCCAGGGCTGCTGCCTCTCTGACGCAAGCGCCGTGGCCGACCGACGAGGAAGAGGTCTGGCGCTACAGCCGAATTGCCGACCTCGACATCGATGCCTATGGTCCGGCGCCGGCCGGGCCGTCCGGCGATGCGCCAGGCGGAGAAGTGACCGACTTGCTCGACGCCATCGGCGAGCGGGCCGCCCTGGTCATGACCTGGAACGGGTCGGTGGTTCGTACCGAATCAAGCGAATCGCCGGCGACCAAAGGACTGGTTGTGACGGGTGCCGACGACTGGTCGGGGGATATGGGTTTCGATGCGGTAGCCGGTGCGGCCGATGCTTTCGGATTACTGAACGAGGCATACGCGCCGGCCCCGATCTACGTGGACATACCGGCGGGAGTCTTTTTGGAGCGCCCCATCGTTGTCGTGCACTGGGTAGCGTCAGATGACATATCCGTTTTGCCACGGTTGATGGTTCGAGCCGGCGAAGCAAGCGAGGCGACGGTCTGCGAGATTGTTGCATCCCCCGACATTGATGCGTTGGTCGCGCCGGTCACTCACATCGATGTCGCGGCAGCATCCAACCTGCATTACGTGAACCTACAGATGCTCGGCCCGCGAGTTTGGCAGGTCGGCTATCAAGCCAGCCGGGTGGAGCGCGACGCCACCTTCAGTTCCACCTCAGTGGCACTTGGGGGGGATTACGCACGGGTTCGTACCGACTCGAAATTGGTCGGCGTCGGGGCCACGTCTCGCTTACGCGCCGTTTACTTTGGCGACGACAGCCAAGTGCACGACTTCCGTACGCTCCAGGACCACGATGCGCCGAAAACGACGAGCGACCTGTTGTTCAAGGGGGCCGTGGGTGGCAGGGCGCGGTCGGTCTACAGTGGTCTCATCCGCGTGCGGGCCGGTGCGGCGGGAACCACCGCGTTCCAGACCAACAGAAACCTTGTCTTGTCGGACGGAGCTCACGCCGATTCTGTTCCGAATCTTGAGATCGAAGAGAACGACGTTCGGTGCAGCCATGCCTCCGCTGTCGGGCCCGTCGACGAGGATCAGCTTTACTACCTCGAGAGCCGGGGTGTCCCGACCCCCGTTGCGGAACGTTTGATCGTGTTGGGCTTCCTGCAGGAGGTCGTCTCCTCCATACCCATCGACGGACTTTCCGCCCTGTTGCGCCAGGTGACTGCCGGCAAGCTCAACCGGCTCGAAGACCAACTTGCATGAGTAGCTTCGTGAGGCTCTGTGGTCGTGACGATGTCGAAAGTGCATCGGCTCGACGATTCGACATCGAAGGCCATCGCATTGCCCTTGTGCGTATTGGTGATGATTTCTACGCCATTGGTGACCGATGCAGCCACGCCGACTACTCGCTCTCCGAAGGGGACGTTTTCGAGAACGAGCGTGAGATCGAATGTTGGAAGCACGGCAGCACCTTTTCACTGCAGACGGGTGAGGCGATGATCCTGCCTGCCACCAAGCCGGTTCCGGTTTACGAAATCAAAGTTGACGGTGACGACGTGCTGGTAGCTGTGCCATGAGGAACGTGAGGGGCGACCGATGAACATGAGCACTTTGTCGATCAAGAATCTGACCGCCGGTGTTCCGGGGCGCAGCATTCTGCATGGCATCGATCTCGAGGTGCGGTCCGGAGAAGTACACGCGGTAATGGGGCCCAACGGATCGGGTAAGAGCACACTTGGGCACGTGTTGATGGGCAAACCCGGCTACACCGAAATTGGCGGAAGCGTAACAATCGACGGTTTCGAGTTGCTCGACAAGCCCACGTACGAGCGAGCGCGCGCCGGCTTGTTCCTGGCGTTGCAGTATCCGGTGGAGGTTCCCGGGGTCGCGCTGCAAGAGATGTTGGCCGAGGCCGTGGCAGGAAGTGGAGGTATCTCGGACGGGCTGCATGCCCGACTTGTCGCTGAAGCGGCGCGCATTGGATTCGACGAACGCTTCTTGGATCGGCCGGTCAACGTCGACCTCTCCGGCGGCGAGAAGAAGCGCAACGAAACGCTGATGTTGAGCATCCTCGGGCCGAAGTTCGCCGTCCTTGACGAGATCGACTCCGGCCTCGATGTTGACGCGTTGCGTGCGGTGTCTCGTCGCGTGGAGGCCGCAACCAAAGAGCAGAACCTCGGAGTACTGGCCATCACCCATTACAACCGTCTGCTCACAGAGCTGGAGCCGAACGCGGTGCACATCTTGATCAACGGTCGTATCGTCGATTCCGGCGGTCCCGATCTGGCTGAAGAGCTGGAGCGCAGCGGCTATGCGAAATACGGCGCCAACGATGGCGTTGACGAGCGCGGCGTTCCCCTGGCCAAACACGAGCGGCCCAAGATCGTCGATCCTTGGGGCGGGGACCCGCTAGCCGGATTGTGATTCTGCCCTGACCAGGCGGTTCACGTGAGAATCAACCTTTGAGATCTCTCGTCTGTCTGGATGGTGGCGGTGTCTGAATTTGAGGCGTAGAAGGGCAGCGGACGCAGGCAACCATCGACTTACTCTGTGGATAACTTCTTCGATCGCTTGAGTTAGCCACTCTGAGTGCCGATGGGGAGGGGTGATCTTCCAGCTGAAGCGCGTCCGAAAGGCAAAAGGCCTGCTCAGGGCTTTGGCGCGCCGCTCCCGATCCTGGGGCTCTACCGCTCTGGCGGTTCTCATTACTGCTTCCGTCCTGGTCTCCGTACCCCTGCTGGCGCCCAGGGCGGCCAGCGCTACGACAGTCACTCCGATGATTGCCGCCGGCGGAGCCTCGAACGGTGCCAGTTTCACCTGTGCCCTGCTCCATAACGGCACCGTCAAGTGCGCCGGTGTCAACACCTGGGGTCAGCTTGGCGACGGCACTACAACTTCGCGTGCCGCACCTGTGGCGGTTGTTATGCCCGCAGGCATCTTCTTCAAGTTCATCGCTGCTGGTGAAAGCCATATATGTGGTCTGGCCACCACCGGTGCGGCCTACTGCTGGGGCTACAACGCCGACGGCCGCCTGGGTAACAACACGACGACGAATAGCCCCATTCCGGTGGCAGTCACCATGCCCGGGGGCATCACATTCACGTCGCTCGCTGCCGGTGGCGCCCATTCGTGTGGTCGGGCCACCACGGGGGCGGCCTACTGCTGGGGCACCGGCAACTCGGGTCAGGTGGGCGACAACACAGGAACTCAAAGAAACCTCCCCACGGCGGTGACCATGCCCGCAGGTGGCATCACATTTACCTCCATTGACGCCGGTTCTGGTCACACCTGTGCTCGGGGCAGCAACGGATCGGCTTATTGCTGGGGGTACAACCTCTATGGGGCGGTGGGTGATAACTCGACGCTCAATCGCTGGTTGCCGGTGACGGCGACCATGCCCGCAGGTATCACCTTCTCCTCGGTCGACGCCGGCTACCTACACTCATGCGGTTTGGCCACCACTGGCGCTGCCTACTGCTGGGGCAGCAACGACTACGGGCGTTTGGGTGACAACTCCACGATCCAACGCAACGTGCCGACGCCAGTCACCATGCCCACAGGCATCACGTTCACGTCGCTCGTCGGCGGCGGATATCACACGTGTGCTTTAACCGCCGCCGGGGCGGCCTATTGCTGGGGCTATGCCGCACAGGGTCAACTGGGCGACAACACGTCGACCCAACGCATTACGCCGGTAGCGGTAACGATGCCTGGGAGTATTGCGTTCGAGTCCCTTGCCCTAGGCACGTATCACTCATGTGCCCTGGCAACTACTGGGGCCGTCTACTGCTGGGGCCGTAACGACTACTTCCAACTGGGTAACGGCACGTCCGCGAATGCGCCAGTCCCAACAATCACCCGGTTCTTTACCGCAGCCACGGTCACTCCAATGATCGCCGCCGGCGGGGACTCGGGCGGCTTCTCCTTTACCTGCGCTCTCCTTGCCGACGGGGCCGTTAAGTGCTCAGGAATCAACACCAACGGTCAGTTGGGTGACGGGACCACGACAGCGCGTCTTTCGCCGATTGCGGTGGTCATGCCAACGGGCGTCACGTTCGGATCGATCGCCACCGGTGACTCACACGCCTGTGGTCTAGCCACCACCGGAGCGGCCTACTGCTGGGGCCTCAACACCGATGGCCGCCTCGGTGACAACACCACAACTCAACGCCTGACTCCAACGTTGGTGACCATGCCAGCAGGCGTCGAGTTCACAGCGATAACCGCAGGCGAGAGGCACTCCTGCGGGCTGGCGACCACCGGAAAGGCATACTGCTGGGGTGGCAACGCCAACGGTCGCGTGGGTGACAACACCACAACTAACCGCTTGGTGCCAACAGCGGTAACAATGCCAGCGAGCATTACATTTACGGCGCTTGGCGGCGGTGGCTATCAGACGTGTGGTCTTGCCCCCAGCGGAGTGGCCTACTGCTGGGGCTACAACTTTTACGGCGGAGTGGGTGACAACACCACGACCGACAAGTGGGTGCCGACGGCGGTGATCATGCCCGCGGGCGTCACGTTCGTCGCCCTTGAGGGCGGTTACATACACTCCTGTGCTCTGGCGACCAGCGGGGCGGCATACTGCTGGGGAGCCAACTTATATGGCCGGGTGGGTGACAACACTACGACCGATCGCTTGCTCCCGACTCCCGTAACAATGCCCGGAGGTGTCACGTTCAGCGCTATCGCCGGTGGTGGTTATCACACATGTGCAGTGGCCGTCACTAGCGGTGCGGCCTACTGCTGGGGATACAACGGCCAGGGCCAGGTGGGTGACGGCACATCGAGTGATCGCAACACACCGGTGGCTGTCACGATGCCCGGAGGCGTCACATTCACATCTATAGCCGCCGGCATCTATCACTCATGTGCCCTAGCCACCAGCGGGGCCGCCTACTGCTGGGGCTCCAACGTCAATGGCCAGCTGGGCAACGGCACCAGCGCCGGCGGCGTCAGCGCACCAGTCCCAGCGTTCACCGAATTCCTCCCGGCAGCGGGAGCCAGGATCTCTCAGACCGGCGCGATCTTCGAGAACGACGACGAGGATGAAGCAAGCGGCGATGCGTTCGACGAGAACACTCAGCAAGGCGCCGGTGGCGCCGCACTCACCGGAGTAAGGGTCGGTGAACGGCTCAACGCCCGCCTGCAGCTAAAGAACACCGGTGGACCGCTGCCTTCAACGACAGCATCGGCCTTCTACGACCGCAACGACGGCATCTTCACCAAGGTCAGAAAGGGCGCACCTGTGGTCACCGCTGCGGGTAACTGCACTGACACCAACTACACCTGTGAGGCAATTGAGACCACCGGCAACGTGGGGCGATACAGTTCCACCGCGATTGATCCCTCGGGCAACGCCTGGGTTAGCTACCTGGACGTTACGAATTATTTCCTCAAAGTTGCCCGGTATGTGGGCTCGGGCGGAACCGGCTGTGCGTCGGCGGCGTGGACGTGTACATCGGTCGACGCCTCCGGCACTGCTGGAGAACAGACGTCTATCGCCATCAGTCCCGCTGGTGAGGTGTGGATCAGTTACCTCGCCAGCGGAGCAGCCAATGACCTGAAAGTCGCCCGTTTTGTCGGCTCGGGAGGTACGGGCTGTACAGGGTCGACAGAGTGGACATGCACGCTCGTCGATTCAACGAATGCCACGGGCTACTACACAACGATTGCCTTTAATGCCGCCGGTAATCCCGTCATCAGCTACCAGGACTGGACAGGCTACGACCTTCGGTATGCCGCTTATGTCGCCAGTGGTGGGACGGGCTGTGGAGGCACGGTGATATGGACTTGCACCACGATCGACTCTGCCAGCAGCGTATTTTACCCGCGAATGGCCATGAACGCCGCCGGCGTTCCCTGGATCAGCTATTTGAATTCCTCCACCGGTGACCTAAAGGCCGCCACATACGTCGGTGCCGGGGGAACGGGATGCGCAACGACAGCATGGACATGCTCCAATGTGGAC
>Ga0136611_10003435_pt1 | contig 11076 bp, 11 predicted proteins | sample AntDrymUQ2232306_2_FD_106645 | JGI IMG/M metagenome (GOLD analysis project Ga0136611, IMG submission 106645) | Polar desert sand microbial communities from Dry Valleys, Antarctica - metaG UQ223 (23.06) | ecosystem: Environmental > Terrestrial > Soil > Desert | place: Antarctica: Dry Valley... | reverse complement strand
CCCTTCTGGGTCGCAACCTGGAGGGTTACCGAGCTCTCGTTGGTGTCCTGCGCCGACAGCGTGGCGCCGGTACGGACCACATATTGGTTGGGCAGGCGGATCTTCAGGCTGTCGCCGATCTTGTCGCCCGACTTGGCGAAGCTGTCATCGTACTGCCGGTTGATCGAGCCGACGAAGTTCAGCTTCTGGTGAAGGACGCGGAGACTTTCACGGGTCACCGCGGTCGGAGTGAGAAGTGAATTGGGCATGGGAAAAAGTCTTTCTAAGAGAAGGTCACCGCTTCACAGCGGGGATGACCTGGGGCTATCGGCCCACCTGTTTGTTCCGTTGCTGCATCCACGCATCGATAGACGCCCGATCGTCGGCCTTCGCTTTGGGAGGCGCTCCCGCGGCGACTTTCGGTGCCGGCTGGACCTGCTGGGCCTTCAGATGCTTGTTTGCAGCGGCTGCTTTTTGGGAAGTCTCCTGGTGCTGGAAGGCTGCGTAGAGGACTCGCACGATCCGGGGATCGTGGATGTCGTCAAGTTCATCGGGAGTGAGCCCGAATTGCTTGCCGGCAAAGTCCGCCAGCTTGGCCGCCGTACCCGTTGACCAACCGGGGATCGCCTGCTCGAGCTCGGCGCGACCTTCCTCCATCCGCTTGGCACTATCCTGCTGCTTCTGGAGATCGCGTTCCTGCTTCGATCGGCTGAGAGTTGCGGCCGCGTGGCCGCGCTGATCTTTCAATATCTGGAACTTCTGAAAAGCCTTTTGCGCCTCAAAAGGATCATCGTCCGCCCAGCGGTCCCAATCGACCTTCTGATAGTTTGAGAGCTGCTGTTCGATGCCGCGAACCGCTGCGTAGGCGTTCAACACCGCTTCCGAGGCTTGCTCGACCATCGAACGCTGTTCGGCAATTGCCTTGCGTTCGGCCGCGAGTTCCTGCGTCTTGCGGGTGTAATCCGCCTGCATCATCAGCTCGGGCTTGAGCGCTACGGGGATCTTGTACGTCTTCCCGTCGCGCTCGATTTCTTCGAGATCTTCCTCGGCTTCTACTTCGGCTTCCGCCTCCACAGGATTGCCGTATTCATCGAGCTCAGGCTCGTTCGCTTCGACTTCCGCTTCTGCCTCGGTGTTAACGTCCTCGGCTTCGGCCAGATTGGTCGCATCTTCGTTTTCCATCGATCACCTTGGGATTGTGCCGTCTCAGGACCCCCTCGAAATGGCATCGGATCCGAAGCGACTTCCGGGGGAAGTCGCGCCGATGCCATTACTTTGATGGGAGCCCCTCACGACGGGCTTTCGCCCACTGCACAGCACCGTGCCGCGCTTGGTGGGAAATTTCGTTCGAAGTGCTTTAAAATGACAGGGAGGTGGTCTGACTTGGCAGCGCCACTGCAGCGATCCTATTGGTCAACTGTCGGGAGAGCTTCCGATTGCCGGTGCGCCCAACGTCTCTGACGCGGCCCGTCGGCCTGTGCCGGACCCGACAACTTCTTCTTCCGAAGCATTACCGTATTGGTCGGCTTGAATACCTACGGCTGCCCATCGCCAGTCAGCGTTTCAAGTTCGGCCAGATTGCTCTGCGTTTCACTCTCCACATTGACGCCAACGCCACCCGCCCGAGTAGAAAATCACTCCGCCGACGCCTGCGTACCCGACGTACAGTGCGTCCTTTCGTGCGCGGCGGGACCAGCACTCCGGATCCTTGAGCTTCCCCCGAATGTAAGGTTCGAAAAGTTCAACTTCGCCCAACATTGAGAAGATAACCGATCCACCTTCGTAGGCCGGCACGATGGCGAGGCCATATTCCCCTTGCTCGATGCGATTTTCAGGCATGTCGGAGAAGTTATGAATCCGGTATCGGGGGCCGCTTCCACTCAGGCCTGCCTTGAACTGGCCGTAGAGGACAAGATCGCGGGTTCCATCTCCTTTGAAATCGAGCAACGCCTTCTTTGAAAGATCGAGCCGCATGAAACGCTTCACGATCGCCATTCGGGGATCCTGCTTGATCGCCTCGTCGACGCTGCGGGAGGTCGAAGCCGCAACAGGAGCAACCATGATGGCGCAGAGCAGTGTCGCGACCAACCACCTCATCGCATTTCCTCCTTAGCTCAGCGCGGTCCTTACCTGCGAAAACGTAGGTGGACATGATCATCATGCTTCGACCAGCGTTTGGAAAGCCCCTGCCTGATCGCCTCGGGGTCATTGAACAAGATTATTGTATCTGGATAAAGGCGCCGAATAGTTCGGAGGAGCTCGAGAGTCGACCTTCTGTCGTAATTCCGATCCTTCCACGTGGTGGGGAGCGCCGCCCCGTCTGCCCGAACTGGCCGAATATCAACATCGATGCCTCTTTTGTGCGAGGTGTGGCCGCCCAGCGTTCCCCCGCCTCGCTTGCTGATGCGACCGAACTGGATCGGAGTTCGTTGCTGTTTGCTCCAAATCTCGCCGATGTGGCGCAACCGCGAAACCGTCTGTTCAGTGCCGAATTGCTTCTGCGGCTCGCCGTAGGTGCGATAGCCTGGCCCGCTTCGGGGAAGCTGCACAGCCACTCTGCCTGCAGGCACTTGGGGCCTCGCTGAAGGCGACTTCCGGATAGGAGCTGGCCGGGTTGGCGGGGGTCTCGTCGATGGCCACTTCCTAACAGGAGCAGGCTTGGCTGGTGGTCGCCTACGACCAACGACCACGATGTCCTTGGCTTCCCGCGCGGCTTCTTCGTTGAGCGCATTCATCGTTGCAGGTGACAAACTGAAGTTGCGCGCCCTTTCCTCAAGATCCTGTTGCCACCGGCGAGAATTCGTAGCTCCCGAACTTGGATTGAGGCCAACAACATGATCGCTTGAAAAGCTTTGTTCGGACGTTTGATCATGGTGATGAAGCCGCCTCGAATGGGCGGGCTCGGTCCACTTCAGTTGCTCGGCCGGCGATCCAGGCAGCCGCTGTTCTGAACGGTATCGGCCTCTTTCTCCTGCCCCCGACGAGGTGTCGAGAGAGCGCGAGGTGTTCGCGGGCAGGGCATCGCCTGGCCTTCCTATGGATCCTTCCAGGGTCGGCATTCCGTCCAGCCTCATCGCCGATGAGCTGCTGGCCAAGGACAATCGACCAAATCCCTTTGCATCTAGCTCGTGTAAACGCCGAAGAGCCTGACTTAGCCCTGGCTGATGAAGAAAGCCGTCGCTTGCAGGATTCGAATTCGACTTCGAAAAGGTTTCGAATCCGGGAGACAACGATATTTCGCTATTTACGAAGGAATGGGCGTACGGATCCGGCCCGCTGGCTTGAACCGTGCCTTGATGTATCCCTGCAAGGTCGTCCCGGCGGAGGTCGGGATCGGTCATGGGCGGGAAAAGCCCATTTAAATTGGCTTCGGTATACTCATCGAGAACAGCCGGCCTTGTGGTGCTGAGATGCGTGGGAAATAACCCGCGGGCGCGCGGCCCGAATAAACCTGTCATAGTCATCGCCCCTCCATGAGATTAGTTTGCTTCGAGTGGGAGAGGCCGCACTCGGCGCGGGCTTGATCAACGATGCCCTACGCGAGCAACGGACCGGCCGAACCTACTTGGTCGAATGTCGATCATAAGGCGACTTGAACACCGGAGGCTGGGTCGCCGTCATGCGCGCCGTCTCTGCCTCATAGCCTTTGATGCCGAGCTCCCGGCTCTTGATCTCGAGCTCCTTGGCCTTGAGCATCATTTCCCGCTGCTTTGCTCGGGCTGCCTGCTGGAGCTGCTGGTTCTCGGCGCGAAGCGGCTTAAGCCACCCTTCGGGGCATCGTCACCAACCACTGTGGTCGACGCTGCAGTCCCTTTTTCGTTGTCGCGCGGCGGCGGCAGCGGTTCGTCGCTAGCTTCGCCTGCTTGCGCTGCAGAGGGTGGGCCGCCTGAAAGCTCGCTCAGAACGACCGCTTCATCCGACCACTGTCGCGCAAGTCGTTCATATTCCACAAATGTCTGTCCGTGATACTTCCAGGTGCCGTCCTCAAGGCGCTTCCATCGTTCAAGCTGCACCCAAGCGGCGATCGCATTCCAGTCGCGCACGAAAGGACCGCGCATCCAGTCGCGATAAAACTTCTTGTCGAGAATACCTGTGCGGATTCCAATAGCCACCATCTCGTAGTGGTTCATGTAGTCATTGACGCATCGTCGGACGTCTATGTCATCGTCGGTCTGTGGATTAGTGAGGTGGGCAAAACCCTTTCCCCGCCGCAGCTCCGTAAATGTGTGGACGATCTTTCGATAGTGGTCGCCGGACTCGACTTTCTCGATGAAGTCGAGTGTCGCTCGTTGCCGGGCGACCTTCCGCTGCATCAGCATCGCGATGATCGCGATGCCGGCCGACAGTAGGATCAGGAATGGGGCGATGTAGATTCGCCAATCGAACGGCTGCACGATACACACCACGGTGCGTGCGGTGGCAGCTAGCTCGGGCGCAACCGAGCAGTTCAAGGATTACTCGCGAACGCCTTCGTAGGTCATGCTCGTTCCTTCCATAGTGCGGCTATATCTCGTGTTTCTTGACGCATTGTCAACGTCAGGAACGGCGCGAAGGTTCAGTTTGCAACCGGGCCTCATTGGCGCTGACCCTCCACTCGGCTACTGATTCAAGTATATTAGTACCCGATTCCTCTTAGGGTCGCCCGATTTCGTCCAAGCCCTGCCAACGCCTCGTCGGCCGCGTTGGCGTTTTAGGAAACATGGTCATCATGCCACTTCCCCATATGGCGACTTGAAAACTTGAGGCTGGGTCGCCGTCATGCGCGCCGTCTCTGCCTCATATCCTTTGATGCCGAGCTCCTGGCTCCTGATCTCGAGCTCCTTGGCCTTCAGCATCATTTCCTGCTGCTTTGCCCCGGCCGCCTGCTGGAGCTGCTGGTTCTCGGCGCGAAGCTGCTGGATCAGCGCCATCCCCTCCTCCATCTGCTGAGCCAGTTCGGGCGGGATCGACGGACCCGTTGGGCTTTCCCCCGTTGGACCCTCACCCATCGCAGCCTTGATCTCGGGCGGAAGCATGATCTTCAGGCGTTCCGCGATCTCGTCCGCACCGGGCCAGTCCAGGTTCTTGGCAACGATGTCGCCGATGATCGGGCCAAGCTCGGGCGAGGCGCGGAGCCACTCCTGCATCTGCGCCGCGGCCTCTTCCCGGCGCGAGGTGAAGGACGGGCCGGCGGTGACGGTGAGATCGTACTTGCCCACGGTCAGATCATGCACCCGCGAAACCGCCGCCAGCGGCCCGCTGGGCACGTTACCGGCAGTCGATGCATCCGCGACGCCCGGAGCGCCGCCCTGCTGCTGCGGCTGCGCTCCCGGCGCGATCTGGACGGTTTGCGGCGTCATGTCCTCGCCCAGCACGCGGATCATCCGCTCGGTCGTATACACCTTGGGGATGAGATCGAGCACGATCCGCCCCGAATGGCGAATGGCGCGGCTGAGATTGTCGATGAAGTGGAAGGTCGAAACATCGCCCTCGAGCTTGCGGGCATTGATCGCCACGCCGCTGGTCTCGTTCGAACGCGCACCCAGGCTGGCGTCGTAAATGCCGGTGATCGCCTTCATGTCGTCGGAGGCGTTCAGCGCCTCCTGCAGCGCGCCGGCGGGCATGCCGGCAAACGGGTTGCGCTCCGGCGCCCGCGGCCCGTCATATTCGAGATAAGGATGGTTGTGGGTGTTGGCGGTCTGCCACTTGGCATGATCGGTGTCGAACGCGCCCTTGGGGCCGATGAACGGCGCCTTGGGGGCAAGCGCGACAAGCTCGGTCGCCATCGTGCGCCAGTAGTTGAACATGCGCTGCGGGTCTTTGGCATCGCGGATCAGCGATCGGAAATGCCGCCTGCCCTCGATCACCACTTCGTCGCCATAAACAGGCACGATCGGGATATATTTGCCGGCCCAGTCGACCTTTGAAAGCTCTTCGGCGCCCGTCATCACCCGCAGCGTGACCTGGTGGCTGTTGATCTCTCTAGACTGGCCGATCGGCGCCAGCTGGAGCGCGTCAAACAGGGCCTTGTTGCGCTCGTATTCGGAAACCTTGACCACTTGCCCATCGGACAAAGCGATGATCTGGTCCTTGACCTTGTCGCGGCGCCAGTAGCGGGCGATCATCACCTCGTCGCCATCCACCCAGGGCGCGGGGAGGCCGAGGGTGCCGGCCTCTTCCCAATTGACCGGATCGGCGCCCTTATATTCACGCTCGAAGCGGTCCTTGGACAGCATCTCGACCTGGAAGGCCGTATCCCAATCGGAACTGTCGGCTGCGTTGGAATAAGGATCGCCGTAAATGCTGAGCGGGTTCGAGACGCGCTCGATCGCGATGTCCTGCTCAAAGCCATCGTCGCAGGCATATTGCGTGTTGACCGTCCAATAGCCGAAGCCGCCAGTAACCGCGCTCTCGATCGCGGTGTCGTAGGCCACGTCGGCGTCGGAAGTGACTTCGATGTTGCGCACCAGCCCGGTCAGAACCTCCGCGGTGTGCGGATCGGCGCCGCTGTCCTGCGGGTGGATCCGACAAGCCGGCTTATTCTGCCGCGCATCGTTGACCACCTGGCGGATGAACACGGGCAGCTTGTTGAGCGTGAGGCAGGGCCGCCCTTCGCGTTCGCGCTGCTGCCTGATCTGGTCCGGCCACTGCTCACCCATGCGGGCAAAGCGGAGATCTTCCAAAAACTCGCGGCGGTTGTCGTTCTCGACTTCGGCGCACAGGTCGAACGCCTCACGGGCTTCCTTGAGGATGTCATTGCTCATCCCATCCACCCCCCTGCGCCTGCGTAAGGTTCCCGCGGTTTTCTGGCTGCCCGCGGCGCTTCGTAGGCAATGCACATCAGCCCGAATGCGTCGGCGCCGTGGCTTGCCCAATCATGTTCCGGGCCGAGCCCAATGCCGCGCTTGCTGTCCACGCGCTCGTGGTATGCCGCCAGGCATTTAAGCCCGTGCCGCGTCGTTTCTTCATTGAACCAAATGGAGGGGAACAGCCGGCGGGAAGCTTCAATCCGCTGCATTGCAGCGCCCTTGCCCTGGTTCTGGATCGTCTGGACCTGAAAGCCTGCCTGCCGAAGATGGTCCTCGAACTTAACCGCGGTGAAGCCATCGCGCTTCGCGCCGTCGTGGGGAAGGACGCAAAGCGCATCCCCGTGCCCGCTCGATCGGAGCCAGTTCGCATAATAGCTCAGCGGCTGTCCCTGGCCCTCGCAATAGTCGAGGACACGGATTTCCCGGCCGACGAACTGGGCCACCCAGATCGACGTGCTGTCGCTGACGCCGAGATCCCAAAACGCTCGCTTCTGCATCAGCGGATCGGCCGCCACCGCTCCGATGCGGTTGTCCTGGCGCGCATCCGCCAGCTGCTTGGCGAAATAGGCTCCATCGACGGCCGTGACATAGCCTCCGCCCCAGACATGCTCCGCCTTGGCGGGGTCCGAGGCATAATCGAACTCCATCTCGGCCTGCAGCGGGGTGCCGGCAAACCACGGATTGTCCGTCCAGCTTACCTCTTTGACAAGGCTGCCGGGCGGCGGGCCGCCTTTGCCGCGAAAGAAGCGATCGACCGGATCATGCTCGAACTCGGGGTTCCAGATGAACCACAGCTCCGATCCAGGCTTGCGCATGGTCGGGCGAATGATCTTCAGCGACCGCTCACTGAAGGCGCTGGCCTCCTCCCCCCAGAAGATGTCCGCGCCCTCGAGCGACTTGATGGCATCGGGATTGCGCCACATGCCGATATAAGTGAATTGCGATCCGTTGCGCCCCTTGGTGATCTTGTCCTGGCACTGGAAACGGCTCTCCAGCCCGAGCGCCTTGATCTTGTCCTCGATGAGCTGCTTGGACGATTGGCGCAAGCTCTGCTGGATCTCACGGGCGCAGACGATGCGGAGCGGCTTCTGCGCAGCCATGATGACAAGAGCGGCTGCAACGCTGTGAGACTTTGCCGAGCCGCGGCCGCCATAATAGGCCTTGTAGCGATGCGGCTCGAACAGTCCCTTGAAAGCGCCGGGGATCTGGACTTCAGACAAACCGAATGGTGATGCCATGTTCGATCGGCCCGCCACCCTCCCCGCTGAGCTGCACTGGGATGAGCTTGGGATAGATGCTGGACCAGAAAATGGCCTCGTGCTTCGGATCTTCTTCTACCCAGGCGACGATGCGCTCATGTCCGCCGAGCTCGGCGGCCGCTCGCGCGATGGCATCCTTGGCCGCGGCAGTGACGGTTTTGGGCGGGCCTTTCGTGGTGGGCGGGCGCCTCGGCCTGCAGCGTCCAGCGCGGACTGGATCTCCGCCGTCTATCTCATTCATATGTGTCTCCCGACTCCCGTTGCCGGGTTGGTCAGCGTGGTCGGTTGGGATCGTAAGTGAGCCGGGACACGGCCTTGAGGTCGCCCACGCTCACGCAGTCGCTTTCGAGGATCGCCCAATCGATGAGCCCCAATGCGAATTGCTGCTGTCGGTGAAGCCGCTCCTTGCCCGTCCCAGTCATCGGGACATGATCCCTCGCGGCGATCAGCGCGAGCAGCACATCGTGCGGGCTGACACAGGAACGGTCCACATCAAGTCTTCTTTGGCTTTGGAGGGCAATAGGGACAGTTCGGATTATGGCAGCCGAAAGGATCAGACATGGTCGTAGCGCAACAGGAATGCGCTGCCGCCGAGGATGAAGCCGATGAGCTGAGCGGCGAGGAATATCTGAAACATCTTTCCTCTCCAATAAGTCCGCCGGACGCAGCACAGCGCCAACCGCATCGAGCAGCAGGGTGCCAAGTTTTTGCGTTTGGATGTGGGTCCGGCGGGTTCCGCGCCTCTGTTCCAAATGCTGGGTCCGGCGGCGGAATCAAAAAGCGCCCGACCGGCTGGGTGCCGCGGGCGCAACTCTAAGCATTGAATTAGTGTTTAGCGGAACAGTCTGGAAAAGTCAACAGATTTTTTGCGTCTACTCGCAGGAGCCTACGCGAAACCTTTGAATACCCATCCGCAGGCTTACTGGGCGGAGCGGCGCTCGATCACTAGCTTCTGATAGCCATACATCAGCGAGAATGGGATGATCAGGATAATAACAGCCATCGGGAACACAGCCGCGACGATATCGCCCCCATTGACATGCTCACTATACTGCTCGCCCTTCAACACAGATGCAACCGCTCCATAGACGGCTTGCACCAAGGTAGCAAAACCAAATCTACCGATGAGAATTAGCACGAATATAGCTGGCATAGCGATAAGGAACAGGTATTTCGAAAATTCATAGGCCCAATTATAAGGAATATAGTTGATCATACCTTCCACCACGATCAGCGGAAATACTACTATCAGGTACACGATGAGATCAGCAATTCTGCGCACCATGGGCCAATCATCTTACCTTCATAGCTCTACTTATAACATCCTGCGAATTCCTTGTCCATGCATCTTTAACAAGAGGTTTCCACCGGCGGCTTGCCAAGGGGTGCATCTCCACCGCATTGCCCTCGCCATAGGTTACGATTTCTACGCGGCCATCTCTTCGGAGGCGAGCGAAACGTATAACGAACCCCTCGTTCGCCATGTGCGCTCCCGGTATCGTGTAATTGATGACTGCATCCGATCGGTCTGGATCTTTCGACGGCACGCGGTACGTTTTCACGTAGTTGGTGTCGTTATCGAACCACCTCATGTCTCCGACATCGTTCACGACGCTCTTCCGCGTTGCTTCGCGGTCCTGCCCGGTTGTTGGATTTCGCATCAATTCCTGTTGCACGGCCAGCAGCCCCTTTCTGCCGGATAATCCGGGCGGAGCCACGACGGGGACGCGATAGTGGTGAAAGTTGACGTGGGATGGAGAAAAACCCTTGGTGCCGGGAATCCGTGGCAGGTCGATGTCAGGGACATCGGACCCTTTCCAATCTTCCGGTCGCACGAAGATCCGGTCCCCGCGAACTTCGGCCCGGGCGAATTGCACTCGGCCTGCTCGGGGATCGGGGGCTTCATCGAAGCCGCCAGCATGGAGCCGATCCGCAATATCCGTCAAGCGACGGGGCACTTCTCCACTCTGTGCCAACTGATCGTCGAGAATGTTTTCCCAAACTTCGCCCTCATTTGCGTCCGGGTTCGCGTGGTTCCGAACATCTGGTCGTGGATCCGAGTCGAGCCGCCTCGCCAGCGGCTCAGGAACTTGCCTAGCTTCACTCAACGGCGAAGCAGCCGGCGCCGAAACCTCTGACTCGGCAAAGCGCTGCAGCTCCAGCCCGCTGCCGGGTTCAATGCCTCTCCCTCCGTTCCCGGCAAGCTGTTGCTCCTTTTCGACCATAGCTGCGCCAGGCAGCCGGGGGAGGCCAACGGAGCTCCAGCGCGGAGCAACTTGGGCCGTGTCCGAGCTGGGTCCCTGCATCACGAAGTCTCTCACGGCGCTGCCCCATTGGGGGGTTCCGCGCTGCGCGATCTGGTCGGCATAGCCTTCCGCCTCGGCTCGCACGCCGCCAATCGGTGGGCGCCCCAGGCTGTCACCGGCTGCACCCGGCAGGCCGAGCACCTGCAGATCGCCGGCAAGGCCCGGCGGGAACGGTGAGCCGTTGCTCGGCGGCTCGAAAGGCAAACCACCCGCGCCTGGCAGGGGAGCCCGGTGCGGCACAGGAAGCTGAGCCGTCGGCATCAGGTTTTCCGCATATGTCTCGCGCGGCGAGGCCCCCGACAGATCCTGGCTTTGGAGGCCGCCGCCAAGCTCGCTGGCGAGCATGGCGAGCTCGGCCAGGCGCCGCTGCTCCTCGTCCCCGATACCGCGCGTCCTTCCAAAAAGCCCGGTCGGGCCGCCGCCTCGAGAAATGCCGAACAAACCAGCCATCGCCCATCTCCGTCAAAACTCGCTTTGTAATCTTCGGATCGTGAAGGCAGGCCTCTTCGTCATCCCGGACCTTCGATCCGGGATCCACCTTCTCGTCGTCTCCTGGACCTGCCGGCAACGGTCATGCGGAACGAAGCGAAGATGGGTGTCCAGCGCCCAAAAGCCGCTGTTCGTCTCGACGATGTCGCAGCGAAGGTTCAGCGGTCTTTCAACCTCGCCTGCTGCGATGGCTTGCGTGGCTTCCCAAGCGAATTGGCGGAAGAGATGTTCTAAAATTCAGCGCGCGTCCGCATG
>Ga0136611_10003434_pt1 | contig 11077 bp, 12 predicted proteins | sample AntDrymUQ2232306_2_FD_106645 | JGI IMG/M metagenome (GOLD analysis project Ga0136611, IMG submission 106645) | Polar desert sand microbial communities from Dry Valleys, Antarctica - metaG UQ223 (23.06) | ecosystem: Environmental > Terrestrial > Soil > Desert | place: Antarctica: Dry Valley... | reverse complement strand
CAGCCGGACCTCACGCACGTCGGCGGGACGAAGGACCCGGATGTGCCGGCGATCGCCGCGCTGCGGCCGGACCTCGTCGTCGTCGACCGCGAGGAGAACCGGCGCGAGGACGCGGAGGCGCTGGTCGCGGCGGGACTGCGCGTCCACGTCATGCACGTGACGTCACTCGCCGACGTGGAGCCGAACCTCGCAGCGTTGGCGGCCGAGGTCGGCGTCACGAGCACACCCTTGGACCTCGACGGCGCCGACGCCGAGTGGACGACGGCGTTCGTCCCGATCTGGCGCCGGCCGTGGATGACGATCAACGAGAGCACCTACGGATCGTCGGTGCTCCGTCATCTCGGCGTGCGCAACGTCTTCGGCGACGCGGTCGATGGCTACCCGACGGTCACGCTGGACGACGCGGCCGCGCGGCGGCCGGAGGTCGTGCTGCTGCCGTCGGAGCCCTACTCGTTCCGGCAGCGCCACGTCGACGAGGTGGCAGCCGCGCTCCCGTCGGCTCGAATCCTCGCGATCGACGGGCAGGATCTGTTCTGGTGGGGGAGCAGGACTCCGCTCGCGCTGCGACGGCTCAGGGCAACCCTGCGTGCGGGACGTCGACCTGCGTGACGAGCACATGGCCTGTCCGGCTCCCGGCGGCCGAGCCGGACGCGGACGCCGCGGTGAGCATGAACAGGCTGCGCCCGTCCTCGCCGCCGAGCATGCACGCGTAGCACGGCTGGTCGGTCGTCACGACCTGCAGCACCTCCCCTCCGTCCGCGACGCGGACGCACTCGTTCTTCATCGCATCGGCGAACCACACGGCGCCCTCGGCGTCGAGGCAGATCCCGTCCGGGGCGCGCCGGGCCACGTCGGCGAAGAGCCTTCGGCCGCTCAACGTGCCGTCGTCCGCGACTCGGAACGCCGTCAGGCGCTGACCCAGCGTCTCCGCGACGATCAGCGCGCTCCCGTCCGGTGTGATCACGGAGCCATTCGGGAAGTCCAGCTCGTCGGCGGCGACGCTGACGGCTCCGTCGATGGTGACGAAGGCGATGTTCGCTCGCGGGTGATCGCGCAGGACGGCGATGAACCCTCTCGCACCGATCTCGCCGTCGAGGTCGAACCCGAAGTTGCCGACGTACGCGCGGCCCTGCGCATCCACGACCATGTCGTTGCAGTGGAAGCTCGCGATGCGCGACAGATCGGCGTGCACCGACAGCGAGCTGCCGTCGTGGCGCAGGATCGTGCGGCCGAGCATCGAGACGATGAGCAGGTCGCCGTTCGGCAGCCAGCCGAGCCCGCTCGGCTGCGCCGGCGCGTCGAGCTGGACTGCCACCTCCACCGCGCCGGCCTCGTCGACCGTCTTCACGGCGTGGTCGTAGAAGTCGCTGAACCAGAGTCGGCCGTCGTGCCAGCGCGGGCCTTCGCCGAAGCACAGCCCGTCGGCGAGCACGCGTACGTCGTCGTCCACGGAGCAGCCTCCTCAGTGCAGCGACAGTGCGGCGCTGAACCGCTCCAGCGCGTCGACGTCGAACGGGGCCCGCAACGCGATGTTCACCTGGTCGGCGCCTGCGTCGACGTACTTGCCGATGGAGTCCATGATCTGATCGTCGCTCCCGGTCAGGACGCCGCCGCGGACGAGCTCCGCCAGCGCGCCGAACTGCGCGTGCAGGCTCTCCTCGGTCCACGCGAGGCCGACGTTGATGGCCCGCTTGATCTCCTTCGGATCGCGACCGACGGCCGCGCAGTGCTCGTCGAGCACCCCGCTCTTGTGCCGGAACGCATCGGGCGTGATGAACGGGACGTTCCAGCCGTCCGAGTACTGCGCCGCGATCTTCAGCGTTCGCTTCTCACCGCCACCGCCGATCCAGATCGGCAGCTTCGCCTGCAGCGGGCGCGGCTCGTTGCGCGCCTCCTTCACCGTGAACCACTGTCCCTCGAACGACGTGACCTCGTCGTGGAGCAGGCCGCGCAGCACCTGGATCCCTTCTTCGAGCTGGTCCATCCGCGTCTTCACTCCGGGGAACGGGATGCCGTACGCCTCGTACTCGACGACTGCCCACCCTGCGCCGATCCCCATGTCCGCACGGCCGCCGGAGAGGTGATCGATCGCGGTGATCGCCTTCGCGAGGACGGCGGGATGCCGATACCCGACGGAGTAGACGAGCGAGCCGCAGCGGACCTTCGACGTCGTGCACGCAAGTGCAGCGTGCACGGCGACGGCTTCGAGACAGGCTGCGTCGTCCGGCTTGCCGGTCGCGCCGTAGAAGTGGTCCCACACAGAGATCCACCCGAACCCGAGGTCCTCGACGCGCGTCCACACCGACCGGAGCTCGTCCGTCGTCGTGTGCTGCAGGCCGGCGTGGACTCCGAAGACGGTCATGGCGCGAAGGTAGTCTCCGCCCATGCCCAACGCTTCCGTCTCCACCGGCATGCAGCTCGAGTACGACACGACCGGTTCGCCGGACGATCCAGCGCTGCTCCTCGTGATGGGCTTCACCGCCCAGATGACGATGTGGCAGGACGGCTTCTGCAAGATGCTCGCCGACGGCGGGATGTTCGTGGTCCGCTTCGACAACCGAGACTGCGGCCTGTCCAGCAAGCTCGACGGGGTCACCGTCGACGTTGGCGCGATCATGGCCGCCGGGCGTGAAGGCGCGGCTGCGTTCGACGTGCCGTACACGCTGAGCGAGATGGCAGCCGACGCCGTCGGCCTGCTCGACCACCTCGGCATCCAACGCGCGCACGTCGCCGGCGCGTCGATGGGCGGAATGATCGCGCAGACGATCGCGATCGAGCATCCGCAGCGCTGCCGTACCCTCATCTCGATCATGAGCACGACTGGCGAGGCTGCGGTCGGTCAGGCGGCACCGGAGGCGATGGCCGCACTGCTCGCGCCGCCGCCGACGGACCGGCAGGCGTACATCGAGGCGTCCGACAAGTCGGCGATCTGGCAGTCGAAGAAGTACGCGGACCAGGCAGCCACGCGTGAGCGGGCCGGCGCGAGCTACGACCGGTCGTTCTACCCTGAGGGTGCGTCCCGTCAGCTCTCCGCGATCTTCAAGAGCGGCAGCCGCAGCGAGAAGTTGGCCGCGGTCGAGGTGCCGACGCTCGTCATCCATGGCAAGGACGACACGCTCATCCAGCCGAGCGGCGGCATCCGCACGGCCGAGCTGATCCCGAACGCGAACCTGCTCCTCGTCTCGCACATGGGCCACGACATGCCCGAGCCGCTCTGGCCGGTCCTCGTCGACGCCATCTTGTCGCACGCGCGGAACGCGAGCTGACGATGGCCGGACCGCTGTCGGGTTACCGGATCCTGGAGATCGCGGGCATCGGCCCGGGCCCGTTCGCAGCGATGATGCTGTCGGACATGGGCGCCGAGGTGGTGCGCGTCGATCGTGCGCAGGCAGTGCGCGGCCCGGCGCCGTCGACTCCGCACTTCGACGTGCTCGCGCGTGGACGGCGCAACATCGCCGTCGACCTCAAGCACCCCGACGGTGTCGCGACGCTGCTCGACCTCGTCGAGAAGGCCGACGCGTTGATCGAGGGATTCCGGCCGGGGGTGATGGAGCGGCTCGGCGTCGGCCCCGCCGAGTGCCACGCACGCAACCCGAAGCTCGTGTTCGGCCGGATGACGGGGTGGGGCCAGGACGGGCCGTACTCGATGGCCGCCGGGCACGACATCAACTACATCTCGCTCGCGGGAGCGCTCGCGCACTTCGGGCGCCACGGCGAGGCGCCGGTCCCGCCGCTCAACATGGTCGGCGACTTCGGTGGCGGTGGGATGTACCTCGCCTACGGCGTCGTCTGCGCGTTGCTCGAGGCGCAGCGCAGTGGCCAGGGACAGGTGGTCGACACCGCGATGGTCGATGGCGCAGCGTCGCTGATGAGCATGTTCTGGGCGTTCAAGGCGATCGGCCAGTTCGACGAGACGAAGCCCGGCACCAACCTGCTCGACACCGGCGCACACTTCTACGACGTGTACCGCTGCGCGGACGGCAAGTACATCTCGATCGGGTCGATCGAGCCGCAGTTCTACGCGGAGCTGCTCCGTCTCACCGGCCTCGAGGGTGATCCCGAGTTCGGCCAGCAGATGGACAAGGACCTGTGGCCGCACCTGAAGGCGCGACTGCACCGGCTGTTCGAGTCGAAGACCCGTGACGAGTGGTGCGCCGTCATGGAGATGACCGATGTCTGCTTCGCTCCCGTCCTGACGATGGGGGAGGCCGCGGAGCATCCGCACAACGTCGCCCGCGGGACGTTCATCGATGTCGGCGGGATGAAGCAGCCGGCGCCCGCGCCGCGGTTCTCGCGCACTGCGCCAGAGGTCGCACGTCCTCCGGCTCACGCCGGGCAGCACACACGTGAGGTGCTCGCCGACTGGGGTGTCGCGGCGGAGCGCATCGACGCTCTCGTCGAGTCGAGAGCCGTCGTCAGCAGTTCGTGAAGACGCTTGTCTTCTTCCACGCACATCCCGACGACGAGGCCATCGCAACCGGCGGTTCGATGGCTCGCGCCGCCGACGAGGGCCACCGCGTCGTGCTCGTCGTCGCGACGAACGGCGACCACGGGGAGCTGCCCGACGACCTCGGGCCGGACGAGACGCTCGTCGATCGTCGACGTGTCGAGACGATGCGATCGGCGGAGGTGCTCGGCGTGCAGCGCGTCGTGTGGCTGGGGTATCGCGACAGCGGGATGACCGGGTGGGAGGAGAACACCCACGCGGAGTCCTTCGCCTCGGCGCAGGTCGACGAGGCGGCGGACAAGCTCGCCGCGGTGCTGCGCGAGGAGTCGGCGGACGTGTTGACGACGTACGACTGGCACGGCAACTACGGCCACCCCGATCACATCAAGGTCCATCACGTCGGCCACCGTGCGGCGCAGCTGGCGGGGCACGCCGGCGGTGTACGAGTCGACGATGAACCGCGATGCGTTCGCACGGATGATCGAGGCGGCGCGGGCGGCGGGCGAGCTGTTGCCGGGGGAGACGCCGGACGGACCTGCGGAGGACTTCGACCCGAACGGTCCCGCCGACGACGGCAATCCCTTCGGGATGTCCGAGGCGGAGCTGACGCACGCCGTGGACGTCAGCCGCTGGGTCGAGCGCAAGCGCGCGTCGATCGCCTGCCACCGCAGCCAGGTCAGCGACTCGAGCTTCTTCCTGCAGATGCCGCACGAGCAGTTCGCTGCGGCGTTCGGCACGGAGTGGTACATCAAGGAGGGCGACCCGCCGGGCCTGCGAACGGGATGGCTGCTCGATGACGGCGAACGAATGACGGCGATCGAGTGACAAGGGTGTACCTCGTCCGTCACGGACGGGCGGCGGCCGGGTGGAACACCGATCCCGATCCCGGTCTCGACGACCTCGGCCGGAGCGAGGCCGACGCGGTCGCCGAGCGACTGCGCCCGCTCGGCCCGTTGCCGATCCTCACGAGCCCGCTCCGCCGCTGCCAGGAGACCGCCGCCCCGCTGGCGCGGGCATGGGATCTCGACCCGATCGTCGACACGGCGGTCGCCGAGATCCCGTCGCCCGACGGCGTCCCGATCGCCGACCGGGTGGAGTGGTTGCGCGCGGCGATGCGTGGATCGTGGACCGACCTCGGCGAGCGTTACGTCGCCTTCCGGAACGGCGTCGCGGCGCGGCTGGCGCGTCTCGATCAGGACATGGTCGTCTTCAGCCACTTCGTCGCGATCAACGCGGCGATCGGCGCGGCAACCGACGACGACCGGCTCGTCGTCCGCAGCCTCGACAACTGCTCCGTCACCGTCGTCGAGGTCGTCGACGGCGCGCTGGAACTGGTCGAGGGCGGGAAGGAGGCGGACACGCTGATCCGCTGACGCGCGTCACGATCGAATGACGATCGGCGACGGTGCCTCCGCACGTTCGGGAGCGCGCGCCAGACTGACGCGGATGAGGACATTCGGATCCGCGGTCGCGGCAGTGCTCGTCGCCGTGGGCATCGCGGCGTGCTCGGGGCCGAAGACGACGGGCGACACGTTCGCGCCGCTGATCACGACGACGACGATCGCCACGACCACGCTCGCGCCCGCACCGGTGACGCCGCCGCCGACCACGTCGGCGCCGACCACCACCCGCCCCTCCACGACCACGACGAGCACGACGACCACGTCGAGCACGACCACGTCGACGTCCACGACGACGAGCACCACGACGACGACGATCCCGCGCAGCGTCGAGCTCGTGATGCGCCAGGACGGCCTCGGCGACGCTGCGTTCGGCGTCGACCCGGAGGAGGTGATCGAGTACATCCGCTCGATCGTCGGCGCACCGACGTCCGACAGCGGATGGGCGGACCCGTTCTCCGCCTTCGGGGTCTGTCCCGGCACCGAAGTGCGCGGCGTGACGTGGGGCGACCTGCTCGTGCTGTTCAGCGACGAGAGCTCGGTCGACGCCGGCCGCCGTCACTTCTTCTCGTACTCCTACGGCCCCGCCTTCGCGTTCGAGGCACGTCCGGCGGCGATGCGGACGCCGGCGGGCATCACGGTCGGCTCGACGGTCGCAGAGCTGCGCGCCGCGTACCCGGAGGTCGTCGTGACGCCCGGCGACGACATCAACCTCCCGAGCTTCCACGTCAACGACAACCTCAACGGCTTCCTGACGGGTGACACCGACGCGGACACCGTCCTCGCGATCATCGGCGGCGTCGGCTGCGGCGAGTGATCCTGGCCCCGAGGGCTCATCGCAGATGACGCTGCGTTCGGCCCACGAGACGGCCGCATGGGTGGTGGTCGCCGCGAACGCGCTTGCGGGTGCGTGGGCGCTCGCTGCGCACCAGTGGCCGGCGCTGCGCGTGCGGGCGCTGTGGTGGTACACGCTCGTCGCGCAGCTGACGGTGTTCGCGCAGGTGGTCCTCGGCGTGCTGCTCGTCAACGTCGACGAGTACCCGCTCCGGCGGTTCCACGCCTTCTACGGCTTCGTCGCCATCGCCGCCATCGGCATCATCTACTCGTACCGCTCGCAGCTCCGCCATCGCCTGTACCTGCTCTACGGCTTCGGCGGCCTCTTCATCATGGGCCTCGCGATCCGCGCGATGATCCTCCAGACGTGACCCCGGCCATGTGGGAGGAGCGCGCCTGCTCGAAGTCGGGGCGAAGCCCTCCTGACGAGCTCGTCCGACGCACCACATCCCGCGACGCGTCGGACTTCGTCGTGACACGGCGGGACATCGCCACCTCACGACAGAGGTCGGGCGGCATGTTCTCGCCGTCGGTCACCCGTCGGCGAGACGTCTCTTCACGTCGACCGAGGCGTCCGCCACATGGGTGACCACGTCGGACCGCCGCCAGGCCACTGCAGCTCGTCGAGCACTTCGAAGCCGTGACGGTGGTACAGCGCTTGGTTCTTGATGCTGGTCGACTCGAGATACGCAGGAACTCCTTCCGTGTCGCAGCGCTGCAGCATGTCCTCGAGGACGGCGCCACCGAGACCGCGACCGCGGGCGTCAGGATCGGTACCGATGAACGGGAGGTAATAGTGCGGCTCGGACTGCTCCTCGTGCCGCTTCTCCATCATCGCGAGCATCTTCATCGCACGCGGGAGCCTGGTGCCGCACGAGCGCAGCATCACCGGGAGCAGGGGCAGCGATGCAGCCATCGACGTCTTCCACCTGTCGGGAGGAGCCCACAGCGCGACTGCCTCACCTTCACCGCCGAAGTACACCTCGTCCTTCGGGAGGTAGATCTTGCGGATCAGCAACTCGAAGTAGCGGCCACCGAATCGCTCGCGTCGCTGTGCATCAGGCGCCGCCCAGCTGAATGCGGGGTCGTCGGCGAAGGCGCGACCGAGCGTCCGACCGAGCCTCGGCACATCCGCCGCGGTGGCCTTTCGCACGTTGACCATGCGAGGCAGTCTCGCACGCCGCGTTCTGGGCGGGGATCGTGCCGGCAGGTGCGAAGGATCCCGCCCAGCAGCTCGGATGAGAAGAATCCAAGAATCCCGCCCAGTCAGCATGGTCTGGCGACCACCGGGGATGGATGAAATGCCGTTCGGCGTTCGGCGGGGTCCGACGAACTTTCTTCCGTATTTCACCCCAGAACCCCCGTGGGAACTGGGAGGTCAGACGGTGGCGAGCTTGCCTTCGAGCTCGTCGACGGCCATCAGCAGCTGCGCGGGGAGGTGCCCGCCGAACTGCGCGTAGTGCTCCCGGATCTGCGGGATCGCGTTGCGCCAGCCCTCGACGTCGAGCGACAGCAACGTCCGCAGGTCCTCGTCCGCGACGTCGAGGCCGCTCGTGTCGAGGCCGTCGGGCGTCGGCAGGAAGCCGATCGGCGTTTCCACCGCGTCGGCCGAGCCGCTGATCCGCTCGAACACCCACTTCAGCACGCGGCTGTTCTCGCCGTAGCCCGGCCACAGGAAGCGGCCGTCCTCGTCGCGACGAAACCAGTTGACGAAGAAGATCTCCGGCAGGTTGCTCGCATCGGTGTTCTTGCCGACGCTCAACCAGTGGGCGAAGTAGTCGCCCATGTTGTAGCCGCAGAAGGGCAGCATCGCCATCGGATCGAAGCGCAGGTTGCCGACGGCTCCCTGTTGCGCGGCGGTCGTCTCACTGGACATGATCGAGCCGAGGAAGACGCCGTGCTCCCAGTCGCGCGCCTGCGTCACGAGCGGGACGGTGGTGCGGCGGCGGCCACCGAACAGGATCGCGGAGATCGGGACGCCGGCAGGGTCCTCCCACTCGGGCGCGATCGACGGGCACTGCGAGGCGGGGGCGGTGAAGCGGGCGTTCGGGTGCGCGGCCGGCGCCTCCGACTCGGGCGTCCACGTGTTGCCCCGCCAGTCGATGGCGCAAGCGGGCGGCGTGTCGGACATGCCTTCCCACCAGACGTCGCCGTCGACGAGCGCTGTGTTCGTGTAGATCGAGTTGCCCCAGAGGGTCTCCATCGCGTTCGCGTTCGTGTCGTACCCGGTGCCGGGGGCGACTCCGAAAAAGCCGGCCTCGGGGTTGATCGCGTAGAGCCTGCCGTCGGAGCCGAACTTCATCCAGCAGATGTCGTCGCCGATCGTCTCGGCCTTCCAGCCCGGAATCGTCGGCACGAGCATCGCGAGGTTCGTCTTGCCGCACGCGGAGGGGAACGCTGCGGCGATGTACTTCGACTCGCCGGCCGGGTTCGTCAGCTTGAGGATCAGCATGTGCTCGGCGAGCCAGCCGGCATCACGTGCCATGACCGATGCGATGCGCAGCGCGAAGCACTTCTTTCCGAGCAGCGCGTTGCCGCCGTACCCGGAGCCAAAGCTCATGATTTCGCGCGTCTCGGGGAAGTGGACGATGTACTTGTTGTCGGGATTGCACGGCCACGGCACGTCCGCATCGCCGGTCTCGAGCGGCGCACCGATCGAGTGGATGCACGGCACCCACTCGCCGTCACCGAGGACGTCGAGCGCGGCCTGTCCCATCCGCGTCATGATCCGCATGTTCACCGCGACGTAGGCGGAGTCGCTGAGCTCCACACCGATGTGCGCGATCGGCGAGCCGAGCGGGCCCATGCTGAACGGGACGACGTACATCGTGCGGCCCTTCATCGCTCCTGCGTAGAGCGACATCATCTCGGCGCGCATGCCGGCCGGGTCACGCCAGTTGTTGTTCGGGCCGGCGTCCGCTTCGCGCTCGCTGCAGATGAACGTGCGGTCCTCGACGCGTGCGACGTCACCCGGGTCGCTGTGCGCCCAGTAGCTGTTCGGCCGCTTCGCCTCGTCGAGCTTCGTGAACGTGCCGGCGTCGACGAGCGCCTGCGCCAGGCCGTCGTACTCCTCGGCGCTCCCGTCGCACCAGTAGACCTTGTCGGGCTGCAGTACGGCGGCCCAGTCGTCGACCCACTTCAGCAGCTTCGCGTTCGTGGTGGTGGCGCTCATGTCGTGCGACTCCTCGGATTCAGACCGGCTTCGCCGGAAGTTGTCTCGACACCGGGCTCAGCCAGGTGTACCCATGTCGACTTCACTGCCGAGTCTCAACGCAAACGCGCGACCGTTCGCGTCGAGGTCGAAGATGACCCGCTGCCCCTGTCGGAGCATGCGGAAGAGTGAGCCCTCGAGGGCGTTCGCGGCGAGGTCGAACTCGGGGAGCTCGACGGTGTCCTGGATGACGACTCCGTCACCCGTCGTCGGGTCGTACGACTTGATCACGCCCTGCACGACGCGACGGCTCTCAGCCGGCCTTGACGACTTTGCCGCTCTTGATGCAGCCGGTGCACACCGAGACCCGCTTCGGCGACCCGTTGACGAGCGCGCGGATCTTCTGGATGTTCGGGCTCCACCGACGCTTGGTGCGCCGGTGCGAGTGAGACACGGACATGCCCCATGACGGGTGCTTTCCACACACTTCGCACACTGCTGCCATGACGGGCCTTCCTGAACGACGCTGTTCGATGCTGACGAATTCGATGGTGACGCACACGATCGACATCGCCTGCGGGCACGACAACGATATCAACGGGGGCGCGCAGAACCCCAAGGCCTGCTGTGAGCGGGCCTCATCGTTTCCGGTGATGGGTCCATCCGGCGGGGTCGTCTCCGATCTCCGTCGCGACCAGTCCCTACAGTGTCGCCGTGCCCGCCGTCGACCAGCCGTTGCAGAGGCTCGATGCTGCGGCGCTGCGGGCGGTCGTCGTCACCTTCCGCGACGCGGTCAAGTCCCATCAGCAGGTCATCAACCGGCTGAACGTCTATCCGGTGCCGGACGGCGACACCGGCACGAACATGGGAAGGACGCTCGACGCGGTCGTCGACGAGCTCGCAGGGGCTCCTGACGACGTGGCCGGGGTCTGCCACGCGGTCGCCCACGGCTCGCTCATGGGGGCGCGCGGCAACAGCGGAGTGATCCTCAGCCAGATCCTGCGCGGGTTCTCCGGCGTGATCCGGGCGGCGGAGGCGGTGACGCCGTCTGTCGTCGCCGAGGCGCTGACAGCAGGCGCCGTGGCCGCGTACGACGCGGTGCTCACACCGGTCGAGGGGACGATCCTCACCGTCGCGCGCCCCCATGAGCGAGCCGTGGGCGACCGCGTGGCAGACCCCGGCCACGTCGTCAGGAGCCCCTGCGAGCTCGTCGACGACCGCGTCGAGCGTCCTTCCCATGTTCGT
>Ga0136611_10003433_pt1 | contig 11078 bp, 10 predicted proteins | sample AntDrymUQ2232306_2_FD_106645 | JGI IMG/M metagenome (GOLD analysis project Ga0136611, IMG submission 106645) | Polar desert sand microbial communities from Dry Valleys, Antarctica - metaG UQ223 (23.06) | ecosystem: Environmental > Terrestrial > Soil > Desert | place: Antarctica: Dry Valley... | reverse complement strand
GGTGTAGTCACGGCGGGTACTTAGATCGCCTACCACTATTACGCCGTCCTTATTGCTGGCTTCTAAAATCTTTTCATATAAATCAGGAACCAAAAAACCACCTTCTTGCCCCGGTCCAATATGGTTAAAGGGCCGCACGATGGCGCAGTTAAGGCCAGCAGCACGCAGGCTAGCGGCTTCTTGTTCCATGGCTATTTTACTAAGCGCATAGGGGGAGCCAGTGGTGATAAGTTTAGAAGTTTCCGTTAATGGCATTTCCTGATCGGCGCCGTAAACTGCCCCCGTGCTAACCGCAATCACAACCGCTTTTGAGCCTAAGCTGATTAGTTTTTTGCCAATTACTGCTAATACTGCCACGTTAACCCGGTTATACAAATCCGGGTTGGCAAAAGAATCGCCCACCTTAGCCAGGCCTGCTAGGTTAATGACCGCATCAATTTGGTTTAAGGGCAATGTATCAACAGTCGCCGCATCTGTTAAGTCGCACGAATAATAACCATTCACATAATCCTTAAGCACAGGGTTAAGTAACGGTTCCCGGCTAACGCCTATGGTTTTATGCCCCCTAGCGCTCAACTCACGCGCCACATGTTTACCCACAAACCCGTTTACTCCAGTAACTAGTATTACGCCCATGTCTATTAGCTTACATGCCGAGCCTGAAAAATCGAAGCCTGCCTTGTGAAAAAGGGGTAAAAAAAGTAAAATGAGCTGACGTGAGACAATTAAAAGAACGTTATCGTTATTCAATTATTCTTCTGAAGCAACTGGTTAAAACGGACTTTAAATTACGCTATCAGGGCTCGGTACTTGGTTATCTATGGTCCTTACTAAGACCACTAGCGCTCTTTGTGATTCTTTACATTGTTTTTACCAAATTTTTGCGAATAGGTGAGGGCATACCTCATTACCCGATATACCTATTACTGGGGATAGTACTCTGGAATTATTTTGTAGAAGTCACGAGCGGAAGTGTGAGTGCTATTGTTGGTAAAGGAGACTTAATACGCAAAATCAACTTTCCAAAATATGTCATTATTCTGGCCGGGTCCTTTGCGGCACTTATTAACCTGGTTTTAAACTTTCTTGTGATCGGCGTGTTCATGTATATCAACAATGTTGAGCTTCGACCAGTAGCAGTTTTACTGCCATTTATCATAATTGAGCTGTTCGTTTTTTCATTGGCTCTGGCTTTTTTTCTCAGTGCGGCATTCGTGAGGTTTAGGGATGTCAGCTATATATGGGAAGTACTTATACAGGGTGCTTTTTACGCGACCCCCATACTTTATCCACTTACGCTGGTTCCCGTGACTGCCTCTAAACTATTACTTCTAAATCCAATGGCGCAAATGATTCAGGATGCCCGTTACTTGCTTATAACGCCCGAAACGCAGACTATTGCAAGCGTTTATGGTTCGCGCGCAATGAGGCTTGTACCGATCGCCACAACAATTGTTTTTGCTATTCTTGCTGCGCTATATTTTAGAAACCGTTCAAAATTCTTTGCGGAGAATGTCTAATGAGTGATGATGAAATCGTAATATCGGTTAAGAATGTTTCCAAAGACTTTAAATTAACGACCCATAAGGCTTCAACACTCAAGAGTGCGTTCGCAAATGTGTTCCAAAACCGCAAAGAAACTCGTGAATCACAAACCCAACACGCTTTAAAAAATATCTCTTTTGAAATTAAAAAAGGTGAATTTTTTGGCATTGTCGGTCGCAACGGCAGCGGAAAGAGCACATTACTCAAAATGCTAGCTGGAATTTATCAACCTAACAAAGGTACGGTACAGGTAAAAGGCAAGCTGGTGCCATTCATAGAGCTTGGTGTCGGTTTTAACCCAGAGCTTACGGGTCGAGAAAATGTATACCTAAATGGTGCTTTACTCGGATTCAGCAAAACAGAAGTAGATGAATTTTACAATGAAGTAGTGGCATTCGCGGAACTAGAAAAATTTATGGAACAAAAACTGAAAAACTATTCATCCGGCATGCAGGTACGGCTTGCGTTCGCTATGGCAATCCGCGCCCAAGCCGATATATTGCTGATTGATGAAGTGTTGGCGGTTGGTGACGCGGACTTTCAGCGCAAATGCTTTGAACACTTTAAGTCCCTCAAGAAAAATAAGACGACAGTGGTATTTGTAAGCCACGATATGGACGCCGTAAGACAATATTGTGACAAAGCAATTTTAGTTGAGAAAAGTAAACTTATACAAATAGGTAGCTCAAGTGAAATAGGATCAGCTTATACAAAAATGTTCACAAAAAATTCGGGGATAGAAACCCATATAACTAAAAAGTGGGGAGACGGTAGTGCAAATATTGAAAAACCAAATATGCGCGGGAATAGTAAAAGTATCAAGCTCACATTTATCATTGAGGCGAAAACTGATTTACAAAATGCCATTTACGGGTTTTCTTTAAAAGATAGCCAGGGCCGAAGTATTATAGGTACAAACACCAGACTTAATGATAACTCTCAAATGAATCTATTGGAGGGAGGTAAGAAAAAAGTTACCTGCACATTCGATAATATTTTAAATGACGGGGATTACCTAGTAGATTTAGCAGTACTTGCAGAGGATGGTGTTGGGGTTAAGTGCTGGTGGCAAGACGCAGCAGGTATTACAATTAAGAAAGATAAAAGGTTGCCATCAATTTTGAATTTTCCGATAACAATTACAGAAGAGGCGGAGTAGTATGTTTAAAAAGTTTAGGGCTAAGGCCAATAATCCGATCGATCCTATAAAGTACCTGGTAGAGTATCCTGGTCTATGGCGTATGAATGAGTATCAGCGTCGAGATATGACTATATCATGCAACGACACAGACTACATAAAAAAAGTTCCAGGAGCTGGAAAAGTTACAAAGCATTCCGGGAAAGATGTTCAGCTAATGCACAACGGACTTAGCATGAAACTAGGAGGATACCACGGAGATTGGATGGCACAGATTATCACTACACTTAAGGGCCATCACGAACCACAAGAAGAAAAAGCTTTTTATGAAGTACTGAAGAGACTAGAATCTGGCGCAAGTATGATTGAGTTGGGGTCGTTCTGGTCATATTACTCGCTTTGGTTCAATAAGGCATTAAAGCAGGCCCGAAACATCTGCTGCGAGCCAGACCCACAGAATATGAAAATAGGAAAAGAAAACGCTGCCCTAAACCACCTGGATGACGTTATATTCGTAGAAAGTGCGGCCGGGGAAGTAGATGGTGAAATGACTGATGTTGTAATGGACTCTGACCCGTCAAAAAAAGTACATGTTCCCATCAGAACAGTAGACTCGTTAGCAAAAGAATATGGGTTAGATATGGTTGATCTTCTGCATATGGACGTGCAAGGATTTGAGCTTTCAGCTCTGAAGGGAGCGCAGAAGTTAATTACAGCAAAAAAGATTAGATTCTTATTCGTATCCACTCATCATTATTTTTTCTCAGGCAAAGCCAACACACATCAAGAGTGCCTGCACTTTATTAAACAGAACGGAGGTCACATAGTGGCTTCGCATACCATCCTAGAGTCGTTTAGTGGAGACGGTCTAATCGTAGCTTCATTTGATGTTCGAGATAAAGATTTTAGTATCGAAATGAGTATTAATCACACAGACAACTCCCTATTCAGGAGTTACGAAGAAGACATTGCTTTATTGGCTGATCTATGCCGAAATGAATCCATTGTTTAATTATGATTGCTAAAGAAACTTTTACTACTTACGCTCAATACAATGAAGATATTATTTTGGCAGCGTTGCTTTTTAAGGTTAAAAATGGTTTTTACGTTGATGTGGGCGCCAATCACGAAGAGTACCACTCCGTCACAAAGTATTTTTACGAAAGAGGCTGGACGGGCATTAATATCGAACCTAATAAAAAACTCATAAGTGAGTTTGAGCTAAAGCGTAAAAGAGATATTAACTTAGCAATCGGTGTTTCAAATAATAAAGGGCTTATGCAGCTAAGGGAGTACCCTGTAGAAGATGGGTTTTCTACTCTGTCTGAAGTAACTAAGAAGGAGTTGTCTAGTCAAGGCTTGCAATATATCGATTATGAAATAGAAGTTAAAACCCTCGCAGATATATTTGGTAGCTATCAAATAAATCAAATTAATTTCCTAAAAATAGATGTTGAAGGATTTGAACAAGAAGTTATTGAAGGCAATAACTGGCATAAGTACCGGCCACAAATAGTCTGTATTGAAGCGAGTCATCGCAAAAAAGACTGGACAAAAATTTTTGAACAGAATGGTTATATAAAATTTATTTTTGATGGGTTAAATGAATACTATATTGAAAAAGGCTCAATGGCGATAGCAGAAGGTTTTGACAAGCGAGTTACGCTACTAGCGCACAATGGTCTTAGAAACCACCACACGCAACTATGGCAACATGACGATTCAGAGATTAGCCGTTTACGAGCTTTTAGTAAAGAGCAGGATAGTTACATAAAAGGTCTGAAGCATGAAAACGAAGTTTTAAAAACAGATACAGCCCGGCTTGATGCTTTAACATTCACTGGCAAGCCACTCAAAAACCGCATAAGTTTATTTCTTAAAAGTTTTAGAAAAAACTAAAAAAGCTGGATAATATTCGTTACAGTTTTATGTCATGAAAAAAGACTGGCGCGCAATTTTACTAAAGAATAAGTACCAGCTGTTTATTGCAGATGGGCTCAATGAATACTATATAGCCACAGAAGCATGGGCGCGGACTGATAACTTTGCTGAAAAAATGGTTGAGATTGATTATCACGCCCTAAAACAGCATCAGTACCAGTCATGGCACCAAGACTCAAAAGACCTCGTTCAGCTTCACGCAACTATAAAAAATCAAGAAGATTTAATTGAGGGACAAAAAAGGGCACTAGAAAGTGCACAAGCGCAAATTGAAGAGCTGAGCGAGCATACTCTTAAGGATCGTCCATTTAAAAGTCGCTTATCAAGAAGTGCTCGCGGCCTAACGACTGATTTTTATCAGTACAAAAAGTCTAAGAAACCACTTTAATAATACTTGTTGAAGCCTTTTGCCAGGTATAGTGTGAGGCATGTTCAATTGCTAACTGTTTGCTGGTCTTACTGGCAGGGTTTGTGATAATCTGATGCACGATGTCCTCGATATCACTCGCATCTTTTGCGTAGTGCGGCAAATCAGACGCAACTTCCTGGATGGATGAGTTCTTGTAAGTAATAACATCCGTGCCGTAATGTAGGGCTTCAAGAACAGGCAAACCAAAGCCCTCGTAGACGCTAGGGAAAACAAAAGCGAGTGTATTTTCGTATAACCAGTCTTTCTGTTCGTCAGTTACAAAACCTAAAAATACAATATCTTCTAAGTAAGAAGAGGATAACAGATATTCCCGTATATTCTTCGTAGGAATGGCATGAGGGCCTTTCATGGTATCGCCAACCAATACGAGCCTCATATCTACGCCCTGAGCCCGTAAGTTATTAAAAGCCGCTACGAGGTCATTGAGACGTCGTCTTGGATCAGCGCCGCCCACGAACAGCAAGAATGGCTTGTCGGAAAGTGTAATTGGTTCTGGGAAGTAACCCCAGCTGTTTTCTAGATAATGTTTGAATGCGGGAGCCTTTTCCGAAGCTTTAGGGGCCTTGCGAGTATCAATACCGAGGTGTACCACGGTAATTCTAGATCTGTTAAAGCCAAGATATTTAACAAAGTCATCTTTAGTATGCTGCGAAATCGCAATGAGCTTATCGGCCCGTTTAGCTGTAGCTTTGGTTTTGTATGCATAAAGTCGACGGTGCAAGTCCTTTCTAATAGCAGATTTGCGTGAGTCTTGGTAGTGTCGGGCTGTTTTATACGACCATAAATAGTCAGAAACCATAACGTACGGGATGATATCGTATAATATCAGAGCAGTTTTTAAGCCTTTTTTGCGTGGTACAGGGCGCATCTGGTCGAATTGTATAAACGAATCAAGGCCGCTCGTATCGCTAATACGCGAATCGCCTTTATAAATTTCGAGTATCTTATAGCTATTAGAGAGTATGCCGTTGAGTATTCTGAGCCGGCCCGGAAGTTTAAGATTAAATTTCCTCTCTGGGTTTAGCGTTCTAATTTCATAATTCATGCCTTCAAGATCGAGTATCTCTAAAGCGCTTTCCTGGTTATCGGCGTACAAGTAAATAACGTAGGTATGTTTGGCTCGAACCTTTGATGACAGGTTATTCACAAACTTAATAGCAGTCGCACCAATGCCACGCATCCGGTGAGGGGTTTGGATAACTGATAAGTCTAATCCAATGGTCATTTTTTAATTTCCTCTATAACAGACATAAAAGTTTGCGCACTGTGGCTCCAGGTAAATTTTCGTGCTTGTTTTGGTCCCGCCAGTTTAATCTTTTCAGACAATGCCTCCCAGTCCGTCAAATCATGCTCGATGGCCTTGGTGAGGGCTGATGTGTCGGTACTTTTAACCATTGTTCCAACACCGCCCACAACTTCAGGCAACGATGAGTTATCGGCAGTAATAACCGGTACACCGCACGCCAGAGCTTCGAGTGGAGGCATGCCAAACCCTTCGTAATGACTTGGATATACCAAAAGTTTAGCGCCAGATATAATGGCAGGCTTGTCGGCATCATCTACATAATGGGAAGGCCGGCTAATGTTGTAGCCTTCTTCGACTTTACCGACGATTTTGCCAAACAATTTTTCTATCTTCCAGCCGTTTACGCCAACTAACACCAAGCCAACTTTTTTAGTGATAGCCGCGGGTAATGAGCAATATGCATCTACTAATCCGTCTAAGTTTTTGCGAGGCTCCAAGTTAGATAAGGCAAGTATATATTCACCTTCAATTTTGTATTTGCGCTTAACATCTTCGATTTCTCGGACACTGCGCTTATAAAATAAATGAGTATCAACTGCCGGGGTGGCAACAACGACCTTGCAGGCTGGAACTTTGTAAAAGTTAATTATTTCTGTACGGGCGTTTTCGGAAATGGTAATAATTTTGCTGGTATTTTTAATGGAACGCTTAATACCCTCAGATAAGAATACGGCGTTTTTTTCGTCTGAATATTCACGGAATAATTCGAACGATATGTCATAAATGACCATTGCTGATTTGCTAAAAGCAAGCGGCATGTCTACAAAACGAGGAAAGATATAGGTACCACGCCCACACCATAAATCGATAGGAAACATTTTACCCCGATGCCATAACGCTGCCACATACCTGAACTTCAAGGGTAGCCGTTTGTAGCCGATATGCTTGAATTCGAAAGATTTAAAACGAGCCACAGTGTCACGAGGGATAACTACTCGTATTTCGGGGGGGTTACCACCACGGAGTTTTTCGTCATCAATTATTTCGTCTAAGCCACGCAGTATACCCAAGATGTACTGACCTATACCGCTAAAATGCCCCTCTACTAAACCCATTCCCTCTATAAATATTTTTTCTTGTCTCATAAGTCTATTCTCTATTCTAACAGATGACTGCATGTACTACAGTATCTGAAGGTTGCAATTACATAATCATGATTATTCTAATCATGTACTAGAGCTTTGAGCGAAGCCAGTCAATCGTTAGTGGCGGAGAATATTCAAGTTCTATAGTTGAGCTTTCATTATCAAATATAAAGCTTCCGTGCGGATCGGTAAAACGATCACCCGTAAACAGGTACTGCTTATTGTTTAGTAGCCAATATTTTGTTGGGTTCATATTTAACTCAATAGGCCCAGCTGCGTTTCGTTTGAGGATTATTTTATTTGGAGACCAAAATTCGAGTTCTGCATTTTTTGAAATTATGAATTGGCATGGTTTAATGATCTCACTGCAGCGTTTTGTCCCACCAAATTTTGTATCAAAAAACGGTACCAAATTAGTGCTTATTTGTCCGATATTATTTTGAATTGCAGGGTACAGATTATCGTCGACATTTTCTGTGTCTCTTGGCGTACTCCAACGAGACAATTGTTCCGGAGGTGACTGGGTATTGAAATCATACTTAACAGCTTTATTGGGAAGTGTGTACAGATTAGGAGCCTGAATCACAAATAGCATCAAGATAACAAGGTTAGTGGCTAGCAGGGCATGTATGTATAGCCTTTGAGTGCGACTGTATTTGAGTGTCCCTATAATGACTAACAACCCAAAAGCGGCAGGGATAAACCATCTTACCGCAACCCTTGTATTTTCAAATACTGGCAATTCCCTCAATAGGCTGTATGGGGAGAGTTTAACGAAGTCTCCTAATGCCAAAAGTAAAGACATTATGGTCATCAATACGATAAACAGCAAAGGTGATTTTATGATTTTTACCAACATGTCAGTGAAATTAAACTTATTGTTATTTTTTAATTTCACAACCCGCAAAAGCAGGAAAACCACAATGACCAACATTACTATGATTAAAGGACCAAACCCAATACCAACCAAAGCCTCCCCCTTACCCCATTTTGAAGGCAACACTCCGGGATGATTGCCAAAGCCAAATAGTGCCTCAATTATGTTTTTTAATCCAGGGTATTCTTCAGGGTCGCCAATCCGTTCTATAGAATTACCCTTCGCATACGCGTATGTAAAAAAAAGTTTGTGCACAGACAAGGGAATAACCGTAAGCAAGAATATCCCTACAAATTTTGCATAGCCACCAATTTGACTTCTGTTTAAGCGCACCAATTCAAATATGAGTGCTGAGCCCAAAATACTCAACAGTATAACAGTAGTATTATGTGGAGAGCTGTTGATCGCAAGCGCACAGATTACACCTAGCTTTATGTGAGAGTATGATGTAGCTTTTCTATTCCATAGATAATAAAGTGCCCAGGGTAAAAAAGCCAAGCCGAAGAAGGTAAAATGTCCCATAGAACGGACCATCCATATACCAGCAAAAGCCCAAGTTAATGCAATGAGTATTGCGGTAGTGGGCGGGGCTTTAAAGACTTTGGCCAATAAATGATAGAACCCGAAATAACCAATAAGAATATAAGTTATAATTGCCAACTTCCAGCCTGCAACAGAACCAAATAATAAAATTAATACAGACTGTATGCTAAAAAGTCCAAACTGCGGGTCAGCATACAAAGGTATCCCACCAGCAATCCACGGATTGAGCCATGGAAATTGATGAAACTCCAGCACATTAATCCTAAAAGCTTCTCCCATAGCAAAGAAAAAATCTGCATCGCCAAAATGTAAACCGTTAGCGTTAGATAAAAGCTTTACGCCATATATCAAAACAACCACAATTGCCCCAATAACTAAATGCGTGTTCTCAGACTCAAGCGGTTTGTTTTTTAACCATTGTTTAACAAAGCTTAACATTTATAATACTGTAGCATGCAAAGGGCCAGATTTATCAAATACCATATCAGCGGTGCATATATAAAGTATGTGCTATCAGGTTTGTCGTCACTTCTGGCGGATTATGCTACATTTGTAACTTTACGAAATGTCTTTAATTTGCATCTTTCTTTAGCCGTCTTCTCTGGTATGTTAGTGGGTTTAGTACTCGGCTTTGTATTGAATAAAATGTGGACATTCCAGTCCAATGCCCATGCCCACAAAACCACAAAACAAATAGTTATTTTTGCTCTTCTTTTTGCTTTCAATGCCACGTTTACTTACTTGTTCGTACTTGCACTAAGAAATGTAGAGATCCCCGAGACGGCAGGAAAACTCTTAGCAATGGTCTTTATAACACTCTGGAATTTTTTTATCTACAAAAAATTTATTTTTCGGGATTAATGCCATAATGAGATTTGCCAACTATATAGAGCGGACGCCCCTGACTCTGCTGGTATATATGAGACATATAAAGCGACATCAAGCCCTGTGAAACAAGTACGCAGCCAATCAAGAAAATAGTTAAGATACCTAGATAGCCCGAGCCAGTAATGTTGAGTGCAAGTGGGTCATCAAGAATTAAAACTTCAGTGAACAAGAAAGTACCAGTAAGTAATGCGCCAAGGCACATGAAAAAGCCAAGATACGCCATAATGAAAAGAGGTGTGAAGCTAAGGGATACAAAACTGTTGACCGCTAACTTTAGTAGTTTTTTGAACGTGTAACTAGCTTCGCCGTGGATTCTTGCATTGGCTGTGAATTCAATATAATCTTTATCAAATCCCATCCAATCTATCAAACCCCTGGTTATACGATTGATTTCCGTTAACTTATTAAATTCTTGCTGAACCTGCTTATCTATAAGCCTAAAATCAGTTGACCTTGGCACAAGTTTTGCGCCCGAGAACTGGTTAAAAAGTCTATAAAAAATAATAGAACCATATTTTTTTATAACGCCTTCATCGGTATTTGCTTTCCTGATACCGACTACGACTTTCTTGCCTGACTCCCAGCGTTTAATAAAATCCGGGATCGCCTCTACCGGATGTTGTCCATCGGCATCGATCATAATTATCGCATCACCTGTTGCGAAATGAACACCGGCGCTTGTTGCGGCTTCTTTGCCAAAGTTTCTTGAGAACTCGATAAGACTAATGCAAGGGTGCTTGTGTATTAGTGATTTAATTTGTTCGGCTGTATCGTCTTTGCTGCCATCATCTACGAAAACAATTTCAAAACTATAACTTTTGCCATAATTTGCCATACTTCCTGAAATCTCTTTAAAAATGTGGGAGATGTTCTCCGATTCGTTATAGCAGGGGATTACAAAAGATAAGCTTTGCTTTTTTTGACTCTTCATTAATTTTATGAGTATATCACAGGCACAATTTTATTGTGGCACGCCCCAAGCATGTCGAAGTATTCCTTTCGAGGAATCAAAGTAGAAAGCTTGCAGGCTATCTCCATAGGGCGTAACCGCTGCAAAGGTAGACACTGGGGTCGTACCGTTTCGAGACACTGAAACGTAGGAGCCATCAATTTCCGCGAAAGACCAGCCAGCTGATGTCGCCCAAGCTTGTCTGAGTATGCCCTTTTCGGGATTGCTATAAAATACGTAGAGTTTTCCATTAAAACCAAATGTTTTTGGTCGAGCGCCCACATTCCCCTCTGACCGACTTATAGCGTTACTATCACCGTCCAGGTGCTCAAAATGCCACCCTCTGCCGTCTGCCCAGGCATGTTTTAAATTGCCC
>Ga0136611_10003432_pt1 | contig 11080 bp, 12 predicted proteins | sample AntDrymUQ2232306_2_FD_106645 | JGI IMG/M metagenome (GOLD analysis project Ga0136611, IMG submission 106645) | Polar desert sand microbial communities from Dry Valleys, Antarctica - metaG UQ223 (23.06) | ecosystem: Environmental > Terrestrial > Soil > Desert | place: Antarctica: Dry Valley... | reverse complement strand
GCTGTCTGTAATCTCGACGTCGGCGCCCCAGGCGAAGAGCCCGGTCAACTCCTGGCGCAGCACCGTCGCGCGGTTGATGCGGGCGACCACACCAGGAAAGAGGACGATCCCCGTCGCCGGACCATCACGCACTGTCACTCCATCCAGCACCACGCGCGTGTCGCTCAGATAACTGTCCAGATCCTCATAGAAGCAGGCGGGGACTTCGAGGGTTGCGGCACCGAGGTTGCCGCAGCCGGGCGTACCGGCAAAGATCGCCGGACCCTGCGTCCCGCGCACTTCGCTCTCGCGGAGCGTGAGCGCACCCGCGGCGGCCACCGCCGCCACACCGACGCCGGCGCTATCAATCACGCGCGTTTCTGTCGCCGTGAGCGTTGCCCCGCGCCGGAGGAGGAGGCCGACATCCGACGCACCCATGATCGTGAGCCGCGTCAACTCCGCACTCGAACCGCTGTCCACATGGACGCCGATCGGCGCTGCCTCAACTTGAACATCCCGCAGCCGGAAGCCGGACGCATCGTTCGCGTAGACACCAGCGGGCGAGCCGCCGCTGACGCGCAGCCGTTCGAGCGTCAGCCGCCGTACACCGATCACGGCAATCCCCTCACGGGCGCCAGCGGCGATCACGGTGTCCTCGCCCGTACCGCGCACCGTCACCGCCTCTGCCGTGTCCGCGAGCACGATGAAGGGGTCGTAGCTGCCCGCGCCCAGACAGATCACCGCGTTCGCCGCCGCGCCCGCGACCGCGCCGCCGATATCGTTGCCTGGGGCGAGCAACCGCGTACACGTATCCGGTTGCTGTGCCCGCGCGCGTGCGCCTCCCGCGAGGATCGCGCCGGCAAGCAGGAGCGCAATCAAGGGTCGAACGCGGATGAAGGGTCGGATGCGAGCGATCACCCATCCAGCGTTGCCGCAAGCGAGATAGCGGTCAAGCACGCGGTACCGCAGCTTGAAATGATTACGCGGCCCCATAGCACAGCAACAGGTCTCCATTTGACCGGATACTGTGATAGTTCTCAGCCGTCTGGAGCCTGCTTACGCTTGACTCAAGGATGGTATTAGGGATATTTTAGTGTACGAACTATTAGGTGTGTGGGGAGAGACGACGTGGCAACCAGCCTTCAGGACAGCCTCGGATGGCTGCTGAATAACGCCGCCCGCCTCAGTTCGCGCCGGCTGAGCGTGAAGCTCGCCGCGCATAACGTCACGCCGCCGCAGTGGGGCGTGCTCGCCGCGCTCTGGGAACAGGATGGTCTCTCGCTGAGCGAACTCGCAAAGCGCTCGTTTTTCGATGGCCCCACGATGACGGGCATTGTTGACCGCCTCGAAAAAAGCACCCTCGTCGAGCGCCGTCGCGATAGTACAGACCGCCGCGTGATCAGCGTCTACCTCACGGACGAGGGTCGTGAACTGCGCGCGCTCCTCCCGAAGCTGAGTGAGGAAGCAAACGACGACGCCGTCGCTGGCCTCTCCGCAAACGAGGTTGAGCAGTTCACGCGCACGCTCCGCAAGGTGATTGACAACCTTACCTAACGCCGTACCGACGCCTGACGCCTGGACACTACGGGCGCACCGGGGAGGGACCCCCTCCCCGGTGCGCATCAACCGCGAACTGCTACGCGCTTCGCTTCCTGTTCCCTCTCTCCGCCAAAGATGCTCCAATGACCGCGCCCCACACCCCGGCCGGAGGTGCCCCCATGTCCCTGAGGAGCCCGCAGCAGTACGTCGCCGCGTTGCAGGATGGGCGCAGCGTCTACTATCGCGGCGAGCGGGTGCCGGACGTGACCGCGCATCCCGTGATCGGCCTCGCCGTGCGCCACGCCAGCATTGACTACGAGATGGCAGAGGATCCCGCCCATCGTGCGCTCGCGGTGGTGAGCGACGAGGCGGGCGAATACTCGCGCTACTATAAGCTGCCCGAATCCAGCGACGATCTGCTCGCGCGCTCCGCGCTGATCGAGCAGGCGACCGCGCTCGGGCGCACGCTCGTCGTGCTGATCAAGGAGATCGGCACGGATGCGCTCTTCGGTCTCCACCTCGTCGCGGAGCAGATGGATGCGGCGCTGGAGAGCAGCTATCTCGGTCGCGTGCAGGATTACTACCGTCACTGCCGTGATAACGACCTCGCGCTCGCCGTCGCCCAGACCGATGTAAAGGGCGACCGCACCAAAGGCCCGAGCGATCAGCCGCACCCGGATTACTACGTGCGGATTGTGGATGAGCGCGCGGATGGGATCGTGGTGCGCGGCGCGAAGACGCACACCTCCAACACGACGCATGTTGACGAGGTGATCGTGCTGCCCACGCGCGCGATGTCCGAGGGCGACAAGGACTATGCCGTCGCGTTCGCCGTGCCTGTGAACACCCCTGGCCTGAAGCTCGTCGCCTCCCCGTTCGGCTCGCACAAGGAGACGAAGGATCCCTTCGAGTTCCCAATCACCGCCCGCCACAAGATGATCGAGACGACGACGATCTTCGATGACGTCTTCATCCCCTGGGAGCGCGTGTTCCTCTGCCGCGAGCACCAGTTTGCGGGACCGATCGCGCTCGGCTTCGTCGAGTTCCATCGCTTCACCGCGATCTCCTACAAGCTGCCGCTCGTGGACGCGCTCGTCGGCGCGGCGCAACTGATGGCGGACTACAATGGCATCGCCCGCGCTGCCCATGTGCGCGACAAGCTGATCCAGCTGATCTCGTACGCGGAGACGCTGCGCGCGCTCGTCCATCATGCCGCGCTCAAGGGCAAGCCTCGCGGACAAGGGATCTTCGTGCCGGACGCGCTCACGGTGAACATGGCGAAGTCGCACTTTGCGCACCATTATCACGCCGCCGTGCAGCATCTGCAGGACATCGCCGGCGGCCTGCTCGTCACCGCCCCCGGCGCGGAGGATCTGGACAACCCGGAGATCGGCCCCCTCCTGGAACACTACTACGGCGGGCGTGCCGGTGTCGGCGGACGCGAGCGCCTCGCCGCGATTAACTTCGTCAAGGAGTTGACCTCATCCGATTACGGCGGCTATCAGGAAGTGCTCGCGATCCACGCCGAGGGTTCGCTCGAGGCGGAGAAGCTGATGATCGCGCGCTCCTACGATGGCCCGCGCACGCTTGAGCTCGTGCGGCGGATGATTGGCTGAGGGTGTGTCTGAACCACGGTGGGCGCACGTTCCTCCGTGGAACCTTTCCCGGTGACGCGATGTTTCTTCCCCTCTTTCCGTTGAACTCGGTCCTGTTTCCCGGTGAGGAACTGCCGCTGCATATCTTTGAGCCGCGCTACCGGCAGATGATCAACACATGTCGCGAGCAGGAACGGCCCTTTGGTGTCGTCCTAATCCGGAGTGGGTCAGAGGTGGGCGGTACGGCGGAGCCCCATCGCGTGGGGACGACGGCGCGGATTACTTCCGTGGAGCCGCAGCCGGACGGTCGCATGAACATCCTTACCCGCGGCGAGCGACGCTTTCGGATTCGCAGCACGTCCGATGAACGTCCCTATCTCTCCGGCGAGGTTGAATTGCTGGATGACTACGACGGCGACAGCGGTGAGGCACACGCCGCCGCGACCGAAGTGCGCGCACTCTATCTGCGCTTCTTCCAGATCACGCTCGCGCTGCGCGGCGAATGGGCGCGGCGCGTGGCGACGCCCCGTGCACCAGGACAGCTCGCGGACACCCTGGCCGCGCGCCTGCCCGCGGATATGGAGGTCAAGCAGTTGCTCTTGGAGGATCTGTCGGTGCCGCACCGTCTCAGCGCCGTCGCCGTAATCCTCGATGCGGGGGTAACGGCACTGGAACCGCGCGCGGAGGTCGCCAAGCGGATGCGCTATGGGGCTTTCGCCGCGCTCAACTAGAGAGCGGACGCGCATGGACCAGCGTGACCGCCGCCGCGAGCGCCTGATCCGCGTGGCGGTCGCGGCCAATCACTTCACTGCCCAACTGCTCCACGACCAACTGCGTGAGGCCGGCATTCCGGCAATGGTGCGCAACCGCGACGGCGGCAGCGTCGTGGTCGGCGCGCTCGCCGGCCGCTTTGAGCTGTTCGTGCTGGAGGGGGATGCGGACCTCGCTTCGGTGGTGCTCGGCGGCCCCCCTCCAGAGCAGTTAGCGCCGCCGTCGCTGCCTGGACCACGCCCCAAGCCCGCGCGACGCCGGCGCTGGTGGCGGTAGCACGCACGATTTGCTCGATCCTCTACCACCGCTCCCCGCTCCACAAAAGACGTGGCGAACATGCTTGACTTTGTTGCTGGCATACTGCCATCATTATGCCAGCATAAGAGCATTGAGGAGCCAGTAAGACGATGGAGTTCAAGACCGACTCAGTTTTCCAGGCGCTGCAGAGCCCGCTCGCGCTCGTCGAAGATCCGGAGCGGCGGCAGACCTTTGAGCGGTACGTGGAGGCGGCGCGCTTCCCCCTGGAGCGCGCTGTCTTTGATCTGCTCTCCGGGCTGGTTTCGGCGATTGACGAGCGCGTGCATGAGCACTATCGCGTGCGCCTCGCCTACCAGCCCGGCGCGCTCGCGCTCGAGGTCGAGGCGAAGGCGGCCGAGCCACGCGCCGAGGCGGCGGGGGGCAGCGCGGAGTGGCTGACGGTGGACGGTGACGTGGAGAAGATCACGATCCGCATCCCTGCTGAGCTGAAGGACCTGGCGATGCAGGCTGCATCCGGCGCGGGCATTTCGGCCAATTCCTGGTTTGTGCGCGCGCTAGCACACTCGGTCCATTCTGGCGGCGGGCGGCGCGGCTTTTCACCGATGCCGCCGATGCCACCGGTGCCGCCCGTGCCGCCGGTGCCGCCGGTGCCGCCCACACCGGGCGCGTCGCGGCAAGGCAAGAAGCTGCAAGGCTGGATCGGCGGACAGCAGTAACGACCTACGAGATGCAATTCGAGCGACTGGAGGGATGACGATGGAGATTTGGACGGGTGGTCCAGTATCCGTGATGCTCGCCGATCAGCAGCGACAGGACGACCTGGCGCGCTACGAGTATCTCCAGCGGCACAACTTGCTGAGGATCGTGGAGCGACCCGGTCTGCGTCGGATGACGGCGACATGGCTCGTACGCCTCGCCGTGCGGCTCGATGCGCGCATCGCCGAGGTCGTGATGCCGAGCGCCCCCGAACCGGCGCGGATGCGTGGCACCCCAAAACATGCCTAGCTTGCGCACGCTCGCGCACGGACACACAGGCGCAAGGGGGACCGAACTTTGAGGAAGCCCCACTTCTTTAGCCCTTTGCGCCTGTGTGTCCGTGCGCGAGCAGCAGCCCTGTAGCGGGAGTGATGTGATGGAATACATTCGGACGGCAATGCGTGAATACGCGACGGGGCCAGACGTGATGCTTGTCTACGACGGGCGCTCCGGCAACCTGCTCGTGGAGGGCGCGGATACGGACACGGTCACGGTCCAGATCGTTGCCCATGTCTTTGAAGAGACCGCCGAGGAAGCGGACAAGGCGATGGCGCGGATCGTGGACGGGATCACGCACAACGAGCGTCAGCTGACGATCCGCCCGCCGGAGCCTGCCTCGCAGGGTGCCTGGTTCTTTCAGTTCAACCGCGGGATGCGCGTGGACTACGCAGTCACGGCGCCGCACAACACCCAGTGCCAGCTCGATGCGCGCAGCGGCCGGATCGAAGTCACACGCGTCGCGGGGCCGGTGCGCGTGCAGCAGAAGTCGGGTCGCACCAGCATCCGCAGCGTGTCCTCGGACATCCAGGTTGTGACGCGCAGCGGTGCCGTGGACCTGGAGGAGATCGGCGGCAGCGTCGTTGTGCAGGCAGCCTCGGGCCGGATCATGGTGCGCGGCGCCGGGGGTGATGTGAGTATCCAGAGCGCGAGCGGTGGCGTGCGGGTGGAGCAGGTGGCCGGCTCGCTCTCTGTCGAGAGCGCCAGTGGGCGTGTGGAGGCGGTCGAGATCTCCGGCCCGGCGCGGCTCCAGGCGGCGAGCGGACGCGTTTCGCTCGCCGGGGCCGCCTCACGCGCCGAATTGCACAGCGTCTCCGGCGCGGTCAAGTTCCAGGGGCCGGTGCGCGGTGACCTCGATGTACGCAGCACAAGCGGCAGCGTCCACCTGGACGTGGACCCGGCGCATCCGTTTTTTATCGACGCGGAGACGCAGAGCGGCGCGCTGCGTTCGGACCTGGAAGCGCGCTCCGGCGATGCGCCGCCGCGCGAGGGTGCGCCGCGCGTGAAGGTGCGCACCCTGAGCGGCTCGATCCGAATCGGCCGCGCCGACCCGGTCGTGATCGCGATCGCGCTGGGCAAGGAGAGGCACGGCATCCACTTCGGCGGGCCGCCGGATGAGGAGTGGGCAGAGCGTCTGCGAGAGAAGACCGAACGCTTCCGCGCCCATGCCGAGGCGCGCGCCGAGCACATGCGCGACCGCGTCGAAGCGCGTGCGGAGCGCCACCGGATGCGCGCCGAGCGCCATGCCCGCGGTGAAGCTGGCGACGATGCGGACTTCGATGAGCTTGATGTAGAGATTCTGTAGGGCGCGGGGCGTGCAAGATCCTCTGCAATCTAAGCCACGATGATCTCCGCCACGGTTTCGAAGTCATAACCGGCGGCGGCGAGTCCGTCAATGATTGCGTCCAGCGCGGGGCCATCCTGCGCCGCCGCGCCGACATGCATCACATAGATCGCGCCGGGGCGGGCGCCGCGCAGGCAGCGGTCAATGATGCCCCGCGCGGGGATGCCGGTCCAGCCGCCGGAATCCACCGTCCAGAGGACGTTATAGGCGTAGCCTGCAGCGGCGATGTCGCGCCCCACACTCGCATCAGCGTCGCCATAGGGCGAGCGGAAGAACGGGCGCGTGGAATGCCCGGTCTGCTCCAGCAACAGCGCCTCGGTGCGGTCCAGTTGGGAGCGGCGCTCGGCGGCGGTCAGCGCGCGCGTGCGGCTGGAGAGGCCCGTAAACGAGCCGTGGTCCCATGAGTGGTTGATGAGCTGGTGCCCCTCCGCCGCCATGCGTTGCACCAGGTTCGGGTGCTGCCGTGCCCAGATGCCGGTCATGCCGAAGCTGGCGCGCACACCACGCTCCGCGAGCACGTTCAGGATCAGCTCAGCGTAGCCCCGATCCGCGCCGGCATCGAACGTGAGCGCGACCACCCGCCGCGCGCTCACGCCCTGGCTGAGCACATTCGAGTTGGTGAACGCCTGCAATGCCGGTACGGGCGGCAGGAGCGCGGCGTCTGCAAGCGTGAGTTGCTGCCCGGGCGCGAGCGACGAGCCGCGTAGGCCGTTGGCGACCACCAGCGCCGTCACCGTCGTGCCGGAGCGCGCGGCGATCAGGTGCAACGTCTCTCCTGCGACGACGATGTGGACGGGCAGACCATCTGGCGGGGGCGGCTCCTGCGCGGTGGGTGCGGTTCCCTCCGCGTGCGGCTCGATCTGTACGACAAGGTTGGCCGGTAGGGTGCAGGCGCCGGCGAGCGTGCCGAGCAGGAGCGCGCCCTGAGTGATCAACGTGCGGCGGCCGAGGTGGGTCATGACGGCCTCCCTCCCCCACTACCCTACCGGCTGGCGTCCCGCTTCGCCAGCGGCGGCGTGGCGGCACGCACCCGCGCGCCGTATGATCGTCTCATGCCACGCCGAAACGACCGTGGCCGTGGCGGTGCGCGTGGCCCACGCTCCCGCCCCGGTCGCTGGGATGACGAGAGTGGGGCCGCACTCCCGCCCGACCGGCGCGTGAAGGCGCGCGACCGCCAGGACCGCGTGCCGGTCGCCGCGCCTGTACCGGACGCACCGCGCGTCCTCTCGCTCCTACCCGAGCGGGTGGTCGTGGCGCTCACCTGTGGGCGCTGTACAGAATGGGTCGCCGAAGATGAGGGCGGGCGCGGGGAGTGTCTCCATCCGGGAAGCGGCTACCTACGCCCGTGGTCCGATACGCCCGCCTGCCCGTTCTACCATTAGCGGCGCGCGCGAGGTATGCCGATGCCCGAATCTGCGGCACGGGCGGCGCTCGTGCGTCGTCTGCGCGCTGCCGCCGTGGCTGATCCGCGGATCGTCGGCCTGCTGGACTATGGTTCCGGTGGCAAGGGCCGCCTGGACGAGTGGTCCGACCTTGATGTTGAGGTCTTCATCCGCGACGCTGATCTCAAAGCGTTTGCGGCGGACTGGCAGACGTGGGCGGCGCGCCTGGGACCGCTGCTGCTCGCGTACAGAGGTCACATCGGCCACCCCTGGGCGGTCTACGATGCCGACCCTACACCGCTGCGTGTGGACTTTGACCTGCATCCCGTCTCGGCGCTCCCGGAGATTGCGCGGTGGCCGAGCAGCTTCGCCTCGCTGGAGGAAGCGGTCCTCTATGATTCCAGCGGCGAATTGACGGCGGTGGCCGCGCCGCTCGTCAGGCGCTTCCTGCGCCCGGATGACCTTCAGCATGAGTTTGCCGTGGCTTGCGGCGATTTCTGGTACTACCTGCTCTACGTACAGAGCAAACTCCGGCGCGGCGCGGTCTGGGTCGCGCGGCCAGTCTACCATGTGGAGGTGCTGGAGCCGCTGCTGCGGCTGCTGCGGATCGAAGCGGACGCGCTGGAGTGGTGGCGCGGTTCGCCGGGCGGATTGGAGATCGAGCAGACCGTGTCGCCAGCGCGGCTCGCCCGGCTCGAAACCTGTGTGCCGGGGGCCGGCGGGGCAGGAATGCAGGCGGTGCTGCTCCCAGTGGCGTTGCTCGGCCGCGATCTCTGTGCGGCGCTGGCGCGGCGGCACGGCTGGGACTGGCCGCATCAACTCGCGGATCGCTGTGTCACGCTGCTCACGGCGGAGGCTGAACCGACGAGGCAAACGACGTTGGAGGATGGACATGACGACGCAAACGGACGCTGAGAGCGGCAAGAGCTTTGACGACCTGATCGAGCAGGCGCTGCTGCACCTGCCGAAGGAGGCGCAACAGCTCACCGCGCAGGCGATCCAGGCCGCGCGCTCCGCGCATGAGACGCATCACGGTTTCCTCGGCGGGCTTGTCAACATGCGCAAGCTCGAATCAGAGGACGGCCGCGCCGTGTTGATGATGGACGTGACGCCCAACGCGCTCAACGGTTATGGCTACGTCCACGGCGGAATGCTCTTCACGCTCGCGGACTACGCGATGGGTTATGCATCGAGCATGCTCGTCGCGCCCGGAGAAAACGTCGTCACGCTGGAGGCAAAGGCGAACTATATCAGCAACTTGAAGGAAGGTCGCGCTGTCGCCAAAGTAGAGACGCTCCACAAAGGTAGCCATCTGATCACACTCGAGACGCGCATTTACAACGCGGAGACGGATGAGTTGCTCATGATCGTCACCGGCACGTTCTACATCATCGCCACGGAGCACGCGAGCGAGCCGCCGCGCGCACATGGCCGCTCCTAGCCGCGCGTGGCGGGTGCAGCGCCGCCGAGCAGCAGGCGTAGCACGGTGGCGCTGTCGGAGAGGTCGTTGAAGACATGGGCCGCGCCCGCGGCGGCGAGCAGTTCCGGCGAGCTAGCACCGGTGGCGACGCCCACGGCGACGGCGTTGTTGGCGCGCGCGGCCATAATATCGTGCGACGTGTCGCCGATCACGAACACACGCCAGGGTGCGCCGGCCGCGCCACCCAGACGTCCGATCGCGATCCCGACTAACTCGCCCCGGTCCTCCGCATCGTCAGCGAAGCCACCGTCGCTAAAGTAGCCGTCCAACTCGAAGTGACGCAGTTTGCGCTCCGCCGCGCGGCGGAAGTTGCCGGTGGCGACGCCGAGGCGCGCATCGGGCAGTGCGCGCAGCGCATCGAGCATCTCGCGCACGCCGGGTAGGACCGCACCGCCGCGCGCCGCCAGCTCCCGCTCCAGCGCCGGGATATAGACTGCCTCGAACGCGGCAATAAAGGCCTCGAAGGCGTCTGTATCTGGTGTACGCCCGTGGTTGCGCAGCGCGTCCCGGATGATCGCACGGTCCGTGCGCCCACTGAAGTCCACGCCGACGAATGCGTCCTCCACGCCGAGCAGGGCGTGCATTGCGGTGTTCATCGCCGCGCTGCCCACCCCGCGCGAACGGATCAGCGTGAAGTCTATGTCAAAGAGAAAGAGGTGGGACATGCGCTCAGGTTAGCGGGTACGGTCGCAGGGCTGAACCCGGTCGCTCACTCCCGAATGCGCCAGAGGATGGACAGAGAGATGCAGGCGAGCTAAGGCCATCTTCAATCGCCAACAACTGGTGCTATCAATGACCCGCAGAGATCGTCATAATGACCGTGACACGCCGTCGGCACGCGACACGCGAAGGAGCAACAGGAATGCGATACATCCGAATCTTATTGGCGGCGAGCCTGCTGGCGCTGGCATTCGCCGCTGTGCCACGGGTCGGAGAGGCGCAGAGTCCAGCGGGCGGCGTCTGCGCGGCCGGCGCACGGGAACTCTCGGCCAGGGATTCGTGGACGCATTACCGCGCGGAGTTGCGCTCGACCTTGGTTTATGTCTTTCCGACTGGCTACGTGCCGTCTTCATACTGGGTCTGGGTGCCCCAGACCTGGCAGCGGGCAACCTTCTGGAACTACCGCAACGTCACGGACCTGTACTACGTCTGGGTCGCCAACCCGGACGGCACGGTGAGCGAATCCTTCTCGTTCCCCGACTGGCTCCAGCGCGCCTACGGTGGCGACCTCAACGCGATTGAGCAGGACCTGCGCACGCGGCATCTGAAGGATCGTGGGGCGTGCAGTTAAGCCGCAGGTGGGTGATTCCCTCAGGGCGGCGGCAGGAGCAGCAGGGCTGAACCCGGACGCTCATTCCCGCAGGCGCCAGAGGAGCGTGTTGTCCACGCGAGCAATCTGTTCGTAGCGCCGCGCGAGCAGCGCATCGAGCCCTGGCAGCCGCCGCCATTCTTCTAGCTCCTGAGCGACATATCGTGGGGGGTCAGCGTGCAGCGCGTCCAGCACCTCCTGCTTTGCGCCGTCCAGAAATGCGGTCTGGTAGGAGGTTGTGTAGCGGGTCGGGTTTTTGCCGCCAGCCAAGGGATAGAGCCAGGGGTACTCACCCCAAACGTACAAGGTGCGTGCGCCGCCATCCGTCTCGATCAGATGCGCCAGCTGATGCTGGTTGGCCACGCGCCAGCTGAAGCACCGCTCATACGC
>Ga0136611_10003431_pt1 | contig 11082 bp, 14 predicted proteins | sample AntDrymUQ2232306_2_FD_106645 | JGI IMG/M metagenome (GOLD analysis project Ga0136611, IMG submission 106645) | Polar desert sand microbial communities from Dry Valleys, Antarctica - metaG UQ223 (23.06) | ecosystem: Environmental > Terrestrial > Soil > Desert | place: Antarctica: Dry Valley... | reverse complement strand
CGGCGAATATTCGCCGAACAGGTGGTGGCGGTCGAGAAGATGATAGTGGATGCTATCGCGCTCGCACGCTTCAAAGGGCACTTCGCGGCGCGCTGAACCTACGGCGCTCACGCTGCTTGCTTCTCTGACTTTTCGTCTCCGAACGACAATGTCTCCGGAAGCGCGAACCAAATCAACGCGGCCACGAAAAACAGGATGCTGCCTGTCGTCATGCTCGCGGCCAGTCCGACGCGTTCTGACATGAATCCCGTCGCCAAGGGAGCCATGAAGCTGAGCAGCCGTCCCCAGTGGAAGATCGACGCGGCCGTCGAGCGCAAGTGCGAAGGGTAGAGTTCGGCCAACCATGGTCCCCACACGACGCTGCACCCGAGCATCATGCCGTAGAGCACCGCCACTACACTTTGCCCCGTAGGCGCCAAGGGGATGTAGAGGAAGACGAGGATCAGCACGGACGTCAAGATGAAGCCGAACGCTCCCATGCGGCGCCCGTATCGGTCGCCGATCCATCCCCAAAAGAAGCCGCCAATGAAGCTGCCAGCCGACATCCATCCCACGATCATGGTGGTGTCGGAGTCGCTAAACGCGCGATCCGCCTTGAGGTATGTCGAAGCCCAACCGGAAAACGCTTGATAGGCGAAGTGATTGAACCCAACAAGCGTCGCTAGCAAGATCGTCTGGCGGCGGACGTTGGGGGCGAACAGTTCCGCAATCGGCAGATGCCCCTTGGCAACGAGGGCGAGACTACTTTCGCCATAGGGGATAATTTTGCGATCGTCAGGAACGAAAAGCGGCGCGGTCAGGGCCAGCGCAACCGGGATAAGCCCCACCCAAAGCAGCACCTTCCAGTCGATTCCGGCCCGGAACACGGCGGCCGCTACGAAGCCCAGCGTAGCGGAGGCAAGCCAGGCCGATCCGATGATGATGCTGGCGATGCGGCTACGAACGTGCTTGCTGAACAACGCCGAGTAGATGCCGACTGCGACTGGGTACATTGACCCGGTGAAATAGCCGAGCGCGGTACGCTGGAGCAGCACCTGCCAGTAGCTTGTCACGAATGCGCCCATAAACAATGACAAGCCGAAGCCGATCATCACGGCCATGAGCGCGCGACGCCGCCCGAAGCGGTCGGCGAGCTGCGAATTGATCATTGCCCCGGCTACTGCACCAAGGGCTTGAACGCTGTAGAGCGATCCAGCCTGGGGGATCGACAGTCCTAGACTTTCGGCGATATAGGGGCGCAGCGTATCGACGCTGTTCCAGGACCAGGCGTAAAGGAAATAGGCCATCGCCAAGAAGGCGAAAGCGCCGCAGCGCCGCGCGACGCTTATGTCTTCAGCGTGCCGTATGCCGTTCTGGTCAGTCGCCGCTATGGTCGCCATGTCCTTAGCCCCTTACTAGGTAATCTCGTCTTGATTGCTAACTCAACAAACTTGCTGAGTGACGTTAAGGCACGAGGCTTCGCATTGCTTATTTATGCCTGACCAGAACTTGGAACTGCGCTGGTCGCCAGGCGACTTGCATGTGAGGCACCGCAGATTCGGGAGCAGTCATCGCTCGGCCGTCGAGCAGCGCGAACCGATGCCGCCTTGGCAGACGGTAACGGCAACATTCGAAGCCAAGGTAGCGATCGCATCGCATGAGTCGGTGTCGCAAGGACGGGGGCAAGCGCAAAAGACGCTACGCATGTCAGCCTGATCGTGCCAATCAAAGTCATCGGAGCCCCGAAGATTTGCCATGTCCATGGAGCTTTGTAATCCGGATGCATAAATTTGCAAGAGCCGTAGATTTTGGGCGGCCTGCCAGCTCGTTGGCAAGGAAAAAAGGAAGGTCTTCCGCTGCTTTCAATCCGTAAAGCAGCATTCGCTGATAAAAAAGGCGTTTGCATCCCGACCCAAAACTGCCGACCACGATCGTGGAGGTGGCTTCGATGCCGAATGAGAACACCGATCTCGCGATAGATTCCAGGAGCCTCTCAGTCGGGCAGCGGCTGCTCGCTTTGCTCTACCTGGCGCTGGCCTACATCTTTTATTCCTGAGCCTGGAACACGGTCAATGTTCTGCGCCCTTACATCGCCGCCGAGTTGAAATTGTCGCTCACCGAGGCCGGCTCGCTAGAAAGCCTGCAAGCGCTTGGCGCTTCTGCGGTACCGCCGTGGACAGTGATCCGTAGATTCTCCTTGAGCGCTTCGTGCTCGGTTACTTCACCGGGTCAATGTATCCGATCACCGTCGGAATCTATGCGGGACTCTTCAGCGCCGGTGTGCGTGGCCGGGTCGAGTCGGTGATCATGGGGTCGCCCTATCTCGCCGTGTTGCTCCTCGGCCTGACGTCGACTTTCCTGTTCAGTCGGGGGCTCGATTGGCATTGGATGTTGTGGGTATGCTTTATCCCCGTGCTGCTGGCATTCACTGCACCTCTGGTCGTGTCCGACGATCGCCAGATGAGCCCGTGGGACGGAGTGACTGCGTCAAGCACCGCGAAGATGACTCTCCGGATCGCCGAATTGTTCATTCCGCGAGATCGTCGGCAGACACTGATGCTGACCGCCCTGTCAAGCCTCAACTTCTTCGCCTACCAGGCGTTCAGCGGCTGGGCGATGACGTACTTGAAAACGATTCGGATACTGACCGACTCGGCGATCGGCGTGTCGGTCAGATGGATGTTCGCCGGAAGCATATTGGGAAGCTGCTTCTGGATCGAAGATCGTTTCGGGTGTCGATCCGCCGCGATCGGCTTCTCCTTCGCGGTGGGCCCGATCATCGCCTATCTTTATGCCCCGATTACTCCTGCCGTGCTCAACGTCGTCGCGCTTGCTTATGGCTCTTGCCTTGCTTGCAGCGTCGTGTGGAGCCCGTGGCTAACAACCATGACGATTGCCAGCGTAGTGTTTTCATTTGCCGCGCTGATTTGGCTTAACCTGCCGGAAACATTGATCAAAAGTCATTCAGACATGAAAGCCGATTCATGAACACGAAGAGAATCCTGACCCTGTCATGCCTCGACGCGATCGGAATCGTCGCCGCAGTCTCGACATTTCTCGCGAACCGAGGCGAGTTCATTACCGAATCTCAGCAGTTTTGCCGACCTGGAAACGAACCGGTTTTTTATGCGGATTGCCTACAGTACGTCGTCGCTTGACCTCGTTTCCGACAAGGTTGCGTTCGAAGTCGTCGCGAGTCAATTCGGCTTCGACTGGTCGATGGTCGACCCGGCGATCCCGATGCGTATCGTCATTGCCGCCTCACGCTTCGGTCATTGCTTAAATGACCTGCTTCATCGCTGGCGGACAAGCACTCTTCCGGTCGAGATTGCCGCGGTGGTGTCGAATCACGACGACTTGCGCGATCTTGTAGAATGGCATGGGGTCGAATTCTTGCATCTGCCTGTCACAGCCGGGACGCGTCCGGCACAGGAGCAGCAGTTGCTCAACCTGATACAGCAGCGAGGCAGCGAGATGCTTGTTTTGGCCCGCTACATGCAGGTGCTGTCAGCGGACTTGTGCACGCAGCTAGCCGGCCGGTGCATCAATATCCATCACAGCTTTCTTCCCAGTTTTCGGGGTGCCAAGCCCTATCATCAGGCGCACGAGCGCGGCGTTAAATTGATTGGCGCCACCGCGCATTTCGTCACTGCCGACTTGGACGAAGGCCCGATCATTGAACAGGCAATCGAGCGAATCGATCACTCGACTTCGGCCGACGCCATGATTGCGGTGGGACGCGATGCCGAAAGCATCGTCCTGGCCCGCGCGGTGACCTGGGCGGCAGAACGGCGCATCCTGCTCAACGGGAGCAAGACCGTCGTTTTTAGGCGCTGAGCATTTCGCCAGCCATATCGTCGGCAATCGCTGCAATCAGGGCCACGACATAGGCATCGTAGGATCGAGCGTGGCTAATCCGGTAATAGCCATCGTTCTTCCAAAGGACGATCGTCGCCTTGCCGAACAATGTCCGCGTTGCCGTAGCTTCAGGCATTTGATCGATGTCGATTGGGCATGCACCTGCCAGCAGTCGCCCAGCGCGCTCGCCGTCGATCTGCAGCCAGCGGCTCCGGTCGGAGATTTCGACCAGCGAATGCGCGGGCAGCGCAGAATTTCGGAACTGCGCTTCGAGCGCTGCCGATTGGTCTTCCGCCCCCAGCAGCATCCATTCGTCGGGTGCCATGTGGAGCACCGACCAGTCGTTCGCGGCAGCAGTAGTCAGCATTTTTGCCGGCAACTGAAGGTTGGTTGCCTGCCCTATTTTCGGCGCGTCCGACGGTTCGGCGTGAAGCAGCCACTGCGCCACGTCATTGACACGCGAAACGCGCACGCCGACGTGATCGACGAGGTTCTCAACCATGTAATCTGGCTCCCGATGGGTCGACGAGGATCGGATCGCACAGCTCTACCGGTCGTGGGGCCGCGGCTGTCGCGACCGCCAATCTCGATCCCAATCGCGAGCGTCCACCCTGGACCATTGCCAGTGCGAACGGGCGGCCGAGTTCCGCGCTGACATACGCCGATGAGACATGCCCGATGGAGCGGTGCGGATCGGCCGGGTCGATGAGCTGTGCCCCTTCCTCGAGCGACTGTCCGTCGCACGGTAACAGCGCAACAAGCTGCTTGCGCTCGGGGTCGACAAACACTTCGCGCATGAGCGATCGCTTGCCAACGAAGTCGGTCTTCGATTTCGCGACCATGCCGCCGAGTCCGACGTCGTTGGGCGTCGTCGTTCCGTCAGTCTCGCGACCGACAATGATATACCCCTTTTCGGCGCGAAGGACCTGTGAGGCCTCGAGACCGTAAAGCCCCAGACCGAACTTCTCGCCGGCTTGTCTCAGACTATCCCAGACGAGTGTTGCATTTCGCGCGGGGACGTTGACTTCATAACCAAGCTCACCGGTGAAACTGACCCGGAAGATGCGTGCGGCAACACCTGCGACGGTGCCGACGCGCATCGACATGTGCGGAAAATCTTCGTTCGCGAGCGACACGTCGCGTGTGACGGCGTTTAGGACGTCTCGCGCCCGGGGGCCGTTGACCACGATCACCGCCCATTGCTCGGTCGTCGAGGTCAACCACACGCGCATGTCGGGAAGTTCGGTCTGCCGAAAATCCTCCATTGTTGCGAGCACGTTGACGGCGCCCGCTGAGGTCGTCGTCACGTGGAACCGTTCGGCTTCGACGCGCGTAATGATGCCGTCATCGAGAATGAAGCCATCTTCTCGAAGCATCAGCGCGTAGCGGCAACGGCCGGCGGCAAGCGACGACGGCTTGCCGGTGTAGATGAAGTCGAGGAACGACGCCGCATCGGGGCCGACGACTTCGATTTTGCCAAGCGTTGAGGCGTCGAACATTCCCGCCGTCCTGCGAACCGTCGCGCATTCGCGCAAGACGGCCTCGTCGATCGTCTCGTCAGCTTGGGCATAATAGCGTGGGCGCTTCCATTGCCCAGCGTTCTCGAACACCGCCCCTTCGGCAATCAAACGATCGTGGAGCGGCGTCGTGCGCACGGGATCGAATAGCGCTCCTCGGGTGAACCCGGCCATCGTCCCAAAGGTCGTCGGGCTGAACGGCGCACGAAACGTCGTGAGCCCCGCTTCGGGAATTGTCTTGCCGAGCGCCTGCGCGGCGATCGCGAGCGCGTTGATGTTTGAGGTGCGTCCCTGATCGGTCGCCATCCCATTGGTTGTATATCGCTTGATATGCTCGACTGACTGAAAGCCTTCGCGGATCGCGAGACGAATATCCTTGGCGGTGACGTCGTTCTGGAAATCGACGAAGGCCTTTCCCGGTCGCTCATGAGGAACGATCGCGGGGATAGAGGAAACCCCGACATCGCACCGATCGGCGCTTCGCGGGGCGTCCGCCAGTTCGCCGCCGCCGCCTTGCCAGCCCATAACCAGGCAGGCATCGAGATCAAGCTGCCCCGCACAGGCACCAACCGCGGTGGTCGCCTGCCGCGCTTTACCGGGCAGAAATGCGCCGATAGGGGCATGCCATTCGACCTTGCCACCCGATTGTGAATGGAGGTGGATGCTCGGGGTCCAACCGCCGGCCATTAGAACAGCGTCGCATGCCAGCCACCGTATGGCGTTCGCCTTGTCGGGCGGTGCGATGGCCAGCGCCGCCACGCGCAGGCGGCCACGGCTGTCCACCGGAATATATCCGCTGATGAGCGCAATCCCGGCTTCACGCGCTTGCTCGACAAGATCGCCAGCGACCGTGGCGCGGGCGTCGACCACCGCAACCACTGCGCCGGCGAGGCGAAGGTCGAAGGCCGTCCGATAGCCGCTGTCTTGCTCGGTCACGATGACGACGTGGCGACCGACCAGGACCCCATGGCGGTTGAGGAAGCTTCGTGCTGCGGAGGCCAGCATGATCCCGGGACGATCATTGTTGGCGAACACCATCGGTCGCTCGATCGATCCTGTCGCGAAGATGAGGCGTCCGGCGCGGACGAACCACTGGCGCTCACGCGTCTCCTTTCCACTGTCGTCGCACCGCTCGGCTAGGGCGACGAAATTGCCAATTCCCGCTCCAAACGCTGTCGTTCGCCGAAGCAGGGTGACTCTCGGCAATTGAGCCAGGTGAGCTACCGTCGTCTCGATCCAGCGCAGTGCAGGCTTGCCGCCAATGTCCGCACCAGACTCGTCCAGCAACGATCCTCCGAAACCCTCGCCCTCGTCGCACAGAATTACCCGCTCGCCACGGTCCGCCGCGGCAGACGCCGCCATTAGACCGGCAGGGTCACCGCCTACGACCAGTGTGTCACAATGTGCCCAGCGTTGGCCGTAGCGGTCGGGATCAGGAAGGCAGGGTGCCCGACCGAGACCCGCCGTCCGCCTAATCAAGGGCTCGTACACCGTCGCCCAGAAGCTGCGCGGCCATTTGAAGGTCTTGTAATAAAAGCCGGCGGGAATGAATCTCGACAGGAGGTCGTTGATTGCACCGACGTCCCGGCGAAGTGAAGGGGAGCGATTTTGACTCTGGATTGTCAGCCCCTCGGTCAAGCGGACCATCGTCGTACGCTGGTTCGGTTCGAACCTACCGTGGCCCCGATCGACCCCAACCAGGGCATTGGGCTCCTCGCTGCCAAAGCCGAGTACCCCACGCGGACGGTGATATTTGAACGAGCGTCCCATCAGGTGAACGCCGTTCGCCAGCAGCGCCGAGGCAATCGTGTCGCCAAGGTGACCGATGAACGTTTCGCCATCGAAGGTAAAACGGATTTCACGCGACCGATCGATGTGCCCGCGGTCGGCGATGCGGAAGGGCTGGCTCATGACGCAGGCTCCCTGAGCGGCGACGGCTGGCCTGCTTCGTAGGTCACTTCGATCTGATCGGTCAGCGTGTCGCGGACCGCGTTGAAGAACTGTCCGCATCCGTGGGCATGGCGCCAGCGCTCGGCATGGCGCCCCCGGGCATTATGGCGCGAATGCAGATAGGCTGCCCAAGTTTGCTCATTGCAGTCGGGTTTCGGCCTTTCAAGATGCGCTTCGCCGCCATAGCGGAACTCGATCTCGGCGCGCGGGCCACAATAGGGACATGGGATCAGGAGCAAGACGATATCCTCAGTGAGCGACGGCGGCGGCTGCGGCCTCATCGATCATTTTCCCCTTCTCGAACCGGTCGAGGGCGAAAGGGGCGATGATCGGATGCGGCGTGCCGGTTGCGACGAGGTGCGCGAACAGGTCCCCTGCGCCGGGAGTTGCCTTGAACCCGCCCGTCCCCCACCCGCAATTGACGAACAGTCCGCCTACCGGCGTGATACTGATGATCGGCGACCGATCCGGCGTCATGTCGACGATGCCGCCCCAGCTGCGGAGCATTCGCATCCGCTGGAACATCGGGAACATCTCGCAAATCGCCTCGACCGCCTGGCTCAACTGCTGAACCCCGCCAGTCTGGCTATAGGAAGGATATTGATCGGCTCCTGCGCCGATCACCAGTTCGCCCTTGTCGGACTGACTCACATAGGCGTGGACCGTGTTGGACATGACGACACACGGGAAGCAGGGCTTCACCGGCTCCGAAACCAGCGCTTGAAGCGGATGGCTCTCGAGTGGCATCCGAACGTCGGCCATGTCCATGATCAGACTGCTGCTGCCCGCGGCCGCGACTGCGATGCGGGTGGCAGCAATCGGCCCCCGGCTTGTCTCGACTCCCGCGACCCGGCCAGTCCCTTCGCGGCGGACGGCTTGCACCTGGCAATTCTCGATAATATCGACCCCGAGCGCAGAGGCAGCGCGAGCATAGCCCCAGGCGACCGCATCGTGACGGGCGGTGCCACCGCTTTTCTGAAGCGCCGCGCCAAGGATCGGATAACGGGCACGCTGTGTGATATCCAGCGGCGGGCAGAAGGCTTTGGCCTCCTCGGGCTCGAGCCACTTATTGTCGACCCCGGTCAGCCGATTGGCATGGACGTGGCGCTTGGCACTATAAACGTCGTGGAGGGTGTGCGCCAACAGCATCACCCCGCGCGGACTGAACATGATATTGTAGTTTAGTTCCTGCGACAATGAGCCCCATAATTTGAGCGAGTGATTGTAGAGGTTCGCGCTTTCCTCGAACAAGTAGTTGGACCGGATGATCGTCGTGTTGCGCCCTGTATTGCCCCCGCCGATCCATCCCTTTTCGACTACTGCGACGTTCGTGATCCCGTACTTGCTGGCAAGATAATAAGCGGTAGCGAGTCCGTGCCCGCCGCCGCCGACGATTATGACGTCATACGATGATTTTGGCTCGGCAGCGCGCCACTGGCGGGGCCAGGCCTTGTGTCCTCTCAAGGCATTGCGAAACAGCGACAGCGCGGAATAATGCATTCGGCCTCCAGCAGGTGAGTTTCACGATCCACGCTGAATTTTCTTGAACCCGACCGACATTTTCTGGAATAATCCGGACATGGAGAAACATTCGGTGGCACTTTCGGTCGGCATTGTCCTAGTTCAGGACTTTACGATGCTTGCCCTCTCGGCGTTCGTCGATACGCTTCGCCTCGCCGCAGATGAAGGCGATCGGAGCCGACCAATCCATTGTGCCTGGCGGATTATGTCGGACCGTGGGCGTACTATGCGCGCGAGCAATGGGATATTGGTCGAGCCGACGAGCGACTTCGTCGATCCCGATGGCTTCGACTATGTCGCCATCGTCGGCGGAACGCTTCATCGCGGCCCGCAAGTCAGTGATGCAACGATCGCCTATCTGCACCGGGCGACCATAATCGGCATTCCCCTAGTCGGCCTGTGCACGGCGAGTTTCATTTTGGCGCGCGCCGGGTTGATGAAGGACCGGCGCGCCTGTGTCAGTTGGTTTCATCGGGACGAACTTTCGGCTGAGTTTCCCGCGCTTGACGTGGTCGCCGACGAGCTTTTTGTTGTGGATCGCGATCGGATCACTTGCGCCGGCGGCACCAGCGTCGTCCATATGGCGAGCTTCTTGATCGAGCGCCATCTGGGCCCGGGCCGATCCCACAAGGGGTTGCGGATTATGCTCGAGGATCAACACAGGGAGGGCACCTCTCCACAGCCCCCGCCTCGGATCGACGGCTTGGACGAGATCAGCGACCCGCGGGTCAGGCGCGCCATGCTGCAGATCGAACGTCATGGCGGACGGCCGTTCCGGTCTTCAGCGATCGCCAGCGACGTCGGCCTGACCGAGCGCCATCTCAATCGGCTGTTCCAGCAGTCCACGGGCGCGTCGATCCAGCGTTTTGCGGCTCGGCTTCGGCTGGAGCGCGCACGTCGACTGGTGAGCGATACCGAACATAGCGTGACCCGCATCGCGTTCGATTGCGGGTTCGCCGACGCATCGCATTTGATCCGGGAATACCGCCGCGCTTATGGGCGCTCACCTGCGGCGCACGCTCGCGCCCAGCTGACGTCTGGAAAGGCATCCCTGTGAGGATCGGCATTTTTTCGACTGGCGGCACAATCGCGATGAGCAGCCGCGAGGGAGCCGCTTGCCTTATTCCGACCCATGACCCGGCCACACTTCTTCACGGCACGGTCATCGACGACGGCATCCGGCCGAAGCTGGTCGTGCCGTCGCCATTGTCCTGAAAGACGCGGCGTTCGAAGACGTAGTCGTTCGCGCTGTCGTCGGTTTGGCTGCCATGCGGCGCCTCCACCCCGATCAGCGCGCAAACGCCGTTCATGAAGCTGTGGGAATTGGCCAATTCCGACCCGCCGGTCTTGCGCCAATGCGCTATGAACGCGTCTATTCGGTCATCCCGATCCGTCGCCTTCAGTGCTTCCGACACCTATCCCCCTTTCGGAACCTCCTGACCCTAACGCCCCTTGCGCGCACGCGGAAGTGCAGCACTGGCCCTCTCTCGGACTGCATGCTGACCCAACAAGTCATGAAAATGGAATTTGTCCTATACTAGTAGGCCCCGGTCGCTCCGACCCTCGGCAAAAGGAGTTGATCGATGAACGACATGACGAAACTGCCCCACGCCGCGGGCTCGGGCTTTAGCCTCGGTAACGAAGTACCCCCATCGACCAGTAACGCGGCGGCCTCACCGCGGCCGTCGAGTAACGGACTTCCCCGACTTTGGCCGACGATGGCGGCGGACGAAATCAAAGCCGCTTCCGACGCCCTGAAGGAAGCCACGGCCCGGGCCCGCCCCAGCGTCTCGATTGCCAAGTGGCGCACCGTAATCGAGGGCATGCTCGCCCAGAATACGGTCAAGGCGATCTACGAATACCTAAAGGATAACGACGATCAGATCGCTATAGAGTTTAAGACCTATAAGCAGTTCAATGCGAAGCTGAAGCGGGACCTCGGCCTGACGTAATCGGACCTGGCGAAGCACATCCGCCCGGACAAGCCCTAATCGGCCCGGGCGGATGTTTCGATCGGTCCCACGGCGCTCCTTTGACACTTCCAATGAGCCCGTCACCGAACCGCGCATTTGTCCTGCCAAGCCAAATGGTGCCCTTGATTAGCCCAATGTAGGACATGCTGAGCCCACTGTTGGCGACGAAGCTGGTTCAAGCAGGAAACAACTCAGGCAAACCAAGGACCGGAGGTAGCCCAAATCTCTGTATCGTAGTGAACGGAAAAGTAAGTGAGGTGCATTAGTCGCAAACTTTATGACTG
>Ga0136611_10003430_pt1 | contig 11083 bp, 11 predicted proteins | sample AntDrymUQ2232306_2_FD_106645 | JGI IMG/M metagenome (GOLD analysis project Ga0136611, IMG submission 106645) | Polar desert sand microbial communities from Dry Valleys, Antarctica - metaG UQ223 (23.06) | ecosystem: Environmental > Terrestrial > Soil > Desert | place: Antarctica: Dry Valley... | reverse complement strand
TTGCCTTTGCACACCGGGCAATCGGTGCTGATCATGTAGCGCGAGACACGCTTCTTGATCGTGGAGCTTTGAGTCGTCGAAAACGCATGCAGAAGATAGCGCTTCGCGCTCGAGAACGTGCCCTGGTAGCTGGGCTCTTCCTTGCGTTTCAAAGCGCGTTTGACTTCGGCGAGCTCATAACCCGCGTACACCGGCACGGTTGGCGTTGCATCGGTAAAGAGAATCCAGTCGCGGTCTTTCTGCGAGAGCTCGCGCCACGGCCGGTCGATGTCGTAGCCGAGCGTCACCAGGATGTCGCGGAGATTCTGGCCGTGCCATGCAGGCGGCCACGCGGCAATCGCCCGCTCGCGGATCGTGAGGGCGCCGTCGGGCACCATCGAGCGCTCGGTTGCGTCGTAAAGACGGCCGAGCCCGTGGCACTTCGTGCAGGCGCCTTCCGGTGTGTTCGAAGAGAACGACTCGGCGTAGAGCAGCGGCTGGCCCCGCGGATAGTCGCCCGCACGCGAATAAAGCATACGCAGCAGGTTCGAAAGGGTGGTAACGCTGCCGACAGAGGACCGCGAGCTCGGCGCACCTCGGTGCTGCTGGAGCGCGACTGCCGGCGGAAGGCCGTCGATTGCGTCGACCTGAGGCACACCCATCTGATCGAAAAGACGGCGGGCATAGGGCGCCACCGAATCGAGATAGCGCCGCTGCGCCTCGGCATAGAGTGTCCCGAAGGCGAGCGAAGACTTGCCCGAGCCCGATACACCGGTAAACACAACGAGTGCGTCGCGAGGGAGATCGAGGTCGACGTTCTTGAGGTTGTGCTCGCGCGCGCCCCGCACGTGAACGAACCCGGAGAAGTCTTTTTTCATTGGCCAGAGCCGGCGACAAATCGAATTTTTCCGTCTGTGCAGGATTCGGTCCCGCGGTTCCATGCGGAAGCCGCGACGGCCGGGGGCACGCTCGTGAAGCGACCGCTCTCCTGGAGGTCTTCGGTGTGTATCATTAGCGCCACCGGCACCTCAGGCCGGCCGCCCTACACACCGGAGGAGAAAAACATGAACGCATTGCTGCCCGTGTTTATACGCCGCGTCGCGCTGCCCGCGGTCGCTCTCACGATGCTCGGTGCGAGCGGCGGCCTCGTATTCGCACAGCAGGAGTCGGCCGCCTCCACGCCTGCCGCCCAAGCCGAGCTCGATCGGAGGAAAAAGATGGGGGGTTACCGTCCGGACCGCATGAAGAATCCGAACCTCACGAGCGTTCCGCCTAAGCTCACCATCACGCCGCCGGAAGAGATCCCGCTCAAGAACATCCAGGTGCCGCCGGGATTTCAGGTCGAGCTCTGGGCGCACGGGATGCCGGGCGCACGCATGATGGCGCGCGCAGAGAATGGCACCGTATTCGTAGGCACGCGCGTCATCGGACGCGTCTACGCTGTGATGGACAAAGGCGGCCAGCGCACGCACAAGATCATCGCCGAAAAGCTGGTGCAGCCGAATGGCGTGCTCGTACACAAGGGCACGCTTTACATCGCTGCGATCAACAAGGTTCTTCGTTACGACAACATCGAAGCCAATCTCGAGAACATTCCGACACCGGTGGACATGACGGACGCTTTCAAACTTCCGCCGGACGTTCACCACAACTGGAAGTTCCTGGCCTTCGGCCCCGACAACAAGATCTACATTCCGGTGGGCGCACCGTGCAACCTGTGCGAGATCAATCCTGAGGTGCACGGCAACATCCGCCGCTACAACCTCGATGGCTCCGGCATGGAAATCGTGGCGCGAGGTGTGCGCAACAGCGTCGGCTTCGACTTCCATCCGAAAACCGGCGAGCTCTGGTTCACCGACAACGGGCGCGATTGGGCCGGCGAGGAAGGCTTCGAAGAAGAGTTGAACCGCGTGCCGAAAAACGCGATCGGTGCGAATTTCGGCTTTCCGTACTGCCATGCCGACGGCCAGCCCGATCCGGACCTTCAAAAGGCGAATCCCTGCGCCGGCGTTCAGCTACCGGTCGTGACACTCGGCGCGCACGCGGCGGCGCTGGGCATGCGTTTCTACACGGGCAAGATGTTTCCGTCCGAATACCAGGACGCGATCCTCGTCGCCCGCCACGGTTCGTGGAACAAGACCGAGCGCAACGGCTACGACATCATGATGGTGAAGGCGACCCCGGACGGAAAGAACGCGAAGGTTACGCCCTTCATGACCGGTTTCATGGATAAGGCAAAGAACACCTTCTGGGGCCGACCGACCGACGTCATGCTGATGCCCGATGGCTCGGTGCTGGTGTCCGATGAAAATATGGGTGCCATTTATCGGGTGAGCTACAAGCGATAGATGCTTCAGACGCAATCGACGCGGCGGACGCTCGCAATCCGCCGCGTTTTTGTTTTTGCGTATGCGCTGTTGCTGTGCCCGGCGCTCGCGTTCTCGCAATCAAAGGGGGATGCGACACGTGGCGCTGCCAAAGGGGCGGTCTGCGTCGCGTGCCACGGCTCGCCGAAGTTGGCGCCGCCACCCGGCATGCCTTCTCTCGGTGGACAGCAGCATGATTTCACGGTGCTGCAACTGATCCTGATACGCGAGGGATTGCGAGACGCTCCGGAGATGCGGGGAATGTTGAAGGGATTTTCTGACGGGGACCTCGCGGACGTGGGCGCGTTCTTCGCAGGTCAGGCGCTCGCACCCCCCACGACGCCCCTGGATCCAAAGCTTCATGCGCAAGGCGCCGAGATTGCGAAAGATCGGGGCTGCGCAAGCTGCCACTTCGGCAACTACCGGGGACAGCAACAAATTCCGCGCGTCGCCAATCAGCGTGAGGATTACCTTTTGATGTCACTCAAGGCGTATCGCGACAACAAGCGCAGCGGCATCGACACGAGCATGAATGCGGCGATGTACAAGGTGAGCGACGAAGACATTCGCGCGCTCGCCCACTACCTCGCGCACCACAAGTAAGCAAAACTCACGTGGTGGTCACCATCACAGGCCCGTGGTCGCTCGTTCCCACGTCGCGCAGGATGTCGCAGCGTTGCGCGCGTGCGGCGATCGATGGCGAGGCCAATACGTAGTCGAGGCGCCAGCCGATGTTCCGGGCACGCATGTTTCGCCATGGCGCCCACCAGGTGAACAGGTTGGGGTTATCCGGCTCCAGTGCGCGCCCGACGTCGACCAGGTTGTCGTCGAGGAGCTGCTCGAAAAGCGCGCGCTCTTCCGGGCTCTGGCCGATGACCGGTTTCCGCTCCTTCGGATGCACGTCCATTTCAGTGCGCGCGATGTTGATGTCGCCGCACAGCACGAGCTCACGCCCTTCCGCGCGGAGCTTTCGGGTCCACGCGATCATGCGTTCGAGGAACGCGAGCTTCGCGGGATAGTCCTTGCCGCCGTTCGGAACGTAGACCGAGGCGAAGACGAGGTTGCCTAGTTCCGCCTGGACGATGCGCGACTCCATGTCGAAGTCGGGATGGCTGAACTGGGGCTCCACATCGAATGCGCCTTTGCGGATGTGCAGCGAAACACCCGAATAAGCGCGCATGCCGTGCCAGTACACGTGATACTCGACGTGCTTGCAGCTTTCAGGAATCTGGTCGGGCTGCGCCTTGAGCTCCTGCAGGCACACGACATCGGGAGCATCACGCTCCAGCCACTCGCAAAGCTGCTTTTCGCGCGCGCGAATGCCGTTAACGTTCCAGGTGGCGATCTTCATGTCGGTGAGACTGAAACGCTACAGACAGCCGCAGATCATCACGCTTCGGCCAGAGCCTTGGCTTCAGGAATCGCGCGCAATGCCGCACGCGACGCGCTCGCCGGACGTAAGCCTGGATCGAGGAAGTGCAGATACTGCGGCCCGAGCTCGCCAATCGTGTTGCAGCCCAGAAGCGCCATCACGCGGCTGATCTCCTCTCGATAGATTTCGAGCGCACGTGCGGCGCCGTCGTAACCGCCCGCGGCCACACCGTAAAGCGTCGAGCGCCCCACCATCACGGCGTCGGCGCCGAGTGCGAGCGCCTTCACCACATCGCTGCCGCGACGGAAACCACTGTCCGTGAAGACCGTGGCGCGGCTGCCGACCGCCTGCACGATTTCGGGCAACACCTCCATCGGCGAAATGATGCCGTCGAGATTGCGTCCGCCATGGTTCGATACATCGATGCCATCGGCCCCGTGATCGACAGCGGTCGCGGCGTCCTGCGGATCGAGAATACCTTTGACGATCAGCTTATGCGGCCAGATCTTGCGCAACGCATCGAGGTCGGCCCAGCTCACCGAATCGGTGCGCAGCGACGAGCGACCCATCGGGCCGGCGGTGAGCTTCGCTTTTGCTTCAGCCGGGTAGTTCATGTACATCGGCATCCCGGTCGTCGCGAGGTAGCGCAGCATCACGCCGAAGAGCCATCGCGGATGCGTCACCATGTCCACGACGTTGCGGGTCGAAAACGTGAACGGAATCGTAAAGCCGTTGCGGATGTTGTATTCGCGATTGCCCGCCGAAACGCCGTCGACGGTCACCACCAGGGCTTTGTATCCCGCGGCTTTGGCGCGCTCTACGAGCTGATGCGAGAGCTTCCGCTCGGGCCACATGTAAAGCTGAAACCAGAGCTCGCCGCCCGCCTCCTCGGCCACGCGCTCCATTGCCGTCATCGAGCCGGTGGCGAGCGTGAAAGGAATGCCCGCTGCCTTGGCAGCGCGCGCGAGCTCGAGCTCGCCTTCGAACCACATGAGGCCCGCGGTGCCCGTGGGGGCGATCACCATCGGCATCTTGTGCGCAACGCCGAAAATCGTCGTGCCGAGACTGCGCTTCGAGACGTCCACCAAAGTACGCGGGCGAAAGCGGATGCGGTTGAAGACTTCGCGGTTGTTCCGCAGCGCGATCTCGTCTTCCGTCCCGCGGTCTACGAACTCGAAGAGACCTTTCGGAATGCGCTGCATGGCCTGATCGCGCAGATCGAAGATGTTGTAGGCCTTGAGATCGTTACTCATTGAAAGCCTCTTTAGGCGGCGGTGAAAAGGGAAGCGCCAAGGATAACGCGCCCGTTGACGGGTTGCACGGTCGGCTGCGTGCTCCTCCCGCGTTGCTCCGGATTCAGTTAGGTGTATGTTTTACGAAGTGTGCAAGGTCACGTGCACACCGTCCCACGCTGAGCGCGCCATGGCTTCGGTCAGCTCGACGCTACGCAGGCCGTCGACGCCGGTCGGACTCGGTGCACGCCCTTCGAGCAGGGCGCGGCTGAAATCCGCCACGCACGCAGCGTGGGCATTGATCGCAGGATACGGCGTCACTTTTGCCTTGCCGTCGGCCGCTAGCACCTCGAGCTCGCCGCCCGAGCGGCTTCTCGTGAGCCCCCTGCCGGTGATGCGGCCTTTACTGCCGTAGATCACGAAATCGTTGTGCGGATGCGGCGCTTTCTCATGGACGCTCACCTGCACGGCAACGCCATTCGCAAACCGAAACATCGAGAGGTTCGTTTCTTCCATGACGCCGCGTGGCGTGTCGAAAAACGCCGACACCGTCTCGATTTCGGACGAGAGGAGGAAACGCAGGATGTCGTATACGTGAACGCCGATGCTCATCGTCGTGCCGAGCCCCGCCATCTCTGCATTGACGCGCCAGGTTGTATCGCGGGTTCCCGTGCGCGCGCCGGGGCTGGCCTCCATCTGCACGAGTAGCACCTTGCCGATCGCTTCGCAATCGATGAGGCGTTTGGTATCGATGAAGCTCGGCATGAAGCGATTGTGAAAGCTGACGCCGAGCCTCACGCCGGCTTTTTCACATTCTTCGACGATGCGTTGCGCGTCGGCAATGCTGGTTGCCATCGGCTTGTCGCAGAACACATGCTTGCCTGCGCGCGCCGCAGCGATTGCTTGCTCTGCATGAAGCGCGTTTGGCGTGTGTATTGCGACGACGCTCACTTCCGGGTTCGCGAGCATGTCTTCGAAGCGCGTGTACGCATGTTTTGCGCGGAACTTCTTCGCGAAAGAATCTGCGCGCGCCTGATCACGGCTTACCACGGCAATCAGCTGGTTTCCGGCAAAAGCGTTGATCGCCGGCAGCATTCGATCGTCGGCTATGCGCCCGGTGCCGACGAGTCCCCAACCGTTGGTTTTAGCCATGGCGGCGAGTTTATCAGCAGCCGATCGGCTCAAGGCACGCCAATTGCCCTGAGACAGGCACCCCGCAGCCGCGGGTTCAGCACGAACACTTACACAGGAGCAACACAATGGCGAATACGGAAACCTCAGGGCAAAAACGCGGCATGGTGACGGGCATGTTTCGTGACCGCGACAGCGCAGAACTTGCGTACAAGTCGATGTCGTCACGCGGTTACAGCGACAAGGACCTGAACGTTGCGATGTCGGATGAAACACGCAAAAAATATTTCGCAGACGGCTCCCACACGGAGCTCGGCAACAAGGCCACTGAAGGCGCGGGCGTCGGCGGGGCAATCGGCGCTACCGTGGGTGCGATCGCAGCCGCAATTGCGGCGGTCGGCACATCGCTTGTCATTCCCGGCCTCGGACTCGTGATCGCCGGACCGGCGGTTGCTGCACTCGCAGGCGCCGGCGCAGGCGGCGTGACGGGCGGCCTCATCGGAGCACTCGTCGGCTGGGGAATTCCGGAGGAGCGCATCAAACATTACGAAAGCGGCATCAAGAGTGGCGGAATCGTGATGGGCGTGACACCACGCTCCGACGACGATGCCGAGTACCTAGAGCGTGAATGGAAAACCCATCGCGGAGAGCACGTCTACCGCTAGATCACACTCCTCCACGTTACGAAAGAAACCCCGCTTCGGCGGGTTTCTTTTGGGCATCGATCTAGCGAGCACTACCTGCAATTGAAAGCGGCGCTCGGCTGTGCCAGCATGCGCTTCCTGTTGAGCTCCATATCCGTGTGACGCTCAAACCCTCACCCCCGACCCCTCTCCCCAGGGTAGAGGGGAGATTCGAGACGTAATCGAGTGCGACTCGTTACGTAAGACGCAATAAGAAGGAGGTTCGCCATGGCGTCGAAGTACCAGCTGTGCAGCTTCAAGACGTGTCCGTGGGTGCAGCGTGCCGCGATCGTGCTGCGTGCGAAGGAAGCGCCTTACGATATTACGTATATCGACCGCGACAATCGCCCCGCTTGGTTTCTCGCGATCTCGCCGCACTCAAAAGTTCCGGTGCTGCAGATCGACGGCAAGGAAGCGTTGTTCGAATCAAATGCGATCGCCGAATACCTCGACGAGACTTGCGTGCCGCGGCTCCATCCGGAGGATCCTCTCCAACGCGCCCGCAACCGCGCGTGGACCGATTATGTGACGACGTTCGCAAGCGCCGTGTCGCAGTCCGCGTACGCGAATACTGAAGAAGAGTTCATCGCGCGCGCGGCCAAGATCGCAGAGCCGTTCGGCAAGCTCAACGAAGCGCTTTCGAAGCGCGGCAACGCCGGGCCGTTTTTCAACGGTGAGAAGTTCTCGCTCGTAGACGCCGCTTATGCGCCGTTCCTACAGCGCTACACCTTCGTGGACAGACTGCGGCCTCTGGGCATCATCGAAAAGCTGCCGCACCTCGCTGCCTGGCGCGACGCGCTGCTCGCGACTGCAGCTGTCAGGGCCTCGACTGTGCCGGAAATCGAGGCGGAGTGGCAGCGCAACATGATCGTGAACAACCGCTGGCTCGCAACATTTGTCGCCGCTGACGTGCGCGAAGCGACAGCGGCCGCATAGCGGATGGCGGCATCGGGCGTTTCGGTTCGTCCGGTCGAGGCGCGGGACGAAGTGCGCTGGCGAACGCTGTGGGACGGCTACTGTCGCTTCTACGAGCGCGAGCTTTCGGAAGCCATCACCCGCCATACCTGGGCGCGGATGATGGATACCGGCTCATCGGTCCACGGCATCGTTGCTGAGCGCGACGGCGGTGGCATCATCGGGATGGCGAACTACATCATCCACGAGAACACGTGGACACTCACACCGGTCTGCTATCTCGAAGATCTCTTCGTGGACCCCGCCAGCCGCGCCGAGGGCGTCGGGCAGCAATTGATCGACTGGCTCGTCGCCGGCATGAAGACCCAGGGCTGGTCGCGCCTCTACTGGCACACGAAGGAAAACAATTACCGTGCGCGCGGGCTCTACGACAAGTACATCGCGCACAGTGGTTTCGTGCGTTATGTGATCAGCAATTGAAGAACTTTCGACGGGGTCGGCGACAGTTTCGCTTGTAACCAACCGCTGTTGACATATGTCAACTTACATACTAGCCTGACATACATGGAAAAAACGCAGGTCTATCTCCGCAAGGAAGAGCTTGCCGCGCTTCGCGCGGCGGCAGCCCGGTCAGGCCGCAGCGTCGCGGAACTTGTCCGGGATGCGATCCGCAAGGTCGTGCTGAAGCCGCATGCGGGCGGCCCGGTCGCTATCTGGGACGGGAAGCCCAAGCGGCCATCAACGGATCACGACAGCGTACACGACGAGCCCTGATGCTGCGGCAGGGCGAGGCTGCTTTCGTCGACAGCGGGGCATGGATAGCGCTGGCACTTTCGCGCGATCCTCTGCACACCCAGGCCCGGGAGCAATGGGAGCTTCTGCAAGGAGCGGGCGCAAAGCTTCATACGTCCATCCCCGTCGTCATAGAAACCTTCACGTTTCTCGAGCGCAATGCGAACCGGGATGTAGCCCTGGCCTGGAAAGGCTCTATCTACGAGCCGGGCACAGTCAAGATCCTCACCTGCGACCTGCGCGATCTGGAGCAATCGTGGGAATATTTCAGACGCGCAGATTTACACAAGCTGTCGTCGGTGGATGCAACAACCTTCGTCATCATGAAGCGGGCATCTATTCGGATTGCATTCACGTTCGATCATCACTTCGCAGTTGCAGGATACAGGTTAGTCTCATAGTCTGCAGTCACTGACGCTTCGACGAGCTTCGCTGATTATTTTTTAGCGAAGCGCGCGGGCAGTGTCGAACCGTCCTTCGGACCCAGGCCCTCTTTCGAGGCTTCATCGAAGCATTGAAGCGCACGCTCGGTGACGGGCAGCGATGAGCCCAGCGCCCGCCCCTCCTCGATCATCGTGCGCAGGTCCTTACGGATCGAGTCGACGTCGAAAGTGACCGGAGTGATTTCCTTACCCTGAAGCGCTGCCGCGAGCGCGGGACCGCGCACCTTGAGCACGTTAGGCCCACCGGACGTGTCCGAAAGAATGTCCATGACGCGCGCGGGATCGAGCTTCAGCGGCCCGATGAGACGCAGCGCTTCGCCGAGAGACTGCCAGTAAACGAGTAGAGGAAGGTTGATCGCGAGCTTCATCCGCGCGCCGCTGCCCACAGGGCCCACGTGCTCGACCCGGCGACACAGCTGATCGAGAACCGGCTTCGCACGGGCCACGTCGTCCGGCTCTCCACCGACGAAGCCGATCAGTTTCCCGTCGCGTGCGGGCGCAGTGGAACCGCCCACAGGGCAATCGACGAGCGCCGCGCCCTTCGCTTTGACTTCCCGGGCGAGCGTCTCTTCGACTTCCGGTCTCACTGTGCTCATTTCGACGAACAGCGTTCCTTTGACGTCGCCGGCGAGAAGCCCGGATGCGCCGGTGTATGTGGCCTGGATCGCGCTGCCGTCGGTCAGGATGCTGATCACGAGGTCACACGCACTTCCGAGCTCGCGCGGAGTCGCGGCAACTTTTGCTCCGGCTTCGGCGAGCGGCTTCGTCTTCTCGGCGCTGCGGTTCCATACGGTCACGTCGTGACCGACGTTCATCAGCCGCTGCGCCATTGCAGCACCCATCCTCCCGGTTCCGGCAACGCCAATTTTCAATCTGCTCTCCTGTTTAGTCATAAGCGCTTCGACACGCACGCGCGAGCGGTACCACGCAATCAATTTAGAATATAGCAGCTTGACCGCCGTTCTCGAGAAAGGAAAAAGATGGCAGAGGTTGTAAGTGAATTACGTGATGGCATGCGCGTCGACTGGGACGTCAGCATCGATATGGACGACGGTCTTGTGCTGCGTGCAGACGTTTTTCGCCCGGTCGCCGACGGCCGTTACCCCGTGATCCTCACGTATGGCCCGTACGCGAAAGGTCTGTCCTTCCAGGAGGGCTATCCCAGCGCGTGGCAGCGCATGGTCTCCGAGCACCCCGACGTCGCTTACGGTTCCACAAATAAATATCAGAACTGGGAAGTCGTCGACCCGGAGAAATGGGTGCCTGACGGTTACGTCTGCGTGCGCGTCGATTCACGCGGCGCCGGTCGTTCGCCGGGACGCGTCGACCCGTTCTCACCGCGCGAGACGAAGGACTTCTATCAGTGCATCGAGTGGGCCGGCGTGCAACCGTGGTCGAACGGCAAGGTCGGCCTCAACGGTGTTTCCTACTACGGCACGAATCAGTGGCAGGTGGCCTCACTGCAGCCTCCACACCTCGCCGCGATGTGCGTGTGGGAAGGCGGAGCCGACTGGTATCGCGACATGACGCACCACGGCGGCATCCTCAATACCTTCTTCGGCAACTGGTACGACATGCAGGTGAAGACGGTGCAGCACGGTCTTGGCGAGCGCGGCCCCGTCAGCAAGGTGACGGGACAGCTCGTGTGCGGCGATGAAACGCTGGCGGACAAAGCGCTCGCGACACAGCGCTGCGAGTTTGGAGATGAGATTCTCGCGCATCCGCTCGACGACGATTATCATCACGCCCGCTCCCCGGTGTGGGAGAAGGTCACAGCCCCGCTGTTGACGGCGGCGAACTGGGGCGGCCAGGGTTTGCACCCGCGCGGCAACTTCGAAGGCTTCACGCGTGCAGCGTCGAAAGAGAAGTGGCTCGAAGCGCACGGGCTCGAGCACTGGACGCATTTCTATACCGATTACGGCGTGAAGTTGCAGAAACGCTTCTTCGGCCACTTTCTCAAGGGCGAAGCAAAAGGGTGGCAGGGCCAGCCGCGTGTGCAGCTGCAGGTGCGTCATGTCGACAAGTTCGTCGAGCGGCACGAGAACGAATGGCCGATCGCGCGCACGCGCTGGACGAAGCTTTATCTCGATCCTACCGGGCAGCTCAATCGCGATGCGTGCAAGACAGCGGAGGCGGTGACGTTCGACGCACTCGGCGAAGGGTTGACCTT
>Ga0136611_10003429_pt1 | contig 11084 bp, 14 predicted proteins | sample AntDrymUQ2232306_2_FD_106645 | JGI IMG/M metagenome (GOLD analysis project Ga0136611, IMG submission 106645) | Polar desert sand microbial communities from Dry Valleys, Antarctica - metaG UQ223 (23.06) | ecosystem: Environmental > Terrestrial > Soil > Desert | place: Antarctica: Dry Valley... | reverse complement strand
GGTGGAGCAGGTGGACCGGCGCACGGCGCTGACCGCGGCCGGGCAGTTGTTGCTGCGCTATGCGCAGCGAATTACCGCGTTGGTAGACGAGGCACAGGTGGCGCTGGATGAGCGCGCCGGGGGCGGTCTGGGCGGGCATGTGACGGTCGGGATGGTGCAGGGACTGAACGCCGTGCTGATGCCATACGTGCTGCGCGCCTATCTTGCGCGCTATCCGGCGGTCCATGTACGGCCGCTTTCGATCCAGGGCAACGAGATTGATGAGCGTCTGCTGAAGCGGGAGATGGACCTGGGTATCCACCAGGGACCGGCGTTGCGTGACGGGCTCGTCAGCCGGCCTTTCTTCCTGGACCATGCCGTCGCCGTCGCCGCGCCGGACCACCCGCTCGTCGGACGCGCGCGCGTCTCGCTCGCGGAACTGGCCGCGCATCCGTTTGTGGACCGTCAGGGGATTTTTCACATGAGCGTGATGCCACGGGACTGGCTGGCGGCGCGCGGTGTCTCGCTCGATGTCGTGCTGGAACTGCCGAGCGAGGCGGCCGTCTGTCGCGCGGCGCGGCTCGGCATGGGTGTGGCGATCCTCACGCGCCTCACTGTCGCAGACGATCTCCGTTGCGGCAGCCTGCGCACGATCAATGTCGAGGGCCTGGAACTGGTCTACGAGTTCAACGTCTACTGGCGGCGGGATGAGCGGCTGAGCCGCCCCGCGCAGGCGCTGGTTGATCTGCTCTGCGATCCGGTTGCGTTCGCTGAGGCGTTGGCGCCCTCGGGCATCCTGGAGTCGCCGTCGCTGGTCCTGAACGCGCTGAACCGCGCGGAGCTGCCGCCCCAAGCAACGACGCGCGCATAAGCGGGCGCAATGGGGCGCATTGGGCATTGCTGCTTGCGAGCCTCTCACTCGCACGGTATACCTGAAGGTAGAGGCGTGTATCCGCGCCAGGAGAGAAACGATGACCACGACCGAAATCCGCGCGGAACTGCCGGACCAGCCGGATGAACAGCTCGCAAAGATGGGCCTCACGCGCGCGCAGTGGGAGCTACTGCGCGTCGAATACCGCGAGCGCGAGCAGCGCACGCCCGCGCCGGGGACAATCGCGCCGGACTTTGCCCTGCCCCGGCTGGACGACCGCGGCCAGACCGTGCGCCTCTCCGACTATCGCGGCAAGCAGCCGGTCGCGCTGATCTTCGGCTCCTACACCTGACCGCCGTTCCGCAAGCAGGCCGGGCGCCTGGAAGAGATCTACGCCACCTACCGCGACCGCGTCGCCTTCCTCCTCGTCTACATTCAAGAAGCGCATCCGAGCGACGCCAACCAGACCGTGATCTACCTGCGCGAGAACTTCCCCACGGCCGCCTGGCAGGGTGGGAAGAACATCAGCGAGGGTGTGCTCTACACGCAGCCAAAGACGGCAGACGAGCGCGTCGAGGTGGCGGAGGCGTGCGTCTTGCACCTGGACCTCACGCTGCCGACGTTGATCGACAACATGGAGAATACGACCGACCTCGCCTATTGCGGCTGGCCGGACCGGCTCTTCCTCATCGGTGAGGACGGGCGTGTCTTCTACCGGGGCGCGAACGGCCCCTATAACTTCCATGTGGACGAGCTGGAAGGGGCGATTCTCTCCTACCTCGGCGAGGACGCTACGAAGGTTGCACAAATCCTTGATGATGGCACGGCCGATTGCGAACCAGAGGAGACGACGAATGACCACGCAACCGCCCAATGAGGCGTGGATCACGCTGGCGAGCGCGGAGGAGACGGCGGCGCTGCACGGAACCGAGGTGCGGGTAAACCCGGCGACGGTGCTGAATATGGGCCGCCTCCTGCACACGCACCCGCGCATCGGCCCGCGCTTCAGCGCGCTCCTGCGCGAAATCATGACCGGCCCCGGCCCGCTCGACGCGGCGGAGCGGCAGATGGTCGCCTCGGTCGCGGCGGCGGCACAGGACTGTACCTACTGAACGCAGTCCCACGCAGAGTTTCTGCGTTCCGAGGACGGCGATCCGGCGCTGGTAGAAGCGATCAAAGAAAAGCGCTGGCGTGAGTTGCCACAGATCACGCCGCGGCAGTTCGCGCTCTGCGCGCTTGCGGAGAAGCTCTCCGCCAACCCGACGCGCATGGTGGAGGAGGACTGGCAGCCACTCCGCGAGCAAGGCTTTGACGACGAAGGGCTGCTGAGCATCGCCCACATCGTCGGCATCTTCAATTACCTCACGCGCCTCGCGGACGGCTTCGGCCTCCAGCTTGACGCCGTCACCCAGCAGGCCGCCGATACTGGCGTGCCCATGGAGCGTGGACGGCGCCGGCCCGCGAGCGCGGGGTAAAGGGGAAGCCAGTGTGGCGGTACCTCAGCCGCCGTCGTCAATCAGGCTAAAGCCGTAGTAGTCCAAAAGCTTCGCCACGAGCTCGGCGTTCTCCGCATCGGCCAAACGTGCAAGGGGATGATCGCTGATATGGAGATCGTCAGGCGGTAACGGGTGAGGACCCGGATGTGGCACATCAGGCGACACCCTGCTCTCCATATGCGCGTGCCGCTCGCCGCACCGCGGCGATGTTGCCCCGGCGAAGTTCATCCAATGGGGATTCGCCATTGAGGCGCAAATTGCCGTTCACAAAGAAAATAAGTTTCGACCACGGGTCATGACCCCGCAGGTCAACTAGTACCAGGTCAAGCCCGTACAGCACCTGTCCATCGCGGAACTGCCACGAAGGATAGCGATTATCGCCGTCAGTAGGAATTGCGAGGAGCGTTCCAGCGCGCCACAGTTCATTGACCGACCCCGGCGCGATCCCGAGCAATTCGGCAGCCTGCTCCTCGCCCAATGCGCCGCCTCCGGCATCGAGCAACAAGCGTCGGGCCGCGCGCCCTCGTTCGCGGGCTGGCTCCAGCGGGTCCATCAAATCTGAGAAAATCGCTTCCACCACCGCCGAGTCCCTCCTGGTCAACCGCGCGATCACGGCCTGGTTTCACTCGTCGGTTGCCTTCATGTACCCGTCTCAATGCGCACGGTGGGGAACCGACATCCCATTGTGTATGCCCATGCTCCCGGTAACAGTATAGCGACGCGCGGCGGGCGTGATCTAAGTAGGAGCGTGAACGTTCTGGCATCTGCCCACGCGTCGCACAGATGCGACCAACCGCGTGACAGGCGCAAGGCATCGTGGCGGTCGTGCGTCAGAACGTTCACGCTCCTCCTGAGCCTGGATGATGCATCACGCACGCTGCGCGCCCAGCGCCCGTGTCATTCCGAGCGCGGCGAGGAATCTGTCCAAGCGAATGCCTCCCAAAAATTCCTCGCTACGCTCGGAATGACAGCTGGGCGTCTCGGTGAATCATCCAGGCTAGGCCAGAGCCTGAGCGCCTACGGCCTGCCCGCCGCGCCTAAACCCAGAGGTTCGCGAAGCGCATCTTCCCCTCGCCGAGGTAGAGGTTCTCCGTGTTGCCGACCTTAGCGGAAGCGTGCGTGGAGACGATCGTGTAGTTGAGGAGGAAGGCCGAGTAGACGTTCTCGACGCCCTTCTCCTGAATCGTCTGGTAGAGCTTCTTGCGCTCCTCGACGTTGTAGGTCTCGCGCGCTTTGACCACGAGCGCCTCGGTTTCCGGTACAGCGGCAAAGCCGGCGTTGTAGGTACCCTTTTGCGTATAGAACTGGGCGACACTGCCGTCCGGGTCCACGCGCATCCCCCAGGTGCTGAGGATCATGCCGATGCTGGAATCGCCGCCGAAGCCCTTCATCAGCCGGCTGTTGAACTGGTCCGGGCCGTTCACCCAGTCCACCGTGATCCCGACGCTTTTGAGGCTCGCCTCGAAGAGCAGGTTGGAGTCGGAGACGGATGTGCCCGCGCCCGCCTTGAAGCGCCAGGCGGAAGGCGGCATCCCAGAGCGCTGGAGATACTCTTTCGCCTTCGCCACATCATAGTTGTAGTTCTGAATCTGGGGGGCGAAGGCCCAGCTCGCGGGCGTGATCAGTCCGTTCGCGACCGGCTCCTCGCCGGTGAGGAAGTTGTTGCTGTAGGTCTGTCGGTCCAGGCCGGCCGAGACGGCGCGGCGGAACCAGAGGTTATCGAGCGGGGCGAACTCGTGGTTCATGTAATAGATGCTGGTCTTATCGCCGACGAACTTCGCGGAGATGATGCGCTTGTCCGCGTCGAGGCGCTTCACATCCTGCGAGGGCGTAAAGGGGAGGATGTCAATCTGGCCGCTCTCCAGCGCCGCGGCGCGCACGGTCGCCTCTGGGATGATGCTAAAGCGGATCGTCTGGAGGTAGGGTAGGGTCCCGCCCGCCGCGTCCTTCCGCCAGTACTGCGGGTAGCGCTCGTAGGTCGCGTGCGCGTCCACCACCCAGTCTTTGAACACGAACGGACCGGTGCCGACAGGCGCGCGGGCGAAGCCGTCCGTGCCGAGCTTCTGGAACGCCGTCGGCGAGATCATCATCCCACCACGGTCGCCGAAGGCGGTGAGCAGCGCCGCGTTCGGCTGCTTCAGCTTGAGGATCACCGTGTCCTTCGCGGACGCTTCGACGCTCTCAATCGCGGCGAGGTCCGGGCGTGGCACGGATGGCTTCGCGGGGTCCTGGATGCGCGCGATGTTCCACTTCACGTCTTCGGCACTGAAGGGCGTGCCATCGTGGAAGGTGACCCCCTGGCGGATCGAGAGGCGGAAGGTGGTGGGGTCCACCTGCTCCCACTTCTGCGCGAGCGACTGGCTTGCGTCCAGTTCGCCCTTCTGGTTATAGGCAACGAGCTGGTCAAAGAGCGGATACCACCAGTAGTGGACCCCCTGCGCCGTGGTGTGCGGGTCCTAAGTCGCGGGGTTGGTGGCGAGACCGATCGTGAGCGTGCCGCCCCGTTTCGGCTGCGCGGCGGTCGTCGTCGGGCCGCCGGCCGGGGCTTGGATACCACCAGTGACAGCCGTACCCGAGGCCGGCGCGGAGGCACTGTCCTTGTCGCTGCCGCCGCAGGCCGCCGCGAAGCCGGCCGCTGTGAGCGTGCCCGCCGCGACGAGGAAACGCCGCTTGCTCGTCCGTCGCTGTAGGATATTCGACCACATGCGCTGGTTTTCCACGATCGTCCCCCTCCTCCGCGTTGCCGCCGCGCCGCAGGCTGGAGCACGCGACGACGCGCCCCCATCCGTGCGCACTCGCGCGCGTGGCCCTGTAGATATGACCTCGAAGTTCATTCGTGCAAGTTAAATCCTAGGTTGCTCTTCGAAGGGGGTCAAGCGCATCACCCGTTTGGACGCTCTATGAGGAGATACGCCGCCGCAGAGTGCCGGGGTTCCCTTCCGTCGGTATATCCCTGTCGAGTTGGGCGGAGACCCGGCGCTAGAGCGCCCAGCCGCCGTCAACTATCTGGATCGCGCCGGTGGTGAAGGCAGACTCATCGGAGGCGAGGTAGACGGCAAGGGCGGCGATCTCGGCGGCGGTGCCGACGCGGCCTATCGGCTGGCGCGCGATGAAATCACGCTCCGCCTGTTCCGGGTCAACCGCCTGCGCCACGCGCCCGCGCCAGGGGGGGCTGTCCACCGTGCCGGGGCAGATCGCGTTGCAGCGGATCCCCTGTTGCACAAAGTCCGCCGCGATGGACTTGGTCAGACCGATCACCGCTGCCTTCGTTGCGCCATAAACAAAGCGGTTCGGCGCCCCCTTCACGCTGGAAACAACCGAGACGCTTTGTCGCAAAGGCGGCAAAGGCATCTGTGGGGCGTCGATCCATCACGACCCGTTGTGCTCGACGCGGCGCAAGCCGTTCTTTCGCTTTGGGCATGTCTGGGTGGTGCTCGCGCTCTGGATACCCTTGCCGATGGGCGAACGGCGCGGCTTCGCCTTGCCCTGTCTCTTCCGCCTCGATCGGGGCAGCACACGCGGCGGCACGGCCGATGCACCCGGACGGCGCACGCGCGGGGTCCGCGCCCAGGCGGCGCAGGCGGCGCACAGCGCTGGCCCCCGGCCGACGAAGCTGGAGTTGGCGCGGGAACTGGTCGCGGTCGTCGCCGGGTGGGCGGGTACGCGTCCGAACCTCGCCACCGGCTCGGGCGTCGTCGCCGATCGCCTCTACGCGGGCCGCACGATGCGCGCGAAGACCGCCCACCCACCGTCCACCTCATCAGCCGCCTGCGCATGGACGCGGCCCTCTGGACGCCGCCAGCCAAACGCCGACCTGGCCAGCGCGGTCGCACCCGGAAACGGGGCGTCCGCCTGCCGAACCCGGCGGCGCTCGCCGCGACCTGCCGACGCTGGCAGACGATTGCCGTCACTCTCTATGGGCGCGTCGTCACCACCCAGGTCTTCGTCTGTCGCGCGCTCTGGTACGTCGCCCTGCGTGACCAACCCGTGCGCATCGTGATCGTGCACGACCCCGGCGGCCGCCGCAGGGACGAGGCTTTCTTCTGTACCGACCTGACGCTGGCCGCCGCCACGATCCTTGAATCGTATGCGCGGCGCTGGACGCTGGAAGTCACCTTCCATGATGCGAAGCAGTACCTTGGTTTCGAGGATCCGCAGAATCAGAGCGCCCAGGCCGTCCGCCAGACCGCCCCGCTGGCCGGCATCATCTCTGCGCTCGTGCTGCGCTGGTATGCTGCCCGCGTGCAGGAGGGCACCACACTCCGCTGGGTCCGCCGTCCCTGGTACCCCACCAAGACGACCCCCTCCTTTGCAGACATGCGCACCGCGCTCCGCGTCGCGGGCTGGCGCTGGTACGTTTCTGATCCACCGTTGCCACCACGGCACCACCACAAATCCACGCTCCTCTCGGCTACACCGTGGCCGGACGCCGTGCTCGCGACCGCATAATGGCGCAAGTCGAGGCTAGGCATGCAGCGCCCCTACCTGCCTACCTCTGCCCGCACCGCCAGAGAGACACCCAGCAGCGTCACCGCCCCGCCGATGATCCGCACCACCCCCGGCTCCTCGCCCAGAATCGGGATCGCCAGCACGGTTGAGATCACCGGTTCGCCCAGCACCGCCACCGTCACCAGATGCGCGGGGAGGTAGCGCAGCGCCCAGTTGAGCGCGGAGTGACCGATCAACTGCGGCACAAGCGCCAGCAGGGCAAACATCAGCCACGTCTCGCTGCTGAACCCCGCGAGCGGCTGCCGCCCAACCAGCGCCGTCGCTACCAGCGCCACCGCCGCGATTGGATAGACAACGCCAACGTAGGCGGAGAGGCTCAGTCCGCTCCGCAGCCGCCGCCCGATGATGAAGTAGACTGCCGCGCAGACCGCCCCCAGGAGCGCGAGCGCATCGCCCAGCAGCGCCTCACCACCCGCCGCAAAATCGCGCAATCCGATCAGCGCCCCACCGCAGGTCGCCACCAGGATCGCGATCACGGTGCCGCGTGATGGGCGCTCCCCGAGGAAGACCGCCGCGATCAGCGCTGCCCAGAGCGGTTGGGTCGTGACAAGCGCGACGCTGCTCGCAATCGTTGCGAGCTGGAGCGAGCCAATCCAGGCGGCGAAGTGGAGCGCCAGCGCCACGCCGGACGCGAGCAGCAGCCAGCGGCTGCGCGCGTGCAGACCACGCAGCTCGGTGCGTTGCCGGCCGAATGCCCAGAGCGCAACGGGTACCCCGGCGAACGTCAGCCGGTACGCCGCCGTGCTGAGCGCGGGCGCGTCCGCCAGCCGGATAAAGATCGCGGCCCAGCCAACCGCCGCCACCCCGATTGCCAGGACCAGGTAGACGCGCGCGGATGGTCGCATGGCCCGAGCGTAGCCCTTTGGCCGCTGATACGCGATCCGCGCAGTCGCACCCGGGCAACGACACGCCCAACGTAGCGGCTAGCGGGGGAGGCCGATCGCCTCGGGTGGCGCGACCGGGTTGCGGATCTGGCCGCGCACGGCGATCACGCGCGCGATCATCACCCCTTCGCGCGGGGCGGGCCTGCCTAGGATCAGCACCTTGGCGCCCCGGCGCACGGCGTTCGCATCCGCGGGCTTGTTCTTGAGCCGATAGGTTGTCGCATCGCTGGTCCGCACGATCAGCAGCTCGTCCGTGCGCGTGCGCACGACCCAGCCATTCGGTCGCCGCCCGATTACCACCGCCTCAACCGCGGTAGATTGCACCCGCGCCACCGTCTCGACGGGGCCGGGTCGGAGCGCGGGAGACGGCGCTGTTTCGCGCGCGGCACCGAAGGCGATCCCGCCGCTGAAGGCCACCAACCCCAGCATTGCAACCGCCCACCCCACTAAGAAGCGGTGTACGCCCACCCAGCCCCAGCCGCGGATCAGCCGATCTGTCATCTGGCGGTCCTCATACGCATTGCATCCACCGCATCCGTAGCGCGCAGAAGGTACGACGTGAGCGCGAGCAGGAACAACGCGTTCAGCGAAGCGAGCAGCACGAATCGCCAGGGGACGGCCAGCACCAGCGCGCGCACGATCTCGTCGCGAGCTCCGATTGCGAGCGCACGATCCTCAAACGCGAGGCGCAGCAGCGACCACGCGTCACTGGCCGCAACCTCCGCTCCGATCAGGAACGCCAGCAGCGGCAGCAGCGCAAGCGCGATCAGGTCCACGAGCGCCAGCAGCGTCAACCGCCGTGCGCCCCGAATCGCCCGCAACCGCACCCGCGCCTGCGGGCCGAAATCGGTCGCCGGCGCGGGCGGCGCCGCGCGCGCAAAGAGCAGATCGAGGTCGTCGTGCTCGTCGTCCATCTCGCCAGCCCATGTTTGCAGATTACACGAGCGAGCCCAGCGCGCCGGTTCAGAGGCGGCCGGCCAGGCTCGCACGCAGCATCGCTTTGGCACGCTGGAAGTGCGTTTTGGCCGTGTTCTCGGGCAGCTCCAACACCGCGCCGATCTCAGCGAATGTCAGGTCGGAGCTGTAGCGGAGCGCCACCACGGTTCGGTAGCGCGGCGGCAAGTCGGAGATCGCCGCCTGAAGGAGCTCGCGCAGGTCCGAACGCTCCGCTAACTCATCAGGCAGCGGCTCACCATCCGCAAAGCGATCCTCGACACGATCGTCGCTCTCAGCACTGGCGAGGCCGGAGAAGTTGAGCGCCTTCTTGCGCTTGATATGGTCCAGGCACTTGTTGCGCGCGATCACGTAGACCCACGGCCGCAGCGGCAGATCCGGTCGCGCGGATGGCAGCGACTTCAAGAGCTGCACAAACACGTCCTGCGTGAGGTCGTCCGCGTCTTCTGGTCGTGCGACCATCCGCAGGATAAACGCATAGATCGGCCCGCTGTAACGGCGCACGAGTTCATCAAAGCCCGCACGCTCGCCCGCGAGGTACGAGCCCGCCACCTGCTCGTCCGTACGCCCGGACCACCGCAGTGCCTGGGTCGCTGCATCCATAGGGGAAGCATAATGGCGCGGATCGGCGAGGATGTTAGCGAGAGATTAACGCTTGGTCAGACGCTCACTGGCGGTTCGAAAAGGGGTGCGCCCGCTCCACCGCCCAAACCCACACCACGACCGTGGTCGCCCGTCCAATTCCAGACCCCCGGCCGCGCGCCACGCGCCGCTTGACGCACCCCACGCGCTCCCGCACCCTTCCCCTATGTCCCTGCGTTCCTTCCTCAGCACCGGCGACAGCGGCGTCTTCGCCTCGCTTCAACACCCGCAGTACCGCGTGCTCTGGGGCGCGACCACGCTTTCCGCGATCGCAAACTGGACGCTGCTCACCGGCCGCGGTTGGGTTGCGTATGATCTGCACCAGCACTCGAGCACCGTCGGCCTCGTCGTCTTCGCCTCGATGCTGCCGTATCTGCTCGTCACACCGTTCGGCGGCGTGCTCGCGGACCGCTTCGACCGCCGCATCCTGCTCGTGAGCACGCTCGGTATCTCGCTCGCCTCCGGTCTGGCGCTCGCGCTGCTCGTGCTGCTCGGCGTCCAAAGTGAATGGCCACTCGTGATCCTTTCCTTCATCAGTGGCGCGGCGCGCTCGGTGGAGATCCCTGCCGGGCAATCCATGGTGCCCGCCGTCGTGCCGGAGCGTGAGTTGCTCAACGCGGTCGCGCTCGGCAGCCTCGCGATGCACGGGTCGCGCCTGCTCGGCCCGCTACTCGCCGCGCCGCTGCTCGATCGTGGGGACGCGTCCGGCGCGTTCATCCTCTCCGCGCTGATCTTCCTTGCCGCCGTCGTCCAAGTACTGCGCCTGCACTCCGTCCCCCAAGCGCGCAACCCGGTCCGTGGCGTCAGCGCCCAACTCGTCGAAGGCGTACGCTACACGCTGCGCGACCGCGTTGCATTGATGCTGATCGCGCTCGTCTTCTTCCACTGCGGCCTCGTGATGGCCTACGATGCCGTGCTGCCCGTGCTGGCGCGCGATGTGCTCGGCGCCGGTGGACAGGCCTACTCCTACCTTGTGATGAGCATCGGCGCTGGTTCGCTTGTCGGCACCTTCGCGCTCGCGGGGATGCCGCGCACGCTCCACCGCGGCGTGCTGCTCTTCGCCACGGGCATGCTCAGCGGCAGTACGCTGCTCCTCTTCGCCTTCGCCGGCCAGTGGAGCACCGCGCTCGTCGCGGCGGCGTTGATGGGCGCCGCCCAGGCGATGTTCATGGCGCTCACCAACACCTTCCTCCAGCTCGTCACGCCGGACCGTGTGCGCGGGCGCGTGCTCAGCCTTTACCTGATGGTCGGCGGCGGCGTGATGGCCTTCGCCAATCTCGCCAGCGGCCGCCTTGCCGATGCCTATGGCGTGATGCCGGTGCTCGCCCTCCCCGCCGCCGCCTTCATGGTCGTCGTCGCGGTCAGCGTGCTCGGCCCGTCGCTGCGTGGTGTCTATGGCCGCCGTACCGCCCCGGCCGCCGCGCATTAGGTCACTAGTGGATCACGCCGCAAATGGTTGGATGAACGGAGGAGAAGTGGCACGCTGTCGTGACGAACGGGGGTGGATGATGGCGGCACGACCGAAGGAAGGATTGCGGCCGTTGCGTGCCGACGAACGGCTGGCGCTGGAGCGGCTGAGCCAGGCGAGCAGCGCGCGTGGACGCGGTGCGCCGCGCGCGGGCGCTGCGCGCGGTCGCGGACGGTCAGCCCTTCGCGCGGGCGGCGCGCGTGGCGGGCCTGCGCCGTGGCGGAGCAGTGACCGCGCTCGTGCGCCGCTTCAACGACCGCGGCCTCGGCGTGCTGCGGATC
>Ga0136611_10003428_pt1 | contig 11088 bp, 6 predicted proteins | sample AntDrymUQ2232306_2_FD_106645 | JGI IMG/M metagenome (GOLD analysis project Ga0136611, IMG submission 106645) | Polar desert sand microbial communities from Dry Valleys, Antarctica - metaG UQ223 (23.06) | ecosystem: Environmental > Terrestrial > Soil > Desert | place: Antarctica: Dry Valley... | reverse complement strand
CTAAAAAAATAGAAAAACATTTCGTTGAAAATACAGAAAATTCGTTATTTTTTAGTAGTTAAATTATTGCAAACATTTGTAAAGCCTTTATTTTCAACAAAATTTTAATGCGTTCGCCCTACAGGAATTATGGCAAAAAAGAAAAGTAAATTTTTAAGCGGGAAACGGATTGACCCGACACCGATTGATAAAAACACGGCTCTAGCGGATTTGATTGACGAATCGTTTATGGCGTATAACGCGGCTCGTTTAAGAGAAGCGTGTCAGCTTTTCAGCCAAAAAATGCTCGAACCGGATACGACCGTCGGCGTGACTTTGACCGGCGCGTTGACTCCGGCGGGTTTGGGAATTTCCGCGCTGATTCCGCTGATAAAAGCCGGATTTATTGATTGGATCATCTCGACCGGCGCAAATCTTTATCACGACACTCATTTCGGCATCGGTTTGAGTCTGCATCAGGGCGACGCGAAACTTGACGACCGTATTTTACGCGAAGAAGAAGTCGTGCGGATTTTCGATATTTTCTTTGATTACAGCGTCCTGCTCGATACCGACGAATTTTTCCGGCGTTTAATCGAACACGACGAATTTCAAAAAACGATGAGTTCGGCTGAATTTCACTATCTCGCCGGAAAATATATCCGCGAACGCGAAAAAAAACTCGGACTCGAAAACAAATCTCTGCTCGCCGTCGCTTACGAATACGCCGTTCCGGTTTACACTTCCTCGCCCGGCGATTCGTCTATCGGGATGAACATCGCCGCCAAAGAACTGCAAGGCGGAAAATTAATTTTGAACCCGAATTTGGATGTCAACGAAACGGCTTCAATCGTCCTCGCGGCAAAACGCGGCGTTATCCAAAACGGCAAACAATCAAAAAAAGGCGGCAAATCGGCAATTTTTATATTAGGCGGCGGAAGCCCGAAAAACTTCGCGCTCCAAACCGAACCGCAAATTCAGGAAGTTCTCGGCATTGACGAAAAGGGACACGATTATTTTTTGCAAGTGACGGACGCGCGTCCCGACACGGGCGGGCTTTGCGTTTCGGGCGACACTTTGATTGATACGCCGCGCGATTTGAGCGTTTATCCAAACGGTATTCCGATTAAGGATTTAGTCGGGAAATCAGACTTTTATGTTTATTCATTCGATCACGACGAAAAGAAAATTACTCTTTCGGAAGTCGAAAAAGTTTGGAAAACCGGCGAGAAAGAAGTTTGGCGACTTCGTTACGGTTGGTGGAGCGGACAGCGCAAAGAAAAATGGTTGGAAGATGAAATTCTCGCCACACCCGAACATTTGATAATGCTTCACAACGGTTCGTATAAGCCTTTGAAAGAATTAGAAAAAGAGGAAAGTTTGAAAGCGTTTAATTTGCGGGAATCAGATGAATTTAGTCAAGTGTCGAAAGCTGTCGGTTCAAATAAAGTCTTTGGCATTTCGCGTCAAGAAATCCGCGAGCGATACATTGATAATCATAAAGTTATTTCAGTCGAGGCGACCGGAATCGTTATTCCCGTTTATGATATGACGGTCAAGAAAACGCATAATTTTGTTGCTAATGGAATTGTAGTTCACAATTCCGGCGCAACGCCTGCCGAGGCAGTAAGTTGGGGGAAAATTGACCCCGACCAATTGCCAGGAACCGTTGTCGCATACATTGATTCGACGGTTGCCTTGCCACTAATCACGGCTTACGCTTTAGCCCGTCACGAACCGCGCGAACCGAAACGACTTTACGACCGCCGCGATGAATTTATGAAACTTTTGCAAAGCGAATATGAAAAATCAACGCGAAGATAATTTCTACAGAGCTGACAGAAAAATTAGTCATAAATCTGACAAAGCACTTTAATCTTTGAGTCAAAATATTTATGAAACTACAAGCCGAATTGAACAAACAAACCTACGAAATCGAAATCAAGCGTGACGGTGAAAACGTCTTCGCTAAAATTGACGACCGCGAATATCGGCTGGCAGCGTCGGAAATCGAGCCGAATGTCTATCTTCTAAAGAACGAAAATCAAATTTTTCAGGTTTTCGCCGCGCCAAACAGTATCGTCAATATCAATAATCATCAGCTCGAAATTAATTTAATTGACCCGAAACGACTGCGCGGCGTGAAAACCAATGCGGAACACGCGGGCGGCACGGCGGAAATCAAAACGGCGATGCCCGGAAAACTCGTGCGTATTCTGGTCGAAGAAGGCGCGGAAGTAAAACAGGGCGAAGGCGTTTTAATAGTCGAAGCGATGAAGATGCAAAACGAAATGAAATCGCCGAAAGACGGAATCATCAAGGAAATTCGCTTTGCCATCGGCGCAACCGTCAACGCGGGCGACGTTCTGGCGATTATCGAGTAATTTCCGTAAAAGAATGCTTAATTCAAAGAATAAAAGGTTGAAAAAATTATTATACGAAGGACGATTTACGTTTTCTCGAAAATTTGTAATCTTCACATTCAATCAACCTTTTGCTTAACAATCCTTTCAGGTGTATAAATAAAGCGAACCTAAATTCAATTTAACTTAACTCAAACGGAGAAGCTATGCCTAATTTTTTCTTGTTTTTGAAAACGTCGAAACTTCTTGTTGCCCTGGCGGTTATATCAGTTTGTTACACGATTGCACCGGCTCAAAAAAATGCGATGCGAAATGTTAAGAAATATACCATCGAGCAATTTATGGACACGGTTCGCGTCGGCGGAAGTTCTTTTTCCGCCGATGAGAAGAGTATTTTGTTCCACAGCAATAAAACCGGAATTTTTAATGTCTACTCGATTTCGTCCTCCGGCGGTGACGCGAAACCGATGACCGCTTCGACCAAAGAAAGTACTTACGCCGTTTCTTATTTTCCGAACGATTCGCGGTTTATTTACACACACGATAAAGGCGGCAACGAGAACAGTCATTTGTATTTACGAACGGCGGACGGCGCGGAAAAGGATTTAACGCCGGGCGAAAAGACAAAGGCTAATTTCATCGGCTGGAGCGCGGACGACAAAGCGTTTTATTTTGCCACCAATGAACGCGACGCGCGCTTTTTCGACGTTTACAAAATGAACATCGCCGGTTTTAGTCGTTCTTTAATTTATCGGGACGACACCGGACTCGATTTTGCCGACATTAGCCGCGATGAAAAATACGTCGCCTTCACCAAGCCGAACGGCGGAACAAACGATTCGGACGTTTATCTCTACAACACGAAGACGAAAGAGTTGAAAAATTTGACAGGGCATAAAGGTGAGATTGCAAACTCGGCGATGTCGTTCGACCCGGCTTCGCGTTCGCTCTATTTTTTGACCGACGAGGGCGATCAATTCACTCGTTCGGTGCGCCACGATTTGGCGACCGGAAAGCGCGAAACGGTTGATAAAGCCGATTGGGATGTTTCCTATACTTATTTTTCGCGGAACGGCAAATATCGCGTCGTCGCTTTCAACGAAGATGCCCGCACGAAGATTAAAATCTATGACACGCGCACCAACCAGCCGATCGAGTTGCCGAAAACCACTTCGGGCGACATCATCGGCGTGGACATCTCGAAAAGCGAACGGCTGATGGCGTTCTACGTCAACGGCTCGCGCACGCCGAACGATTTACACATCTACGATTTTGCCGCGAAAAAAGTTACGAAATTGACCGACAGTTTGAATCCGCAAATCAACCGTGACGATTTGGTCGAAGCGCAAGTCATTCGCTACAAATCGTTTGACGGAATCGACATTCCTTCGATTTTGTATAAACCGCATCAGGCGAGCGCACAGAAAAAAGTTCCCGCGCTGGTTTGGGTTCACGGCGGACCGGGCGGACAAACGCGCACCAATTACAGCGCACAAATGCAGTATCTGGCGAACCAGGGTTACGTTATTCTGGGCGTAAACAATCGCGGCTCGAGCGGTTACGGCAAAACATTTTTCACGTCTGACGACGGCAAACACGGGCGCGAACCGCTCTGGGATTGTATCGAAGCGAAAAAATATCTGAAATCGCTCGGTTATGTTGACGAAAACAAAATCGGGATTATCGGCGGCAGTTACGGCGGTTATATGGTTTTGGCGGCGTTGGCTTTCAAACCGGAAGAATTCGCCGTCGGCGTGGACATTTTCGGCGTCTCGAATTGGGTGCGGACTTTGCAATCCATTCCGCCTTATTGGGAATCGTTCCGCAAAGCATTGTATAAAGAAATCGGCAATCCCGAAACCGATTTAGCGTTTTTGAAAGAAACTTCGCCGCTTTTTCACGCTGACAAAATTAAAAAGCCGCTGATTGTTTTGCAAGGCGCAAACGACCCGCGCGTGATAAAACCCGAATCGGATGAAATTGTCGAAGCCGTGAAGAAAACCGGCGGCGTTGTCGAATATGTCGTTTTTGACGACGAAGGTCACGGATTTACAAAGAAAGTCAATGAAATCCGCGCTTATAAAGCGATTGCCGATTTTCTCGACAAGCATCTGAAAGGCGCGGGTTAAAATTTATTACAATTAAGTAGACGGACAAAATAAAAGCATATTTAAACCACTAAAAGGGATTTTTTTACTACAAATGCAAATCATCAACTGTTTTACTTAAATTTTCAGAAGCATTTTGTAAACCGTTTGACTTTTCAGAAAACCAACTTTCATCCGTTTCTTCATATTCCCTTTCGACGGATAAAGCGCGGCGCGTTTCTTCCGGCGCGGTTCCGCCGTAAATGGTGCGGATTTTGACGAAGTTTTCAGCCGAAAGAGCGTTTTTCGTATCTTCGGCGGTCATTGAAATTTCGTGTCCGGTCACTTCTTTTGCCGCCGTCTGCAAAATTTCGTGCGTAATTTCACAGTTTTGAACGAGCGCGGCTTTAACGCTCGTTCCGACAATTTTGTGCGCGATGCGGAACGATAAATTTTCGCGCCGGACAATCGTGTCGGCTAATTCGGTGACGGTGATGAAATTTTCTTGTGCGCGGCGGCGCAGAGTTTCGAGATTAAAAGTCGCCGACTGAATCGTTCCGGCGAAAAGCGCGACGGCGCGATTGGCATCGCGCAGCGCATTATAAATCAACGGCTGAAGGTCGTCTTCGACGTCGTTGATGTCGCCGAACGGCGTGTTGTGAACGCTCGTCATCACGCCCAGACATTGACCCAAAGCCTTGCTCCCGATGGCGCGGATATGTTCGAGCGCAACCGGATTTCGCTTTTGCGGCATTATCGAAGAACCTTGAACGTAACCGTCAGGCAAGCGAATCACATTAAACTCCATCGTTGCCATTTGCAGAAATTCCTGCGCGAATTTTCCGATATTTATCAAAAACGCGCTCGCCGCGCCGATAATTTCGGTAAAATAATCAACCGAAGCGATTGAAGCGTATGAATTGACGGTCGGTGCGTAAAACCCTAAAAGTTCGGCGACGCGATGCCGGTTTATCGGAAAGCCGGTCGTCGTAATCGCGCCCGCGCCGAGCGGACAATAATTCATATTATCGAAAGCGCGCTGCAAACGCTTGACGTCGCGCCCGGTATTTTCCGCCATTGCGAGCAGAAAATGGGCGAGCGTCGAAGGCTGTGCCGGCTGCGTGTGCGTGTAAGCCGGAATTAATGTTTCGTGATGTTCGGCGGCGAGATTCAGCAGATTTCGGCGCAAATCCATCGCCGAACTGATAAGTTTCAGCGTATCCTGCCGCAAATGCAGACGATAAATCGTTACATCAATATCGTTGCGGCTTCGCGCCGTGTGCAGTTTCCCTGCCGTTTCCGCATCGCAATGTTTGGTAATTTCGCGCTGCAAATAATAAAACAAATCTTCAAAACTGCCGTCGTATTCGGCTCGTTTTATCGAATCCAAATCCAAACTCCTCAAAGCCCGAAGCAGTTCCTCCAACTCGTTTTTCGTAATGATTCCCTGTTCGGCGAGCATTACAGCGTGGGCGTAATCAACGTCGAGATAGGCTTGCAGAAAATATCGTTTAGCATCTTCAAAGCAATCCGCCAGAACATTTTCTTTATAAATCTGCGCGGGAAATTTTTCTTCGGTCATAAAATTTTTATAAAATTACACGCGGATATACACAGATTTTTTAAAGCTGTTTTTATAAATTATTATCAGCGAAAACCCATCCAATCCGCCAAATCCGCGTCTAATTTCCTTTTTCACTTTTCCCCGCTTTCGGCAAACTCAACAAGTTTGCAAAAATTCTGTAAGCTCCCGGATTTCCGGTCGGCAATTGGCGGAAAAAGGAATAGGCGTTATAAACGTAATGTCCTTTTCCAAGTTTCGCATAAACCATTGCGCCTTTGCCTTCGGGTTCGCCTTCGTCATGCGATTCGAGCAGCGCGGTATATTGCGGGTCAAAGGTCGAAAAGCTGTAAAGATTTCGTTCCTGCACCCAGTTGTCCCAATCGCTGGCGACAATTTTGTTCGGGTAATTAAAAACCGGATGGGTCGGAACTAAAATCTTGACCGGAGCGTTTTCGTCAACTACCCGAACATTTGAAACACGCTGAGTTCCATTTATTACTGCCGACATTTCTGCCGGAAACGGCATCAATTTTCCTCTGATATATTCCGGCTGCTGGTATTGAACAATCAGCGTTCCGCCCTTTCTCGCAAAATCGAGCAATCTTTCGTTGTTTGCTACAAAATCGGGTCTGACTTGCGAAGCGCGAACACCGACGACAATCGTATCGAATTTTGATAAATCGCCGGTCGAAAGGTCTTTTTCTCCGAGCATCGTGACATTCAAACCTAAAAGCCGGATGGCATCCGGTACGCGGTCGCCCGTTCCCATAATATAGCCGACACGGACGGGCGCGACTTTCAAGTCCAAGACCTTTGCCGATACCTCCGCCGGTTTGTAAATGCGGTGCGTTTGAATGTGCGGGTAGGCAATTTCAGTCATCGTCTGATTGAAAGTTTTCTCGCCCGCGACGGCATTTGCCTGTATTTGATAAGAATCGGATTTAGTATTCGCCGGAATCGTAACATTAAAAACGACCGCAGTTTTTTCGCCTTTTCCTTTTAAGGCGAACGGCGCGGAAGCGGGCGCGGCAGACCAGCCGGAAGGCAAATCGAGCCGAAGAGTTCCGTTTATCGCACGCGGCGCGTTGTTCGTTACCAATACGACGACTCTTTGCTTTTGCGCTCTCAGCGTAATCGGCGCGATGATTAAATTGGAATCGAAACTTACATTAACCATCGGCACAATATTTAAATCACGACGAAGTTCGCCGCGAATATCGTCGGCGTAGCGATATTGAACCGCTTTTGTAATCGTTATTTCTTCGCCGCCGACGAGTATTTTCACTTCCGCCGTCGCTAACGGCGAATTAAACGGCATATTTTTCTCCATCGCGGCGGTTGACCAGTCAAACTCAAAGTTTTTTCTCGGATTTTCCAACCAGTAAGGCTGTGTCGGTTCGGCACTTGCCGGAACTGAAACATCGAAAAAATATGCGTTTAAAGCCGTTTCATTGCGCGGTCGAAAACCGATTGTCGGCGTATCGGGCGGCGACGCGTAATTCACAATCCAATTTTGCGGGACTTGAATCATCGCGTTATTAACCTTTACGTTAGTTCCTTCAGGCGCAAACACCCGGACGGCAACTCCTGTTTTGTCACCGGCGACGACTGTTTCGGAATCGGTTGTCGCGTCAACGACAACTCCTGCCGCCGCTTGCAGAGCTTTTGAAAATTCCTGTTCTTTTTTTGCCAGCAGAAAATCGGCATCGGCAAGCGCGGCATTTTGTCCGCGATTCGCTCTTTCGGCAATGTCCCGACGCGCTTCCCGCACTTTTTTCAAACCTTCGACTAACGGCTCAACGACTTTGCCCGGATTCAGCGCGGCAAAATCGGCTAAAGCTTTTGCCGCCGCGTTTTGTATATCGCGCAATTCTCCGTTCAGAAAATCTTCGTTTAACCCGACAGCTTTTGGAATGCCGGTGATGGATGTGTCAATTCCGGCAAAGATGCTTTGTTCATTTTCGGTTTTAGCTATTGTAGATTCAAGCAAGCGCAAACTCGAAGTTTGCTTTCCGCGAAGTTCGAGCGAACCCATTTCCTGCGATTTGTGCTGGCTTCTGCCTTCCATCGCAATTTCAAAATACGAACGTCCGATGAGTTCGTCGTAGTCGCCGGTATTGACCGTTAAAGTCGGCACGTTTTGGGCATTTTGAACAAAACTCTGCCCGACATAAAGTTTTTTCGCCTGCCACGGTTGCACGCCTTCCTGAAAATGTTCGGGAAATTGGTTCGGGTCGGCGGCGGCTTTGAAGGCAATCGGCGTTAAGTAACCGGCTAATTGATGCTGTCCGTGACCGTCCGCCGGAGTTCCGCTGAAACGAGAGATGATAACCAACGGACGAAAAACTCTGATGGCGCGAACCATATCGCCTAAAATTTCTTTCTCGCCCCAGATTCGGGCGGCTTCTTCGCGCTTTTTCGAGAAGCCGTATTCCATAAAGCGCGTAAAAAATTGCTCGCCGCCGTCGAGCCGACGCGCCTGAAGAAGCTCTTCCGAACGAATTATTCCAAGCGATTCAAAAAGCTCCGTTCCGATGACGTTCTGTCCGCCTTCGCCGCGTGTCAGTGAAAGATAAGAAACTCTCGCGTTATCGCCGCGGGCGAGTTTGGCAAGCAAGCCCGAATCTTCGTCGTCCGGGTGCGCCGCCGTGTGCATCGCGCTGGCGGTCGTTTGCAGACGCTTTAGTTTCTGCCCTAATCCGCTGACACCTAAATCGTAAATCGGGCGCACCTGTGCTGAAAAGGAAAAAGGAAAAAGGAAAAAGGAAAAAATAAGACTCGAAGCTATCGAAAATTTGAATTTATTTATGTGCATCTCTGATTAACTTTCCACTATAAATTTGAGTTTTGAGCCGCAATCGAAAAGCAATTAGATGCTGATTTTCGCTAATTGGGCGGATGAACGCGGATTTTTAAGGCTAATTTATATAAATTCTTTTTAGCGAAAATCCGCATTCATCGCGTTCATCCGCTTCTAATTCCCGCTCTGATTTTCAACTCGTAACTAAGGCTCAACAATCGAATTATTTTTATCAAACGGATATTCGCCGCGCTTGTAGGAACGGACAAAATAAATTATCAGACCGACGACGATTAAAACTACCGCGTAGCGAATTTCCTTTTGAAAATTCGGACGCATGAACATTACATACAAAAATCCGACAATCGCCAGCAAAGCCGGAATCGGATAAAGCCACATCTTAAACGGACGCGGAATGTCCGGGCGCGTCTGCCGCAAAATCAAAAGCCCGACAATCTGCGCGATAAACTGAATGGCAATGCGAATGACGACGAGCGCAGCAACCACGTCCGCCAGCCGCAGGAAACAAAACAACATCGCAATGCCGCCCATAATCAATAGCGAAACGTATGGAAAATGATGTTTCGGGTGAACTTTGCGGAAAATTTTGAAATAATTTCCGTCGAGCGAAGCCGCAAACGGAACGCGCGAATAACCTAAAAGCAGTGAAAAGACGGACGCGAACGCCGTCAGCATAATCAAAAGCGTGGCGATAATTCCCGCTGTCGGTCCGTAAAGCCGCTCCATAAAAACGGAAATCACATAACGGCGAGCGTCGGAATTCGCCGTTTCCATAAATTCGCGCCATGGAATTACGCCGAGAATCGAGATATTCATCACGATGTAAATCAATGCAATCAGCGCAATCGAAAGCATAATCGAACGCGGAATCGTTTTTTCAGGATTTTTCACTTCGCCCGCGAAAAAGTTGACGTTGTAATAACCCCAATAATCGTAGACCGCGATCAGCAAAGCAGAACCGAGTCCGAGAAAAAAGTTTTGATTGAGTTCAAAAGCGTTCGGCGGAAAATCGAACGCCAAATCCGAATTAAAATTGGTCAGACCGGCGAAGATAATCCAGATAATCGTGAGCATCACGGCGACCCACAAAACTTTGGAAAATTTTTCGATAATCGTAATTTTGCGATACAAAAGAAAAACACAAAACGCGACCACGCCCATTGCTACAATCGTTCCGACCGTTGCGGCAATATTCAGCGTGAAATCGCCGAGAACCGGAATCGGCAGTTTTAATTCCTGTGTAAAAAACGAAAAATTCAGCGACGGAAAAGCGTAAGTCGCGTAACCGGCAAAACCGATACTGCCCGAAGCAATCGAAAGCGGTGCGGAAAACGTCAGTTGCCAGATGAACAAAAACGACATCAGCCGACCGAGTTTGCCTGCGCCGTAAATTTCCTTTAAGTAATTATAAGGTCCGCCGGATTTCGGCATCGAAGCACCGAGTTCAGCCCAAACCAGACCGTCGCAAGTAACCAAAATCGCGCCGACAATCCACCCGATCATCGCCTGCGGTCCGCCCATCGCGGCAATAATAAGCGGCATCGTGATAAACGGACCGACACCGATCATATCAATCATATTGAGTGCCGTCGCGCCCATTAAACCGACTCCGCGAATTAATTCCGGCTGTTTTTCAGTTGCCGTGTTTTGTTCAGCCATTTGCTTTTAAAGTTTTTGAGAGAGTTGTTTTCAACGCCCCAAAGCGACGTTGAAAACAAAATTATGCAGAGTTTAGAAACTAAACTTAAAGCCCATTTGAAATTGGCGACTGTCGAGCGATGTAACCTGATTCGCCGCCAATCTATTTTCGGCAGTCGGAATCACTCCGGTTACGTTTCCCTGCGCGTCAGTCGTGACAGTCAGCGAATTCAACTGGAAAATGCTGTTGATGTTAAAGATATTGACAAATTCACCGAACACCTCAAGCCTGAAGCGTTCCGTAAAATTGAAAAATCGTGAATAGCGCAAATCAACATTAACCTGTTTCGGCGTAACGCCGGAATTGCGTCCGATACCGACCGGATTATCCGATCCGGTAAAACCGTCGAGATTAATATCGGTTGCGGCGACAATGTTATATCTTTCACCACTGTTTGCGTTTGCAATAATTCCGAACTGATTGTTGTTGACCAAATAGCGAAGTGCTTTATTTTCAAAGTTAAATTGCGGACGACCGACAAAACTCATTATAAATGTATGACGCTGATCCGCCAGGGACGGACCGAAATCGCGTTGACGATTGGTCGGGTCTTGCGTTACCAGGTTTCCGACTTG
>Ga0136611_10003427_pt1 | contig 11088 bp, 9 predicted proteins | sample AntDrymUQ2232306_2_FD_106645 | JGI IMG/M metagenome (GOLD analysis project Ga0136611, IMG submission 106645) | Polar desert sand microbial communities from Dry Valleys, Antarctica - metaG UQ223 (23.06) | ecosystem: Environmental > Terrestrial > Soil > Desert | place: Antarctica: Dry Valley... | reverse complement strand
GCGCCCGGTGGAGCGGAGCGTCGGACCCGTCGCCGTGCTCGCGGGCGCGTCCTGCAGCAGGCTCACGCCAGCACCATCCGGCTCGCCGCCACGTGCTCGTCGAGCGCGACCAGCACCGCGTACGAACCGGCGTCGGCCGTCCGGCCTCCGTACCAGACCTCGTCGAACAGCACCGCCGCCTGTCGCAGCTCGTCGCCCACCGCGGGCACCGCAGCGCCGCCGTCGCGGGCGACCTCACCGGCGGTGCGCCCCGGTCGCACGTCCAGAGCGCCCCGCGCCTCCAGGTCGCGGACCACCGCCCGCAGCCGCTCGCGCACCGCGTCGGCGAAGCGGCCGTCCTGGGCGGCCGACTCGGCCAGCGCGCGGTGCTGCGCGGCGCTGAGCACGGCGCTGCCCTGGAACAGGGCGGCCCCGTCCGGGCGGCGGGCCAGCGGCCCCACGCGGGTCGCGACAACGGCGAGGAACAGCAGCAGCAGCACCAGCAGGGCCAGCAGTCCGAGCCGGCCGCCCGGTGCGGCGCCGGCGGCCCGGTCGAGCAGCTCACCGACCTCCCGCAGGACGCGGCCGAGCGCCCGCAGCAGCAGCGACGGCCGCGCGTCCTCGTACTCCTGGCGCCGCATCTCCTCGCGGGCTGCCTGCCGGGCGGCGTCGCGGCCGAGGTCACGGCTCGCAGTCAGGACGGTCTGGGCCACCTCGTCCAGGGCCGGCGCGGTCACTGCCGGGCGGTGGCGGCGGCGGCCAGCGCGACGTCCAGTCCCTCGGCGCGCATCCGGCGGTCGACGTACAGCAGTGCCTGCGCGCCGGCGGTGAAGGGCGAGACGAGGGTCGCGGTGACGATCCCGCCGATGCCGGACAGGATGAGCGTGCGCGCACCCAGCACGTCGCGGGTCGGGTCGAACAGGCTGCCGAACGAGCCGGCGCCGAGCAGCTCGAAGGGCACCTGCAGCGTCAGGGCGACGAAGCTGGCGATGACCACCACCAGCAGCAGGATGGCGAAGACCCGCCACCAGTCGTCCTTCACCAGCACCGAGGACCGGCGCAGGCTGGCCCGGGTACCGGTGTGCTCGAGGACCAGCGCGCACGGGGCCAGCGCGAGCCGGACGTACAGGTACACGGCGAGCAGCAGTGCGCCCACGACCAGCAGGACGCCGAGGGCGATCCCGCCGGCGCCGAGCAGCCCGAGGGCCACGGCGGCCGCTACCGACACGGCCACGACGCCGCCGACGATCAGGGTCGTCAGCAACGACAGGCCGATCAGCCGGAGCAGCACCGGCCGTACCTCGGCCCAGGCCTCGCCGAACGACATCGACTGGCCCAGCACCGCCTTGCCCACCACGGCGGTCAGGGCTCCCGTCAGCACGGCGCCGGAGATGACGGCCAGCAGCACGGCCACGGCGCCCGCCGCGAAGGCCCCGCCGATCGCGTCCTCCAGGGCCTGCTGGCTGGCGCCCCCGATGGCCGTCGGGTCCAGGTCGAGCAGCGGACGCAGCAGGGTCGTGGACAGCAGCGTCTCGACGGCCACCGAGACGACCGCCACGATCGCGGCCAGGCCCAGCGCCGGGCGGGGGTAGCGCCGCAGCACCCCGACGGCGCCGTCCAGCACCTCGCCGAGCCCGAGCGGGCGCAGTGGGACGACGCCGGGCTTGAGCTCGCTGCGCGGAGGGCCCCAGGCCCCGTACGCCGGAGCGCCGCCGTCGCCAGGCGCGTCGTAGGAGGGTCCAGCGCCGTACGAGGGTGCAGCGTCGTATGAGGGTCCGGTGCCGGGCGGTGGCGGTCCGGCGGGTGCGCCCCAGCCGGCGGGCGTGGTCCAGCCGTCCGGCCCGCTCCCCGCCGTGCCGTCCGCCGTGCCGTCCGCCATGCCGCTCCGTCCTGCGACGCGGGCCGACCCCGGCGCGCCCCCATGCTTCCACGCGATGGGGCCCGCCGCCCCGGCTGCGGGTGCGACGATGGAGGCCGGTCGAGCTGGGAGGTCCGCAGGTGGAGGGCAAGGTGCTCGTCGTCGACGACGACCCGGCGCTGGCCGAGATGCTTGGCATCGTGCTGCGCGGGGAGGGCCTGGACGCGGCCTTCGTCGCCGACGGGGACGCCGCGCTGGGCGCCTTCCGGCGGGAGCGCCCCGACCTCGTGCTGCTCGACCTCATGCTGCCGGGCACCGACGGCATCGAGGTGTGCCGCCAGATCAGGGCCGAGAGCGGCGTCCCCATCGTCATGCTGACCGCGCGCGGCGACACTCTGGACGTGGTGCTGGGCCTGGAGAGCGGCGCCGACGACTACGTCGTGAAGCCGTTCAAGCCCAAGGAGCTCGTCGCCCGGCTGCGAGCCCGGCTGCGGACCCGGGACGACGAGGAGCCCGAGTCGCTGACCATCGGCCCGCCGGACGACCTCGTCAGCATCGACGTGCCGGGTCACAAGGTGGTGCGCGGCGGCGCACAGGTGCAGCTGACCCCGCTGGAGTTCGACCTGCTGGTGGCGCTGGCCCGCAAGCCGCACACCGTGTTCACCCGCGAGGTGCTGCTGGAGCAGGTGTGGCACTACCGGCACGCCGCCGACACGCGGCTGGTCAACGTGCACGTGCAGCGCCTGCGCGCCAAGGTCGAGCGTGATCCCGAGACCCCCCAGGTCGTGGTGACCGTCCGGGGGGTCGGCTACAAGGCGGGCCCGGCCTGACCACGAGCCTGCCGGGACGGCTGACCGGTGCTGCAGGCACGGTGGGGGCTGCGTTGCCGGACCCGGGCGGGCGGTCGCGACCGGTGCCCGTCTCGCTGGATCCTGCCTGGCGCCGCGCCCTGCGCCGGGGGCTGACGCCGGTCCAGGGCCTGCGTCGCGCCGGCGCCGCCCGCTGGCGCCGGTCGCTGCTGACCCGGGTCGTCCTCACGACGCTGCTGGTCTCGGGCCCGGTCGTGGCGCTGTTCGCATCGCTGCTGGTGCAGTCCCTGGGCGCCGGCCTGGTCGAGGCCAAGACGCGTGCCTCGCTCGCCGAGGCCAGGTCCGGCGTGGTGCTGGTGGAGGCCCGGGTCAACGCCGTCGCCCAGGACAACCCGGGGCTTCAGGAGTCGGTGCTGCAGGACGCGATTCGTCAGCTCGACGAGCGCGGAGCGGTCGGGCAGGCGTACTCGGTCTTCGCCCTCGGCCCCCCGCGGGCGAACAAGGTCGTGTCCCAGGGCGCCGACCTCCAGGACGTGCCGGTGGCGCTCGAGCAGCAGCTGCGGGGGTCGCCCGGGCCGGAGTACGTCTTCGCCGACGTCCCCGTCACCGCGGGGCGGGTGCCCGGCCTGGTGGTCGGCTCGGTGCTGTCGGTGCCGCGGCTCGGCGCCGACTACCGGCTCTACCACTCCTTCCCGCTGACCGCCGAGCAGGCGACGTACGGCCGGACCGTGCGCACGGCGGCCGGTGCGGGGCTGCTCCTGCTGGCGATGCTGGCGTTGATCACCGGCCTGGTGGCGCGGCAGGTCGTCGCACCGGTGCGGCTGGCCGCCCGCACGGCCGAGCGGCTGGCCGACGGCCGCCTCGACGAGCGGCTGCGGGTCAGGGGCGAGGACGAGGTGGCCCGGCTGGGCACGGCCTTCAACGCGATGGCGACGGCGCTGCAGACCCAGATCCGCCAGCTGGAGGATCTCTCGCGCGTGCAGCGGCGCTTCGTCTCCGACGTCTCGCATGAGCTGCGCACGCCGCTGACGACGGTGCGGATGGCCGCCGACGTGCTGTACGACGCTCGCGAGGACTTCCCGGCGTCGCCCGAACGGGCCGCCGAGCTGCTGCAGGCTGAGCTCGACCGCTTCGAGAGCCTGCTGGCCGCACTGCTCGAGATCAGCCGCTACGACGCCGGCGCCGCCGAGCTGGACGCCTCACCGGTCGACCTGGCGCCGCTGGTCCGCCGGGTGGTGGCTGCGGCCCAGCCCCTCGCGGACCGCAAGGGCAGCCGCCTCGATGTGACGCTGCCGGCCGGCCCGGTCATCGCCGAGGTGGAGGCGGTGCGCATCGAGCGGGTCCTGCGCAACCTGGTGGTCAACGCCGTCGAGCACGGGGAGAGCGGGCCCGTCGGCGTGGTGGTGAGCGCTGACGCCGAGGTCGTCGTGGTGACCGTGAGCGACGTCGGCGTCGGGCTGCAGCCCGGGCAGGCCGGGCTGGTCTTCACGCGCTTTTGGCGGGGCGATCCCTCTCGCGCGCGCACGACCGGCGGCACCGGTCTGGGCCTGGCGATCGCCCTGGAGGACGTGCGGCTGCACGGCGGCTGGCTGCAGGCGGCGGGGACCCCGGGTGTCGGTTCGGTGTTCCGGATGACGCTGCCCCGTAAGGCCGGTCGTACCCCGCCCGACTCGCCACTGGTCGCCCCGTGAGGCGGCCCTCGACCGCGCCGCTGGTGTGCGCCCTGGCCCTGGCGCTGCTCAGCGGCTGCGGCCTGCCGCGGACCGACGGGACGCGCGCGGCGGGCGAGGTCACGGACGAGCCCGGCCGCCCCGCCGGCATCAAGGTGCTGCCGCCGGGACCCCAGCCCGGGGCGACCGCCGAGGACCTGGTGCGCGGCTTCCTGCGCGCCCAGACCAGCCCGGACGACGACCACGCCGTGGCTAGGCAGTTCCTGCTGACGAACGAGGTGTGGGACGACGACGCCTTCGTCCTGCTGTACGAGGCCGGCTCGCAGACCGTGCGCGCCGACCCCGGCACGCCCGACCGGGTGGACCTGCGCCTGCAGCCGACGGCGCAGATCGCCGCGGACGGGTCGTACCGCCTGGCGCCGATCGAGGCGCCCCCGCCGGAGCAGTACCGGGTGAAGCGTCGTCCCGACGGCCAGCTGCGCCTGTCGCAGGTGCCGCCCGGGCTGCGGCTGCAGACCGCCGACCTGTCCCGGTCCTTCGTCGCCCGCGAGGTGTTCTTCCTCGGCCGGGCGACCGCCGGCATGGCGACCGCCCGGCTGGTCCCGGACCGGGTCTTCCTGCCCGTCACGAACGAGCCGGCCCGGGCGCTGGTGCAGGCGCTGCTCGACGGCGCCTCCGGACGGCTGAGCGGGGCGGTGCAGTCCGCCGCCCCCCCGGGCACCGAGCTGCTCGACCTGCGGGTGACCGATGACGGACAGGTGACCGTCGACCTGTCCCAGCAGGTGGAGGCGCTGTCGCCGCGCGACCGGCAGCGGCTGTCGGCGCAGCTGGTGTGGACGCTGCGGGAGTTCACCGGCGTCCGCCTGCTGGTGCGGGGCCGGCCGCTCGCCGTGGAGGCGGTCGAGGCGGTGCAGACCGTGCAGGACTGGGCGACCTACGACCCGGCGGGGGTGTCCGACGTCGCCTCGCTGTATTACGTGCAGGACCGCCGGCTGCGCGCCCTGGACGAGCTGCCCGGTGACGGCGACGCCACCACCGGGGCTGTCCCCGTCGACGAGGGCGCCGTCGACCTGGCCGAGACGCAGCTGGCCGTGCTCACCGTCGACCCGGGTCCCGGCCTCGACAGCCTGCGGATCGGGCCGCTGAGCGGTGCGCTGGGCCAGCCGGTCCTGCGCCGGCCCCGGCTGGGATCGCTGTCGTGGGGCTCAGGCGACCGGGGCCTGTGGCTGCTCGAGGCCGGCCCCGTCCCCCAGGTGTGGCTGGTGCCGGGCGCGGGGGCCGCGCCCGGCGTCAGACCGCTGCGGGTGGCGGTCCCGGCGCCGCCCGGGGCCGGGCCGCTGACCCGCCTCGAGGTCTCCCGCGACGGGGCCCGGATCGCCCTGGTCTTCGGCGACGGTCCGTCGCGCCGGCTCTACGTCGGCCAGGTCGAGCCGGCGTCGACGGGGGTGGTCGTCGACGCCGTGGTCCCGATCGCCCCGCAGCTGGCCGACGTCACCGACGTCGTGTGGGAGAACGGGTCGGGACTGGTCGTGCTGGCCCGAGACGCCGGGGAGTCCGGCCTGCTGACCCTGCGGGTCGCCGTCGACGGCTCCAGCACGTCCCCACTGCTGCGCCAGGGCGTTGAGGGGACCCCGCTGGCCGTCGCGGCCGCGTCCGGCAGTCGGCTCGTCGTGTCGGCCGCCGCTGCCGGGCAGGCACCGCGGCTGTTCCGCGACGACGGCCAAGTCTTCCGCCGCCAGGCGCTCGGACGGGCTCCCTTCTACCCGGGCTGACCGACCCCCAGCTGCGGCAGCCGTCCCCAGCTGCGGCAGCCGTCCCCAGCCGCGGCAGCGGCCTTGTGCGGCGCGTGCGCGCAGGCCAGCGTGGGCGGGGTGCTGGCGGATCTGCTCGACCTGGTGCTGCCGCGGGACTGCGCCGGGTGCCGGGCGCCCGGACGTGTGCTGTGCGAGGCCTGCCGGGGCGAGCTGACCGGCCTGCCGTTCCGCCATGCGCCGACGCCCGCTCCGCCTGGGCTGCCGCCGGTCGTCGCCGCCGCGTCGTACGGCGGGGTCGTGCGGGCGCTGCTGCTGGCGCACAAGGAGCGGGGCCGTACGACACTGGTCGGCCCGCTCGGCGCCCTGCTGGCCGCGGCCGTCGCGGCGTACGGCCCGGGGGTGGTGCTCGTGCCGGTGCCGTCGTCCCCGCTCGCGGTGCGGGCACGCGGTCACGACCATGCCCGGCGCCTCGCCGCTTCGGCGGGCCGGCGGGCCGGCCTGCGCAGTGCCCCGCTGCTGCGCGCGGCCCGCGCGGTCGCCGACCAGTCCGGGCTCGACGCCGCTGAGCGGTCGGAGAACCTGCGCGGGGCTCTGCTGGCGGGCCGGGCGGCGCGCGGGCGGGCGGTCGTCGTGGTCGACGACGTCGTCACGACCGGCGCCACCCTGGTCGAGGCTGCGCGGGCGCTGACGGCGGGCGGGGCCCACGTCCGCGGCGCGGCCGTGGTCGCCGCGACGCGCAGGCACCACCCCAGCGGGTGATGGCCTGTCGCATCTGCGGCCTGGGGTCTAGCGTCGGCCTCCCGGCGCCACGAGGTGCCGGTGCACCGCGAACCAGCGAGGAGCCCGACACCCACCCTGCCGGACTGCTCGACGCCCCATCCCCGAGCTCAGGAGGACCTGCGTGGACATCGTCGTCAAAGGCCGCAACGTCGAGGTGCCGGACCACTTCCGGGACCACGTCGCCGAGAAGCTGTCCCTGTCCGAACGGCTGGACTCCCGTGTCATCCGCCTCGACGTCGAGCTCGCGCACGAGAAGAACCCACGACAGTCCGATCGCTGCCAGCGGGTGGAGATCACCTGCTACAGCAAGGGCCCGGTGATTCGGGCGGAGGCGTGCGCTGCTGACTTCTACGCGGCCCTGGACGCCTGCACGCTCAAGCTGGAGGCCCGGCTGCGCAAGGCGCACGACCGGCGGCGGGTCCACCACGGACGGCACACGCCGGCGTCGGTGGCCGAGGCCACCGCCGACCTGCCCGTCGCGCCCTCCCAGGGGATGCAGGCCACCGTCACGCAGCTCGACGCGCCTGCGCCCCCCGACGACACCGAGCAGCTCATCGTGCGCGACAAGACCCACTCCGCCGGGCCCATGACGACCGCCGATGCACTGCACGAGATGGAGCTCGTCGGGCACGACTTCTTCCTGTTCACCGACACCTCCAGCGGCCTGCCGAGCGTCGTGTACCGCCGGCACGGCTACGACTACGGCGTGCTGCGCCTGGCTGCGGTCGACGAGGAGGCCGAGAGCGCCTAGTCGCCGCGTACGGCGTGGCAGGATGAACGCGTCGCGGCCCTGAGCCTGCAGCCCAGTACCAACCAGGAGGACTCAGTGCCCGACATCCCCGTCGCCGGGGCGCCCGTCGCGGCCGGCGGCCTGGTCGTGGAGCCGATCCGCGTCCTGGTGGTCGACGACCACGCGCTGTTCCGGCGAGGCCTGCAGATGGTGCTCGAGCAGGAGCCCGACATCGAGGTCGTCGGGGAGGCCAGCGACGGCGCTGAGGCCGTCACCCAGGCGGCCGAGACCCTGCCCGACATCGTGCTGATGGACGTCCGCATGCCGCGCCGCGGCGGCATCGACGCCTGCACGGCGATCCATGAGACCGTCCCTTCCACCAAGATCATCATGCTCACGATCTCGGACGAGGAGGCCGACCTCTACGAGGCCATCAAGGCCGGTGCCATGGGCTACCTGCTCAAGGAGATCTCCATCGAGGAGGTCGCGGCGGCGATCCGCGCGGTCCACGGCGGGCAGTCCCTCATCAGCCCGTCCATGGCCTCCAAGCTGCTCACCGAGTTCGCAACGATGATCAAGAAGACCGACGACCGTCAGCAGGTCCCCACGCCCCGGCTCACGGACCGCGAGATGGAGGTCCTCAAGCTGGTGGCCAAGGGAATGAACAACCGCGACATCGCCAAGCAGCTGTTTATCAGCGAGAACACCGTGAAGAACCACATCCGCAACATCCTGGAGAAGCTCCAGCTGCACTCGCGCATGGAGGCGGTCGTCTACGCCGTCCGCGAGAAGCTGCTCGAGATCACCTAGCCCTCGGTTCACGCCCGCCCCCGACGGGTCTGCTCCGCCGTGCCGGCCGTCCCGACCGGCCGCCGTGGCGCCTACCGATCCGCCCCCGCGACGCGGGCGAACACGACCATGTCGGCCCGGCTCTCGGCGCGCGGCCGCGGGCGAAGCGCCCGTGCGACCCCCTCACGGACGAAGCCCGCTCGCTCGGCGACCCGCTGCGAGACGGTGTTGTCGACGTCGGCCAGCAGCTCGACCCGGAGCAGGCCGAGCGTCCCCAGGGCCCAGGCCGTGTGCAGGACCGTCGCCCGGGTTGCCACCCCGCGGCGGCGGGCCCACGGCGCCGTCCAGTAGCCGACCTCGCCGATCCCGTCGCGCAGCGTCAACCCGATGGCGCCGAGCAGCTCGCCCGACCCGGCATCGGTCACTGCGACGTTCGCGGCCGACCCCTGCGCCCACAGCCCCGGCACCATCTCGTCGACGTAGTGCTGGCCGGCCTGGGGTGGGTACGGGACCGGGACCGGCAGCCAACGGGCCGTCTCGGGGTCGGCGCAGGCCCGCGCCACGTCCGGGCCGTCTGCGGACCGCCACCGTCGCAGCCTGACCACGCCGTCGGAGCGCTCCTCATAGGCCGGGATCCTCGCGGTGTCGACCACCTCGTCATCGGGCAGCAGGGCGCCGATCCAGCCGTCCCGCAGCTCGCCGCGGTGCAGCAGGCCCGACCGCAGCACGCCCTCGACCTGGAAGCCGGCCTTCTCTGCGACCCGCCGCGACGCGATGTTGCCCGTGAAGGCGCACCACTCGACCCGGGCCGCCGACAGCTCGGCGAAGGCCCAGCGGCAGACGACGCCCACCGCCTCGGGCGTCACGCCTCGCCCCCGCGACGCCGGCAGGCAGGCGAAGGCGACGATGTGGACGCCGGGGTCCGCACCCGGGGACAGCACCACCTCGGCCTGCACCTGTCCGGAGCTGCTGTCGCAGACCGCCCAGCTCAGCCGGCTGCCGTCCGCCCACGTCGCCGGAGCCGTGCGCTGCACCGTCTCGGTCGCGTGCTCCGGCAGGTAGGGCACCGGGCGCGACGTCCAGCGCTGCGTCTCGGGGTCGCCGAACAGCGCGAGCAGCGCGGGTTCGTCGCCGCTCTGCCAGGGCCGCAGGTGCAGTCGGCCGGCGGTGATCTCGACGGGTTCCATGACCTCCACCCTGCCCGGGCACGGCCGTCGCGCGCCAGCCGTTTCACGCTCGGCACCGCCTACGATGCCGAGCGGACCGCCCGGACATCCAGGGGTCCGTCGACGAGGGAGAACCGTGGTCCTGCAGAAGCTGCTCCGCGCCGGCGAGGGCAAGATGGTCCGCCGGCTCAAGGCGATCGCCGACGCGGTCAACAACGTCGAGGCCGACTTCCTGGCCATGACCGACGCCGAGCTGCGCCAGGAGACCGACGTGTTCCGGCAGCGCCTGGCCGACGGCGAGACCGTCGACGACATCCTCGTCGAGGCGTTCGCGGTCGCCCGAGAGGGCGCGCGCCGGACGCTGGGCCAGCGCCACTTCGACGTGCAGGTCATGGGCGGCGCCGCACTGCACATGGGCAACATCGCCGAGATGCGCACCGGCGAGGGCAAGACGCTGACGTGCACGCTGCCGGCCTACCTGAACGGGCTGGCCGGCAACGGCGTCCACGTGGTGACCGTCAACGACTACCTGGCCCGCCGCGACGCCGAGTGGATGGGTCGGGTGCACCGCTTCCTGGGCCTGAGCGTGGGCGTGATCCTGGCCAACGAGCGCCCGGACGTGCGTCGCCCCTCGTACGCCTGCGACATCACCTACGGCACCAACAACGAGTTCGGCTTCGACTACCTGCGCGACAACATGGCCTGGTCGGCGCAGGAGCTGGTCCAGCGCGGCCACCACTTCGCGATCGTCGACGAGGTCGACTCGATCCTCATCGATGAGGCCCGCACCCCGCTGATCATCAGCGGACCGTCCGACCAGGCGACCAAGTGGTACTCCGAGTTCGCCCGCATCATCCCGCGCCTGGTGAGGGACGTCGACTACGAGGTCGACGAGAAGAAGCGCACGGTGGCCATCACCGAGTCAGGGGTGGAGAAGGTCGAGGACCAGCTCGGCATCGACAACCTCTACGAGTCGATCAACACCTCGCTGGTGGGCTACCTGAACAACGCCATGAAGGCCAAGGAGCTGTACCGCAAGGACAAGGAGTACGTCGTCATGGGCGGCGAGGTGCTCATCGTCGATGAGCACACCGGTCGCGTCCTGGCCGGCCGCCGCTACAACGAGGGCATGCATCAGGCCATCGAGGCCAAGGAGGGCGTGGCGATCAAGGACGAGAACCAGACCCTCGCCACGATCACCCTGCAGAACTACTTCCGCCTGTACGGCAAGCTCGGCGGCATGACCGGCACGGCCGCCACCGAGGCCGCCGAGTTCAGCCAGACCTACGACCTCGGCGTCATCGAGATCCCGACCAACCGGGACCCCAAGCGCATCGACGAGGCCGACGTCGTCTACAAGAGCGAGGCCGCCAAGTACGACGCCGTGGTCGAGGACATCGCCGACAAGCACGAGGCGGGCCAGCCGGTGCTGGTCGGCACTATCTCGGTGGAGAAGAGCGAGCTGCTGTCGCAGCTGCTGTCCAAGCGCGGCATCCCGCACGAGGTGCTCAACGCCAAGCAGCACGACCGCGAGGCCACGATCGTCGCGCAGG
>Ga0136611_10003426_pt1 | contig 11089 bp, 10 predicted proteins | sample AntDrymUQ2232306_2_FD_106645 | JGI IMG/M metagenome (GOLD analysis project Ga0136611, IMG submission 106645) | Polar desert sand microbial communities from Dry Valleys, Antarctica - metaG UQ223 (23.06) | ecosystem: Environmental > Terrestrial > Soil > Desert | place: Antarctica: Dry Valley... | reverse complement strand
GCTTGATCCTGCACTTTGATGGGTGCGCGAACGACGTTTTCGGGAATTTGCGTAAACCAGCGTTCGACCGCGCGATTCATAAAAAGATAGGAAAAGCCCGCCATTGCGATAATCGGCAAAAGACTGATGGCGAAAAAATAAAGCCATAGACGGGTTTTGAATTTCGCGCCGAGTTCGAGCGAACGCCGTTCGCGCGCCAGTTTGATGAGATTTCTGAGAAGTATAAAACCGAAAATGACGAACGCGAAAAAATTGAGCGAAGACAGAGCGTATAACAAAAGCGTGTCGCTGGCGGAATCCACCGAAAGACTTTTCCAGAGATTAGAGGTTTGCAGCAGAATGAGAAACGTCAGCGAAAGCAGAACGAAAATGCCCAGAACCCAGGGCGATTTGCGAAGTTTCGGTTGATTGCTCGGCTTTTCCACGGGTGTCATTTTAGCACAAGTCAGAAAAAAAGAGTCTTCGGAGTTGATAGCCTTTTTTACGTTCATAAAGTAAAATCCGAATCTGTGCAATCTAAACTTTATGAACGATAAATCAATATTTTTCAACCAATTCGGGCGCGTTAAAAGCGGCTGGCGGTTTTGCGCCTTTCTTCTCTCATATTTTGTCCTGACAGTAATTTTCGGGCTTGGCTCGATTGCTCTGCTGTCGAATCTACCGATTGGATTCACGCCCGAAAGTCTGCTTGCCCTCGTTGTTCCCTTTAGCATTTTTGCGGCGATTGCGATTTTTCTCGGCTGGTTTTACGGCAAAATTTTTGAAGATTTGCCGTTTCGCGCGCTCGGCTGCTGGTTTACGAGAAACTGGTTAAAGGATTTAGTATTCGGTTTGATTATCGGCGCGGTTTCGATTGGTTTGGCGGCTTTAATAGCGGCAATCCTTGGTAGTTTAACTTTTCAGGTCAACGATTCTTCGGGAACTTCGGCGATTTTATTGACATTAGCAGTGACGCTTCTGATTTTTACAATCGCCGCAATTACTGAAGAAACGCTTTTTCGCGGATACCTTTTGCAAACGCTCGGAAGAGCGAAACTCTTTTATGTCGGCGCGATTTTAACTTCATTTTTATTCGCAACGGCGCACAACAACAATCCCGGCGCGAACGCTTTTTCGTGGATTAATACATTTTTAGCGGGAATCTGGCTTGCCGCCGCTTATTTCAAAACCCGGAATTTATGGTTTCCGTTCGGCGTTCATCTGGCTTGGAACTGGATTCAAGGCGCGTTTCTCGGAATTAACGTCAGCGGTTTGAGCGAACTCGCTTCTGCGCCGATTCTGCGCGTTTCCGAAACTGGAACGAAATTCGTCACCGGCGGCGATTACGGCATCGAAGGCGGAATCGCCTGCACAATCGCGCTGATTTTTTCAATCGCTTTGATTTGGTTTTTGCCGTTTTTACGTCCGACCGAAGAAATGCTTGCTTTGACGAGCGAGGAAAAACCGAATAATAAATTATCAGCCGAGAATGTCTGAAACTCGAATCTTGATTTCGGGAAGAAGTTTTGGCGAAACAGTATCGTTTTTCGCATATTTTCCGACGATTTTATATTTTCCTTTTTCCGCCTGCGTGTAAACTTCTAAAATCTGACGCGGCAAATTGACGAGCCAGACTTCTGTAACATCAGCTTCGGCATAAAGCGGAATCTTAAAGTCGCGGTCGTATTTGAGAGTCGAATCGGAAACTTCGATCAAAAGCAAAACATCTTCGGCGGTCGCTTTGCCGAAAGAATAAAAATCTTCGCGGAATTTGAGCAAAGCCACATCCGGTTCGGGTTCAGAAATGTCGCTGATAACGACCGCATTTTGAACGCTTAAAATTACAGTATCTTCCAAAATACGAGAAAAGATGCGGGTTAAACGATTAATGCACGCGATATGTAAATCACCTTGAGTCATTTTTTTGACAATCTCTCCTTCGATGAGTTCGTAATCCGCATCGCCGACAAAAACTCCCGCGTCAATCATCTTGTGATATTCGTCAACCGTAAAAATTTTGCGTTTCGGTAGAGCCGTCATATCGCTATTATATCAATTGGTGTCAATTGTTTTTCGTCAACTATTTCTTCTCTGCAAATCTTTCGTCCAAAGCCTGTAAAATCTGCAAGACGTGGCGGTAATTTTCGCCGAAGTCGTTTTTGCCGATGCGCGAAGCCGAGCGAATATTGACGATTATAAAGCCTTCTTCCGCGTCGGATTCGGCTTTAATTTTCAAATCGTCGGTGAAAACGACGACCGGAACTTCGGCTGAGATGACCGCCGAATCGTTTTGCGCTTCGTTTCCGCCGGATCCGCTGATTAATTTCCAATTTTTGCCGTAAGTCGAAAGCGACGGAATTATTTTTTCGGTTTCCGCGACAAAGTTTTCGAGCGGCGTTCGATATTTTCGCGGACGCAGATTTTCATCTTTCGCATCAGCCGAAGTTTCCGCGCTGTTTCCCGGATTGGCGATTGCCAAAGCCGAAACTCCGACCGCGACCGCGCCGGCGGCGATTCCGATGATTTTTAGAATATTCATTTTTGTCCTCATATCGTTTGAATCTTAAAACTGATGTCAACCGCCCGCGCCGAGTGCGTTAAACGTCCGACCGAAATCAAATCAACACCGGCTTCGGCAAAAAAACGAACTTTGTCCAAATCCATTCCGCCCGATGCTTCGAGTAGTACCGACGGATTTATCTGCCGCGCCATTTGCACGAGTTTCGCCGCTTCTTCCGGCGTTTGATTGTCAAGCAAAACGATGTCCGCTCCGGCTTCGAGAGCTTCCCGAAGCTGCGCCCAATTCGAGATTTCGACTTCGACTTTATGCAAATGCCCGACTTTTTGTTTCGCCATCACGACCGCTTCCGTAATTCCGCCGGCAAGCGCGATGTGATTATCTTTTATCAAAACGCCGTCGTCCAAACCGAAGCGGTGATTTTTGCCTCCGCCGACCGTAACGGCATATTTTTCCAGCATCCGCAAACCCGGCGTAGTTTTGCGGGTGTCAACAATCTGCGCGTTTGTGCCTTCGATTGCCTGAACATATTGCCGCGTCAGCGTCGCAATACCCGAAAGCCTTTGCATCAAATTAAGGGCGACGCGCTCGCCCGTCAGCAAAACGTCGGCGTAACCCTTCAAAGTGGCGAAAATCGTTCCCGCCGCCACTTCGTCGCCTTCGTTGGCAAACGCTTCGATTTCCGGGCTTTCTTCGTCCAAATGTAAAAAAACCGCTTCGGCGACGGCGATGCCGCAAACGACCAGATTTTCCTTCGCTAAAAACTTGCCGATGCCGCTGATGTCTTCGGCAACGCAAGCCTGCGTCGTAATGTCGCCGCGCCCGATGTCTTCGGCTAAAAACTCGCCGATTGACGCTAAAACTTCTCCGTTGTCGAGTAATGACATAATTTTTTCAATGTTTATTTTATCGGTGCTTCGATCTTTACATCTTTTAATGTGTAATCATAATTCGTAATACTTGATGTCAATAAATTATCAATTCTGCCGGAGCTAATCTTGGATTCCTCTTTATAAATTAAACCCATTTTATCAATCCAAACCTTATATACTTGAAAAAAGGTTTTTGGGGGATTTACGGTTTTTGCTGTTAAAACGCGAAAGAATTCATTATCAATCTTTGTTTCTTCAATCGAGTATTCTTTTGTGATTTCTTCCTTCCTACTTATAATATCTATTCCGCCACCCTTACTATTGGCTTTGAGATTTCTCTTGATCCAATCACCATTATTTTCCTTCCGATATTCCAAATCTCCAATATAAATTATCTCAATCTGCGTAACTGAATTCCCGCTTTTGTTGACAACCAGCCACTTAGATTTGTCGGGAGGCAGAAACTCTTGAGTTATGGTTTCTACCGAATTGTTTACATAACGAGTGTCGGTTGTAATTACCTTTCGTATTCTTTTATCAACATTTGCCGTTGCTTCTTTGAAAATTGAGTCGTATGTCTCTTTTGTAATTAATTCGCTCTTTTCGATAACAGGCTTAATTTCTTTCGTGACAGATTTATTCTGACTACACGAAGGCAATGGATAAACGAATACTAAAATTAACAAACTTAAATACAAATTATATTTTTTCATATTATTTCAAAGCCTCTAAATTTTGTTTCAAAGCCTTTGTCTGAGTTTCAATTTCAGCAACTCTGTCGCGCAATTCCTGAACTTTTTCCTGCGGCGCGCGTTCGACGAAATTCGCATTGGAAAGCTGTTTTTCGAGTCTTTCATTTTCCGTTTCGAGTTTATCTAATTGATTTTCGAGCCGTTCGCGCTCTTTGTCGAAATCAATCAAACCTTCCAGCGGAACGGCGATTTCCGCACCCGCGATGACGGCTTTTGCCGATGCTTTCGGAACGTCGAGCGTTTCGCTCAAAGTCAATTTTTCGGCGCGGGCAAGTTTCAAAATCTGCGCTTCGTTTGCGGCGAAGATTTTACGTTTTTCCGCGTCAGCCGCGACGTGAACCGCTAATTTGTCGCCGGGTTTGATGTTCATTTCGGAGCGGATATTGCGGACTTTCGAGATTAAATCAATTACCGTCTGCATTTCCGATTCAGCGCGTTCGTCAATTAAACTCGCATCGCCGCGCGGAAAATCGGCGAGCATAATCGTCGCTTCAGCCGATTGATACGCCGCGTTGTGCAGTTTATTGGAAACGCCGGGCAGTTTTTGCCAGAGTTCTTCGGTCAAAAACGGCATAAACGGGTGAAGCAACCGCAGAGCCTGTTCGAGAATCGTCAAAATCCGCGAACGCGCCGCATCTCTTGTTACATTCGGAACGTCGGACGTGATTTCGTCTTTGACTAGCTCGATATACCAATCGCAAAAATCGTCCCAGAAAAAATGATAAAGAAGCTGGACGGCTTCGTGAAATTGATATGTGTCGAGCGAGCGAGCGACTTTGATCGCAGTTTTATTGAAACGCGAAATTATCCATCTATCGGCTAAAGACAAGTTTTCCTTTGGATTATCTCCGGCAAATTCCGGCACTATTTTGTCCAAAAACTCTTCATCTTCCTCATCTAACTCAAGCAGTTCGTCGTTTAATAAGTTTTTTATTTCCCGCACTTCCGCCTTTGGATTGAGATAAAAATAATCAATCTGCGCGCCGTCGGAATTCAGCAAACAAAAGCGCGTCGCGTTCCAGATTTTGTTGGCGAAATTGCGGAACGACTCGACCTTTTCGTCGCGCCACGCGAAATCAACGCCGGTCGCCGAGTCCGCCAGCGTCATTCGGGTCGCGTCCACGCCGTATTTTTCAAAAACGTCAATCGGGTCAATGCCGTTGTTCTTAGTTTTCGACATTCGCTGCCCGTTTTTGTCCAAAACCGTCCCGGTGATAATCACGTCGCTAAACGGTTTCTCGCCGACGAATTTGAGTGCCGTCATCACCATCCGCGAAACCCACAAACGGATAATGTCACGACCCGTCACCAAAACGTCGGTCGGATGAAATGCGTCTAAATCTTCGGTTTCGATAATTTCGCCGTTCCAGCCGAGCGTCGAAAACGACCATAAAGCGGACGAAAACCAAGTGTCAAGAACGTCAGCGTCCTGCGTCAAATTTTCACTTCCGGCTTTTTGAATCGCCTCCGCTTCGGTTCCGGCGACGTAAACATTTCCCGCTTCGTCATACCACGCCGGAATTTGATGTCCCCACCAGAGCTGGCGCGAAATCGTCCAATCTCTTAAATTTTCAAGCCACCTGAGATAAACTTTGCGATGCGGCACTTCCGGGAAAAAGCGCGGCAAATTTTCCGTCCGCATCAAATCTAAAGCCGAATCGCGCATTTCGTCCATTTTGCAAAACCACTGCTCGGACAAAAACGGCTCGATGACGGTTTTGCACCGCTCGCAGACGGGCAGAACGCTTTCGTAATCGTCAATTTTTTCGAGCAAGCCGAGTTCTTCAAACTTTGCGATGACTTTTTCTCTCGCCTCGTATCTGTCCAAACCTTCAAACTCCGCGCCCGCCGCGTCGTTCATCGTCGCGTCGCTGTTCATCACGTTTATTTGCGGCAGATCGTGACGCAATCCGACTTCGTAATCGTTCGCATCGTGCGCGGGCGTAATTTTCACCGCGCCCGTTCCGAATTCCGATTCGACGTATTCATCGGCGATAATCGGAATTTTGCGGTTTGTCAAAGGCAATGCAATCGTTTCGCCGACCAAATCCCGGTAGCGTTTGTCACCCGGATTAACGGCAACTGCCGTATCGCCGAGCATCGTTTCGGGGCGCGTCGTTGCAACGATGATTTTTACATCGGAATTTTTTATCGGATACTGCAAAAAATAAAGTTTGCCGTCCTTTTTCTTTTCCTCCTTGACTTCCAAATCAGACAAAACAGTTTTGTCGCGCGGACACCAATTAACAATGCGCTTGCCGCGATAAATCCAACCTTCTTCAAAAAGCCGAACGAAAACTTCGCGCACCGCTTTCGACAAACTTTCGTCCATCGTAAAACGCTCGCGCGACCAGTCAACCGAGAGACCTTCGCGGCGAATCTGATTCGTAATCGTGTTGCCGTATTGATTTTTCCAAGCCCAGACGCGCTTTGTAAATTCCTCGCGTCCTAAATCCTGCGGCGTTTTATGCTCGTCTTTTTTGAGTTGCCTCGTGACCATCAACTGCGTCGAAATTCCCGCGTGGTCAACGCCGACGAGAAATAAGGTTTTATAGCCGAGCATTCGCTTGCGTCTGGTCAAAACGTCCATCAAAGTATGCTGAAGCGCGTGTCCCATATGCAGACTGCCCGTTACGTTCGGCGGCGGAATGACGATTGAAAACGGCTCGGCTGACGGGTTTTCGTTGATTTCGGGCGCGAAACAGCCGCGTTCTTCCCAAATTCGATAATGATTTTCTTCGGCTTCCTTCGGATTGTATGATTTTGCGATTTCCATATTTAAGATTCAAGATTCAAGATTCAAGATTCAGGATTCAAGATTGTAAATCCTAAATCCTGAATCCTAAATCCTAAATCCTAAATCTTGAATCCTGAATCCTGAACCTTGAATCTTGAATCTTGAATCTTGAATCCTAAATTCTCAAGTATTCTAAAACAAAAATGGTTAGTTTTCATCTGCGAAGAAAAACTAACCATTACTGCTTGCTGCTTACTGCTTACTGCTTACTCTTTCGGTTTCTCCTGTTCCATTTTTTTGATAATGGCGGCGGTCAATTGCGGAACGAGTTCCCAGGCTATTTCCCTGATTGCTTTGTCCGAGATTTTTTCCGACACTTTTTGCGCGATGGCTTCAATCATCTCGGGTGAGAGACGCGAAAACTGATTTACTCTTTCGTTGACACCGGCACTTTTTTCAGCTGTTTTAACCGTTGCCGGTTCAGACATTTGAGTTTCGACAGCGGCGCTCTTAGCGTAAGTCTGCGGCTTGATTGCCGGAAGTTCGAGCAAATCCATATCGTCGAAACTCAAATTGGAAGCAGCCGCGACAGGCGGCGAAACTTCATCGTAGATTTTTTCGTTGGAGATTTTTTCGTCGTCGAAACTCGAATCTCCCCTTGCTTCATATTCTATTGCCGTTTCATTCTGAAATTCTCCGATTTCTAATTTTTCTTTAGTTGAAACTGCCTGGTTTTCAGCCGTTTCCTGATTTGAGTCAGCCGTTTCATCGTCAAAATCATAAACAGTCGAGCTGTCCGTTTGCTCGTTTTCTTCAGCGGAAAATGGCTGAAAATACTGCTCGTTCAAAGAGTATGTTTGACCGGAATCGGCGGCTGTCGCTTCAAAACTGCGCGGAGTTTCAAAATCGTTATAAATCGGTTTTTTTATCGCATTTTCCTCAGTTTCATCTGTTGCTTCCGTTTGCGCGCCCGACATAAATTTCTGTGTTTCGTCAATCGGAAGACTGCCGACTTGATTCGTTTGAATCATTTCGTCGTCCATTCCCGTATCGCCTAACTCAACGGAATTTTCTGCACTCACCTTTGGAAACTCCCTGGTGTCAACAAAGTGCAAGTCGGAATTATCACTTTCCTCAATATTTAGTTCGGGATTTTCCGAAATCGAAATCGCCGCGCCGGTTGCCGATTCGAGAAGATCGGAAACTTTACTGACGAGTTGGCGGATTGATTGAAAAGGCTTGGTTAAATAATCGTCCGCGCCGACCCGGTAGGCTTCGGCTTCGTCGAACGGCTCGAACGAACCGACTAATAAAATAACGGGAATTCTCTGCGTTGCCGCGTTTTGTTTGATTTTTTCGCAGATTTGATAGCCGTTCAAACCCGGCATATTGACATCCGCCAATATTAAATCGGGTGCCGACTCATTAATTTTTACCATCGCCGAATCGCCGTCGCCGACGGAAATCACTTCAATTCCTTCATCGGCAAAAGTCAGATTGACGACCTTTTGAATCGTTATCGAATCGTCTGCCAGCAGCAGTTTGCGTTTTGACACGGTTGGTTTCGCTCCTTCTCGAATCTATTGAAATGCTTTACGGGAAAATACTTTTGATTGAAAAATTATCATTCGTTAAAGTTTACGTCAAGAAAATTTGCAATTTATTTTTTCCGCTTAATTTTTCCGCTTAATTTTTTCCGACCTTTTATCAACTTTTTTGGGCGAACATTCGCAGCATCGTCTGCAACTGCGAACTGGTAAAAGGTTTCGGCAGAAAGGCAACCGCTCCAGCCGAAAAACTTTCCGACGAAAGACGGGAATTTTGTTCCGCCGTCATCATTATTACCGGAATTTTCATCAGACGTTTTTCCGACTGCATATATTTAACCAGTTCCGTTCCTTGAATATACGGCATTACGACGTCAAAAATCGCGGCGGCAAACAATTCGCCCGATTGAAGGAGTTTATACGCCTCTTTTCCGTCACGCGCGGAAATTACGGTATAGCCTTCCTTTTCGACGATGGTTTTAACAAGCCGCAGAATCGCCGGGTCATCGTCTGCTACTAAAACCTGCAATTGTTCGTTTTGTGGTTGTGCATTCATCAATTAATTGTATTCCTTAGAGTCACGGCATCTACTTTAGCAAATTATAGTAGCCTTTTACGAACTTCCGACCAACTTTGCCGCCAATTTTATCGCCGCCTCCATACTCGAAGCGTCCGCCACGCCTTTTCCCGCAATATCGAAAGCCGTCCCGTGGTCAACCGAAGTCCTGACCAGCGGCAAACCCAAAGTGACATTGACCGACGCGCCGAACGACAAACATTTGACGGCAATCGTCGCCTGGTCGTGATAACAGGAAACAACCGCGTCAAATTCGCCTTTAAATCCGCGCAGAAATATGGTGTCGGGCGAATACGCGCCGGTCACGTCAATGCCGTATTTTTCGCGGCATTCGTTGATTGCCGGAATTATCTCCAGTTCTTCCTCCGCGCCGAACATTCCGCCTTCCGAAGCGTGCGGATTAAGTCCGGCGACCGCGATTTTTAATTTTTCTACTTTTTTTACTTCTTTTACTTCTTTATTCAATAACTTTTCTAATGTTTGCGCGGTAAATTTTATGAGATTAATCAGTTTATCCTTCTTCACCAGTTCAATCGCATCGCGCAGACTGACGTGCGTCGAAAGCAGAACGACGCGCAAATCTCCGGCAAAAAAACTCATCGCAAATTCCTCAGTTCCGGTTAGATAGGCGAGAAATTCCGTGTGTCCGGGATAATTATAACCGCCCATTGCAATCGCTTTTTTGCTGATTGGCGCGGTCGCTATAGCATCGATTTTTTTATCCTGCCAGAGCCGGACGGCAGTCTCGATATATTCTGCCGAAGCCGCGCCGGTCACCGCCGATTCTTCGCCGGCAATTATTTCGCTTTTTATATTATTTAAATTAAATACGGTAACTTGCGCGGAATTCGGCGAAATTTCTTTCGAGGTTTCGACGAAATCATAATTCAGCCCCAAATCGGCGGCGGTTTTTCGCAAAATCGTTAAATCTCCGATAATTAAAGGCTGGCAAATCATTCTGAGATTTTCGTCGGCGAGAGCCTTGAGAGTTATTTCCGGTCCGATTCCGGCGGCGTCGCCCATCGTTATTCCGATAACGGGCTGACGGCGGGATGAATTTTCGTTTTCTATAACATTCACCAAAACTAAAACTATTGTTTTGAAATAAACATCAAACTATTAAAGTCAATTTTCAGCCGCAAATATAGTTTGAGAAAACTGTATTCATATGCCGCAAAATTTGACAATTCTATTTGCCGGTTTCCATTCGGTCTTCCGATTTAAACATATATTTTATGTTGTGTTTCGGCAAAAGCAGATTCGGCGCGTCGCTGCGGTTTATTTTGAGGGCATCGAGGTCATACCATTCTATCGTGCCTTCGATTTCTTCTCCGTCCTGCAGAATAATGACCATCAGCGTCCGCGCGTCAATCTGTTTTTTATAATAATAAGTTTCGGCGTTAGTTTCGACCGGCGGCGCTTTTTTTCGCGTGTCCGGGGCGTCTGGCTGCCGTGAAAAGTTTTTCATCTTGTAAACGACTCTCCTGAAATTTTTTGCTGTCGGAAGAGGAGAATAACATTTATTTATAAAAAATCAATCGGCTTGTCGGCGAATAAATGTCGGAACATTCATATCTTCCTGTTTTTTGGCATCCGAAGGCATATATACCGGAGCCATATTGTTGCCGACGGCATTTGCCGATGATTCCTGCGGATTCGGCATCGTCATTTGCATCTTGCTGTCAAATCCGGTGGCGATAACCGTAACTCTTATTTCATCTTCCATTCCGGGTTTGAAAACCGTTCCCCAGATAATATCGGCATTATCATCGGCTTCTTCTTCAACGATGCGGATAGCGTCTTCGACTTCGCCGAGCGGCATATCTTCGCTGCCCGTCACATTGATAATCGCGCCTTTCGCGCCCTTAATCGAATCTTCTTCAAGGAGTTTATAATCGAGCGCGGCGCGCATCGCTTTTGACGCGGCATCCGGTCCTTTTGCCGAGCCGATTCCCATCAGAGCAACGCCTTTCCCGCGCATCACGGTCGTCACGTCGGCAAAGTCGAGGTTGATAATTCCGGGCGTGGTGATTAAATCAGTAATGCCCTGAACGGCTTGCAGAAGAATTTCGTCGGCACGGCGAAACGCATCCATAATCGTAATTTT
>Ga0136611_10003425_pt1 | contig 11089 bp, 9 predicted proteins | sample AntDrymUQ2232306_2_FD_106645 | JGI IMG/M metagenome (GOLD analysis project Ga0136611, IMG submission 106645) | Polar desert sand microbial communities from Dry Valleys, Antarctica - metaG UQ223 (23.06) | ecosystem: Environmental > Terrestrial > Soil > Desert | place: Antarctica: Dry Valley... | reverse complement strand
GCTCCCTCGGCGTGAACATCACCCATGTCGATGTCGGCGGGGGCCTGGGGGTGGACTACGACGGCAGCAACTCCACCTCGCACGCGAGCGTCAATTACACCTTGCAGGAGTACGCGAACGACGTCGTGTACACCATCGCGGAGGCGTGTCGCGAGCACGAGCTGCCCATGCCGCACCTCATCAGTGAGAGTGGCCGCGCGCTCACCGCACATCATGCACTCCTGCTGCTGAAGGTGATCGATGTGGAATCGCATGCCGATCCGGTGATTCCGGAGCTCAACGACGACGATCATTCGTTGCTGCACGAGATGGCAGCCGACCTCAAGACCGTAACGCGCAAGAATATCTCGAACCGGCGCGTGCGCGAGGCGTTTCACGACGCCACCTTCGACAAGGAGCGAGCGCAGCAGCTGTTCAACACCGGCGTCCTCAATCTCCGTGGCCGGGCGACAGCGGAGCAGATCTACACGGCGACGATCAATGGCATCAGCGCCATCGCGCAGAAGAACCGCGACGAGTTCGAGGACATTGTCACCGACCTCGATGCGTCGCTCGTGGATCGATACTTCTGCAACTTTTCCGTCTTTCAGTCGCTGCCGGACAGCTGGGCCATCGATCAGCTCTTTCCCATCATGCCGATTCATCGCCTGGATGAAGAGCCAGCGAGACGGGGCACGCTGCAGGACATCACCTGCGACTCGGATGGCAAGATCGATCGGTTCGTCGGCGATCGCTCGTCGCGACCCAGCCTGGAGCTGCATCCGCTGCGCGGGGATGAGCCCTACATCCTCGGGATCTTTCTCACCGGCGCCTATCAGGAAATCCTTGGCGACCTGCACAACCTGTTCGGGGACACGAACGCGGTCCACGTGCAGCTCTCGGACACTGCGTACGAGATCACCGATCTCGTGCACGGCGACACCGTCACCGAGGTGCTGAACTACGTGCAGTTTCGCGCGCCGGACCTGTTGACCACCTTCCGGCGGAAGGTGAATGCGGCAAAGGATATCACACGCCAGGAGGCGAACACCTACATCGCCGAGTACGTCGCCGGATTGGAGGGCTATACATATCTCGAGGGACCCGCGTAGGCCTGAGCCGCGGATGCGTCTTGCAGATTGAGCGGGCTGTTCCTAGCTATGTGGGCGCACCGAACCCACTCAATCGAGGGATCCTGACGTGACAACTCCGGCCACCGAGCCGCTACCACCCACCACCGCTGCTGCAACGGGCTCGGTGTGGGAAGACATGATCGACATTTTTTACGCTCCGACGCCGGTGTTCGAGCGTCGTCGCGATGGCCGATTCGGGATACAACTGATGGTGCTCACCGTGCTGTTCATCGTGCTCTATTTCGCGACCAGGCCGTACCTGGAGCCGATGTACGACGCCATCTGGGCACAGGCCACGGATGGCATTCGGAAGAGCAATCCAAACGTCACCGATGAGCAGCTCAGCAAGATGCAGGGGGTGAGCGAGAAGTTCGGTGTCGTGTCCGTCGCACTGGGTACGCCATTCCTCGTCCTTGGCGTTGCCGTCGTGCTGTGGCTCGTGGGCAAGCTGTTCGACTCGATGTTGAGCTTCAAGCAGTCCATGGTGGTTGCCACGATGTCCCAGTTTCCCAAACTCGTTGACTGGGTGGTCATGGGCGTTCAGGGCCTTCTCATGAACCCGGCGTCCATCGACACGATGTACAGCGTGAAGATGACCCCCGCCCGATTCCTCGGCGCCGATGCCGCTCCCATTATGGTGGCGCTCGCGGGTCGTCTGGACCTGTTCCTCATCTGGAGCACTATCCTGATCGCGATCGGGTTGCATGTCATCGGGCGAGTGCCCATGGCAAAGGCGGCGGTGGCCGCGGCGATCGCGTGGTTCGTGGGGGCGCTGCCGGCCGTGTACGGGGCAGTCAAGCAGGGGGGCTGACCTGGCGAGGCCACCCGTCGCGCGGGCGGGTGGTACTCTTGATGCATAGGTGCTACGCCGGAATGTTGCCGATGTGCTGCGGACGCATGGCGCTCCGCTGGTATTCTCCTGGAGGATTGAGCATGTGGGTGCGCGGACTGACGGTCGGCGTGATTGGAGTGGTGCTGGGTGCGCTCCCGGTGGATGCGCAGCGTCCCGGTACCGTCGAGCTCGGGATCTTCGGTGGGGCGACGAAGTTCGATGATGCGCTGCGTCTCAACGGCGCATTCAGCGTCGGTGGACGCCTGGGCGTGTTCCTGCTGCCTGGTCTCGCGCTCGAGGCGGATCTCGCGAATGGACGTCCGGTGGTGTTCAACGGCTCGTCGATTCCCGCCACGCGCAATGGCAGGTCATCGTATGCTCCGGTGCACGTGAGGCTCGCGTACAACATGATGATGGGCTGGCGCGGCGGGTTGATCGCCGGCGCCGGATTTGTGCGTACCGACTACGGTGTGCCCTATGGGTTCGGCGCGAATGGATTGCTCGGCTTCCGGGTCGGCCTCGTGGACCGGTTGCAGATCCGCGCCGACGGACTGGTGGATTATATGGGAAACTGGAAACCCGAGGCGACGACGAATTTCTCTGGTCGCCTTGGGATCAGCTTCCTTCCAGGTCCTACCTCGCACGATCGCGAGCGGGAGGAGATCGAGCGACCGCGAGATGTTGACGTCGATGGCATCCTGGACAACGTGGATGAGTGCAGGGACACGCCGTCCGGCGTGCGCGTTGACGCGCGTGGCTGCACAATTCCGGTCGATTCCGATGGCGATGGCGTGGTTGACGCGACGGATCGCTGCCCGGGCACCCCGTCTGGTACCGCCGTGGATGCCAACGGCTGCCCGCGAGACGCTCCGAAAGTGGCCGATCAGGACACGGATCGCGATGGGGTGATGGACACTGTCGATCGATGCGGCGCAACGCCAATCGGCACGTCGGTAGACTCCACGGGGTGTCCTGTGGCTCGCGTGGCGCCGGCGGTGCCAGTCGCACCGGCGGTCCCAGTAGTCGTGGATACCGATGCCGATGGTGTCGTGGATACGGCTGACCGGTGCGCGGCAACTCCCGCGGGGGAACGCGTCGACGCGAGCGGCTGTCCGCTGCCGAAGGATGCCGATGGTGACGGGGTAGTGGATGCGAATGACCGGTGCGCGGCAACTCCCGCGGGTGAACGGGTCGACGCCAACGGATGTCCGCTGCCGAAGGATGCGGACGGTGACGGAGTGCTCGACGCGAATGATCGCTGTGCCAACACCGCGCCGGGAACGACGGTCAACGCGGAAGGGTGTCAGCCCCCGGCCGCTGACGCAGACAAGGATGGCGTTCCCGATGCCACCGACCGCTGTGCGGAAACATCGTCGGGGTTCGACGTCGATGAGACCGGGTGCCCAAGCGCGTTCAAGGCCGGTTCCTCGACCGTCGTGCTGCGCGGTGTCGAGTTCGAAACCGGGCGGGCGGCGCTGACGGCTCAATCAGCGGCGGTGCTGGATGCGGTGGCGGCCATTCTGATCTCGAGCAACCAGCGAGTGGAAGTGGGCGTCCACACCGACAACGCCGGCGCGGCGCGGACGGATGAGAATCTGTCACAGTCTCGCGCGCTGGCGGTGCGTTCGTATCTGGTCGGCAAGGGCGTTCCGGCGGCGCAGCTCGTTGCGCGCGGCTATGGCGGTAAGCAGCCGCTCGCCGATAACTCGACGGAAGCAGGCAAGGCGCAGAATCGGCGCGTGGAGCTGAAGAAGTTGTAAAGGGCGCTGCGGACTGCGAGCTGCGGACTGCGAACGAAAAAACCTCGGGAAGCCGGTTCAGGCTCCCGAGGTTTTGGTTTCATGTTGAGACGGCGGTGCCATGCTGCCTGAAAAAATTTGCTCTATCAGCGCTCGCAGCCCGCAGCCCGCAGCCCGCAGTTTTGGCTTCCAGCTATTTCGCCCCGCCCTCGTACCGCTTGGCTACTTCGCCCCAGTTCACCACGTTCCACCACGCGGTGATGTAGTCGGGGCGCCGGTTCTGATACTTCAGATAATATGCATGCTCCCACACATCCAGCCCGAGGATGGCCTTCTTTCCTTCCATCAGTGGATTGTCCTGGTTGGGAGTGCTCGTGATCGACAGCTTGCCACCGTCGTTCACCAGCCAGACCCAACCGGACCCGAAGCGCCCCGTCCCGCCCGCCGCAAACTGTTCGCGGAACTTGGCGAAGTCACCGAACGCGGACTTGATGGCGGCACCGACTTTGTCGCCTGGCTCGCCACCCGCGTTGGGCGCCATGATCGTCCAGAACATGGAGTGATTCCAGTGTCCGCCACCATTGTTGCGCACCGCGGTTCGCACCGATTCCGGAACGCTGTTGATGCCGCGCATCAGGTCATCCAGCGATTTGTTCGCGAGCTCGGGCGCCTTCTCGACAGCCGCATTGAGATTGGTGACGTAGGTCTGGTGGTGCTTGCCGTGATGTATCTGCATCGTTTGCGCGTCAATGTGCGGCTCGAGCGCGGCGGCGTCATACGGGAGCGGGGGAAGCGAGAATGCCATGTGGGTCTCCATGAGGTCGTTCGTTCGTCCGGCAGCGTCCGGTCCGCGCTGTGGCCGGCATGCGCCGGCAATGCCTGCAAGCAATGATCCTCCGCTTACCGCGACCATCGCTTTCACTGCGTCCCTGCGCGAAGGAGCCATTATCGCGAAATGCCCGTCGAATCGGTGCTGGTGGGCGCGGGCGGTGTAGCATCAATCGCCGCCACCTTCGCGCGGTTCCGCCACCACGAAAGTATGCCCGGCAGAATCGAAAGGAAGATGACCGTGATGATCACGATCTCGAGGTACTTGTCGATGCCTGGCACCAGCCGTCCCAGGTAATATCCCGTGAGGAGCATCGACCAGATCCACACTACGCCGCCGACGACATTGTACGCCATGAAGCGCTTGTATTCCATGCCGGCGATGCCCGCCACCAGCGGCGCGAACGTCCGGATGATCGGCATGAACCGGGCGAGAATGATCGTCTTTCCGCCGTGTTTGTCGTAGAATGCCTGGGCACGGTACACGTGCTTTTTCCTGAACAGCAACGAATCATCGCGAGTGAAGATCCGGGGTCCGGTGAAACGTCCGAACCAGTAGTTCACGGTGTCACCAGCGATCGCGGCGACCGTCAGGATGCTGCCGAGCTTCGTCAGATCGAGTGGAAATCCCTGCGAGATGAGCAGTCCCGCGGTAACGAGCAGCGAGTCGCCCGGAAGGAAGAATCCGACGAGCAGCCCGGTTTCGGCGAAAATGATTGCAGTCAGGCCAACATAGCCCGCCCACTTGATGAGGCTGGGAATATCGGTAAGGTTGCGAAACAGTTCGGAAAGCCATTCCATGGCGTGGGGGTTCCGGTTGGGAGAGAAACGATGAAGTTCAACGGCTGCACTGTCAGGGTCAACTACGCACGTGACGAATCGCCCGCGGTTGCGGCGTGACCGGAGGCCGGCCGCGTCGCGACTCGCAGCTCATTTACGCCGAGCGCGCCATCATGCGCGCGTCTCAGACGTTGATGAGCGAGGTCGCCGTCGCCGTTCGACTGCCGGATCCACCGGCCAGTCGCTGGCACCGCGCCGGTGTGACCCCCAGAGCCGAGCGGTTCTTCGACACCCTCTACGGCCTCATCCTCGCCGCCTTTGCCATCGGCTGGACGTGGTCGATCGCGGCCGCACGCGCGGAGGGTTCGCCCGACGCGATGACCGAAGTTACGGCCACCATTACCTCGGCGCTCACCGACCCCAGCGCCCCGACGACGGCCTTCCTTACGGATGCCGCACTCGAGGCGTTCGCTCCGCTCCGGGGGCAGAGCGGCCGGCTCAGGGCCCGCATCCAGCGACCCGGCGAGGCCATCGTGACCAACGAGCTGCCCCAGGGCGCGCATCTGGAGTTGACGCTGGGTTCCGGTGCCGAGACGACAACCAGTTCTCCGCGCCACTCGGGCGTGTGGCGAATGGCCATTCGCCTCGGTAGCGCCATCAAACCCGTCACGGATCTGAATGTCATCACGCTCCGGCCTTTCGAGGAAAAGAACAGCGGTCGCATCGGTCGCTACCTGATCGGCAGCTGGCCGGGGGAGAAGCGACGGGGGCTGCGTAACACCTATGCGAACCCGAGCGGCTTCATCGAGGTCACCCAGGACAATCAGGACACCTACGTGTCCCAGCACTTCCGATTGCGGGATTTTCTCACGAAGGACCAGGCGCGCGTGTGGCCGAAGTATCTGGTGCTGGAGACCAAGATGGTGGACAAGCTGGAACTCGTGCTGGCTGACCTGGAGTCACAGGGCTACAAGACGCATGGCGTGAAAGTGCTCAGTGGCTTTCGCACCCCGCAGTACAACAGGAGCGGCGGCGATCCCAGGGGACGCGCGGCGCTCAGCCGCCACATGTATGGGGATGCCGCGGATATCTACATCGACAACAACGGAGACGGCCGTATGGACGACCTGAATGGCGATCGCCGCATCGACCTGAACGACGCTCGCGTCATTCAGCGGTCCGTAGACCGCGTCGAACGCGCGCATCCCGCGCTCGCGGGCGGCTGCGGCATCTATCCCGGAACCGGCTCACACGGCCCATTCGTGCATATCGATACCCGGGGCTTTCGTGCGCGCTGGATCGGATCCAGGGACAGCGCATGACCGAGCATCGGGAATCAGCCGCCATTCGCGCGGCGGAGACCGGCCTCTGTCCTGACTGCCAGACGCCGCGCACCGATCTGACGGTGCCGTGCCCGGCCTGCGGGGCGCCGGCCGTCACGCCCCCGCTGGTCGCACCCGCCCCCACGTCGGGGGGACGTGCGCCGTCGCAGACGCAGGAAGTGCGCAAGGTCGTCCTCGATGCGCTCATGCAGGTGCGCGCCGCCGACCTGGAGCCGTATATCGGACTGCGCTATCTGTCGAAGCTCTTCCGGGTGATGGCGATCATTATCGGACTGCTCCTCATCGCCGAGATCATCACCGGCTTCGTCACGCAGGGCTCGGCGGCCGTCCCCACCCTGCTCGGCGAAGCGAGCAAGCTGCTGGTGCTTGCGGGGCTCATGTGGGGCATCGGCGATCTGGCGATCCTGCTCATCGATATCGGGCACGATGTGCGGGCAACGCGCATCCTGATGGGGCGTCAGGCGGCGCACCACATCGCCGATCACCACGGAAAAGAAGGCGAGAAGCCACGCGCCGAACGCGGTGAGCGCGGTCCGCGGTAGGTGAGCGACGCGGGGAGGACGATTTACACGATTGGTCATTCGACGCGGACGCTCGAGGCCTTTCTCGCATTGCTCGAACGCGAGCGCATCGAGCGGCTCGCTGACGTTCGACGGTACCCGGGATCGCGGCGGCATCCGCACTTCAGCCGGGAGGCACTCGAGCGTTCGCTGCCGTCGCGTGGCATCGCATACCGCCACATGGATGCCATGGGCGGACGGCGCGAGGGTGAGACGTCGCTCTCACCCACAGGGTGGCGCGTTGCGGCCTTTAACGCGTATGCGCATCACATGAAGACACCGGCGTTTCGCAGTGCGCGCGACGCGCTCCTGGCGGACAGTGACCGCGTCACCACCGCGATCATGTGCGCGGAAGCGGTGCCCTGGAGCTGTCACCGAAACCTCATTGCGGATTCCATGACCGCGCGCGGCTGGCACGTCCGGCATATCATGGATGCCGACACGACGACTCACACCCTGACCGAGTTCGCCAGTGTGATCGATGGCGAGGTGCAGTACCGCGAGCCAGTGGAGGCACAGGCCAGCTTGTTCTGAGATCACGGTATGACAGTTGCGCGTTGATCACAGGTTCCCCTTACCCTTTTCGCGAGGTCAGGCGATGATCTGGTCGATTGCCGTGGTTCTGCTTGTTCTCTGGGTGGTGTTGCTCCTCCTCAAGATTGGCGGGGGCATCATTCACATCCTGCTCGTCATTGCCGCGATCGTGATCGTTTATCGCCTCGTCACCGGACGTAAGCCGATTCCGTGACCGCAGACCCGAAGGTTGAAGAAGGCGGCCCGCCGGGCCGCCTTTTTCATCACCAGGCACATCTCGTCTCCCATACCCATTGGGACCGCGAGTGGTATCAGCCGGCGGGCCGTTTTCGGCAACGTCTGGTAACCCTCATCGATGAGTTGCTCGATGCCCCCGCGCGCGAGGGCGCATTTCTGCTGGATGGGCAGACGATCGTGCTGGAGGACTACCTGGCCGTTCGACCTGAGCGCGCGGCCGAGCTGTCGGCGCAGCTGCGCGAAGGGACGCTGGAGGCTGGACCGTGGTACGTGCTGGCCGATGAGCTCATCCCGTCAGGCGAGGCGCTCGTGCGGAACCTGTTCGCCGGACGCCGCACGCTGAAATCATTGCGCGGGGAGGCGCCGCCGGTGCTGTACTGCCCGGATTCCTTTGGTCATCCAGCGGCGCTGCCGTTGATTGCCTGCGGTTTCGGGTATGAGCTCATCATCCTGTGGCGTGGCTTCGGGGGTGCTCGCTGGCCGTCGAGCGATGTGGTGCGCTGGCAGGCACCAGACGGTTCGGCCGCCATCGTCTATCATCTTCCGCCGTCGGGATACGAAGCCGGCGCCAACCTGCCGCTGGACGCGACCGCGGCCAGCATACGCTGGGAGCAACTTCATGCCGCGCTCACGTCCCGCAACGAGTCGGGCGTCATCCTCATCCCGAACGGCGCCGATCACCATGCGCGCCAGTCCCATCTGGATGACGCCATCGCGGCACTCCAGTCGGCTGCCTCGCCAAACGCGGTGCTCCGAAGCAGTCTCCGCGCCTTTGCGGCAGCTGTGCTGGCGGCGACAGGACAGCTACCCGTGCGCACCGTCGCTGGCGAACTGCGCGACTCCTACGGCTACACGTGGACCCTTCAGGGCACGCTGGCGTCGCGCACCGCGCAGAAACGGCGCAACGCGCTCGTTGAACAGCTGCTCGCGCGCGAATGCGAGCCATTCGCGGCGATCGCGTGGCGCCGGGGCGCGAAGGACCGACGCCCACTTTTGAACGCCGCATGGACTACGCTGCTACGTTGTCACCCCCACGACACGCTCTGTGGCTGCTCGACCGACGAAGTGGCCGCCGCGATGGACGCGCGCCTGGCCGACGCCAGCACCCAGGCGCACGGGCTACGGCACGACGTTGTGGCCGCGATCGTTGGCCATGACGCCGCCGCGGCGCACACCCGGCGCGATGAGTGGCAACCGGCGTGCGTGATCTGGAATGCCGCGCCATACCCACGAGGGGGTATCGCGGAAGTAGAGCTCGATACCCCTTTGTACCGCGTGCCGGTCGGTCCCGGATCGCAGGCCAAGGCACCGTCGCGTATTCGACGCCGGCCCCTCTCGATCGGCCGTGAAACATTAATGCAGGTGCTCTCGAGACATGTCGCCGCAGTGCGCACGGAATCGCCGCGGCACTATCCCGTCGCGGAAATGACGGAGCGGGCGTTCGCACTCGCGTGGGTGAGCCCGATCGCCGGCTATGGCACTACCAGCCGTACATTGGGCAGTGGTCGAGCCATTATGAACCCGCCTCACGCTCCCGTCGTCGCGACAGGATTGTCACTCGACAACGGCACGGTGCGAGTATCGGTGACTGCGCTTGGCACAGTGAGATTCGAGGAGATCGTTACGGGCCGGTCTATTGAATCCCTGATCTCCTTTGAGGATGTCGGAGATGGCGGAGACCTCTACACGCATTCACCGATCGGTGACGTGATAACCGACGCGCGCTTTCTCGGGGCACGCCTCGTTCACGGCGGCCCGTTGCGCGGGGCGATTGCCGTCCGGTGGCGCGTGTCGCTGCCCCGTGCTCGGCCCTCGGCGCGCGCCAGGTCCCGCGGCGGGATCCGCGAGGCCCTTGTTCCCATGCCGGTGACCGTAACGCTGTCGCTGGACGCCGGCTCACCCTTCGTTCGCATCGGCGTTCACGGCAGGAACACCGCGCGCGACCACCGATTTCGCGTCGTCCTCGCCACCGGAATCGTCGGCGGCGCGACGTACGCCGACGCAGCGTTCGGTCCAGTGCATCGGGAGCCGGTCATCGTGCCGCCTGCGGAGGCACGCATCGAGCTTCCGCCCGCAACCGCGCCGCTCCATCGCTATGTTTCCGTCTTCAATACCGAAAGCGGCGCCACGGTCTACAGCGACGGGCTCGCGGAGTATGAGGTGACCTCAATCGGCGGAGTGGCCATCACGCTGGTGCGTGCGGTCGAGCAACTCTCGCGCAACGATCTCGCCGAGCGACCCGGACACGCCGGCTGGCCGGAAGACACACCGGATGCCCAGTGCCGGGGTCCCTTTGACGCTACGTTCGCCATCATGCTGCATGGAGCGCGTGGCCCGGAGTCCATTGACCTCATCGAGCGAATGGCGAACGATGTGCTGCTCCCCCTGCGCGGGGCGACACTGCGTTCGGCGATTCAGCCTGCTCACGCCACGCGCGGCGTAGAGCTCTCCGGACGCGGACTCGCATTCTCCGCCGTGAAAATCAGCGAGGATGGGGAATGGCTTGTGCTGCGCTGCCTCAACCTGCTGGATGAGCAGGTGGCCGGCGAATGGCGCCTGGATACGGCAATAACCGAAGCGCGCCTTGCCCGGCTCGACGAAACCCTAGCTGCCCCGTTGCAGCCGGTGCATGACACAGTACGCTTCATGGCACCCGCGCGCGGTGTCGTCACGATATTGGTTCGTTCCTGACGGCTCCCGCGAGCCGATCCCGAAGCGAATCACCCAGCAGGGTGCTTCCGAGCACCGTCAGCATCAGCGCCAGCCCGGGCGCGATCGCTACCCATGGCGCGCTCACGATGACGTCACGTCCTCCGGCAATCATGTTACCCCAGCTCGGATACGGCGGCTGAATTCCCATGCCGAGAAATGAAAGTCCGCTTTCCAGGAGTATCGCGCTGCCGACTCCGAGGGTGGTCGCGACGATGGCCGGCCCCATCGCATTGGGCAGCACGTGACGAACCACCAGCCGCCACGGCCGCACCCCGAGTGCGCGACCGGCCTCAATGTACGGACGCTCGCGAATACCGAGCACCTCACTGCGGACGAGGCGTGCCACGCCCATCCATCCCGTGGCGACGAGCACCACCACCACCGTTGTCAATCCAGGTTGCCACAGGGCCGC
>Ga0136611_10003424_pt1 | contig 11089 bp, 11 predicted proteins | sample AntDrymUQ2232306_2_FD_106645 | JGI IMG/M metagenome (GOLD analysis project Ga0136611, IMG submission 106645) | Polar desert sand microbial communities from Dry Valleys, Antarctica - metaG UQ223 (23.06) | ecosystem: Environmental > Terrestrial > Soil > Desert | place: Antarctica: Dry Valley... | reverse complement strand
GTCACCAGCCTCGGCACAGTTGCGGTCGGCGCCACCGCCGGCACGATCGACGCCGGCAAGTCGGTCCAGAAGGCCAACGGCAACTGGTGCTGCTGACACCTACTCAGTCGATGGCGGCCTTCAGAGCAACAACATCTACTGGCACGCGGCTCCGCAGGCCACTCGCCGCTGCCGCACTCCGGTAGGCCATACGGGCGATGTCATCGTCGCCCACCCCTTCGAGTAGCCCGGCCAGTTCGAACCAGAGTTGAGCCGCACTGCGATCCGCGCCTATCCCTGTGAGCAGCATGACTGCCTCGCGATAGGCCTGGGTGGCCTCAGCCACGAGGCCAACCGCGGCGGCGGCTTGCCCCGCGACCGAACTCGCGTCGGCCGCGAGGTCTGGAGCAGAGTTACGCAGTTCTGCGTGCAGTCGCTGGCTCATCTCGCGCGCCGTTTGATGGTCACCTGCCAGCAGACGTGCGCGAGCGCGGCTCAGTTCGTTACGAGCCAGATCGATCGCCCCTGCGCTCGACTTCCGATATTCTTCGGCCGCACGACCCAGGTTCTCCTCCGCCGCGGCAATCTGGGGCGGGTCCATCTGCAACTGCATGTCAGCCAACTCGGACCGGAGACGGGCTAGGTTCCGGCCGTCCTGCCCCTCGCCCAGGAGCGCGAGCGCCCGCTCGGCGAGCGGAATCGCGTGGCTGACGGCACCCTGACGGGACTCCATCATGCTGGCGTTCCAGTAGGCCGAGGCCCGTGCCTTCGGGGAGTCCAGCCGCTCGGCCTTGTCGATCGCCTTGCGGCAGGTGCGGATCGCCTGGCCGGTGTCGCCGCGCTCGTAGTAGGCGGCAGCAATGGTCACAGCGAGCTGCACCGCCTCATCGGTGCTGTCGAGCGGGGTCCCGCTCAGTTCGATGAGGACCCGCTCGCCGAGGTCGATGGCGAGGCTGAGGTCGCCCGACTCCCGGTAGCAGCGGCTAAGAGCGATCGTGGCCCTGACGCTGAGAAGCGAGCCCACCGGTGACGTGACCAGGGCCTCGAGCTCGAGGATGGCGTCATCGATGTTGCCCTGCTGTTCGAGGGCGCGGGCCACGAGGTACTGGGCCCGTTCGGCCATCTCGTGGTGGGCGATGGCGCGGGCCCGGTCGCGGGCGTCGCGGGCACGGGCCTCTCCCTCGACGGTGTCGCCGGTCTCGAGCGACAACTCGGCGAAGTCGAGGCTCAGCCTGATCGCGTCCTGCTCACGGGAGGTCGGGCCGCGCAGCAACTCGTCGATGGCGATGTCGAGCCGGGACGCCAGCGATTCCAGCACACCGGTGTGAGGGCGGCGCTGCCCCGATTCGATCCGAGAGACGTATCCGACCGACACCAGATCCCCGGCAAGATCGGTCTGGGTCCAGCCCCGCGCGAGGCGGGCGGCCCGCAGCCGGTCACCGAGAATTCGAAGGTCGATTGCCTGCAACAGCACTGAGTCGACAGTATCCATGCAACCGATTGTGACTGACGCCGGCACATTCTGGTCAAGTATCGCGACAACTCGTTGCATTCATGGTGATCAGCCCTGCCCACCCCTACTCTGGCAATGCCCGGGGGGACCGGGCGTCACGCGAGCGTCCGGAGATGCTCGCGTGACGTTTTTTTTGGGGGGGTTAGGCCGTCTCTCAGGCGGGCGGTGCGCCGGCCGTGCCGCTCCGCAGGCCCCGCCCTGCGTGGTCGGCGACGTGCACCGTCACCGCCGGTCCGGCGAGATCGGCGACCGCGGTCAAGCCGGCGACAGGTGCCGAGGCCTCGGTCAGCACCACGGCGGCCTCCAACCCCCGGGATCCGGACGCGAGGGCCATCGCGACACACACCTCGAGCGCGGACAGTTGCAGCGACGGCAGGTCGACGGCGCCGGCGGCGTACGTGCGGCCGTTCTCGTCGCGCACCGCCGCGCCCTCGACGGCGCCGGTACGGGCGCGAGTGGCGCGGGCCAGCGTCACCAGCTTGCGATCCTCTGCTGATAACGGGGCCGACAGCTCAGTCATCGTTCACGCCTTGCTGCGGCGCGGGAGTCGTACGCCGGATCAGGACCGTGCCGACCTTGTTGCGCCGCCCGGCGGTGTCCTCGGCCTCGAACCGCAGGCCGTGCGCCTCCACCGACGATCCCGGGATCGGGACCCGCCCCAGATGCTTGGCCATCAATCCGCCGACACTGTCGACGTCCTCCTCGTCGACATCGAAGCCGAACAGCTCGTCGAGGTCGTCGATCGGGTAGCGAGACGACACCCGGGTCACGCCGCCGTCGAGGACCTCGACCTGGATCTCGTCCTCGTCGTACTCGTCGGTGATCTCGCCGACGATCTCCTCCAGCACGTCCTCGATCGTGATCAGGCCGGCCGTACCGCCGTACTCGTCGACGACGACCGCAACGTGCTGGCGCATCGCCTGCATCTCGGTGAGCAGCGCGTCGACCGGCTTCGAGTCCGGGACGTAGATCGCGGGTCGCATGACTCCCTCGACCCGCTGCGTGAACTCCACGTCCGGCGCCTCGAAGTCGCGGCGTACCACGTCCTTGAGGTAAGCGAAGCCGAGGATGTCGTCGAGGTTCTCGCCGATGACCGGGATCCGCGAGAAGCCGCTGCGCAGGAAGAGCGACATCGTCTGCCGCAGGTTCTTGTGGCGCTCGATGTAGACCACGTCGTTGCGCGGGACCATCACCTCTCGGGCCATGGTGTCGCCGAGCTCGAAGACCGAGTGGATCATCCGGCGCTCTCCCGACTCGATGACCGCGGACGCCTCGGCCAGGTCGACCAGTTCGCGCAGCTCGGTCTCCGTCGAGAACGGACCCTCACGGAAGCCGCGGCCCGGCGTGATCGCGTTGCCGACCAGGATCAGCAGCCGGGGCAGCGGTCCGAGGATGGTGGTGACGGCGGACAGCGGCGCGGCGGTGACCAGGGCGACGCGTTCGTCGCGCTGACGACCGATGGTGCGGGGCGCGACGCCGATCACGACGAAGGAGACGATCAGCATGATCGCGATGGTCGTGAGTGCCGAGCGCCAGAAGTCGCCGTCGTAGGCATCGCGCACCAGACCGGCGACGAGCACGATCGCGGAGATCTCGCAGAGCAGCCGCAACAGCAGTGCGGTGTTGAGGTAGCGGGGCGCGTCATCGAGCAGCGCGACCAGTGCCTTGGCGCCGGCCTTGCCCTCACCGACCAGCTCCTCCGCTCGGGCACGGGAGTACGACGACAGGGCGGCATCAGCCGCGGAGAAGAGCCCGGCCAGCAGCACCAGGGCGGCGGCCGAGGCCAGCAACCACACGTCGCCGGCGTTCACCGCTGGGAGTCCGCTCGCCACGCGGCGAGCAGCTCGTCCTGGAGCCCGAACATCTCCCGGTGCTCGTCAGCCTCGGCATGGTCGTAGCCGAGCAGGTGGAGGATGCCGTGGACCGTGAGCAGCTCGATCTCGGCGAAGGTGCCGTGGCCGGCCGTCTCGCCCTGCCGCTGGGCGACGGAGGGACACAGCACGAGGTCACCGAGGACGCCGTCGACCGGCTCGTCGTCGAGCAGGCCCGGGCGCAGCTCGTCCATCGGGAACGCCAGCACGTCGGTGGGGCCTTCCTTCTCCATCCACTGGGCGTTGAGCTCAGCGATGGTGTCCTCGTCGACCGCCTTGAGGCACAACTCGGCCTGGGGATGGACGCGCATCCGGTCCATCACGAACCGGGAGAGCCCGGCCAGTTGCTGCACGTCGAGGTCGTGCCCAGACTCGTTGAGGATCTCGATGCTCACTGTTGACTCACTGTCGCTGACGACCCTCGGGACGCGATTCGACCGGCGCCTGCACGTCGTGCTGCTCGTAGGCAGCGACGATCTTGCCCACGAGCTTGTGGCGTACGACGTCATGGCTGGTGAGCCGGTTGAACGCGACGTCCTCGACGCCGGTCAGGATGTCCTCGACCACCTTGAGGCCGGATCGGGTACCACTCGGGAGGTCGATCTGGGTCACGTCGCCGGTCACCACGATCTTGGAGCCGAAGCCGAGCCTGGTCAGGAACATCTTCATCTGCTCCGGCGTCGTGTTCTGCGCCTCGTCGAGGATGATGAACGAGTCGTTGAGCGACCGGCCCCGCAGGAACGCCAAGGGCGCGACCTCGATGGTGCCGGCGGCCAACAGCTTGGGGATCGACTCCGGGTCGACCATGTCGTGGAGCGCGTCGTAGAGCGGCCGCAGATACGGGTCGATCTTCTCGCTGAGCGTGCCGGGCAGGAAGCCGAGCCGCTCCCCCGCCTCGACGGCAGGACGGCTCAGAATGATCCGGTTGACGGTCTTGGTCTGGAGCGCCTGCACCGCCTTGGCCATGGCGAGGTAGGTCTTGCCAGTGCCGGCGGGCCCGATGCCGAAGGTGATGGTGTGCTTGTCGATGGAGTCGACGTAGCGCTTCTGGTTCAGCGTCTTGGGGCGGATCGAGCGGCCACGGTTCGACAGGATGTTGAGCGAGAGGACGTCCGCCGGCCGCTCGGTGGTCTCGGCCCGCAGCATGGCCAGCACTCGCTCGACGGTCTCCTCCGAGATTCCCTGCCCGGTGCGGATGATCGTGACGAGCTCGTCGAGAAGCCGCTCGGCGAGGGCGACCTCGCCCGGCTCGCCCTCGAGGGCGATCCGGTTGCCGCGGACGTGGATCTCGGCGTCGAAGGCGCGCTCGATCATGGCCAGGTGTGCGTCGCCGGGACCGAGCAGGCTCACCATGTCGATGCTGGTGGGCACAACCACCGTGTGGCGGGTGCGGGTGCCCGGATCCTGCGAGGAGTTCTGGGTGTCAGTCATAGACATTCCATGCTACGGGAGCGACGCGCGCGTCCCCACCGAGATGTCCTCCGGCCCCCGGCGACGTACTCTGAGCCACGTGGACAGGGAGTACGACGACGAGCGCATCGCCTGGGAGCCGCCCGACCACCTGCCCCCCGACGCGCTCCGGATGGGGCTGAACCGCTCGGTGCCCGACGGTGCACTGCTCGATTTCGCCGGGTCCCTCGACGGCTCGAAGCCGCTGCACAAGGCCACCGCCTGGGTGATGCTGGTCGTCTTCGGCATGCCGGTCCTCGGCTACGTCGTCCGGCTCGCCGACACGATCTGGAGCGCCATCACCCCCTGACCGCCCATCTGTGCGTGGCGTCAGGGGCGGGTGACCTGCAGGATGCCCAGGCACATCTCGTCGGTGGTGCCCTCGCCCCAGACGACGTACCGCTCCTCCTGCCCCTCGAAGACCGGCAGCTTGTCGCGCAGCCACTGGACGTGACGGCAGGTGACACGGACCTGGTCGTTGGCGTTGAGCTGCACCGGATCGATGGCCTGCGCACCCTGGTTGTCGAAGTCCCAGACCGGGATGTCGAGCACCGTGCGGGCCTGGTCGGTGCCGGGGTTGACCTCGATCGTGATCGAGCGGCCGAGCAGGTGCATGTGGCCGGCGACGCCCTGGATGGTCATCGGCTCCGCGAGGGTCCGGGTGCAGCTCTGGGTGTTGCCGGGCTGCGGTTTTCCGCCGCACAGGAAGTAGAGGACGTCGGCGGTCGCACCGGCCCGGTCGCCCACTCGCTGCTTCACGTCGGCGACGGCGGCGTCGCGGTCGCACAGCGGCGATGCGTCGTGGCTCGGCCGGCACGGGAGCTCCACCGGCGCCGGCATCAACATCGTCTCCAGCGGGGTGATGTCGGCACCGGGGGGCGCCATGCGCAGCTGGGTCGCCGAGACGTCGGAGTCGTCGCCGGCGAGCAGGTTGTAGTGGACCTGCATCACGATCTGGCTGCCCTCCGCGAGGGGTACGCCGAGACCGGGCCGCTGGACGGACTCCCGGCCACCGGGCGCCCAGGCGCCCAGCCACTCGGCGTCGTCGACGTTGGCGAAGTCGTCGAGACCGCTGCCACCGAAGCAGGTCCAGCCCGGGCCCTCCTCGGAGGCGTCGACCGACTTCGCCGTCTCCAGCTGTTCCGACCGCACCCGAAAGAGGATGACGTGGTGGACGACATCGCTGTTGCCGGGCAGCACGTGGGTGCCGGTGAGGAAGGCGTCCTGCTCGAGCTCCGGGTCGAGCAGGAAGCAGCGGTAGTCGTCGGTGCCGACGCCGGTGGGCGCGCTGGGGGTGTACGGCTCGGGCATAGTCAGCGTTGTACGTGTCTCCCCCTGTCGCAGCGGCCGGGGCTTGGGCGGCCTGCCGCTGCTGGTGCCATGGGCCTCGCCGTGGTCGGTAGCGGATTCGGACGTCGACGGCGCCTGCTCGGCCGGCTCGGCGGCCGTCGGCTCACGGTCGTCACCCTGACCACAGCCGGTGGCCGCCAGCATCGCGGCTGCCGCGACAAGCAGTCGGAGCCCCCTCCCCACCATGGGCCACATCATCGCACGCGGCCCGCGGCGGACGGGGCCCGTCAGGACCAGTCGCGGCCGTCGCTGAGCAGTGCCGCGTCCTCGGAGAGCGAGTCGACGATCTCGACCTCCGGCCGGACCCGGAGGGTCTCCCGGGTCAGTCCCGTCGCGGTCTCGACCACCCGGTCCGGGTCACTGCCGCCCTCGAGCACGACCTGGAGGGTCAGTACGTCGCGGTTCCCGTCCCGGCCGACGACGAAGCGACCTCCAACGACGCCGGCGCCCGCGAGCCCCACCAGGACCTCCCGCGCCTGGTGCGGGTGGACGAACATGCCGCGCACCTTGACGGCGGCGCCCACCCGGCCGAGGACACCGGCCAGCCGGGGATCACCGTCGGGTCCGAGGCCCCATCGCGACACGTCACCGGTCCCGAACCGGACCAGCGGGAAATCCGCGTGCAGCACCGAGACCACCACCTCGCCCGGCTCCCCCGCGCCCGTGGGGTGCCCGGTCGTGGGGTCGCACACCTCCACGAAGGTGTCCCGGGGTATGGCGAGTCCGCCACCGGGCTCGGTCTCGTAGCCGATGAGGCCCGCCTCGGCGGTCCCGTAGGCCATCAGCACGGTGGCGACCCGGGTCCGCAGCTGGGCCCGGAGCGGGTCGGGCAGGGGTTCGGCGGTCACCAGCGCCTTGCAGAGCCGCCAGCCGTCCTCCGGGAGGCCGGCGGCGTCGTACTTCTCGACGAGCGCGGCCAGGTAGCTCGGCAGCCCGATGAAGGCCGTGACCTCAAGCCCGGCGACGACCTGGGCCTGGACCTCGAGGTTGCCGACGCCACCCGGGACGACGACGGCCCCGATCGCACGGCACGCCTCGTCGAACATCGCGCCGGCCGGCGAGAGGTGGTGGCTGAAGCAGTTCAGGACGACGTCGCCCGACCCGATGCCGCAGGCGGTGAGGGCCGGCGCCCAGTTCCACGGGTCCGGCCCAGCGAGCTGGGGTTCATAGATGGGACCCGGTGACGCGAACAGCCGGACGACGTCGGCGTCTGCGGCGAGCAGCCCCCCGAGGGGCGGGTTCTCGCGCTGCAGGGCAGGGAGTGCGTCCTTGCTCAGCACCGGCAGCCGGTCGAGGGCATCGACGTCGTCGACTCCTCCGGCGAGGCCTGCCTCGCGCAACCGGGCGTCCAGCGCGGGTACCCGCCCGGCGGCGGCCCGGATCGTGTCCAACACGGCCGGCCCGCGACGCTTCCGATAGGCGACCAGCGCCTGTGCGACTGACATGTCCTGTCCCCTGCCCTCTGACCCGGCTTACAGCCAGCGTTTGCGACGCTTGTAGTGCTTGACGTCCCGGTAGCTCTTTTGGCCGCCCTCGCCGAGGCCGAGGTAGAACTCCTTCACGTCGGGGTTCTCGCTGAGGTCCGCCGCAGTCCCCTCGAGGACGATCCGGCCCTGCTCGAGGATGTACCCGTGATCTGCCACCTCGAGCGCCCGCCGTGCGTTCTGCTCGACGACGAGCACGGTGATCCCCTGGTCCCGGTTGAGGTCCTTGATGTAGCCGAAGATCTCCTGCACCAGCAGCGGGGCGAGCCCCAGCGACGGCTCGTCGAGCATCAGCAACCGCGGCCGCGCCATGAGTGCGCGGCCGATGGCCAACATCTGCTGCTCACCCCCGGAGAGGTACCCCGAGACCCGGTCGCGCATGTCGGCGAGCTTGGGGAAGTAGGTGTAGACGAGGTCGAAGTCCTCGGCCGAGGCACCCCGCCGGGAGTAGGCTCCCGCGACCAGGTTCTCGTTCACAGTCAGGTGCTCGAACACGTGCCGGCCCTCCATGCACAGCGAGAGCCCGGACTTGACCCGCTCGGCGGCGTCCATCCGCGTGATGTCGCGGCCCTCGAACAGGACCTGCCCGTCGGTGATCTCGCCGCGCTCGCTGGGCAGCAGGCCCGATACGGCCTTGGGCGTCGTGGACTTGCCCGCCCCGTTCGAGCCCAGCAGCTCGACGATCTTGCCCTCCGGGACGGCCAGCGACAGGCCGCGTAGCACCAGGATCACCTCGTCGTAGATGACCTCGATGTTGTTGATGGTCAGCAGGGCGCCCGGGTCGGCACCCGGGACCGCGGCCCCGGGTGCCGCCTCCTGTTGGTCGGAGGATCCGACCATCAGGGAGTCACACCGGTCTCGAGCGGCTTCATCTCGCCACCCTCGGCGACGTAGATGCCGGTACCGGTCTGGCCTCGGTGCGAGTCCTCGGAGAACTCGACCTCGCCGGTGCCGACGACGCCACCCGTGTCGATCGGGCCCATGGTCTCGAGCGCGGTCTTGATCGCTTCGCCGGTGAGGTCGTCGCCGGCCTCCACGACCTCGCGCATGCCCTCGGCCATGATGTGCATGGTGTACCAGCCCTGGGCGTAGTGCAGGCCCTCCTTCTCCAGCGACGAGCCGTTCTCGGACAGGTAGTCCTCGATGACCTGCTGGCCCTCCATCTCGGCGGTGCTAGGGGCGAACGGCGAGATCAGGATGTGGCCCTCGGCTGCGTCGCCCGCGGTGTCGATGAACTGCTCGTCCGCGCACCAGTTGAGGCACACGATCTTGATGTTCGCGCCCTGCGCCTGGATGTCCTTGGCCACCTGGGCCGCGGGGCTGGAGACGTTCTGGATGACGATGTACTTCGCACCCTGCTGCTCGGCCTGGGAAACCAGCCCGACGTAGTTCGCGGCACCGGCAGGCATAGCGTAGGCCTCCATGCTGATGTCCAGGCCTTCGTCCTCGATCCAGCTCTGTCCGTCCTCTAGGGGGGCGAGCCCGAACGGCGAGTCGCTGTGCAGGAAGGCCACGTCGGTGGCGGCACCCTCCTCCTCCGCGATCCAGTTCAGGGCGACGCGCATCTGGTCCGAGTAGGTCGGCGCGACGACGAAGTTGTACGGCGCCTCCGCCGGGTCGGTCAACACCTCGGCGTACGAGGCCGACATGAACGGCAGCTCGTCGGCGGCGACCTTGTTCATCAGCGCCTCGGAGTCACCCGTGCCCCAGCCCTGGATCGCGACCGCACCGTCGTTGAGGTACTCCTTGTAGAGCCGCTCCGCGGTCGGCACGTCATAGGCGTAGTCCTTGGAGGTGGCGTCGATCTCGCGGCCGTCGATGCCCCCTTCGGAGTTCAGCCAGTCGATGTAGCCCAACATCCCCTCGTTGTAGGGCGTCCCGACGTCGCCGGTGGCGCCCGTCAGGTCGGCGATGATGCCGATCTTGATCGGACCCTCGCCGGTGTCGCCGGTGTCACCTCCGCCCGGCGCGCAGGCGGTGAAGGCCAGCGCGGAGGCGGTCGCCACCGCGAATGCCCAGCTGTGCTTGTGCATGGTGTTTCTCCTTGTCAGTAGCGGAAAGGCCAGAAGCGGATGTAGTCCTTCATGCGCTGCCAGATGCGGTCGAGGCCGCGTGGCTCCACGAGCAGGAAGACGATGATGACCAGCCCGAAGACCGCGTTCTCGATCGCGGGCAGGCGGCCTAGCAGGAAGGGCAGGGAGTCCCCGGCGGCGTGCAGGACCTCGTTCAGGAAGAGCGGCAGCAGCATCAGGAAGAAGGCTCCGTATACCGAGCCGGCGATGCTGCCGAGCCCGCCGACGATGATCATCGCAAGGTAGAGGATGGACACCTCCAGCGTGAACGCCTCCCAGGTGACGGTCTCGGTGTAATGGGCCGAGAGGGCTCCGGCGAACCCGACGAACCCGGAGGACACCGCGAAGGCGGTCACCTTCGCGCGGGTCACGTTGACGCCCATGGCACTGGCCGCGATGTCCTGGTCCCGGACGGCCATGAAGGAACGACCGAGGCTGGAGCGGAACAGGTTGCGGGCCGCGAGGACGGACAGCACGGCGCAGGTCACGAGGATCCAGTACCACTGCCACTCGAAGAGCTCGCGGCTGATCTCGAAGCCGCCGATGTGCAGGCGGTCCACGGATAGCGGGGCGCTGCCGTCTCGCAGGAAAGTCCATCGTCGGGCGATGAAGACGATGATCTCTTGGCTGGCCAACGTGGCGATCGCGAGGTAGAGGCCCTTGAGCCGCAGCGCCGGAAGCCCGAACAGGGCGCCGGCGCCGGCCGTCACAATGACGGCGCAGGCGATGCTCAGCGGGGCCGGGAGCTCGGCTCGTTGGTAGAGCAACGCGGAGGTGAACGCCCCGACCGCGAGGAAGCCGCCCTGGCCAAGCGAGATCTGGCCGGTGAAGCCGACCAGGATGTTCAGGCCCACCGCCCCGATCACGGCGATCAGAATCGTGTTGACCACCGACAGCCAGTAGAAGTCGACCAGGTAGGGCGTGGCGAGGATGGCGACCACCACGAGCGCCAGCCGGACGTACTCCGCGCGGGTGTGGCGCAGGGCGAGCTCGCGCTGGTAGGTGCGGTGGAAGATGCCGGTTGCGCTGGCGGCCATGTCAGACCCTCTCGATCCGGGTCTCGCCGAACAGTCCGTAGGGCCGGACCATCAGGATTGCGATCAGGAGCAGGTAGGGAACGATCTGGGCCAGCCCGGCGTCCCAGTAGCCGCTGACGTACTGGGTGGTGAGGCCGATGGTGAGTCCGCCGACGATGGTGCCCGGGACCGAGTCGAGGCCGCCGAGGATGACCACCGGGAAGACGTAGAGGCCGAAGGTGGCCAGACGGCCGCTCACCTCGGTCATGTCGCCGAGGAGGACGCCCCCGATCACGCCGCTGACGGCGGCGAGGGCCCAGGCGAGCGCGAAGATGCGACGCACGGAGATGCCCAT
>Ga0136611_10003423_pt1 | contig 11090 bp, 9 predicted proteins | sample AntDrymUQ2232306_2_FD_106645 | JGI IMG/M metagenome (GOLD analysis project Ga0136611, IMG submission 106645) | Polar desert sand microbial communities from Dry Valleys, Antarctica - metaG UQ223 (23.06) | ecosystem: Environmental > Terrestrial > Soil > Desert | place: Antarctica: Dry Valley... | reverse complement strand
CTTCAGTATCTTGCGCCTTATACCGGCGTTGCGATGGGCGAGTTCTTCCGCGACAACGGAATGCACGCAGTCATCGTTTATGACGATTTGTCGAAGCAGGCCGTGGCGTATCGCCAGATGTCGCTTCTGCTTCGTCGTCCTCCGGGTCGTGAAGCCTATCCCGGCGACGTTTTCTATCTGCACAGCCGTTTGCTTGAGCGCGCCGCGAAGATGTCCGATGCCAATGGCGGTGGATCACTCACCGCATTGCCGATCATCGAAACGCAGGCTGGCGACGTTTCGGCCTATATTCCGACCAATGTGATTTCGATCACCGACGGCCAGATCTTCCTTGAAACCGACCTCTTCTATCAGGGCGTCCGTCCCGCAATTAACGTGGGTCTGTCGGTTAGCCGCGTTGGTTCGGCGGCGCAGACCAAGGCAATGAAGAAGGTTTCGGGCTCGATCAAGCTCGAGCTGGCGCAATACCGCGAAATGGCGGCGTTCGCTCAGTTTGGTTCGGACCTCGATGCCTCGACGCAGAAGCTGCTGAACCGCGGTGCGCGTTTGACCGAGTTGCTGAAGCAAAAGCAATTTGCGCCTTTGCCTTTCGAAGAACAGACCTGCTCGATCTTCGCTGGCACCAACGGCTATCTCGACGGCATTCCGGCGACCGACGTAACGCGTTACGAAGAAGGCATGCTTGCCGATCTCCGCGCCAATCACGCCGACATCCTGAAGGGCATTCGCGAAAGCCGCGACTTCAGCGACGACAGCAAGAAGGCGCTGATGGCCGCACTCGACAAGTTCACGAAAAACTTCGCGTAAACGGAAACCCAAATGGCGAGCCTCAAGGCCCTCAAAATGCGGATCAACTCGGTCAAGTCGACCCAGAAGATCACAAAGGCGATGAAGATGGTCGCCGCTGCCAAACTGCGTCGTGCGCAGGAAGCAGCCGAAGCGTCGCGTCCTTATGCCGAACGGCTTGAGGCGGTGGTCGCGAGCATCGCGTCGAAGGTGACCGTCGGTCCGCAATCGCCAAGGCTGCTCGCTGGCACTGGCAAGGATCAGGTTCATCTGCTGGTCGTTGCGACCTCGGACAAAGGCTTGGCCGGTGCGTTTAATACCAATATTGTGCGGTTAGCGCGCAAGAAAGCCGAAGAGCTTCGCGCTGCTGGCAAGACCGTCAAGTTCTACACCATCGGCAAGAAGGGTAAGGACCAATTGGGCCGGACCTATCGCAGCGATATCATCAATTCGATTGAACCCGGCGATCTGGGCAAGCTGACCTTTGCCGACGTGCAGGGCTATGCCGAAGACTTGAACACGCGGTTTGAGGCTGGCGAGTTCGACGTTGCGCATTTGCTGTTCAGCAGGTTCGGTAGCGTGCTTAATCAGGTTCCAACCGCTATTCAGTTGATGCCGGTCGCAATTGCCGAAACCGGCGGCGCTGTTGGGGTTTCGGCATCGGTTGAATATGAACCCGACGAGGAAGAAATCCTCGCCGACCTGCTGCCGCGCAATGTCGCGGTCCAGTTGCTGCGTGCCAACCGCGAAAACGCGGCGTCGGAGCAAGGCTCGAAAATGACCGCAATGGACAACGCCACGCGTAACGCGGGCGAAATGATCAACAAGCTGACCATCCAGTATAACCGCACGCGTCAGGCGGCGATTACGACTGAACTCATCGAAATTATCGCAGGCGCAGAAGCGCTCTAAGCAGAACTGAAAGCAAGGAAGAAACACATGGCATCCGCTGCTCCCACCGAAGTCAAAGCCCCTCGCAAGCGCGCGACGAAGGCCCCTGCCCCGCAAGCTGGCTCGGGCGCGACTGTCGCTAACATGGCTGGTGCAACCGGCCGCATTTCGCAGGTCATCGGCGCTGTCGTCGACGTCAGCTTCACCGGACAACTGCCCGCCATTCTGAATGCGCTTGAAACCGAAAACAACGGCAACCGCCTTGTTCTCGAAGTAGCTCAGCATCTCGGCGAAAACACCGTCCGCACCATCGCAATGGACGCGACCGAAGGTCTGACCCGCGGTCAGCCAGTGCGCGACACCGGAAGCCAGATCCGCGTTCCAGTGGGTCCAATGACTCTCGGTCGAATTCTCAACGTCATCGGCGAGCCAATCGACGAGCGTGGTCCGGTCAATGCCGCGACTACTGCGCCGATCCATGCCGAGGCACCTCTTTTCGTCGACCAGTCGACCGAAACCAGCATTCTGGTCACCGGCATCAAGGTCATCGACCTGATCGCACCTTACGCAAAGGGCGGCAAGATCGGTCTGTTCGGCGGCGCTGGCGTTGGCAAGACCGTGCTTATTCAGGAACTGATCAACAACATCGCCAAGGGTCACGGCGGTACTTCGGTGTTCGCTGGCGTCGGTGAACGCACCCGCGAAGGTAACGACCTTTACCACGAATTCCTCGACGCCGGCGTTATCGCCAAGGACGCCGACGGCAACCCGACCCCCGAAGGATCGAAGGTTGCGCTGGTGTTTGGCCAGATGAACGAACCTCCCGGCGCGCGTGCGCGTGTGGCTCTGTCGGGTCTAACCATCGCCGAATATTTCCGCGACGTCGAAGGCCAGGACGTTTTGTTCTTCGTCGACAACATCTTCCGCTTCACGCAAGCCGGTTCCGAAGTGTCCGCACTTCTTGGCCGCATCCCTTCGGCTGTGGGCTATCAGCCCACGCTGGCGACCGACATGGGTCAGTTGCAGGAACGAATCACATCGACCAACAAGGGTTCGATTACGTCGGTTCAGGCCATCTACGTTCCAGCAGATGACTTGACCGACCCTGCCCCAGCCGCATCATTTGCCCACTTGGACGCGACGACGACGCTGAACCGTGCGATTTCGGAACTGGGCATCTACCCAGCCGTTGACCCGCTCGATTCGACCTCGCGCGTTCTGACCGCATCGATTGTTGGTCAGGAGCATTACGACACCGCCCGCCGTGTTCAGGAAACGCTGCAGAAGTATAAGTCGTTGCAGGACATCATCGCCATCCTCGGCATGGACGAACTTTCGGAGGACGACAAACTGATCGTCAGCCGCGCTCGCAAAATCCAGCGCTTCCTGTCGCAGCCTTTCCACGTGGCCGAAGTCTTCACCGGCATTCCCGGCAAGTTCGTTGCCATCGAAGACACCGTGAAATCGTTCAAGGCAGTCGTCGACGGCGAATATGACTATTTGCCAGAAGCCGCTTTCTACATGGTCGGCGGCATCGACGAAGCCGTTGAAAAGGGCAAAAAGCTCGCAGCGGACGCGGCGTAAGCACTCATGCCGCTGCACTTTGAACTCGTAACGCCGGAACGGCTCTACCGCTCAGACGACGTCTATATGGTCGTCGTGCCGGGCACAGAGGGCGACTTCGGTGTGCTTGAGGGCCATTCGCCCATGATGAGCACGCTGCGCAGCGATGCGACGCTGGACATTTACGCAACGCAGGGTGCGGCGCCGGAAAAGCTTTCCATCGCTGGCGGCTTTGCCGAAGTGAACGAAAACGGACTTACTGTTCTGGCTGAACGGGTGGTCGAAGCATCCTAACATGTTTAGCTAATATCTGACCCTGCCGCCTTTTGGCTGAACACCCATAGCTTTGCCAAGAAAAACGTCGCAGGCGGCACTGTGGCCAATACTGCTACAACATAAACCAACGTCGATAAGCCGTAATTCCTGGTCAGAGCCATTATGATGCTTGTCAGCAAGAGGCTAAGCAGTGAGACCCAAATGTATCGGCGCGCGCTGCTCCAAAAGGGTCGGTTTGTGCTGAACGTGAAGTTAGCGTTACCCAAAAAAGAAACTATTACCGCGACGCACGCACCAAACGCGTTTGCCAGATAGGCATTGACCGCAAAGTACTCGATTAACAACCACGCGACACCAACATGCGATAGGGTGGCCGCGACGCCTACCAAGCCAAACGAAAAAAACTGGCGGACTAATTTCATTTTAGAAGCGGGTTTGCCTAGCAACTGCATAAAGCGACAGGCCGACCGGCGCAGAGATTCGACCGACCAAGTGGCTTTCCATGCCAAAAATCCGGCTCAGTAGACTATTCACATGTCGCTGAGGAAGTGTTTCAACGCGATGCGGAATGCGCAACAGTCGGGCGGCCATCCGCTGAAGCAGTGCAAGCGGGAAAAGCAGCGTGTTGAAATAGCCGGTCGAAACCAGTTCGAAACCCGATTCCTTGAGCAGTTTTTGCAATGCTGCTTTGGTATAGCGCCGTTTGTGATGGTGTACCTCGTCATGCTCTGACCACAGCCAAGGTATCGCAGGCACAGTGACAAGCAGTGACCCATCGTCCGTCAAACGCGTGCGTAGCGCCCGCAGCGAGCCAGCATCGTCTTCAACATGCTCCAACACATCGAGCATCGCGATCAGTTCAAAGCGGTCATTGTCAAAACCGAGATGATCCGGAAGATAGCCCTTTTTCACAGGCAGTGCGGACAGCTTTGAAGCATGGGCACGCGCCTCATCCTCATATTCGAATGCATCGAGATCGCCGAACTTTCCAAGCATCGCCAGATTGCCGCCGTAACCGCAGCCCGCTTCTAAAATGCGGGAAGATTTCGGCAACTTTACAAAACGGCGGATTAGCTGCTCGATGATCGTCCGGCGACCAACAAACCACCAATGACGGTCCTGCAAATCGCGCAATGAATGATAAGCCAACGCGTCCATGGTCAGAATCCGTCTGTTTCAGAAACAATGTAAAGCGGGCGACCGCGCACTTGCTTGGCAATCCGGCCAATATATTCGCCCATCAAACCCAAGCTCAGCAGGTTCAGTCCGCCAAGAAACAGCACCGCCACCATAATCGAGGCATAGCCGGGCGTCTGCGCACCAAAAGCAATCGTGCGGATAGCCAAAAAACCGGCATATCCAAACGCGAGCAGCGAGATAAACGCACCAATGCCAGTCCAAATACGCAGCGGAAAAGTGGTCGAAGCAATAATGCCGTCAAGTGCCAGCCCGATCAATTTCGCAGGATTCCACTTCGTCGTGCCCACTGATCTGACGGGACGAGAATATTCGAGCGTTTCCGTGCGAAACCCGATCCAGGAAAACAGGCCCTTATTAAAACGTGAATGTTCGGTAAGGTCATTAAGCGCATCTACCGCGATGCGGTCAAACAGCCGGAAATCGCCGACATTGGCAGCAATTGGCTGATCCGCCAGTGCATTGATCGCTTTGTAAAAGGCGCGTGCGCTTGATCGTTTGAGCATATTGTCGGATGATCGGTCGCACCGCATGGCATTGACTATTTGTGCGCCTGCGAGCCACCGATCGACCATCTCGCGAAGCAACTCCGGCGGATCCTGTAAATCGACGTCCATGGGCACAACGGCATCGCCCGATGCGGCCTTCAAACCGGCGCTAAGCGCCGCCTCCTTACCAAAAATTGCGCGACAGAGAAATCAGTTTAATCCGGCGATCCGTGCGGCGCATGGCGCGGATGATATCCGCTGTGCTGTCTGTGCTGCCATCATCTACAAAGATAATCTCGAACTGCGGCGCTCCCCCTGCAGGCCAGCCAGAAGCATTGGCGGCATCAATGGCGCGGACGAAAAGCTCAACGCCTTCGCTCTCGTTCAATACCGGAACCACCAGTGACACGAGCGGGTCAAGCGGCAAGGCCGTTGCCGCGTCGAACTTAATGCCTTCAATCAACAGCTTTCTCCTCTAGCCTAACACAGGCTATGGCGCCCATATGTCCTCCGCGTGACATCGAAAGTCGCCGGTGCTGGCAGGTCCATGCGGGGTCTTTGTCAAAAATTGGCGGAAAAAAATGGGCACTCGACCTGTGTGCAGTATCGTACAGCCAGATTATCGCTGGTCGCTTGCCAGTGGCCGCCGCGTTCAATACGGGGTTTGGATTTTCGCGCTCGCCTACAACAAAGGCTTGCGTGGGAACTTGCATACCACCCCGTGCGAGAAAATAGCTTCCAATCAATTCCAAAGATTGACGATCAAGTATTTTTCCTGCCGGATGATCCCAAAAAAACATTAATTGGTCGGGGTTGTGCCTCGCTACAAAGTCGCTTCCCCGCTCATAGCCATAATATCCGCGCTCATGTGCACCTCTATAGGTTGAATTCAGATTGAGCGAAGGGATCAAGAACATAAAAGCCAGCATCGAACCGGAAAGCGCAGGAGCGTTACAACGCTGCACAGCAAGGACCAGCCCGATCATCGCTGGTGGTACCAAAGGAATGAAATAGCGGTCAGTTAGCGATTCTTGAAAGAGCCCGATCACAATTGCAATTGCAAAACCAACGCCAGCAGCGAGCACAGCCAGTGCTAAATCCCGGTCGGTTGGGGGCTCGGAAAGGGAACCGGGCAGCTTACGTCGACGGTTTTGCACTGCCATAAAAATTAAAATTACGACAACAGCCGCTAACGGAATGAGATTAGAACCAGCGACGATGTATCCGAGATGGCCGAGGGTACTGAGGGCCGTCGTTGAGGGATACCAGATTACATCTTCGCGGGCATACTCACCTAATCGCGGCAGGTGATAGAAAAACCAAGAAAGGCCGGGAATTGCGATAAAAGCCGTAGGCCACAAACGCAGCACGGCCGTCCGGTGCCGGAATATCAGGACCATTGCCTGACCCATCGCCAAGACGCCCGAATAATAATGCGTGAGAAACATAAGCGTGCCCAGCGCAACCCATACAGCGGCCCGCGCGCGCGTTAAGTTTTGCAGCAGCTTCACAAAAACTAGGCACGACGCGGTCGCTAACGCTATCAAAAGTCCATAGCCGCGTGCATCGGTCATCACCAACAATGCTTGTTGCCACAACAGCAACAGTGCCGCAAAAAGCCATGCGCTGGATTTGGTCAATCCGGTCGGTCGCCAGAGCAAGGGTAAGATCGCTGCCGCGAGCATAAACAGATACGCGGGCAAGCGAAGCAACAAGTTACTTTCACCAAAAAAAGCAACCCAACCTCGCAGGAAAATATAGTAAAGTGGTGGATTGCAATCCAGCCATGCTTCACGCCAAAAACTGGACCAGTCCGACCGCGAAACGATCATCCCGCTCCACGTTTCATCCAGCCAAAGCGGCATTGTGGCCGCTAGAAAAAACCGCATGGACAAAAGGTAGATCACGCCAAGCACAACGGTAATGTGCAAAAAACGGATCAGGAGTATCGGTGAAGATCGCTTGTCCAAAACCTCGATGCCCATTTTGCCTCCCCGTCTTTATGAAGGCGGTAGGCATTCGTGGTTAAAAAAGGATGAATATTGTCCTTTGTTCACGCACTAACGGAACGCTGGAAGATGCACTTGTGGCCGTCAAATAACCAGATTGGTATCTTAAACCTTGAACATTTCGGCATTCATTGATGCATTGCGGATAACCTTGTTGGTTTACCCAAAGACAACCGTTTTATATTCTAACATTACCGATTGGAATCGTATCTGTTTCTGAACTTTAGCACTGGGTGGGCTAACGCACCTTGTGGAATGGGCACATACTGGAACAATGCATTCCCCGTCGTTGCCTGGGGCTTTCGAACGTCATTCCACCGCCTAATGACACTACAAAAGGAAGGCGCAGAAAAGCCAATAGAACGGTCGATGGACCGCAGCATGGTCAGTAATCTAAGTCCAGTTGCAAGCATCGTTTCGCTTTTGTTTACCATTTTTGTCTAGGCCCTGTGTTTCGTACTAACGCCAAAGAAAATGGAGCGGCCTAGCTGTGAGCGCATTCGGCAAAAAACCCGGAGTTTCGAACGGGCGCCCTTCATTTGGCGTTGCACGTCCGATGACTGGCGGAACAGGTGGCGCAACGGCACCCCAACCCAAGAGCTTTGCTGTTCCCGAACCACACATGCCCGCAGGCGGAGAGCAGTTTCCGCCGCTCAACTCGGTTGAATTGCCCGGCGCATCTTCTGCCCCTGTCGAACGTCAGGACGCGATGTCGCGGCTTTCGGACCGTGCGAACAACTCTGCCGCAGTCGACGAAGGTCCGCAAGGATTTGAAGCCTCGGTCCACAAGATCAAAGAACAGGTACTGCCGCGTCTGTTGGAACGGGTCGATCCCGAGGCTGCCGCGTCGCTGAATAAGGAAGAGCTGACCGAGGAATTTCGGCCGATCATTCTTGAGGTGCTCGCGGAACTGAAGCTGACGCTAAACCGGCGCGAGCAGTTTGCACTCGAAAAAGTGCTGGTCGACGAACTGCTTGGCTTTGGCCCGCTCGAAGAACTGCTAAACGATCCCGATATCACCGACATCATGGTCAACGGCCCGAACCAGACCTATATCGAAAAAAAGGGTAAGCTGATCATCGCGCCGATCCAGTTCCGCGATGAGGAACATTTGTTCCAAATTGCGCAGCGGATCTGCAATCAGGTCGGTCGCCGCGTCGACCAAACTACGCCGCTCGCCGATGCGCGTCTGAAGGACGGTTCGCGTGTGAATGTCATCGTTCCGCCGCTTTCGCTTCGCGGCACCGCGATCTCGATTCGTAAATTCTCCGAAAAGCCGATCACCATCGACATGCTCAAGAACTTTGGTTCAATGAGCGAGCCGATGGCAACCGCGCTAAAAATTGCCGGTGCCAGCCGGATGAACATCGTTATTTCTGGTGGTACGGGTTCGGGTAAGACCACCATGCTCAACGCCCTGTCGAAAATGATTGATCCCGGCGAGCGCGTGCTGACGATTGAAGATGCTGCCGAACTTCGCTTGCAGCAACCGCACTGGCTGCCGCTCGAAACTCGTCCACCAAACCTTGAAGGCGACGGCGCGATTACCATCGGTGACCTCGTCAAGAACGCGCTTCGTATGCGTCCTGACCGGATCATTCTCGGCGAAATTCGTGGCGCTGAATGTTTCGATTTGCTCGCCGCAATGAACACCGGCCATGACGGTTCGATGTGTACCCTTCACGCCAATAATCCGCGCGAATGCTTGGGCCGAATGGAAAATATGATCCTGATGGGCGACATCAAAATCCCCAAAGAAGCGATTTCACGCCAGATTGCCGAAAGCGTCGACATGATCGTTCAGGTCAAGCGGCTGCGGGACGGTTCTAGGCGAACTACGCAGATAACCGAGGTGATCGGAATGGAGGGCGACGTCATCGTAACGCAGGATCTTTTCAAGTTCGAGTATCTTGATGAAGACGCCGACGGAAAGATTAACGGTCAATGGGTTGCAGGCGGTGTTCGCCCATATACGCTCGAAAAGGCGCGCCAGTTCGGGTTCGATCAGCCCTTCCTTGAGGCATGTCTCGGCTAGGACTTGATCGCCAAGGCCGCCGCGATGACTGTTCCAAGCGTCGCCATTACGGTCATCGCGGTCCACGGCATAAAACCGACATCGTCAAACTTATTGCGCCTCTGCCGACGTTTGTCGGCAAAGCTGCTGACGAAAACCGTTACAGCGGCCAACAGCGAAATGCCGCCCCACGCGTGTTTGGTCAAAAATGCAGTTGTAAATAGACTCATTCATGCAAACTGGGATGGCTACCGTCCAAAATCAAGCGTCAGAAACGACGAACTTGGTCCGAAACGGTGCGTCGGTTTGCATGTACCGGTATTTGTGAACGCACCTCGGCAATGCGCGCTAAATCTATTTCGGCAAAACCAAGGCCTTCACCCTCACCCATGTCGAGTAGCACTTCGCCCCATGGGTCGATAACCAGAGAATGGCCAAAGGTGGATCGACCATCCTCATGTTGCCCAGATTGAGCAGCGGCTATGACGAAGGCCTGCGCCTCGATTGCTCGCGCTCGGAGCAGCGTATGCCAATGCGCTTTTCCGGTCGGCACAGTAAACGCCGCTGGAACTGCGATGGCGTTCACCTGATTTTTAGCCAGAATACTGAACAAGTCTGGAAAGCGCATATCATAGCATATCGTCAGGCCAAGCAGCCCGATCGGAGTATCGACAACAACCGGTTCAACTCCGGGATTATAGACCGACGACTCGCGCCAGTTCTCACCGCCAGCGAGTGCAACATCGAACAGGTGCATTTTGTCATACCGAGCTCGAATTTTGCCCATGTCGTCGATTACGATGCTTCGGTTGGCCAAGCGCTGGTTGTCGGCTTCCGTTCGCACCGGGATCGAACCGAGGTGGACCCAGATTGATGCTTTTGCGGCGGCATCACAGATTTTTTGAAGAGCAACGGTATGTGATTCAACGCATAGGCATTCTTGCGAACGATTTCGGTCGCGATCGATCAAAATCGACATTTCTGGAGCAAAATACATTGCTGCGCCATCACGCGCAGCAGCGGCGATTGTATATTTCATGATGTTTGCGTTTTGCAGCGGCTCTATGCCACTACACATCTGATGAACTGCAATCTGCATTATAGCACCTACGTTGACATAAAAATTTGATTGGGTACTAAATTAATTGGAACAAAACCCAAAAACGAAAAAGTGTATTGAATCTGCAACAGTCCGATAAATTGAGCAAAAATTTGCGCTTAGCGGCGATTCAAAGGTTGATAACTTGGTGCCGCTGTGCCATTGACACTTCGAGTGCAACGCACTTTCTATAATAAGGAGCATAATAATGCGTTTCGGTAAGATCTCTCTCGCTGCTGTTGCAGCTGCTTCGCTGGTAAGCGCACCAGTGATGGCACAGTCTTTGTCACCAGCTTCAAAAGCTGTTGGCGTATCCAAAGTGAAGCGCGTTGGCGCGACTTCGAAGGAAGAAAGCAAGCTTGGCGACGGTAGCGGCGTAATCGTTGCTATCCTTGCTGCTATCGCAGTCATCGGCGGCATCGTTATCGCTGCTGGTAACGACGACGACGGCCCAACCAGCCCTTGATTTCTGCTGGTTTCCAGTTTTAAAAAGGCGGTCTTCGTGGCCGCCTTTTTTTTGACGTCGAATTGGCAAAGAGCCGGTTTTGTCGATTAACCCGAAGACGTTTTTAAGGCTCACATATGCGTAAAAAGCTAAACGTACTGGTGACCGGTGGCGCTGGATATATCGGCAGCCATGCGGTCCTTGCATTGAAAGATGTCGGCCATATTCCCGTCGTTATCGACAATCTGGTGACTGGTTTTCGCTGGGCCGTACCCGATGATGTTGCATTTTACGAAGGCGACATTGCCGATTCGCAATTGGT
>Ga0136611_10003422_pt1 | contig 11090 bp, 13 predicted proteins | sample AntDrymUQ2232306_2_FD_106645 | JGI IMG/M metagenome (GOLD analysis project Ga0136611, IMG submission 106645) | Polar desert sand microbial communities from Dry Valleys, Antarctica - metaG UQ223 (23.06) | ecosystem: Environmental > Terrestrial > Soil > Desert | place: Antarctica: Dry Valley... | reverse complement strand
GACAAAAAGAAAGAACTCGACAAAATTCCCGACGCGGATGAAAACGGCGACCCGATTTACAAAATTGACGGCGACTCTGAAGAAGTTGCGGACGGAAAACTCGAAGTTGGGGAACTTTCAGATTCGGCAGATGAAAGCGCATTCAAAGATACGCCTCAAGATTTGAAGAACGAAACATCTCAGGAATAGATTCAATGAAAGATAGAACAGCAGGCAGACCGGCGAAAGTGAAAGGTGAAAAGTAGAATCAAGTAGATATGCTATTAAAGAATCATCAAAATACTTTATTTAAAGCTATCAAGGGTTATGGCTTTAACACTGAGGAATTTGAGAGCCAAATTGAGTCTGGCGGAAAGAAGGATTATGTAGAATTGTCTAAGCCGCCAGTCGAAATGGAGAATTCTCCAACATTTATCATCCATTACAAGCAAAGTCCGTTTAGATTTAAAACAAGATGTTCCAAACACAGTTACGAAATTTTTGCTGTTGACTATAATCTCTTTATTCCACGCTCGCCTTTGAAAGGTTGGAGCCAAGAAATTCACGGAATTGATGAACTTGTAGAGGAATTTAAGAACTGGCTAAAAAATGATTTAAATAGTTTTCTCAAAGAGAAAAAGACTCCAGATTTATGGTCACACGCGGATAGTTATAAATCTATCGTAAATAATCTAAGTATCTCTCAAGAGGACACTTCATTTTTTTCTAAACAGGAAAAAAGAGATGTTCGCGGTTCAGTTGAAGTTTTTAAAAAACTTGTCGAAGAAAATTTTCAGCTAGATTTAGAACAAACGAAACATATAAATGAACAATTAAATTATTTATCTGATGCAGTTGAAAGGTTAAATCGTTTCGATTGGCGCGGTCTCGCCATTTCAATCGTAATGAGTATTGCTGCCAATTTATGTGTGGACACTGAAAAAGGAAAACTTTTATTTGATCTATTTCGGCAAGCCATAAACTCGACAACTAAATTACTACCGTAAGAAAATCTCTTTCCCCACACCTGCCTTGCGATATGGCAGGCGGCGATTAGAATTTCGATCTCAGAAACTATTAAAGAAATAAAAGAGGCACAATTAAAGAGGGGTGCAAAAGGGAGGAGCTTAAAACTTGAGCCTCCCCAATTTTAAATGTTATAAAGAGGCACTATGGTCAAGTTGCTTGTGCCTATTTTTATTTTGGTGTTCGTGTTAAATAATTTCGGAGCTGCAGGTTCATACGATTTTGAAGGTCAGCAGTTTCCCAATCAAAACTTCATATCTTTAATCGGCGGCAGTGGAACGCTAAGTCGAGGAAATACCAATCAGTATTCAACCGCCAGTATAATTGGAATGGGCGGCGCGCTTGAATTCGGTCAACGCAGTCTTTCGCCTTTTGATTCCCCAACTGCCAACACGCCTTATATTTTTACGGTGGCTTACGAGCCAATCACGAGTTTTTCCGTTGATATGGGCGACTTTGCAGGCGATATTGACACCCTGACAATTCGAGCTTATGCAGGCGGCGGCGGCACGGGAACGCTTCTGGCTACCGCTACCGCCACGCTTGAAAACGTCAATCCGACTTTTAATTTCAAAATCCTTAAAGTGGAAGCCGCCGGAATTCGTTCGGTAGTTTTCATTGGCGGAAGCGCAACCTTACCGAACTCGGTTTATTACGACAATTTTAAAACGACCGTTGCGCCAAATGGCACGATGTTCGGCAGGCTTCAAGATTTATCGGCAGTAGCAGATTTTACAGTTTACCGTCCGTCGTCCGGTATTTGGTTTACTTATTTCTCGTTCGGCGACACACCGCCTTTTCAAGCTGTTTCTTTTGGGGCGACGAATGATAAACCCGCGTCCGGCGATTACAACGGCGACCACGTTTGGGACATTGCGGTTTTTCGTAACGGCGTTTGGTATATCAGGTTTTCTAGAACCAACATATCAGATGAAATATCTTACAAAACCATTCAATTCGGCGATGTTAGCGACATTCCGGTTCCGGCGGATTATGATAATGACGGAATAACTGACATTGCTGTTTTTCGCCCGTCAAACGGTAGTTGGTATATTTTGCGAAGTTCGGACAATCAATTTACCGCCGCGCAATTCGGGCAAGCGGGCGACATTCCGGTTCAGGGTTATTACGACGGCGACGGACGCGCCGACATTGCGGTTTTCCGTCCGTCGAATGGTGTTTGGTATCTGTTACAAAGTTCGGCTGGCTTTAACGGTGTGCAGTTCGGCATCAATACCGACAAGCCGGTTCCGGCAGATTACGACGGCGATGGGAAAACGGATGTCGCGGTCTATCGAGACGGAACTTGGTATCTGCGTCGGAGCCAATTGGGGTTAAGAACTGTCTCGTTTGGTGCGGCGAGTGATTTACCGGTTCCGGCTGAGTATGTGCGACCTAGCGAGTTCTCTAATCCGACCGGCAGAGCCGGAATAGCCGTCTGGCGACCATCGAACGGAACTTTTTATATTCTTGATAGCAACAATCAATTTTACGCTCGACAATGGGGACAGCAAGGAGATATTCCGATTTCATTGGTTAATAATTAGGTTGCCGTCGGGTTTGACCGGAAAGGGTTGGCGGCGAGTTCCGAAGCATTTTGAACTTAAAACGCTTGCCCGGTGTTTCTAAAGAATTGTTCCGTCCGGTTCGGGTTACTGCCGAATTCCAATTGGACGGCATCGGCGGCGGCGGACGGATTTTCTTTTAAGCCGAGAGCGACTAATTCGCCCGTTGGGATAGATTTAATCGAGCCGCGCAACTCGCTGACGGCATCGGTTAGAGTGACAATGGCATCCATCATCATTTGTTCGCGTCCGCTTTGCCCGGCGGTGGCGGATGCGCCGTAACTTGCCGCGCCGTAACTTGCCGAAACTGAACCGTAATTGATCGGCGCATATAACTCCGGTCGTCTTTGATTGATAACCGAGGAAACGGTTGGCTGCGCGAAGCCGCCGAATTTTGTGCCGAATTGATTGCCTGACCAGTTTTCGTTGCCGATGTTCCGGGCGTTTAGTTTTTTCGTGTTTTGTCCGGTGCGCGAAGCGTAGGCTTCGATAAGGTTGCGGCTTTCTTCTAATTGGACGATTTCACTCGCCCGCGCTCCGGCTTGACCTTTACCGAAATAGCCTTCGCCGACGGTTTGCAGTTGCCGCAGCAAATTGTCGTCTGAAATGTTGACTCCGTAAGCCGACTGCGCGGCTTGTTTCAGTTTCTTTTTGGCATCGCCGCCGCGCCCTTTGAGAAATCCGAATAAAGCGCCTGCGCCCGCGCCGATCAACGCTCCCCAGGGACCGAAGTTCGCGCCGATTTGCGCTCCCATCCCCGCCATTGACAACACGCCGCCGGCGCGTCCGCCGATTAAGCCGCCCGCTATTGATGCCAGTGAACCGATGCCGCCCGCGATCCCTGCCGAACCGCTCATTTTGCCGTTTAAGAGATTTTTCCGCGCCGCAAACAAGCCGCCTTCGCCGGTTCCGAATGTTTTTTTGAGGTTGCCGAGCATTGAACCGATGCCGCCGCTTCGTTCGTTGCCGTTCACGACAAATTCACCATTCGCGTTAATCGTTCCGGTCGGCGGAACGCCGCCCGCGCCGGTTGCGTGGTAGATAAGCGGATTTGTCGAACTTGCGCCGCCGAATAAGCCGCCGCCGCCCGTCACGGGTTTAAGTAAATCGCCGACGATGCGCGGGCGCGTCGAAGTATCAAGGATTGAAGATGCGCCGCCGCCGCGTGTGTTGCGCTCGATTAGGTCAAGAGTTTTGCTTTGTCTTCTGGCTTCGTCTAGTTGCGGATTGCCGGTTTTCTCAAATTCCTTTGATAAATTCGGAAAGATATTATCAAGCAAGCCGCGTGTCACATTCGAGAGTAAATTCTTGCTTTGGGCTTTAGCGATGTCGCCTAAAATCGGAATTTTGCCGATGCCGGATTTATCGAGAATTTTATCGGAATAACCGGCGATTTTATCGAACGCGGAAATAAACGAATCGGCGAAAATGTCGGTTGTGGATTTAGTGTTGCGTTCAAGGTGAGAAAGGATTTTCGCCTGCGCCTCAATCGCGCTGAATTCCGATTTTTGACTGAGTTCTTGGCGAAGTTCAAAAACATCGCGCTCGTATTGAAGCAATTTGTTTTTGCGCTGTTCGGCGAGCAGTTCGGCGTTTTGGTAGAACTTTGATTCGAGGGCGATGTTTTCGGAAATCAGCGAGCCGATTTCACCGTATAAGTCCTTGTTTGCTTCGCGCACGACGAAAGCGCGGGCAACTTCATCGGTTTGTAAATCCTTGACGCGCTGGCGCAAGCCTTCCAAAGAACCGGCGTATCTTTCGCGCTCGCGGCTATCAAACTCAATGTCGAGAGAGTTTTGCGCGTTTTTCGCGGATTGCAATTCTTTTTGAGCGTCTTCCTGTGCTTTACCGACAGAATTTTTAACCTTCGCCGTTGCCGCGAAAATATCGGAAAGAACGCGGGCGAGCTTATTAGCTTTATCGGCTTCAAATAAATCTTTCTCAATTTGGTCAAAAATAGTTACATCATTCGGATTGGCGGCAAGGGCGGCGCGGAATTTCTCAACTGTCGGAATGATTGGCAGCAAGCCTTTTTGGTTTAATTCAAATATGCTGAATCGGGCTTTGTCTAGCTCGTCGGTCAAATTTCCATGTTCGCCGTTAATAATGTTCAAAATACCGGCGTAAGTTTCACCGACAATCTCACCGGATTTTTGCTGTTTTTCGAGTTCGGCGAGTTTTGTGCGGTTATTAAAAATTGCAATGTTCGTCTCGTCAACGGTTTTCGTTAAACTTTCAAAATCACTTTTCGTTGAGGTAAAGTCCGGCGAATTTAGAAGCTGATTTAGTCCGCGACCGCTCAAATTATCAAACTTGAAAATCGAACCTAAAATCGCGCTCGAATTTGCCGATTGATTATCAAGTATTGAATTCAAGTCCTGGAAAAAAGATTGTATTTTCTCAAGTTGTTGCTGCCGTTTATCGTCTTCGATTCGTAGAATATCGCGCCGGTTTTTTTCAGCCAAATCCTGCTCGGTCAAATACGTTTCCTTGACGATGTTCGTGCGCTGCTCATCGGTCAAAGATAAATCTTCAAGCTGCTGTTTATACTGCTCGCGCGTCAGTTGCAGAATTTCTACGTGATTCGCCTGCGTGAGAGTTTTCAGTTGATCGAATCCGGCGACGGATAAAGAACTTTCCCGCTCGATTCGGCGCGTGATGTTAAAGGTCTGTCTGTCAAGATTGCTTTCCGTTTCGCGGATCAGCAGCCCGCTGAAATCAATCGCCGCTTTTCTTCTGTCCTCGTAGCTTTTAATCTCCTGCTGTTGAATCTCGTTAAAGGTCTTGACGGCGTTCAGGCGCAATTCAGTATTAAGACCGGAAAGCGTTTTGTTTTTCTCGCTTTCAAGTTTTTGAACTTCTTCGTCATTACCGCTTTGGAGTTCGATTTGCTTGTTGTAGAAGCCCGTCACTCTGCCGATTTCCGAGTGCAGAAAATCGTTTTTGGCTTTCCCGGAATCGGTTAAAAATTTAATTTCCTCTTTTGCCGTGTAACGATAATTTGAATCAAGAATCGCCTGTTCGATGTCGAAGCGATTTTTTAAGATTTTCTCCGATTCGTCGGCGTTTAACTTAAGCAGCGTTAATTCTCTTTTTTGCGCCTTTTCGAGATTCTGCAACCGCTTTTCTTCTTCAACGATTTCGCGGGCTTGAATTTCGCTTTTAGTTTCAAATTGCCTGGAACGCTCTAGACCGAAATCAAAAATGCTGTTCGGGTCAGTGCCGATATTCTGTTTCGGATTCGCTAAATCTTTTTTGAGCCGTTCCGCCGCGCCGCGTTCTGCCGAACTTTGAAAATCAGTTCCCAAAATTCGATTGACTTCGCCCATCGAAAGAGCAAAGGGTTTGCCGATTCCGGCTTGCTTATAAATATCTTCGCCGCGTTTTGCCGCCTCGCCGTTCCCGACGGGCAAGACAATCGGATTTTCTTTCAGATAATCCCGAAACTCTTTATATTTTTCGTTTAGACCGGAGATAATATCGCCCGTTTCCCGCCCCCAATCGGCGAAACCGTCTCTATTTTGATTTATCAACAAACTCAATTCTTTAACGCTTTCCGTTAAAGGGTCGAGAATCGGTTCGCCGAAGGTGCGCCCCGTTAAAATAAACTCATCGGACAATTTGCCGAGCGCGTCATTCAGACCGCCCGCCGGTACTTTAGCATTCGCCATCGCATCAGTGAGTTTTTGGAAAGCGGCATCAGTGTCTTTATCAAAAAACGATTGTATTTTCTTCGGGTCTAAAGTTCCGAACGCTTCAAAAAACGCCCGCTTCATCGAAGGCATCTGCGTTAAAATTTCGCGGAGTTCCTGCGAAACTTTTTGCCCGCCCGAAGCGATTTGCGTGAAGTTGAAAATTATTTTGGAAAGGGCTTCGTCGGATGCGCCGGATAACAGCTTTTCTTCACCGAGTTCTTTAATGAAACCTTTGGCAATTTTCGATTCAAACCCTAAAGCCCGCAATCTTTGATAACCCTGTTCCGCGTCAACTAATCTCAAGCCCGCCGTGCTTTTTGAGAGTTCGGCAATTTCGCCGAGTTCCTGTTTAGCAAGTCGGACGCTGCCGGTGAAGACGGCGAGCGAATTAGTAGTGACCTGAAAATCCCCGGCAAGTTTGATTGATTCAACCGCCGCGTCTTTCATCACACCGGCGATTGCAGCCACGCCGGCGGTGACGGTATCAATCGCTTTGAGACCCGCTGCAAACTGCGAACCCTTTACAATATCAATGAAGATTGAAACATTTCTGCCTGCCATAAATTTATAACCTCACTCCGTTTCTTTGCCTTATTTCTGAATTCCATTAACCGCTAATAGAATTTCTTCGAGTCGCGGAAGCTGCGCGCTTTGTATCTTTTCCAGTGCGTCCTGCCAGATGATGAGGCAATCAGCTTGCAGCGGTGTCAGTTCTTTCAATTCCCGCCGGTAGCCGCTTCTGTTTTCCAACCAGATAAATTCAACTTCATTCACGGTCTCTTCAATCTTCACCGCGAGCTTGAATTTGTTTTTCGTCGGAAACAATTCACAGCCCGTGCAGGCGTTTTTCTCTTTTGCTTCTCTCGTTTCACCGCGTGCCGATTGAAACATTTCGCATAACGGCTCTGTCTTGCAGACTTCGCGCTTTGTCGCTTCGCCGCCGAACCGCTCACGGGCGCGGCTGTAGATGGATTCCGTGAGCGGTGCTAGTTTTTTGCGATTACTTCAATCTGATTTTCAAATAAAGTGTTGATCGCTTCGGCTTGATGATGAATCGGAACGCCCGCCCGGTAGCCGACCGACTCAAAAACAAGCTCGCCGAAAAGCGCGGCGCGGTCAGGCAGGTTAATGCTTTGCGTTTCAACGAGCGTTTCGCCGTCATTCCGAAAATTCACGTTGCGAATCTTTTTATAGCGGCGCATCTGCTCGGCGTTCGGCTGGTTGAAAATAATTTCAGGAAACAGCCAGCCGCCGTCGAATAACGATTTGATTTGAATTGTTATCTGTTCGTCATCATCCACGCCGAGAAATTCCGCGTCGAGAATCTTAGGGAAACTTCCCGCCGCCGACAACAAACCGGTAATGGCACTCTCTTTATGCAGGGAGCTGGTTTTCTCTTTCCAATCGGCGCGGTTGCTGTCGGCGTAACCGGAACGGGAAACGGCTAATTCATCCCACAATTTGACCGCCGCGTTTGAAACTTCGCTTTCGGTTTCAATGCCGGTCGCGGAAGTTTTCTGAATGACTTTTGCCTCTTTGTAAAACTGAATGATTCTTTCATCCGACGGGAAGTTAAGAACGTGGCACACTTCAACCAATCTGCCTTTGTGATTGAAAGTCAGATAGACCTTTTGCGGCGCGGCGCAGTCAAATAAGATTTCTGCCTTTTTCGCTTGCTCCGACTTGTCCGGCGCATTCGTTTCTACAGCAGTTTCTTTATCAATAATGGTTTTCTTCAAATCTTTAATGTTCGTATTCGTTTTCGTTTTCGGCATAATTTTCTCCATTGACTTTTTCGTTTAATTTTTCTACTCGCTCGACTAATTTCTCCAATCGCTCAAGCTGTTCGGGAATGGACATCACTTTGACCGGATGCGGGATAACTTTTAACTCCGGTCGTCGTCTGCCGGTTGAATAGTCGTAGCCTTGGCGGGCTTCCGCGCTCAGGGATTCGTAAAAGGATGCCGGTTTGACTTTTTCCAGCAGTGCCTTTGCCTGTTCGATTTCTCCGAACACGCCGCTTCTTTGCAGTCGGTTGATTTCCCGCAGAAAATGGCTGGCGGCGTGACTTGGCAAGGCGTTGATTATTTCTCGCCGCGCTCGCTCAAGTTTTGATTGTGTTGATTCGTTCATTCGGTTTTTACCTCAAATAAAAAACGCCCGCCGATCCAGGAATTTATATCCTGAATCTGACGGGCGCGGCATTTTTCAATGCGGAAACCCTGGTAAAATGTGGTGGGCGCGGCATCACAACGCGATGCGGGAAACCCTTTTGAAATTATTTACAGTTTAACTTTTATTCGCGCAAAACTAAAGGTTTTTCGGCGGCTTTGCCCCGATGAACCGTTGACACTTTTCGCAGTTTCTCGCGCGCCTCATTTGGATATTCTTCAATTAGAAGTCCGAGCATTCCGAGTTCGATGCGGCGTTTGTTTTCCTGCTCTTTGATGCCGGCGGTTTTGTTGTCAAAATTGTTTTTCATAATCCTCCAACAGTTCGGGATTGTGCAGAAGGTAGATTCTTTCAACTTCTTTTAATCGCTCATCGGCGCGGCGTTTCCATTCGTCAAACTCGGCGCGCCGGTCAATCGGAATCTCCGATCTGATGTCTTCGCCGTCGGCGTGTCTTTTCCATTGTTCGAGCGTCAGAAACGGTTTGTTGCCGCCCGTCTCGGCTTGCGCCCGCATCGCATCAGAGATTCTTTTGATTCGGTTTTTCAACTGCATTTAATTTCTCCTTTAGTTTTCGGCTTCCCACTCTGCCGGAAATCGGTCTTTAGTCGTGTGGTCAACGCCCTGCAAAACGATGACTTGCTTTTCAATCGGCTGGCGGCATTTAGCGCAGCAGTCGGCGACGGATTCGCCCTCAAACCACGGCTCGCTCGTGTCGGAATCTTCCCCCAGATCGGCAAGCCAGATTTCAGTTTTCTTGACATCGCGGCAGCAGCAGAAACCGCCGCTCGGCATCATCGCTTTTTCTATTTTCGTGATTCGTGTTTTTAAATTCATACTACGTTTTGTTTCTCCAGGTATTCTTCGTAGGTGACGGGTTCGCTGATGGTTCTGGATTGGCATTCCTCGAATTCCTCGCGCGTGAAGTTGGTCGTCGGTTCGATAGCTCGAATGTCGCCGGTGAAGTTAAACGTGAAATTCAATATCCGCACTTCTTTGCCGCAAGTTTCGCAGAGTTCCGAAGGTTTCGCTTCGCCGTTTTCGCTGGGCGGTTCGACTTTGATAATAATCTCTTTACTGCAACGGCAAATGTCCGCGTCCAAATTCAGATTGCTTTCGATTTTCCTGATTCTGTTTTTGATATTCATTCCCCATCTCCATAAAGTTTTACAAGGTTTCCAGCCATTTCAACATCCTTATCCAAAAAGGGCTTTTGGCATTTCTCACAAAAACCTTTCTCAAAGTCGGGCAGCGGATAAGCCGTTGTCTCTGGATTAGAAACTTGGCTATACATAGTTCCAAGGGCAGTTTTCCAATACCTTGCCCAACAGCCGCAAAAACAATTCTGCGGAACTATTTGAACTTCAATTTTCTTCAGTCGGTTATTTATATTCATCGTTTTTTTTCACTTTTATTCGGGTTTAGGGATGTGGGATTTAACCACATTAACGATCAGCCTTAATTTATTGATCGGCTTGCCGCACAACGGGCAAACTTCCGGGACGGGCGCAGAATTATCTTTGATCAATCCCGGCGAGGTCGCCGGTTTGCCATCCTCGTAATAAATGATTTCAGAGCGCGGATTAACGGCGCAACGGCAAAAATCGCCTACTTTCATCTGCGATTCAATTCTTTTTATTCTGGTTTTCAAATTCATTTTCAATCGTCTCCAGTCTTTGTAAAATATCGGTTGTTTCCAGCCCTCGGAAGGCGTTGTCAAGAATGACTTGCGCGGCGCGTATTTCAATCGCCGGGTTCTCCGAATGTAAGTTGCGCTTTAATGTTTCGACCGCCTCGCCCGTCGCGCATTGCAGTTGAGCAATCGCCGATTCAACCGTTTGTCGCCGTGCGCTGCGATAGTCAGACAAGAAATCTTTATCCTGTAAAAATCTATAAATCGTCGCTTCGCCGACACCGCTTCGCTCGGCGGCTTCGCGGATTGAAGACGTTTCAATCAAGGCGAGTAAAACTTTTTCCCGGTTCGTTGCTTTTGGCATATATCTATCAAAATCTATCAAAGTCTATCGTTTTCAATTTTCTGTCGGTGGTCAGCGCGAAGTCAGCACGGCTTTCAAACTGCGATTAGCGGGCAGTTTCTCCGCTTCGTATTTCCTGATTCGTTCGCGCAGTCGCTCGATCTCCGCATTGAAAAACTGTTGCCCGTCGGCGAGTGCGTCATCTCGATTTGTGTGCAGCGCGCCGACGGCGACGATCTTCAACCCGAACGCGCATAAATGTTCGCCGGTCCGACGAAAGCCGGTTGATGGGCGAACTTCGCGGCTTGACTCATCGAAGAAATAATAAAGAATCGCTGAATCATAAGTCGCGCCGTTTGCCGTCAGCATTTCCGGCACGACGGCGAGGGCGTGTTTCGGGTTGGCGCGAATGCCGCCGCGCGTTTTGCGGTCGAGTTCATAGTTTTCGTTGAATTCATTTGTTTTCATAGCGGTTGATCGAGAAATTCCGAGTCTAAAATCGTCAAGTCATCGGCGGTGAAATTCGATTGCCCGCAGTTCGGACAATTCCAGCAAATGTAATCAATCTTTTGTCCGCATTCCGCCGCCGTCAGCCGCGTTTGACAGCGCGGCTTGACTGTTTTCCGACATTCGTCGCAGAACATTTCTTTTAATGGCATATCTAACACTTTCATTTCG
>Ga0136611_10003421_pt1 | contig 11091 bp, 9 predicted proteins | sample AntDrymUQ2232306_2_FD_106645 | JGI IMG/M metagenome (GOLD analysis project Ga0136611, IMG submission 106645) | Polar desert sand microbial communities from Dry Valleys, Antarctica - metaG UQ223 (23.06) | ecosystem: Environmental > Terrestrial > Soil > Desert | place: Antarctica: Dry Valley... | reverse complement strand
CGGCCGTCGCCCTGGACGCCGACGGAGCGCACGTCGGCGAGCAGCACGACCGGCATCTGCCAGATGTCGCGGTCCAGGCCGGCACGGGTGAGCTCCTCGCGGGCGATCAGGTCGGCCTGGCGCAGGATGTCGAGGCGTTCGCGGGTGACCTCGCCGATGATCCGGATGCCGAGCCCGGGGCCGGGGAACGGCTGCCGGTGCACCATCGACGACGGCAGGCCGAGCTGCTCGCCGACCAGGCGGACCTCGTCCTTGAAGAGCGTGCGCAGCGGCTCGACCAGCTCGAACTGCAGGTCCTCGGGCAGCCCGCCCACGTTGTGGTGCGACTTGATGTTGGAGGTGCCGGCCCCGCCGCCGGACTCGACGACGTCGGGGTAGAGCGTGCCCTGCACGAGGTAGGCCGTGGCGCCCTCGACCGCGGGGGTGTCGGCGAAGACCCGCAGCTCGGCGGCCTCGAAGACCCGGATGAATTCGCGGCCGATGATCTTGCGCTTCTCCTCCGGGTCGACCACACCCTCGAGCGCACCGAGGAACTGGTCGGCGGCATCGACCACGTCGAGGCTGTCGAAGACAGCCTCGAAGTCGGCGCGGACCTGCTCGGTCTCGCCCTGACGCATCATCCCGTGGTCGACATACACGCAGGTGAGCCGGTCGCCGATCGCCCGCTGCACGATCGCCGCGGCGACGGCGGAGTCGACGCCACCGGAGAGCGCGCAGATGGCCCGGGAGTCGCCCACCTGCTCGCGGATGTGGGCCACCTGCTCCTCGACGATGTTGAGCATCGTCCAGGTCTGGCGGCAGCCGGCGATGTCGTGCAGGAAATGCTCGAGCACCTGCTGGCCGTGCTCGGTGTGCAGCACCTCGGGGTGCCACTGCACCCCGGCCAACCGCCGGTCCAGGTCCTCGAACGCCGCCACCGGTGTCGAGGCGCTCGAGGCGAGGACGTCGAAGCCCGCGGGTGCCTGGGCGACCGAGTCGCCGTGCGACATCCACACGGTGTGGTGCTCGGGCAGCTCGTGCAACAAGACGCCGGGGCGGCTCACCTGCACCCTGGTGCGGCCGTACTCCCGCGCCCCGGTGTGCGCGACCTCGCCGCCGAGGCCCTGCGCCATCAGCTGGAAGCCGTAGCACATGCCGAACACCGGCACCCGGGCGTCGAAGAGCGACGAGTCGATGCCGGGGGCGCCGTCGGCGTAGACCGACGACGGGCCGCCTGACAAGACGATCGCCTTCGGCTCCCGCGCGAGCATCTCCGCGACCGGCATGGTGTGCGGCACGATCTCGGAGTAGACCCGCGCCTCGCGCACCCGCCGGGCGATGAGCTGGGCGTACTGGGCCCCGAAGTCGACCACCAGGACCAGATCGTGTTCCGCCACGCGCCCAGCGTAGTGGCGCTGCTGCCCGGAAATGAGATCAGGGCTCGGCCGGGGAGGGAGGGTGGCCGAGCCCTGAAATGTCCAGCCCCCTGCAGCGGGAGCTGAAGCGGACCGACCATCGAGGGAGCAACTGCCGGCCCGCTCGTCCAACGACGGGTCCGTGAGGTGGTGACGCCGGTGACGTCCGAACTCGTCGCGGACGCGTCAAGAGACGCCGACGATGGGCAGTCGCAGGGCCGCCGGGGCGGACTCGGGCACCACCGGCCACCGCGGCGCGACGGGCACGACAGGCTGGTACGACGCGCCGAGGTCGGGCCGCGGGTCGGGCTCGCCCTTGTTGGGCCAGAACGCCATCGCCCGCTCCGCCTGGGCGGTGATGGTGAGCGACGGGTTGACCCCGAGGTTGGCGGAGACGGTCGAACCATCCGCGATGTGCAGCCCCGGGTAGCCGTAGACCCGCTGGTAGGGGTCGACCACGCCCGTGGCCGGGGAGTCCCCGATCGTGGCGCCGCCGATGAAGTGCGCGGTCATCGGCCGGTTGAAGGGCTCGCCGATCGAACCGCCCGAGGTGCCGCCCATCAGCGCCGCGAGGCGACGTACGACGTCGTTGGCCGACGGGATCCAGGTCGGGTTGGGGCTGCCGTGCCCTTGGCGCGACGTCATCACCCAGCCGCGGCGGGTCTTCTTCGGGTAGGTGGTGATGGAGTTGTCGTGGGCCTGCATGACCAGCGCGATCACGGACCGCTCGGACCAGTGCCGGAAGTCGTAGAGCATGCGCACGTTTCCCCTTTGCCTCCACAGCTCACGCAGCCAGGTCTGCCAGCGCGGACGGGGGCCGTCGCCGTCGGTGAGCACGGTCTGGAGCAGGGACATCGCGTTGGAGCCCTTGCCGTAGCGAACCGGCTCGACGTGGGTGTGCTCGTCGGGGTGGAACGACGACGTGATCGCCACCCCGTGGCTGTAGTCGACCGAGAGGTCCGGCGCGATCGCGCCAAGGATGGACTCGGAGTTGGTGCGCGTCAGGTGGCCGAGGCGGTCCGAGAGCAGCGGCAGGTCGCCCTCGGCCTTGAGCCGGTGGAGCAGCTTCTGGGTGCCGAGGGACGCGGCAGCGAAGACGACGTGGTCTGCGGTGAACGACTTCACCGCGCGTCGCCGGGACGCCTTGGCCTTGGTCCACCGGGCATCGACCCGGAAGCCGCCGTCCTCGCGGGGCCGGACGCGGGTCACCGTGGTGAGCGGGTGCACCTCGGCACCGGCCTGCTCGGCGAGGTAGAGGTAGTTCTTGACCAGGGTGTTCTTCGCGTTGTGGCGGCAGCCCGTCATGCACTCACCGCAGTTGAGACAGGCGTTGCGCGCCGGTCCGACGCCCCCGAAGAACGGGTCGTCCGCGGCTTCCCCGGGCGCCTGCCCGGGCCCGCCGAAGAAGACGCCGACCGGCGTCGGGTGGAACGTGTCGCCCACACCCATCTCGACCGCGACCTTCTCCATCAGGTCGTCACTGGCAGTCCGGACGGGGTTCTCGACCACGCCGAGCATCCGTCTGGCCTGGTCGTAGTAGGGCGCGAGCTCGGCCTTCCAGTCGGTGAGGTGCGCCCACGACGGGTCCCGGTAGAAATGGTCGAGCGGCTCGTACAGCGTGTTGGCGTAGACGAGCGACCCCCCTCCCACACCGGCGCCCGCGAGGATCACACAGTCCTTGACGACGTCGATGCGCTGGATGCCGTAGCAGCCCACCTCCGGTGCGAAGAGGAAGCGGCGGGCGTCCCACGACGTCGCGGCGTACGACGACTCGTCGAAACGCGCACCTGCCTCGAGGACCCCGACGCGGTAGCCCTTCTCGGTGAGCCGCAGGGCGGTGACCGAGCCGCCGAAGCCCGAGCCGATGACCAGGACGTCGTAGTGGGTCACGGGCGGCCGAGCCTCTTCATCAACCGCAGCTGGGCCGTCATCACCTGGCCGTACATCCGGTCCGACATCCCGAGCATGGGTGCGAAGCGGATCAGCCGCTGGGTGGCCACGGCCTGCGACTCGGTGTAGCGGTGGATGCCCTCGCTCCCCTGCCGCCGGCCCATCCCGGACTGACGCATGCCGCCCATCGGGGAGTCGATGCTGGCGAACGTGGCCCCGAAGGCCTCGTTGATGTTCACCGTGCCGCAGGTGATCCGGCGGGCCAGCTCACGGGCCCGACCGCCGCCGGAGCTGTAGATGGAGGCATTGAGGCCGTAGTCGCCGTCGTTCGCGCGCTCGACGGCCTCGCCCTCGTCGTGGAACCGGTAGACCGAGACCACCGGACCGAAGGTCTCCTGACCGAAGCAGGTCATCTCGGGGGTGACGCCCTCGAGGATCGTCGGCTCGAAGAAGAACGGGCCGAGGTCGGCCGGGCCCGACCACCGGTGAGCACCCGGGCCCCCTTGGCGACCGCGTCGTCGACGTGGGCGACCACGGTGTCGAGCTGCTGCTGGGAGATCAGCGAGCCCATGTCGTTGCCCCAGTCGAGGGTGGCGCCGATCGTCATCGCCTGGGTGCGCGCGACGAACCGCTCGAGGAACCGGTCGTAGACCTGGTCGGCCACGAACATCCGCTCCATGGACACGCAGAGCTGGCCCGCGTTGGAGAACGACGCCCGGACCGCGCCCTCGGCGGCCTTCTCGATGTCGGCGTCCCGCAGGATCAGGATGGGGTTCTTGCCGCCGAGCTCGAGCGAGCACCCGACGAGCCGCTCGGCGCACCCGCGGGCGATCTCCCGGCCGGTGGCCGTCGAGCCGGTGAAGCAGACGTAGTCGGCGCGGCCCACGATGGAGCCGCCGACATCCGGCCCCGGTCCGGCGACGACCTGCCACAGGTCGGGCGGGAAGCCGGCCTCCTCGAGCAGCTGGGCGGCGAGCAGCGCGGACAGCATGGTCTGGGCGTCGGGCTTGGCGACCACGGCGTTGCCCGCGAGCAGGGCCGGCAGCCCGTCGCAGAGCGCCATCGTGAAGGGGTAGTTCCAGGGCGAGATGATGCCGACGACGCCCTTGGGGATCCGGTTGACCTCGACCCGGGTGAGGCCGGGCACCACGCCGAGCCTGCGTCGGGTGTCGAGGTGCTCGTGGGCGGTCCGGCCGTAGTAGCGGGCCGTCAGCGCGATGTGCATGGGCTCGTCGAACGCGTGCTTGCGCGCCTTCCCGGACTCCCACACGATCAGGTCGATGATCTCGTCCTGCCGGTCGAGCACCAGGTCGTGGAGCCGCAGCAGCATCGCCGCGCGGTCGTCGAGAGCGGTCCGCGCCCACGCGCGCTGGGCCCGCCGGGCCCGTACGAACGCCTCGGCCACGTCGGTGTCGCTCGACTGCGGGACGTGCGCGAGCGGCTGCCCGTCGAGCGGCGAGAAGACCTCGACCGTTTGTCCCGTCGTCGAGACGATCCGCCGGGTCAGGGCGGCGACGTAGTCGGGCTCCAGGGCGTACGACGCGCGCGGATCGTGCTCGGGGTCGTGCGGACCGTCGACCAAAGGGCCGCCCGAAGGCGTCTGCGCTGACATGTCTCCGAGAGTAGAACCTCGTAGCCCACGTCACTACCCTCTGGTAGCCAGTGTGGCACTTGACACAGAGGGCCGGTCTGTCAAGTGCCGGCCGTGCTCATTCCACGCAGAACTCGTTGCCCTCGGGATCGGCCATCACCACCAGCGTCTCCGTGCGCAGCACGGTCGCCCCCAGGGCCACCAGTCGCCGTACCCTCGTCGGGGATCGCGCCGGGTGCGCGCAGGTCGAAGTGCATCCGGTTCTTGGCGGTCTTGTGCTCTGGCAATCGCTGGAACCATAACGTCGGTCCACCCCAGCCCGCCGGTTCCACGAAGGCCTTGTCCACCGTCGAGTCCTCGTCGAGGTCGCTGCCCAGCGCGGCCGCCCAGAACCGGCCGAGCACCAACGCGTCCGAGCAGTCGAAGGTCACCGACTTGATATAGGTCGTCATCAACCCAATCTTATGACGGGCTCAGGCCAACGGGTTGACCCAGCGCACCTCGGTGAAGCGGGCGAAGTCGCTGTCGGCCGAGCACAAGGTCAGGCCGTGCTCGACCGCCATCGCTGCCAACTGCGCGTCGGGGATGGCGTTGCCGGTCAGGCCATATCGGCCGATCAGCTCGCCGAGAATCGTGGCAGTGCGGGCCGAGGCAGGAGGAAGCCAGGCGACGGGCGAGGAGAGCCACTCGTCCACGAAGGACCAGGCCTCAGGCCCCGTCAGCGGGCTGGCCGCGATCCGGGGGTGCGTCGAGATCCTGACGAACGCACCGATCGACTGCCACGGCAGAGCCACCCGTCGCGAGCCGTTGAGCGCCGCGGTGAGCCAGTCGGAGGCGGTGTTGTGATGCGGGGAGGTTTCGTCGACGGCATACAGGAGCAGGTTGGCATCGACAAGCACGTCAGGTCTCCTCGATGAGCTCTAGGACCTCGGCGACGTTGGCGACGTCGATCTTCAGGCCGAGAGCGGCGCTGCGGGGGACGTACGGCGCCCGAGGGGCCCCGCCAAGGACCAACCCGGCTCGAGCGATCTCGTTCAACGCCTCACTGAGGCCGAGCCCGCGGTCGGCTCGCAGCCGCTCGACGGCGGCCAGCACGTCGTCGTCCAAGGAGACTGTGGTGCGCATGATCCCAAGCATGACGCATCAAGATGCGTCGATCAAGGCACGGGTGATGCGCCGCCTCACACGATGTCGGGAGCGCTCACCCTGGCCTCGTCGGCCTCCTGGTCGGTCAGCTTCAGCTGGCTCTGCCGCTCGGCCTCGACGCGACGCAGGTAGTGGTCCACCTCGTCGGCAGTGCGGGCCTGGTCCCAGCCCAGCTCGCCGGCCATCAGCCGGGCCGCCTGGTCGGCGACGTGCACGCCGCGGTCGAAGGTCTCGATCGAGATCCGGGTGCGGCGGGTCAGCACGTCGTCGAGGTGCCGGGCCCCCTCGTGCGACACGGCGTACACGACCTCGGCGGCGAGGTAGTCGTCGGCACCGTCGAGGGGTTCCCCCAGCTCGGGGCGGCCGGCGATCAGGTCGAGCAGCTCGTCCACCAGGCTGCCGTAGCGCTCGAGCAGGTGGTCGATGCGGGAGATGTGGAGGCCGACCCGGCGGGCGAGCAGCGCGCGCTGGTTGGCGCGGGCCTCGAAGCCGACTGCGCCGGCCAGCGGGATCCGGTCGGTGATCGAGTCGCGCACCGTCCCGTGGCCGACCGAGGTCAGCGAGTCGGCGGCAGCGTCGACGGCATCCTTGGCCATCACGCGGTACGTCGTGAGCTTGCCGCCGGCGATCATCACCAGGCCGTGCACCGGAGCGACCACCGTGTGCTCGCGGGAGATCCGGCTGGTCGGTTCGGACTCGCCGCGCAGCAGCGGCCGCAGCCCGGCCCAGACGCCCTCGATGTCGTCGTGGTCGAGCGGCTCGCGCAGGATCGTGTTGACCTGGCCGAGCAGGTAGTCGATGTCGGCCCGGCTGGCCGCCGGGTGGGCCTTGTCGAGGTCCCAGGGGGTGTCGGTCGTGCCGATGATCCAGTGCCGGCCCCACGGGATCACGAAGAGCACGGACTTCTCGGTCTTGGTCATGAAGCCGGCCTCGGAGCGGATCCGGTCGCGCGGCACGACCAGGTGGATCCCCTTGCTGGCCTGGACGTGCAGGCTGCCACGGCCGCCGACGAGGTCCTGGATGTCGTCGGTCCAGACCCCGGCGGCGTTGACCACGACCCGGGCCCGGATCTCCAGCTCGAGACCGGTCTCGAGGTCGACGGCGCGCACGCCCACCACCCGTTCGCCCTCGCGCAGGAAGCCCACGACCTTGGTCCGGAGCGCGACGTGGGCGCCGTGGGAGGCGGCCGTGCGGGCGATGGTCATCACCAGGCGGGCGTCGTCGACCTGGCAGTCGTAGTAGCGGATGGCGCCGTGCAGGTCGTCGGTCCTCAGGTCCGGGGCGATCCGGGCGACCTGCTTGCGGAACAGGTGCTTGTGCTTGGGGACGCCCATGTCGTACTTGCCCGCCATCGCCATCCCGTCGTACAGCAGGAGGCCGGCGCCGACGTAGGGCCGCTCGTAGGCCTTGTGCAGCGGGTAGAGGAACGGCACCGGACGGACCAGGTGCGGGGCGAGCCTCGTGAGCAGCAGGCCGCGCTCCTCCAGCGCCTCCTTGACCAGGGCGAAGTCGAACATCTCCAGGTAGCGCAGCCCGCCGTGGACGAGCTTGCTGCTGCGGCTGCTGGTGCCGCTGGCCAGGTCACGCTGCTCGACCAGGCCGGTGCTGAGGCCCCGGGTCACCGCGTCGAGGGCGACGCCGGCCCCGACGATGCCGCCGCCGACCACCAGCACGTCGAGGTCCTCGCCGCCGTTCGCGGCGGTCGATCCGGTCGCTGCCAGGGCCCGCAGTGCGTCGTCGCGGGCGTCGGGGCTCAGGGCGCTGGTCTGCGGCATGCCTCTATCCTGCTACCCCGCCCCGCACGCCCAGAAGGCCCGGGGTCCGACAAGATGAGCGGATGGACGAGATCGTCGCGCTATACGACGCCGCCGGGCAGCCGGCCGGCTCGGCGCCGCGATCGCGGATGCGCGCGGAGAACCTGCGCCACGGAGCCACCGCGGTCGTGGTGCGCGACTCCCTGGGGCGGGTGCACGTCCACCGGCGCACCGACACCAAGGACGTCTACCCCGGTCGCTACGACTTCGCAGCCGGCGGCGTGCTGCTCGCCGGGGAGGTGCCGCTGGCGGCGGCCCGCCGGGAGGCCGCGGAGGAGCTCGGGGTGACCTCGGCGTTGGTGCCGCTCGGCGAGGCCGACTACGCCGACGACCAGACGACGTACCACGGGTTCCTCTACGCGACCGAGTGGGACGGGCCCATCCGGCCGCAGGCCGAGGAGGTCGCCTGGGAGGGCTGGACCACGCTCGAGGGCCTGGCCGCGATGCTCGACGACCCGACCACCCCGGTGATGCCCGACACTGTCGGGCTGCTCGGCGACTGGGTCCGGGCGCGGCTCGCCGACCGGGTCAGCCCCGAGCAGGGCTGGGACAGCGAGACCGTCGTCGTCGAGGACCGCTGGGTCGACCGTAGGCCGCGCCGGCCCGAGGTGGTGCCCCGGCTGCTCGCGGAGACCAGGCTCCTGCCCCGGATCGCCGCCGGGCTCCCGCTCGCCGTGCCGGTGCCCGTCGTGCTCGGCGAGGATCCGCTGTGGGTGCGCCACCCGATCGTGCACGGCGAGCCGTGCCGGCCCGCGATGCTGACCGCCACCGACGGAGCCGTCGTCGGGCGCTTCCTCCGGGCGCTGCACGACACCCCGCCCGAGGTCTGCGCGGGCACGGGGGTGCTCAGCGCGGAGGAGGCGCTCGCCGACCTGGAGGGGGGCCTGGCCGGGATGCGCGAACGGGTGCTGCCACGCCTCTCTCCCGACCGGCACCGAGACGCCCACGCCCTGCTGGACGCCGTCGCCGAGACCACCGAGGTCTGCCTCGTGCACGCCGACCTCGGTCCGGACCACCTGCTCACCGTCGACGGGCCGGTCACCGGGGTCATCGACTGGACCGACGCCCGGATCGGCGACCCCGGCCTCGACCTCGCCTGGACCCTGAGCGGCACGCCCGAGCCCTTCGCCGACGCCCTGGTGGCGGCGTACTCCCCCACGCCCGGGCAGCGCGCCCGCGGCCTGCTCTGGCACCGGCTCGGCCCCTGGTGGGAGGCGCTGGCGGGCATCGACTTCCTCGGTGAGGAGTACGTCGCGTCCGGGCTGACCGGGATCGCCGCCCGCCTCTGACCCTGGTCGCGAGAGCGGGAGCCCTACTCGGCGACGACCTCGACCCGCTGGAACTCCTTGACCTCGGTGTAGCCGGTGGTGGCCATCGCCCGCTTGAGGGCACCGATCAGGTTCATGGTGCCGTCGGCGACCCGGGACGGGCCGAAGAGGATCTGCTCGAGGGTGCCCACGGTCTCGAACTCGACGCGCTCACCGCGCGGCAGGTCGGGGTGGTGGGCCTCGCCGCCCCAGTGGAAACCCCGTCCCGGGGCGTCGGTGGCCCGGGCGAACGGTGACCCGACCATGACGGCGTCGGCGCCGCAGGCGATCGCCTTCGCGATGTCGCCGGACTTGCCGATCGAGCCGTCGGCGATGACGTGCACGTAGCGACCACCCGACTCGTCGAGGTAGTCGCGCCGGGCCGCGGCGACGTCGGCGACCGCACTGGCCATCGGCACCGCGATGCCGAGCACCTGGCGGGTGGTGTGGGCGGCGCCGCCGCCGAAGCCGACCAGCACGCCGGCCGCGCCGGTGCGCATCAGGTGCAGGGCTGCCTGATGGGTCGCGCAGCCGCCCACGATGACGGGCACGTCGAGCTCGTAGATGAACTCCTTGAGGTTGAGCGGCTCGGCCTGGCTCGAGACGTGCTCGGCGGACACCGTGGTCCCACGGATCACGAACATGTCCACCCCCGCGTCGACGACCGCCTTGGCGAACTCCTTGGTGCGCTGCGGCGACAGGCTGCCGGCCACGGTCACGCCGGCGGCACGCATCTGCTGGAGCCGGGCGGTGATCAGGCCCTCCTGGATCGGCTCGGCGTAGATCTCCTGCATCCGCCGGGTCGCGTCGGCGCCGCGCAGGCCGGCGACCTCGTCCAGCAGGCCGGTCGGGTCGTCGTACCGCGTCCAGAGACCCTCGAGGTTGAGGACGCCGAGGCCGCCGAGCTTGCCGAGCGCGATCGCCGTCGTCGGCGACATCACCGAGTCCATCGGGGCGGCGAGCACCGGCAGGTCGAAGCGGTAGGCGTCGATCTGCCAGGCGACGCTGACCTCCTCGGGGTCGCGGGTACGCCGCGAGGGGACGATCGCGATGTCGTCGAAGGAGTAGGCGTGCCGGGCGCGCTTCGCGCGGCCGATCTCGATCTCGGTCACGGCGTGAGCCTATCGGCGCCTGGCCCGACCCTCCCGGGTCCCATCGGCTTCCCAGGGTCCGCCGGGCCCAGCGAGTGCCCGGCGGACCGAGGTTCCATCAACCCGGACTCCCCCGCGACCCGGGTGCACCACAGCGCGAGACCGCATTGGGTACAGCGAACTGTAACCAATAACGAGCGCGACGTCAGGAGGTCACGTTCCCGAGATGGCATCCTGGAGCGCCTGGCGCAGCCAGCGCTTGTAGTCGAAGCGGGTCCACCCGACCTCCTCGACGAACTGGAGGTAGATCTCCCCGGAGGTGAGCACGTAGACCACGTCGGCGGCGCCGGGGCGGATCACGGCGCCGGGCGGGCACAGCAGCCTCACCAGCTCCGCCGAGGTGCCCTTGCGACGCTCCCTGGCCCGGTCCACCAGGCGCCGCGCCGAGTCGTCCTGGTCCGCGGCCCGGTGCAGGGCAGGGACGAGCGGGGCCATCGACTCCACCGCATGGCACGCGAACTCCACGAACCGGTCCAGCCGCACGTCGAGGTCCGGCTCGTCGTCGAGTCGGAGCGAGGCGAAGGCCGCCTGCAGGTCGGGGAGCGTGCCGAAGCTGGTCCGCCGGAAGGCGGCCATCAGCAGCGCGGCCTTGTCACCGAACGCCCGCGACACCAGCTCGGTGGAGACTCCCGCCTTGGCTGCGACCGCGGCAACGCTGGTGCGCGACCAGCCGTCCTCGAGGAAGCACCGGGTCGCGATGTCGAGCACGCGCTCCCGACGCTCGAGCGCCGCGGCCTGCCGCTTGCTCGAGTCGTAGGTGCGACGTGGACGGCCGTCCGGTCCGTCGACGGTGATGCT
>Ga0136611_10003420_pt1 | contig 11091 bp, 9 predicted proteins | sample AntDrymUQ2232306_2_FD_106645 | JGI IMG/M metagenome (GOLD analysis project Ga0136611, IMG submission 106645) | Polar desert sand microbial communities from Dry Valleys, Antarctica - metaG UQ223 (23.06) | ecosystem: Environmental > Terrestrial > Soil > Desert | place: Antarctica: Dry Valley... | reverse complement strand
TCGTCGTCGAGCACCCGCTGCGGATTCTTGATCCAGTCGACCAGGCCGGCCTGCTCTGCCCAGAAGGCCTCCGGCTCGGCGAGAGATCGGTCGTAGGTCGCGCGGTAGTCACCCATGGCCGCAACCCTGCCTGACACGGCTCTCCGCCGTCCATCGGACCGTCTCGGAACCGCTACCGATCGTTGTCGACGCGCCATGCCCGTGGCGAAGGAAATGCACTACCTTGCCGAGAGGGGGACACGCCTCGGCTCTCGCGACCCCCGCTCATTCTGCTTGTCCGTCGTCTGAGAGGTGTCCTTTGATGAACCGTTCTCGCCGCCTAGCGGCCTCCCTGGCCGTGACGTCCCTGATCGTGCTCGCCGCGTGCGCGCCACCCGAGGACGACAGCAACGAGACCACGACCGAGTCGGGGGTCGAGGCGGCCTCCGCCACCTCGGCCGAGGACTTCGGCGGCCTGGAGGGGCTCGTCGAGGCCGCCCAGGCCGAGGGCGAGCTCAACGTCATCGCGCTGCCGCCCGACTGGGCCAACTACGGCGAGATCATCGACGCCTTCGCCGCGAAGTACGACATCGAGGTCAACTCCGACCAGCCCGACGCCGCGAGCCAGGACGAGATCAACGCCGCCGAACAGCTCGCGGGCACCGACCGCGCGCCCGACGTCTTCGACCTCGGCCAGTCGGTGGCGCTCGCCAACACCGACATCTTCGCGCCCTACCAGGTCGAGACCTGGGACGACATCCCAGAGGAGTTCAAGGACCCCGACGGTGCCTGGGTCAACGACTACGGCGGCTTCATGTCGATCGGCTACGACTCCTCGGTGGTCCCGGAGGTCACCTCCCTGGAGGACCTGCTCGGCCCGGAGTTCAAGGGCAAGGTCGCGCTCAACGGTGACCCGACCCAGGCCGGCGCAGCGTTCAGCGGCGTGATGATGGCATCGGTCGCCAACGGCGGTTCCGCCGACGACATCGCCCCCGGCGTCGACTTCTTCGGGGAGCTCAAGGCGGCCGGCAACTTCATCCCGGTCGACCCCACCCCCGCCACCATCGAGTCGGGCCAGACCCCGGTCGTCATCGACTGGGACTACCTCGGCGCTGCCGAGGCCGGCAACGTCGACACCTGGAAGATGCTCGTCCCGGAGGAGTCGGTCGTCGCCGGCTACTACTTCCAGGCCATCAACGCCGACGCGCCGCACCCGGCCGCCGCGCGCCTGTGGCAGGAGTTCCTCTACAGCGACGAAGGTCAGAACCTGTGGCTCAAGGGTGGCGCTCGTCCGGTCCGGGCCGCGGCGATGGCCGAGGCCGGCACCATCGACCAGGCGCTGTACGACGCCCTCCCGGAGGTCGCCGGCACGCCGGTGATCCCGACCAACGAGCAGACTGAGCAGGCAGCCGCCTACCTCGCCGAGAACTGGTCGAAGGTCATCAGCTGACGATGGCCGACCTCTCGGCCGTCCAACCAGCGCCCGTCTCCCTCGAGAAGGCGCGTTCGCCACGGACGGGTCGGCGGTTCTCCGTCGGCCCGTCCCTGGCGCTGTTGCCGTTCCTGGCCTACGTGCTGGTCTTCCTGATCGTCCCAACGGTCACGATCGTCATCGGGGCGTTCCAGAGCGACGCCGGACTCACCCTGGACAACATCCGTGCGTTGAGCAGTGACGCCGCGGTCAACGCCCTCTGGAAGAGCATCGTGCTGTCGGGCGTCAGCGCCCTGATCGGCGCCTTCCTCGGGGCGCTGCTGGCCTACCTGGTCGTCACCCTGCCGGAGACCAGCATCATGCGCCGGTTCGTGCTGTCGATCTGTGGCGTGCTCGCCCAGTTCGGCGGCGTCGCCCTCGCGTTCGCCTTCATCGCCACCATCGGCTTCTCGGGGGTCATCACCGAGGCGCTCCGCAACGGACCCGGCATCGACATCTTCGGGTCCGGATGGCTCTACGGGCTTCCGGGCCTGATCGTCGTCTACACCTACTTCCAGATCCCGCTGATGGTGATCGTCTTCCTGCCCGCCCTGCAGGGCCTCCGGCCGCAGTGGCGCGAAGCCGCGGTCAACCTGGGCGCCAACACCCGTCAGTACTGGACCCAGGTCGCGATCCCCCTGCTGACCCCGGCCTTCCTGGGCTCGGCGCTGCTGCTCTTCCCAACGCGTTCGCGGCCTACGCCACCGCCGCGGCCCTGGTCAGCCAGGGCAACCCGATCTCGCCGTTGCTCATCCGGTCCGCGCTGACCAGCGAGATCCTGCTCGGCCAGGAGAACCTCGCCTATGCCCTGGCGCTCGAGATGATCGTGGTGGTCTCGATCGTGATGCTCGCCTACGCGCTGCTGCTGCGGCGTACGTCGAGGTGGCTGCGGTGACGACCTCGACCAACTGGCGGGTCACTCGGTGGGTGCTGCTGGGCCTCTTCGCGGCGTACTTCGCGCTGCCGCTGCTCTCGATGCTGGACTTCAGCACCCGCACGCCCGGCAGCGACCCAGGCCGCACCGGTGAGGCCTGGGACAACCTCGTCTCGGACTCCGTCCTCGTCGAAGCGATCATCACCTCGTTGCTGCTCGCGCTGTTCACCGTGCTGATGATGATCGTGCTGCTGGTGCCGACGATGATCTGGGTGCGGCTGCGGGTGCCCGGAGCCTCGCGCCTGATCGAGTTCCTGTGCCTGCTGCCGCTCACGATCCCGGCCCTGGTGATCGTGGTGGGCATCTCCAACGTCTATGCCTGGGTGACCTACCTGCTCGGCGACTCCGCGCTGACCCTCACCTTCGCCTACGTCGTGCTGGTGCTGCCCTACTCCTACCGGGCCATCGACGCCGCCCTCCAGTCGATCGACGTCAACACACTGTCGGAGGCCGCCCGCTCGCTGGGCGCGAGCTGGTTCACCGTCATCACCCGGGTGGTGCTGCCCAACATCGTGCCGGGCGTGATGTCCGCGGCGTTCATCAGCGTCGCGCTCGTGCTCGGCGAGTACGTCTTCGCGTCCCTGCTGAACCTGGGCGACACGCTGCCCGTGGTGATCGCCCTGCTCGGCAAGAGCGAGGGCGCGACCTCGGTGGCCGCCTCGCTGGCCTCCATCCTCTTCGTCGCCCTGCTGCTCGTCGGCCTGTCCTTCTTCGGTCGCAACAACCGCGCCAGAAACGAGAACGCCTGATGACTGCCACCCGGTCCGCCGAGACCACCGGACTCGCCGTCGAGCTCACCGACCTGACCCGTGAGTACGGCGCGACGCGCGCCCTCGACGGCCTCACCCTGCACCTCGAGCCGGGCGAGCTCGTCGCGCTGCTCGGCCCGTCGGGCTGCGGCAAGACCACCGCGCTGCGCATCCTGGCCGGTCTCGACCACCCCACGTCCGGGAGTGTGTCGGTCGGGGGCAAGGACCTGACGCGGGTCCCGGCCAACAAGCGCGACATGGGGATGGTCTTCCAGGCCTACAGCCTGTTCCCCCACCTCACCGTGCTCGACAACGTCGCCTTCGGCCTCAAGCTCCGCGGCGAGGACCGCGACACGCGGACCCGGAAGGCGGCGGAGAAGCTCGAGCTCGTGGGCCTCGGCGAGCACGGCACGAAGTACGCCGCCCAGCTCTCGGGCGGCCAGCAACAGCGCGTCGCCCTCGCGCGCGCCCTCGCTATCGAGCCGTCCGTGCTGCTCCTCGACGAACCGCTCTCGGCCCTCGACGCCAAGGTGCGCACCCAGCTGCGCGACGAGATCCGCCGGGTCCAGCTCGAAGTGGGCACCACCACCTTGTTCGTCACCCACGACCAGGAGGAGGCACTCGCCGTGGCCGACCGGGTCGGGGTGATGAACAAGGGCCGCCTCGAGCAGCTCGCGCCGCCGGCCGAGCTCTACGCGACCCCGGGCTCGACGTTCGTCGCCGAGTTCGTGGGACTCAACAACAAGGTCGCCGTCACCGTGCGCGACCGGCAGGCCGACGTCCTCGGGTCCCGGGTGCCCGTGATCGACGGCTCCGTCGACGACGGGCCGGGCGTGGCGATGGTGCGGCCGGAGTCGTTGCTGCTGGAGGCCGGCGGCTCGGGCCCCAATGCGACCGTGGCCTCGGTCAACTTCCTCGGTCCGATCTCGCGGGTCTACGTCGACGTCGACGGCGCCGAGTCCGTGATGGCGGCCGTGCCGAGCCCGATCGCGGTCCGCCTGAGCCCCGGCGACCGGGTCCGGGTCGGCGTCGAGCAGACGCCGCTCTTGGTGGTCGCAAGCCCGAGCGCCTGACAGGATAGGGGCATGTCTACTCACGTCACCGGAGGTCCGTCGCTCCCCCAGGAGCGTCGCCTCGTCACCGAGATTCCCGGCCCCGAGTCCCAGCTGCGGCTCGAGCGCAAGAAGGCCCACGTCGCCGACGGGGTCGGCACCGCGCTGCCGATCTTCGTGACCGCGGCGGGCGGCGGTGTGATCGTCGACGTCGACGGCAACTCCCTGATCGACCTCGGCTCCGGGATCGCCGTGGTCTCGGTCGGCAACGCCGCACCGTCGGTGGTCGCGCGGGTGCAGGAGCAGGTCGCGGCGTTCACGCACACCTGCTTCATGGTCACGCCGTACGACGGTTACGTCGACGTCTGCGCCGCCCTCGGCGAGCTGACCCCCGGCGACCACGCGAAGAAGTCGGCGCTGTTCAACTCCGGCGCCGAGGCGGTCGAGAACGCCGTCAAGGTCGCCCGCACGTTCACCGGTCACAACGGCGTCGCGGTCTTCGACCACGCCTACCACGGGCGCACCAACCTGACGATGGCGATGACCGCCAAGAACATGCCCTACAAGCACGGCTTCGGGCCCTTCGCGGGCGAGGTCTACCGCGCCCCGATGTCCTACCCGTTCCGCGACGGCCTCTCCGGCCCGGACGCGGCCGCCCTGGCCGTCGACGTGCTGGAGAAGCAGGCGGGCGCCGACAACCTGGCCTGCCTGGTGGTGGAGCCGATCCTGGGCGAGGGCGGCTTCGTCGTACCCGCCGAGGGGTTCCTGCCGGCGCTGCGCGAGTGGTGCACGGCGCAGGGCATCGTGCTGGTCGCTGACGAGATCCAGTCCGGCTTCTGCCGCACCGGATCGTGGTTCGCCCTCGACCACGAGGGCGTCGTGCCCGACCTGGTGACGACCGCCAAGGGCATCGCCGGCGGGCTGCCGCTCGCCGGGGTCACCGGCCGCGCGGAGATGATGGACGCCGTCCACGTCGGCGGCCTGGGCGGGACCTACGGCGGCAACCCGGTCGCCTGCGCGGCTGCCCTCGGCTCGATCGCGGAGATGCGCGAGCACGACCTGGCCGGGCGCGCCCGCGCCATTGGCGACCTGATGTCGGGCCGGCTCGAGACCCTGGCCGGCGACCATCCGGTCGTCGCCGACATCCGCGGCCGGGGCGCGATGATGGCGATCGAGCTGTGCGAGCCCGGGACGAGGAAGCCCGACGCCGCCCGGGCCGCCGCCGTCAACACCGCGTGCCACCGCGCCGGCGTCGTCACCTTGACCTGCGGCACCTGGGGCAACGTCTTCCGCTTCCTGCCCCCGCTGGCGATCTCCGACGCGCTGCTGCACGAGGCCTTCGACGTCGTGGCCGACGCCTTCACCGCCACCGCCTGACCTGCCGAGTCGGCGCACATGGTTGGCCGAGTCGGCGCAGATGGCGCCATCTGCGCCGACTCGGCACGCCATCTGCGCCGAGTCGCGGAATAGGGGTCCGGGCCCCGGGCAGCGACCCGGTGACCAGCTATGCCCTGCGCCACGGCGCCGGCGGCGTGGCAGAAGACGCGGTCGAGCAGTTCCCGACGTACGTCGACAACGTCGTGGGCATGATGTCGCCCGAGGGCGTCGGACTGCGCGTCGGGGGCACGACGCACGAGCTTCGCGCCACCCCGCGCGCCACGTCGACGCCGACCGTGTGGCTGCTGGGCTCGTCGGACTACTCCGCCCGGCTCGCCGCCGCGAAGGGCCTGCCCTACGTCTTCGCCCACCACTTCTCCGGCGACGGCACGGCCGAGGCGCTCGCGCTCTACCGGTCGGGCTTCCAGCCGTCGGCGGCCTGCCCCGGACCGCGCACGCTCCTCACCGTCAACGCCGTCGTCGCCGCGACCCAGGAGGAGGCGGATCGCCTGGTGCTGCCCAACCTGCTGTCGATGATCGCGCTGCGCACCGGCGGTGGGCTCGACCCGCAGGTGCTCGTCGAGGACGCGGAGCAGCGCCCGCTCGCCGAGCAGCACCAGGGGCTGGCGTCGGCGATGCTCGGCCGCTGGGTCGTGGGTACGCCGGAGCACGCGGCGAAGCAGGTCGTCGCCCTGGCGGTGACCCACGACGTGGACGAGGTGATGGTGCACCCGGTCGCCGGTGCGTTCACCGGCACGGCCACGGACCTGTCGCCGGCGCGCGAGGAGACTCTCCGGCTGCTCGCCGAGGCTCTCGCCGCCTGACGGCGGTCACTGCTCGCGCTGCCCCCAGGGGCTGCCGTACTCCGTCAACAGGTCCAGGAACGGCACCGCGTCGAAGGCCTCCGGTCCGAGCACGCCGGCACCCGACCAGGTGCCGCGTGCGAGCAGCTCCAGAGCGACGACGGGGTTGACCGCGGTCTGCCAGACCACGCACTGGTGGCCGTACTCCCGCATCGACCACTCGTTGTCGACCACGTGGTAGAGGTAGGTGGACCGAGGCTTGCCGTCCTTGCCGGTCCCGGTCACCCACAGGCCGGCGCAGGTCTTGCCCCTCATGATCGGACCGAGGTCGGCCGGGTTGGGCAGGCAGGCGGCCACGACGTCCCGCGGTGACACCTCGGCGCCGCCCACCCGCACCTTGTCGGTCCGGTCGAGACCGACCTTGTGCAGGACCTTGAGCACCTCGATGAACTCGTCCCCGAGGCCGTACTTGAAGGTCGCCCGCCGACAGTCCACCCAGCGCGGCATCAGGAGCACCTCCTCGTGCTCGACGTTGACGCACTCGACCGGGCCGATCCCCTCGGGGAAGTCGAAGACCTCGGGCTCGCTGAACGGCGGCGTGGTGAACCATCCACCGTCCACCTCCGCGCGCGCCTTCTCGTAGATCACCGGCGGGTTGAGGCACTCCTCGATCGTGGTCCAGATGGAGAATGACGGTGCGAAGTCATAACCGTCCACGGTCAGGTTCGCCCCGTCACGCACGCCTAGCTCGTTGATCTCGCTGAACAGGTGGTCGGCGGCGTAGCGCGCGAACACGTCGGAGAGACCGGGCTCCACGCCGATCCCGACCAGCGCGAGGCGGCCCGCAGACTCCCACTCCGAGGCAGCCGCGAACTGCTCGTCGCCGAGCTTGACGCCGGTCTTCGCGTACGGCGCGTCGGGGTGCGGGCGGGACAGCGACATCGCCATGTCGAGGTAGTCCGCACCGGCCGCGGCAGCACCCTCGAAGATCGGCATCACGAACCGCGGGTCGACCGCGTTCATCACGTGGCTGATCCGGTTCTCGCGACACAGCGCGGCCACCGAGTCGGCCGAGGACGCGTCGACCTGCGCGCCGACGTACCGCTCGTCGACCTCGGCCGCGCGCTGCGCACTGGCCTCGACGTAGTCGGCGATCACGATCGCCTCGAAGAAGTCGCGGCGGGCCGCGATGGCGGCGAACGCCGACCCGACGCCACCGGCGCCGACGAGCAGGATTCGCATCGCGTCACTCACCGATGTAGCTCATCACGTGCTTGATGCGCGTGTAGTCCTCGAGGCTGTACATCGACAGGTCCTTGCCGTAGCCGGAGTGCTTGTAGCCACCGTGCGGCATCTCGGAGACGAACGGGATGTGGGTGTTGATCCACACCACGCCGAAGTCGAGGTGCTTGGACATCCGCAGGGCGCGGGCGTGGTCCTTGGTCCACACCGATGACGCGAGGCCGTACTCCACGCCGTTGGCCCAGCGCAGCGCCTCGCCCTCGTCGGAGAACCGCTGGACGGTGATGACCGGGCCGAAGATCTCCTGCTGGATCTGCTCGTCGTTCTGCTTGAGACCGGACAGCACCGTCGGGGTGTAGAAGTAGCCCGCATCGCCCTGGCGGGCACCTCCGGCGGCAAGGGTGGCGTGGTCGGGCAGCCGGTCCACCATCCCGGACACCCGCTCGAGCTGGGTGGCGCTGTTGAGCGGGCCGTAGAGCACGTCCTCGTCGTCGGGCATGCCGGTCCTGATGCCCTTCGCCGCCTCGGTGAGCGCCGCGACGAAGTCGTCGTGGACGCCGGGACCAGCCAGCACACGCGTGGCCGCGGTGCAGTCCTGGCCGGCGTTGAAGTAGCCCGCCTCGGCGATCCCCTGGGCGGCCGCGGCGATGTCGGCGTCGTCGAAGACGATCACCGGCGCCTTGCCACCGAGCTCGAGGTGGACCCGCTTGAGGTCCTGGGCGGCCGAGCCGGCCACCTCCATCCCGGCACGGACCGAGCCGGTGATCGACACCATCTGCGGGATCTTGTGCTCGATCAGGGCGCGGCCGGTGTCGCGGTCGCCGCAGACGACGTTGAGCACGCCGGGCGGCAGGAACTCCTGGGCCAGCTCGGCGAGCAGCGTCGAGCTCGCCGGGGTCGTGTCGCTGGGCTTGAGGACGACGGCGTTGCCCGCGGCGAGGGCCGGCGCGATCTTCCAGATCATCATCATCAGCGGGTAGTTCCAGGGTGTCACCTGGCCGATCACGCCGATCGGCTCCCGGCGTACCCAGGAGGTGTGGTCGGGCATGTACTCGCCGGCCGACTTGCCCTCGAGCACCCGCGCGGCGCCGGCGAAGAAGCGGAAGTGGTCGGAGGCGTAGGGCATCTCCTCCGACATGGTCAGCCCGAGCGGCTTGCCGGTGTCGCGGGACTCGACCCCGTTGATCTCCTCCACCCGGGCCTCGATCGCGTCGGCGATCTTGAGCAGTGCCCGGGACCGGTCCTGCGGGGTGGCGTCACCCCAGCCCTCGAAGGCCGCCTGCGCGGCCCGGTAGGCGCGGTCGACGTCCTCGGCACCCGACATCGGTGCCTGCGCGTAGACCTCGCCGGTCGTCGGGTCCATCACGTCGTAGGTCTCCCCCGACGCGGAGTCGACGAGCTCACCATTGATGACGTTGCGGAACGTGGTGTCGGCCATGTGGGGACTCTATCGAGGCGACAACGGAATCTGTAGAGGTCGTCCGGTCCTACGACGGATTCCGTCGTGCGGAGGTCCATCGTCCGCCGGGCCGACGCGTCGCACACCGGAAGGTGGTCCGATCCGTCGGCAGTTCGAAAGCTGCACGCCGGCGCTGAACGTGCTTACCAGACCGTCGAGCGCGAGCTGCCGACGGGTCGGACCACCTCAGCCGGCCTCGGCGCTCACCACGTGGTCGGCGACTGCCCCGGTGGCCAGCGCGACCACGTCGGTGAGCACCGCGCGCACGTGGTCGGGGTCGTGCATCACGTCCGCCCAGACGAAGCGGACGACCCGCCAGCCGGCACGCACCATCGAGGTGTAGCGGCGTACGTCGCGGTCGAAGGCGCCCCGATCGCCGTGGAACTCCCAGGACTCCGCCTCGACGACGAGGCCGAGGGACGCATCGACCAGGTCGGCCCGCCCGAGGACGACGACCACGCCGTCCGCCTCGGCCAGTCCGAGCGTCACCTGGGGCTCGACGGCCAACCCGGGCACGTCGAGCGCGATGGCACGCAGCGCCGACTCGAAGGGGTTGGCTGCGCGACCATCGGCCGCGTGGACCACGCGAAGCACCCGGGACCGACCCGTCCGCGGGGAGCGGGCCGCCGCCTCCACCAGGGACCGACGTTCGACCAGGCCCGACCGGAGGGCCGAGTCGGCCACCGCCAGGGCCTCGTCGAACGGGAGGTCGCGGGCGCAGTCCAGCACCGTCTGGACGGGATCGGTCACCCTCGCCGCGCGCTCGTCGACGGAGACCTGGCGCCTCAGAGTCGGACGCCGGTGCGTCGGTCCGCGTCAACGCGTTGCCGGCGGTCCACCTTGATCATGGGCATGCTCGGCGCCGTCTTCACCGCCCACCCGTGGTGCAGCGCCGCGCTCAGGTGCGATCGGACGCCCCCGGTCGCCCGCAGCGCCGACTCGGTCTCGTCGAGCACAGGAAGGGCACACACCCCTCGCCGTGGCCGCGTGACCACCCCCTCGGCACATGCGCGACGCACCCGTCGCCGAGACGTCAGGGCCCGCAGGGTTGTCGCATCGGCCACCCCGCCGAGCTGGGTCAACGCCTCGACCACGTCCATGTCCGCACGCTGACAGGGTTTGCCGCACCACGTCGGGCGTCATCCACAGGTCCGATCTGCAGGCAGTTCGGTTCGCCCCCGGCAACGCTGACGCTCGGGGCGCAACCGCATCCGTCGAACTGCCTGCAGATCGGACCAGTCAGGCCTCGAAGACCGGCGCCCCGCCGACCCAGGTGGAGACGACCCGCGCGGCCCCGATGTCCGACGCCGGTCCGGCGAACGGGTCCCGGTCGAGGACGACCAGGTCGGCGGCCGCGCCTGGCGCGAGGACCCCGGCGCCGTCGAGGCGGTCGCGGCCGTTGATCCGCGCCGAGCCAGAGGTGTACGCCGCCCACGCGGTCGCCAGGTCGAGCGCCTGCTCGGGAAGGAAGGGCTCGCTCCCGGCGCGCCCCGGCTCGTCGTACGCCGTCCGGGTGACCGCGGTGTGGATCGCGGCCAGGGGGTCGGGCGTCGAGACCGGCCAGTCGCTGCCCGCGCACAGTGACGCGCCGGCGCGGTGCAGGTCGCCGAAGGGGTACTGCCAGCGCGCCCGCTCCGCCCCCAGGAACGGCAGCGTCAGGTCGACCATCTGGTCGTCGAGACAGGCCCAGAGCGCCTGCATGTTGGCCGTCACCCCGAGGGTCGCGAAGCGGGGCACGTCGTCGGGGTGCACCAGCTGGAGGTGCGCGATCTGGTGGCGATGGGCCGGATCGGTGCCCTCGAACGCGTCCAGCGCCTCCCGCACGCCACGGTCGCCGATCGCGTGCACGTGCACCTGGAACCCGGCCGCGTCCAGAGCGGCGACTGCCTCACGCAGCGCCCCCGCCTCGACGAACGAGTGCCCGGTGTTGTCGGTCGGGTGCCCGCAGCGGTCGAGGTAGGGCGCCGACATCGCGGCCGTGCCGTTCTCGGCGACGCCGTCCTGCATGATCTTGACGGTCGTCGC
>Ga0136611_10003419_pt1 | contig 11095 bp, 11 predicted proteins | sample AntDrymUQ2232306_2_FD_106645 | JGI IMG/M metagenome (GOLD analysis project Ga0136611, IMG submission 106645) | Polar desert sand microbial communities from Dry Valleys, Antarctica - metaG UQ223 (23.06) | ecosystem: Environmental > Terrestrial > Soil > Desert | place: Antarctica: Dry Valley... | reverse complement strand
GTCATCATCCTGACCGACAGCCCCAATGACCCACCGTCGGCCCTCAGAACACCGCTGCTCACGCCGCGGATGGAGTTCTCGGCACGCACAACCCCGACCCCGACGCTCATCGTAGCGCCTCAGGCACTGGTGTGAGGAGCGTGCCGTCCTCGAGATAGCGGTCGAGGTTGTCGAGCGTGAGCTGGGCCATCGCCGCCCGCGTCTCAACAGTGCCGCTGGCCAGGTGCGGCAGGAGCACGACGTTGTCGAGGCCGAGCAACGCGTCGGGCACACGCGGCTCGGCGACGAAGACGTCGAGCCCCGCGCCTGCGAGGCCACCGGAAGTAAGCAGTTCGATCAGCGCGCCCTCGTCGACGACCGACCCACGGGCGATGTTGACGAGGTAGCCCTCCGGGCCGAGTGATTCGAGCACCGACCGGTCGACCAGGCGCACCGTCCCGGCGCCGCCTGCGGTCGCGACCACGAGGATGTCGACGCCCGCGGCCAATTCGACCGGCGTGGCGGCGTACGCGTACCGCGTGCCTGCCACTTCGCGACGGTTGTGATAGCTGATCGGGCACCCGAAACTCTCGAATCGGGTGGCAATGGCGTGGCCGATTCGGCCCAAGCCTAGGATACCTACGCGCTTCCCTGAGACCCGCCGGGTGAGCGGGAACCTGGCACCCGCGGCCCAATCACCCCGCCGAATGAACCTGTCGGCGGCGCTGAGACCACGGAGCAGGTCGAGGGTGAGCCCGAGCGCTATGTCTGCCACGCAGTCGGTGAGCACGTCCGGGGTGTTGGAGACGAGGATGTTGCGCTCGCGGGCCGTCCTGGTGTCGGTCGTGTCGTAGCCGACGCCAAAGTTGATGATGGCTGCCAGCGACGGAAGCGCAGCCATCAGGGCGGTCGGCACCCCGGTTCGGCCCGAGGTCACCACCACCTCTACCTTGTCGCCATGCTCGACGAGGAACGCCTCGCGCTCAGGGCCGTCCGGCAGGACGGGCGCGTCGTACGTCGTCCGGAGGGTCTCGGCCAGGGATGGCAGCAGCTGGCCGACCTGCAGTACGCGGATCATCGGTCTCCTTCTTGTGAGGTGGTCACGGTCGAGTGCGGGACGTTCGGGGTCGAACTGCCACCCCCGCACGAGTTACTGCATGGACGGAGTCGTCGCGTGCGCCGAGGCCTTCACGCAGGGAGCTCACTAGCCGCCTCGGGTCGGTCGTGGTTGATTTCGACGCCGAGGCCCGCGGTGGTCGGGACCTCGATTCCGCAACCGTCGATGTCCAGCGGCTCCTGGATGCTCCGCTGGCCGTCCTGCCAGATCCGCATAGGTGTCGATCGCGGTGATCTCACCCGGCGCGGCCGCGACGACGTGGAGAACATCCCCCAGGAGATGTCGAAGTGCTTGTTGGAGTGCGAGCCCCAGGTCAGCCCTCATGACTCGCAGAGCTGGCCGACCCGGTTCGCGAGGTCTGCGACCGCGTTCTGGACGGCGACCGCAACGATCGCCCTCACCGAGGGGCGGCGCATCGACTCGGTGCTGTGCGTCCAGCAGGCTTCTGGCGCCGTCGGTGACGCCTCCCACGCGCGCCGGTCACTCTCCGCGCAGGAGGACCGCGTCGATCTCGATCACGAACCCAGGCAGAGGCGCCTCCAGGGTGGTCCGCGCCGGCGGCGCGCTGCTGCCGAAGTACTCGGCGAACAGCACGTTCATCGCGTCGAAGTCCGCGAAGTCACGCAGGTACACCCCCACGCGCACCGCGTGATCGAGCGACGTCCCAGCGGCCTCGGCGACGACCTTGAGGTTCTCGAAGGTCGCGCGTGCCTGCGCCTCGAAACCGCCCTCGACCCGCGTGCCGTCGGGACGGGTCGGCGTCGACCCGGCGCAGAACACGAGGTTGCCAGCGACCACCGCCTGCGAGTACGGCCCACCCGGCGGACCTGCCTGGTCCGTCATGATGATCTGCTTGTCCATGTCGTCGTACTCCTTCATCGGATTAGCGCTGCACCCGGGCACTGCCGCCCGCCGCGAGCGCCTCGACCTCGGCGAGCGTGGCGTTGGACGTGTCCCCGGGAGTCGTCATCGCCAGCGCGCCGTGCGCGGCGCCGTACTCGACCGCCTCGGCCAGTGGCCGGCCGTGGAGCAGCGCGTACACGAGCCCCGAGGCGAAGCTGTCGCCGCCGCCGACGCGGTCCATGATCTCCAGGCGGGGCCGGGGCGTGGCCTCGGCGAACCCCTCGGCCTCGGACCAGGCAACCGCGCCCCAGTCGTTGACCGTGGCGGTGTGTGCACCGCGCAGCGTCGTCGCCACCACCGCCAGGTTGGGGTAGGCGGCGCGGACCCGGTCGATCATCGTGTGGAACGCGTCCGGGCTCAGCTCGACGAGGCCGTCGTCGACGCCGGAGACCTCGAACCCGAGGCAGGCGGTGAAGTCCTCCTCGTTGCCCAGCATGACGTCGACCAGGGGTGCCAGCCGGCGGTTCACGGTGCGGGCACTGTCCGGGCCGCCGATCGCCTTCCACAGACTCGGCCGGTAGTTCAAGTCGTAGGAGACCGCGGTCCCGTGCTGCCGCGCCGCGGTCATCGCCTCCGCAGCCACCTCGGCGGCGCTGTCGGAGAGCGCCGCGAAGATGCCGCCGGTGTGGAACCAGCGCACGCCCAGCTCGCCGAACAGGTGGTCGAAGTCGATGTCGCCGGGCTGCAGCTGGGCGGTGGCGGTGTGGCCGCGGTCGGAGACGCCGATCGCGCCGCGTACCCCGAAGCCGCGTTCGGTGAAGTTCAGGCCATTGCGGGCCGCCCGGCCGACCCCGTCGAACGGCACCCACCGGACCAGGCTGGTGTCGACCCCACCGGTCAGCATCAGGTCCTCGAGCAGGTGACCGACCGGGTTGTCGACCAGCGCGGTGATCGCGGCGGTGCGGAGGCCGAAGCAGCGGCGCAGCCCGCGGACCACGTTGTACTCCCCGCCTCCTTCCCACGCCGCGAACGTGCGAGTGGAGCGGATGCGCCGCTCCCCGGGGTCCAGCCGCAGCATGACCTCGCCGAGGGAGACGGCGTCGAACCGGCACTCTGCGACCGGGCGCAGCTGGAGCTCAGCCATGGGTTCGGCCCCGGCCCTGCACCGCGGCCACGGCCCGCCTGGTCAGTTCGGCGACCCGCGCGAAGTTGCCGCGGGCCACGGCGTCAGCCGGCACCATCCACGATCCACCGACCGCCAGGACCGCGGGGTGACTCAGGTACGCCTGGGCTGTCTCGGCGCTGATGCCGCCGGTGGGCACGAATCGCATCTGGGGGAAGGGTCCAGCCAGAGCGTGCACGGCCGGGGGTCCGCCGAGCTGCGCGGCAGGGAAGAGCTTGGCCACCCGGACGCCGGCCGCGAGAGCGGCGGTGATCTCGGTGGCCGTAGCCACGCCGGGGATCGCCAGGACGTCGAGCTCCGCGCACCGGCGGACGACGCTCTCGTTGAGGCCGGGCGAGACCACGAACCGGGCGCCGGCCCCGACGGCGGCGTCCACCTGGTCGACGGTGAGCACGGTGCCCGCCCCCACGCACAGCTCCGTGTTGACGGCCATGAGCCGCAGGCTCTCGACCGCGCGCGGTGTCCGGAACGTGACCTCGGCCAGGGGTAGGCCGCCGGCAACCAGGGCGGCGGCCAGCGGGGAGGCGGAGTCCGGGTCGTCCAGCACGACCACCGGCAGCAGCCGATGGGTCGCGAGGTGGTCGAGGACGGGGGACCGACGAAGGTCCGGGGTCGGTGTCGTCATAGCCGCATCACAGGACCTTCGACAGGAACGCCCGCGTGCGCTCGTGCTGGGGGTGGTCGAAGATCTGCTCCGGAGTTCCCTCCTCGACGATCAGTCCCTGGTCCATGAACAGGACCCGGTCCGCCACCTCCCGGGCGAATCCCATCTCGTGGGTGACCACGACCATGGTCATGTGCTCCTGGGCCAGATCCTTCATCACCCCGAGCACCTCACCGACGGTCTCGGGGTCCAGCGAGGACGTCGGCTCGTCGAACAACATCACCTTAGGCTGCATGGCCAGCGCCCGGGCGATGGCCACCCGCTGCTGCTGTCCGCCGGAGAGCTTCGAAGGGTAGACGTCGGTCTTGTCGGTCAGGCCGACCTTCTCCAGCAGTGCGTGGGCGCGGGTCCGGACCTGCGCCGGCTGCTGCTTGGCGACCTTGATCGGGGCCAGGGTGAGGTTGTCGATGACCTTCATGTGCGGGAAGACGTTGAACTGCTGGAACACCATGCCGACGTCCTGGCGCACCTGGTTCAGGTTGGTCTTGCTCTCGTTCAACCGATGGCCGTTGATGACCACGGTCCCCGCGGTGATCGACTCCAGCAGGTTCAGGCACCGCAGGAAAGTGCTTTTGCCGGATCCGGACGGGCCGATGACACAGACCACCTCGTTTAGATGCACGGTGCAGTCGATGCCGCGCAGCACCTCCAGTTTGCCGAAGTTCTTGCGCAGGCCTTCGACGATGATGACCGGGTTCACACCAACCTCCGTTCGTACCATCGGCCGAACAGGGCGATGGGGTAGGACAAGACGAAATACAGAGCGGCGACGACGAGGAAGGTCAACAACGGCTCCTGGTTCAGGGTGCTGACGATGCGGCCCGCCTTCGTGAGCTCGACGTAGCCGATCACCGAGACCAGCGAGGACGCCTTGACGAGCGAGATGAGGAAGCCGATTGCCGGCGGCACCGCCCCCTTCATGGCCTGCGGCAGGACGATGTACCGGTACCGGAGCAGGTACCCCATGCCCAGCGCCGACGCGGCCTCGGCCTGGCCCCGGGGGACCGCCTCGATGGCGCCGCGGACGATCTCGGCGATGTAGGCGCCCGCGTAGACCGACAGGCCAACGATGGCGGTGGGCCCGCGGTCAAAGGTGGCCGACGGCACCATCAACGGCATCGCGAAGTACAGGAACAGCAAGAGGATCAGGACGGGCTGACCGCGGACGAGGTTGACGTAGAGGGCCGCAAGCCAGCGGATCGGCGCGAATGGCGCGACCCGTGCTAGCCCGAAGGCCAGCCCGATGACACTTCCGAACAGCCCCGACATCGCCACCAGGTAGAGCGTCAGCTTCGCGCCCTCCAGCAGCGGCCGCAGGTTCTCCATTCCGAAGTCAGAGAACAACGCCGTCACCTCCTACCACCGGAACGCCACTTTCTCTGTCACGCGCGAGGAGACCGCGATCAGCGCCGACGTCAGGTAGTACAACGCGGCGCCGATCGCGAACACCTCTAGCGTGCGCAGGGTCTCGCTGTTGAGCTGCTGCAACTCGGACGTCAGCTCGTTGAGGGAGATGACCGAGCCCACCGACGAGTACAGGAACAAGATGATGAACTGGTTGGTTAGCGACGGCAACGCCGCCCGCAGTCCCGGCTTGAACGCGACGTAGCGGAACGTCTGGACCGCGTTCATGCCCAATGCCGCGCCGGCCTCGCGCAGGCCCGCCGGCACGGCCGCGAACCCGCCGCGGAAGATCTCGGCCGTGTAGGCGGAGTTGTTCAGCGTCATCCCGAGCAGGGTCGCCCATAGCGGGCTGAAGTTGATGCCCACCTGCCCCAGGCCGAAGTAGATCAGATACAGCTGCACCAAGAGCGGGGTGTTGCGCATCACCTCGATGTAGGCCGAGGAGACGACCCGCAGCGGCTTCGACGGTCCGGCCTTGGCCAGCGCCAGCAGCACCCCCAGCGCGCTGCCCAGGGCGAACGCGGCCACGGTCACGTAGATGCTGACCCACAGTGCCTTCAGGAGCAGGGGCAGGTAGGGGAGGATGTCGCCGAAGTAGAAGGTCATTCCGCGGGCGACTCCGGGGTGTAGGCGATCAGCTCGGAGAGCGGAACGCCGAACCACTTGCGGTGCAACTCGTCGTTGGTGCCCGAGGAGTTCAGGTTGCGGATGAAGTTGTTGAGGTAGTTCAACCACACCTGGTCGGAGGGCAGCACGCCCATGGAGATCAGCGACGGATTCAGGGGCGCGGCATCGATCTTCTCCAGCTCGGCGTTCTTCTCAGCCTCCGCGGCCACCGTGGCCTCGCCCTCCACAGTGGCGTCGACCTTGCCGGCCTTCAGGGCCGCGATCGCGTCGGCGATCGTCTCGAACCGGATCACCTCGGTGTCGGGGAACTCCTCGGTCATGATCGTGTCGTTAGTCGACCCGCGGGCCACCGCGACCCGCTTGCCGGCCAGGTCGGCGTAGTCGCTGATCGGGTCCGCGTCCTTGTACAGCACGCTCGCGCCAGCCGCAGCGTAGGGGATCGTGTACCCGACGGCGAGGGCCCGCTCGTCGGTCGCGGTCCAGGCCGACAGGTTGACGTCGGCCCGGTCGGTCTCCAGCAACGGCAGGCGGCTGGTGCCGTCGGCGCTGACGAGCTCCAGTTCCACGCCCATCGCCGCGGCCAGGGCCTTGGCGACGTCGATCTCGTAGCCCTCGAAGTCCCCCGACGCGTTCTGCACGCCCCACGGCGGGAAGTCCGCCAGCACGGCCACCCGCAGCGTTCCCCGCTCGGTGACCTTGTCCAGCTGGCTGGTGCCGTCGCCCGACGAGCCGGCGGACGAGCCGGCCCCGTCCTCCGACGTGCATCCGGTCGCTGCGAGCACCAGGGCAAGCAGCGGAAGCAGCAGCTTGGCGGTTCGGCTCATCGTCGCCATCTCCTCGAAAATTTTCGGCAAGGCTCCCACTGTGTGGGAGGACCTCCTAGTATTCGGGAGAGTTTGCCGCCCGTGGCGGCGAGCGTCAACCCCTCCCGCGTATGTTTCGAGAGTTTGACCGCGCCGGACCTAGGTCTTCTCGCATCAGGAGGCGGTGACTCCCGCGCAGTGGAAGGATGACCTCATGGATGTAGCTTCGAAACGCACGGACGTGGTGGGCAAGGCACTGTCGCTGCTGAGCCAGCTGGGGGAGTTCCCCGACGGCGCGGCCGCCTCGGAGCTCGCCCGCCAGGTGGGCCTGCCGCTGAGCACCGCGCATCGACTCCTCGGCATGCTCGTGCGCGAAGGGTACGCCCGCTTCGATCCCGGGACCCGCCGCTACACCCTCGGGCTGCGAGTCTTCCAGCTGGCACAGAGCGTCGCGCACGCCAACGGGTTCACCGCCGTGGTCCGCAAGGAGCTCGAACAGCTGGCGCTCACGACCCGGGAGGCGGCGCTGTTGGCCGTCCTGGACGGTGAGGAGCTGCTGTACGTGTACTCCATCGAGGGCCCGCAGCAGGTGCGGGTAGTCGGCGACCCGGGCCGGCACGGCCCGCTGCATTGCACGTCGCTGGGCAAGGTGCTCATCGCGTTCGCCCCAGACCACGTCCGCGAGCACCTGACCCGCACCGTGCCGCTGCACGAGTGTGGACCGAACACGATCACCGACCGGGAGCAGTTCATCAACGAGGTCGCCCGGGTGCGCAGTCGTGGCTACGCGCTGGCCGACCAGGAGCACGAGGCCGGGATCCGGGCCGTGTCGGTGCCGGTGTTCGGGACCCGCGACGGGGTCGCGGCACTGTCGACCGCGGCTCCGGCTTACCGGATGAGTGTGGCCGAGCTGGAGGCGCTGGTGCCGACGCTAAACGAGGTCGCCCGGGCGTTGGCCGCCCTCATGTCGCTGGGTTAGCCGCTCGTCGGCGCTGCGCCGCAGTCCGCCAAGGCCTGGGCGAGCAGGTCGACGTCGGCCTCGTCGTTGTAGACGTGGAGGCCCGCCCGAATCCGTCCGCGGCGCGCCGCGGCGCGCACCCCGGCCGCCGCCAGCCGGGCCACCACCTGGTCGGGCTCGGTCACGGCGAAGCTGACGATCGGGGACGGCAGGTCCGTGGCCTGGGGCTGCAGCCCGAGGTCGTCGAGGTGGTCCCGCAGCCGTGCGGCCAGACCCAGGACGTGTTCCTGCCGTCCTGCTGCGGGCTGTGCGACGAGCCCCGCCAGCGCGGGCTCCGCGCCCACCCACGACAGCCAAGCCGGTGACTGGTCGAGCCCGGCGGCACCCGGCTTGGGCGCCACCGGCGGGCCGTAGCTGCCCTGACGGGCCGCGTCGGCCATCCCGTAGGGGCTCGGGGTGGTGTGGTGCTCCACGAGGTGCGTCCGCGCGTAGGCGTACGCGGTGCCGCGGGGGGCACGCAGACCCTTGTAGCCCGCGACGGCGAGCAGGCCCAGCCGGGCCAGGTCCACGTCCGGCACGACGATCCCCACCGCCTGGGTGCCGTCGACGATCAGGTCGGCTCCGACCGCGTCGCAGGCGTCCGCGAGCGGGCTCAGCGCGGGACGCCCGCCGTCGTGGGAGGAGATCGCGCTCACCAGGACCGCGTCGGTGCTGGCATCCACGGCTGCGGTGAACGTGTCCGCTCGGTACGGGCCCTCTACCCACCGCATCCGCTCCGGGGGGACCTGCGCCAGCACCGGAAGCAGCAGGGAGCGGAACTCCGCGCGGTGGGCGACGACGGTTCCCCGCCCCCGGGCCAGGGCGCCGGCCGCCGCTGCGACGGCCGGCACGATCGAGCCGAGAAGCCCCACGGCATCGGCGGGTAGTCCGGTCAGCTCGCCGTACAGCCGACGGCACGCCTCCATGCTCTGCTCCCACGCGGCGTAGTGGCCCGACGCGTCCGCCCACGCGTCCACGGCCGCGCGCACCGCCGTCACCGTCTGGGCGGGCGGAAGGCCCATGCTGGGGGTGTCCAGGTAGCCGGTGGCGCGATGTTCGGTCATGGCCGACAGTCTGCACGGCGGCCAGGCACGGCGCGGTTCACGGGCAGGGCGGGGCAGGGGGCCGGCACACCCTGGGCCGGAACTGGGGACCGGCGGCTGCTTAGCATGGCGGCATGGATGCTGATGTGCTCGCGCTCACTTCGCGGCTCGTTGCCGTCGACTCACAGAACCCCGGCGTCGGGGAGGCGAGGATCGCCGACCTGATCGAGTACGACCTCGCTCCAGCCGCCGGTTTTGAGGTGACCCGGCTGGAGCTGGTGCCGGGACGGCCCAACCTCGTGCTCAGCGTCGACACCGGGCCCGGGCCGCATCTGGCCCTCAGTGGCCACCTGGACACCAAGCCGGTCGGGGACTCGATCGGCCAGTGGCACACGGACCCGCTGCAGCTGACCGTGCAGGACGGAATCGCCTACGGGCTGGGGTCCTCGGACATGAAGGGCGCCGTGGCCGCGATGCTGCTCGCGCTGCGCGAGCACGCGGCGTCCGGCCCGTCGGGGCGGGTCAGCCTGGTGCTCACGGCCGACGAGGAGCAGGGTTCCGACGCCGGCGCGAAGATGCTCAGCGAGGTCCGGCCCCCGGAGCTCGCCGGGATCGACGCCATGGTCATCGGCGAGCCGTGCGGGATCGACGAACCGTGGGAGATGCTGGCGCTGGTCTCGCGCGGCATCTGCTGTTTCGAGGTCGATGTCCGGACCGCGCAGGGGCACAGCGGGCTGTCCGCGCGGCTGGGCCGCAACGCCGTGATGGTCGCGACCGACGTGCTCCGTGCGCTCGAGACCTTCGTTCCCCCGATCGCGAGCCCGGGTCGGGTGGCGGCGTCCCCGACGATCAACGCCGGCATGTCGGCGCGCGGCGGGGTGTGCTTCGGCACCTGGCCCGGGGAGTGCACCGTGGGCGCCGAGATCCGGCTGGTTCCGGGCATGGACGTCGATCAGGTGCGCGCGGCGATTCACGACACGGTCCAGGCCGCGGTTGGCGACCAGGGGAAGTGCGAGATCCGCTACGCCGACGGGTCGCTGGGGTGGATGCCGGCGGTCGAGCTCGACCCCGCGGCACCGGTGGTGGATGCCGCGCAGCAGTCCTGCGAACGAGTCCTGGGTCGGCGACTGCCCGTGGCGGCCTACCCCGGCGGCACCGACGCCACCTGGTTCACGCTGGGGGCAGGAATCCCCACCATCGCGGCGCTCGGCCCGGGCTGGCTGAGCGTCGCCCACGGGCCGAACGAGCGGGTCGCGGTGGCCGACCTCGGGACCGCCGTGGATCTGTACCGCACGTTGATGGACGTCTTCCTGCGCGACGCGTGACCCGGCCCGGCCCAGCCGCCGCACCGACCTGACACTGTGCAATCCGCGGCACCGTGGACTGGTCGACCCGCTGGTTTCGCGACCGGATCGCAACGATCCCCGTCCGCAACCCAGTACCCCTGATGGCTGAGGGTTCAGAAGGTGCCGGGGTGAGAGGCCACACGTCGCCGTGAGGCACCGCGAGCGTCATTCTGGGCGGAAAGCAGCGCCGGTCGAAGCCATCCAGCCGCCGAGGTATCTTGCGCGTGCGAGCGTCTGGTGGTGACTGCGCGGGGCACGCGAGGACCCGGCGCACGGGCGGCGTAGTTGCGGGAGATCAATGCTGCCTATTCGGTGACATCAAGGCTCCACGTCGTGCTGGAAGGCATCAGCCGCGGCTTCTCCGCCGTCAAGATCCGCAATTGCGCACACTACGCTCCTACTTACCTATGGAGCCGCGATGGTTGGGAACGATCAATCCGCGCAATATTTCTTGTGACCGTGCGCTGGTGGTGGCGCTCGGATCGTGGCCGCGATCCGGACGCCGCGACGGAACCGGGTGCGTCGACGGTCCCGGTCGTCAAGTAGGCAAGAGGACACCAAATCAGCGCGACGGTTCGCTACGACAGGGTCCGCGAGCCCTGTGGTTCGCCTTGGTTCAAGATCGTCCGCCTGCGCGGGTTTCAGATTCCCTGGGGTCGGGGAAGCCGAGGCTGAGATAGCCAGGCGCTCGTTTGGCGAGGGCTGCGGCGAGCACGGGCGTCTCGACGTCGTGGTAGTCGTGGACCTCGGCGGTCACCTTGCCCGGGTAGGTCCGGAGGACGCGTCCGGCGTACTGAACGAGCCGGCCCTTGAAGGAGACTGGTCCGGCGAGGAACAGGGCGTCGAGGGCTGGGCAGTCAAAGCCCTCGCCGACGAAGTGGCCGGTGGCCACGACCACGAGTGGTGCACCCTCGGGATCGGGAACCAGGCGCTCGTTGGCGGCGGCGCGGGCGCGGGCGCCCATTCCGCCTTTGAGGACTACCGGCGACAGGCCGCGTGCGGCGAGGTCGGCCGCGAGGTGGTCGACATGCGAGGTTCGCTGGGTGAGCACCAGACAATGGCGCACGCGGCTGTGTGCTTCGAGCACGT
>Ga0136611_10003418_pt1 | contig 11096 bp, 9 predicted proteins | sample AntDrymUQ2232306_2_FD_106645 | JGI IMG/M metagenome (GOLD analysis project Ga0136611, IMG submission 106645) | Polar desert sand microbial communities from Dry Valleys, Antarctica - metaG UQ223 (23.06) | ecosystem: Environmental > Terrestrial > Soil > Desert | place: Antarctica: Dry Valley... | reverse complement strand
GGCAGCTTCTGCAGCCGCGGCACCGGCTTCGGCGCCATCTGCCAGACATTGACCGAGCGCGAACACGCCGCGTGCGGCACCGGCGGAGCGCTCCGCCTGCGCCGACACGTCCGGCACGAAGGCGGTGATGCGCTCGTCGTAGCGCAATCGTCCTTTCGATTGGGAGAACAAATGCACCGCAGGACTCCAGCCGCCGGAGACGCACAAGAGATCACAGGCGAGCTCGCGATCCGCCACATTGACGAAGCCGTTCTCGACACGCCCTGCGCGAACGCTTTGCACGCGATTGCCGCCATTCGCTCGCGTCACAGCGTGACCCGCGAGGATCTCGATCCCGGCAGCACGCGCTTTTGCAGGCAGTTCTCCTTGGTGTTCAGGCCTCGGATCGACCACGCCGGCAACTCGAATACCGGCGCGATGAAGATCGAGTGCGGCGGCGTAACCCGAGTCGTTGTTGGTGAAGACCACCGCGCGCTCTCCCGGCGCCACACCGTAGCGGTTCACGTATGTGCTCGCTGCCGATGCGAGCATGACCCCGGGCAGGTCGTTGTCCGCAAACACCAGTGGGCGCTCGACCGCACCGCCCGTCAGCACCACTTCTTTCGCTCGCACTTTCCACAACCGCTGCCGCGGCGCGTGAGGCGCGTGCGGATGCACCGCCTGCACGACACCGAGCAGGTTATGGTCGAAGTAGCCGAAGACGGTGCTCCGTGGAAGGAGCGTCACCTCCGGCTGCGTTACCAGTTCCGCTATCGCTTGGCGCGACCACTCGTATCCGGGCTGACCGTCCACGGAAGCGGCGTCGCGGAGCAACGCGCCACCCCATTCGAAATCATCGTTCGCAACGATCACGCGTGCACCGGTGCGCGCGGCAGACAGGGCTGCGGCAAGCCCCGCCGGCCCGCCGCCCGCGACCAGCACATCGCAGTGCGCGTGGCAGTGGGCATAGTGATCGGGGTCCGGCTCGCGGGACGACGCGCCCAAACCGGCGGCGCGGCGTATGAAATGCTCATAGCGAAGCCACCACGACTGCGGCCACATGAACGTCTTGTAGTAGAACCCGGCGGGCAACAATCGCGAAAACACGTTGTTGATGGCGCCCACGTCGTGCTCGAGCGAAGGCCAGCGGTTCTGGCTCGCAGCCGTGAGCCCGTCATAGAGCTCGATCTGAGTCGCGCGCAGGTTCGGTTCAGTGCGCGCACCGGTCTCGAGCTGAACGAGCGCGTTCGGTTCCTCAGCGCCTGCACCGAATATGCCGCGTCTGCGGTGGTACTTGAAGCTGCGCCCTACGAGATGAATGCCGTTTGCGAGCAGCGCCGATGCGAGCGTGTCACCCGCATAGCCTTGAAGATCGCGTCCGTCGAAGCTGAACGCATACGACTTCCCTCGATCGATGAGCCCGCCGGCGGCGAGCCTGCAGGGCTGCGTCATGATGGCTTCGGGACCGCCGCGGCGGGGGCAGAACCGAGCACTTCGTGAGTGAGGGTGTCGCGCCTCACGTTGATCCAGCGGCGGCAGCCCGCGCTGTGCTGCCACAGCTCGTCATGCGGCCCGCGCGGATTGTCGCGCAGGAAGACGCATGCGCTCGAGGCTGCTGCCGACGACGCTGCGACCCCGGTTTCGTTTTCGTCCGGCTGCTGCACGTTGCCGTCGCCGCCATAACTGAACTCGGTCACGTCGCGCGGCCCGCAGTAAGGGCACGGAAGCAGCATCATGGCCGCGGCACCTCGCTACGCTCGGCATACTGAAACCACGCCGCGGCCCGGCAAACTAACAGAGGGACACCGAGGTTTCCCTCCGTTACCTCCTTTCCTGCTAGGCCCTCGCTCTCCTTATTCCTCATCCCTCCGCCCTCATCCCTCATTCACTCAGTGGACCCACGGATACGGACCGGCGCCCTTCTCATCGATCGCCTTGCCGAGCTCGTAGCGATCGAGCGTGAAAGCCGCATTCAATTCATGCGGCTGATCGTTTGCGATGGTGTGCGCGAAGCACCAGCCGGATGCCGGCGTCGCCTTGAATCCGCCGTAACACCAGCCGCAGTTGATATACAGATTGTCGAGCGGTGTTTTTCCGATGATGGGACTGCCGTCCATGCTCATGTCCATGACGCCGCCCCAGGTTCGCAGCATGCGAAGACGGCTGAAACACGGAAAGAGCGATATCAGCGCCTGAACCGCGTGCTCGACGGGTGGAAGATTGCTCCGCTGACCGTATGAGTTGTACATGTCGAGGTCGCCGCCCAGGACGAGCTCGCCCTTGTCGGACTGACTCACGTAAAAGTGAACGGCGCCCGATGTAACGACGGTGTCCAGGATCGGCTTCACCGGCTCTGACACAAGCGCCTGCAGCACGTGGGTCTCGATCGGCAAACGTAAGCCCGCCATGGCAGCGACGTGTCCCGAATGTCCGGCGACGGCGAGCCCGAACTTCTTTGCCCGGATCACCCCGCGCGTCGTCTCGATCGCATCAATCCGGTTCCCATTGCGCTGAACGCCCGTGACTTCGCATTGCTGGATGATGTCTACGCCCCGCCCGTCCGCCCCGCGCGCGTAACCCCATGCGACCGCATCGTGCCGCGCAGTGCCGCCGCGACGCTGCATTAAGCCGCCCATGATGGGATACCGCGAGCGTGCGGAGCAATCGAGCAGCGGAACCTTCTCTGCCACGTCCTCACGCGTGAGCAGCTCGGCGTCGATGCCGTTCAGCCGCATCGCATTACCGCGCCGCGAATACGTGTCGAGGTCGGCGTAGCTGTGCGCGAGGTTGATCACGCCGCGCTGGCTGAACATCACGTTGTAGTTGAGGTCCGCGGAAAGCCGTTCCCACAGCTTGAGGGAGTGCTCGTAGAAGTGCGCATTCGGCTCGAGGTAGTAGTTCGAGCGAATGATCGTGGTATTGCGCCCGGTATTGCCGCCGCCGATATAGCCTTTCTCGATCACGGCCACATTGGTAATGCCGTGGTTCAGCGCAAGGTAATACGCGGTTGCAAGACCGTGCCCGCCGCCGCCGATGATGACCACGTCGTACTCGCGTTTGGGCGGTGGGCTGCGCCACGCCTTCGGCCAGTTCTCGTGGTGCGAGAGCGCATTGCGTGCGAGGGAGAATATCGAGTACTTCATGGAGGTCCGATCAGAGCAAGATCCGAAGACACCGTCAACGCGTCAGACCTTTTCCAGGCGCATTATTAAGAAGCCTGTGAGACGGCATAAGGTACTCTAATGATGACGAGTGCGCTCGTCGATTCGGCGCTCGTCTTTAGTAGACTGCCGAAGCAACGTCGGAGGATTCATGAAAATTACTCGCGTCAGAGCGACGCCGCTCGCCGTCCCTTTCAAGGAGACGCACGTCACCTGGACCGGCGCTTATTCCGCGAAGTCGACACTCCTCATAGAAATTTTCACGGACGAAGGGATTGTGGGCATAGGAGAAGCGCCCGGCATCCCGCTGCCGGAAATGATCCAGCTCATCGTGAAGGAGTTCGAAGAATTCCTCGTGGGTGAGGACCCTTTCGCGATCAACGCCTTTCATGAGCGCGCACTCAATTCGCAGTCAAAGGCAGGCCTCGTCGCGCTCACTTGGAAAGCGTTCCGGAACATCGCGAACAATGCGCTCGGCGGAATCGATATCGCGCTGTGGGACATCGTCGGCAAGGCAACCGGGCAGCCCCTGCACCGGCTGCTGGGCGGCGCGCTGCACGATTCCGTCGACATGTTCGCCTGGATACACCGCAAGGCGCAGCGCGAAATGATCGACGACGCGCTTCGGTTCAAGGCGCAGGGCTTCCGGGCCTATTACCTGAAGATCGGCCTTGGCACCGAGCGCGACATCAGCGATCTCACAGCGTTGCGCGAAGCGCTTGGACACGATGCGCTGATTCGCGGGGACGCGAACGGTGCATGGACGGCAACGCAGGCGCTGAAAGAGATACGTGCGCTGGAGGAGATCAAGCCCGACTGGATCGAGCAGCCCGTTACCGAGGCCGACTTCGACGGCTTCGAGCGGGTCGCGCGCGCGTCGTCCGTGCCGCTTTGCATCGACCAGGGCGCCAACACCAATCAGCTTGCGTACGACGCCATCCGCAGGCGCCTGGCCGATATCATCTGCTCCGACATCCATCGTGTTGGAGGGCTCATGGCTTTTCGTGAGATGGCTGCGATGGCTCGTCTCGCAAACATCCAGGTTTGTCGGCACGCAGGTCCTGAATTCGGGATTTCGGCAATGGCGCACGTGCACCTCATGTCCACGATTCCAAACGCGACGCTCGGCAATCAGACCTATGCGACGACCATTTCCGACGACATCGTGAACGAAACGACGGACGATTTTCAGGACGGTGCGTTGAAGATGCCCGAGGGTCCAGGCATTGGCGTCACGCTCAATCCGGACAAGGTCGCTAAGTATGCCGAGATGTATCGCAAGATGCGCGGCCAGGCGTGAAGGCATCATTCGAGCGCTCCAGGCCGCGAAGCTCCGCGAGCAGCTTTGCTGCCTGATCCTTTTCGAAGACCGGCGTTGTACAGGCCATGAACTTGGCGTCGAGCGAAGCATCGGGCATGGGCTTGTTGGGCATCCCTGTCGCGGCGCCGTTGTATGACTCCAGCACCGATCCATCTTCGAGCCTGATCGCGACGCGTGCGCCTTCCGGGTTCTGGCGACGCCCCGCTTCCGTGGCTTCGAGCGCGTCATTGTGGATCATGCGCACTTTCTGCATCACCGCGATCATCTCCGGCTCTTCGTAGGAGGGCGTATTCATCTGCGCTACGCCAAAGCTGCCGTAGCGCAACGCACATCCGATGGCATAAGGCAGGCTGAACTGCGCCTCGGTCAGGCTTTTCGGCCGGTCGTACGTGAGGCTAATGGCAACGAGCGGCGTCACTTCGCACTCTATGGAAACGATCGCATCGGCCTTCAGGCGGTGCTCAACGGCGAGCGCAAGCACGGCTTCCGTCGCCGCCTGCGTTGCCGAGCAGGCGGGGAATAGCTTGAAAGCAATCCCCGGCTCGACCAGTGAATAGCGAGCGCCCAAAGCGAAGTACGCCTCGTCGAAGTGCCCGTCCGCGAACACCTTGAGGAAACCTCGCTCGCTTTCGAAGGCATCGCGTGGCGCGTCGAGCCCGGCCTTTGCGTATCGCGCCGCCTGCACGCCGGTTTGGGCTGCGCGACCGAGCGCGTACGGCTTGGCATCGGTGCCGATCATTGCCCGCAATCCGGTCGCCTGACAGGAAGCCAGACTGATCGCGTTGCACGTCTGTATCGCGTCGAGGCCAAGCACTTTCGAGGCGCCGGCTGCGGCGCCGATGGCTCCCAGCACGCCGCTCGTCCACCAGCCTTTGAAGTACATCTCGTCTGACAACGCGCGACCGAGCGCGTATTCGCACTCGACGCCCGCGATGAACGCTTCAAGAAGAGCTGAACCCGTCGCGCCGATCGTCTCGCCCGATGCAACGACTGCCGGCCATACCGCGGCCGATCCGTGCACGATGCCGTCGTAGCACGTGTCGTCATAGTCGAGGACGTGCGCCGCGACCGCATTGCACAGCGCTGCTGCATCCGCTGACAAAGCCGCCTCGCGCGTGCCCCAAAGCATCGCCGGGCCGGCCGCGGAGGTTCCTTGCGTGAGGACCCGCACCTTGCAGCTCGTCTCGTGTGTGGCTCCAGCAAGCGCAACACCCGTTACATCGACAATGCAGCGCTTGGCCTGCCGAACGGCTTCCACGGGGAAGTTGCTCAGCTTCGACTCGTGGACCCACGTCGCCAATCGTTCGGCTATCGTTGACATGCGTTCAGGTCAAGTTGGATTTCCGGATCACTTCGCGCTACCTGCGCGGTCCGGAACGACGACACGTTAGATGGGCTGTATGCCGGCGTCGCGTATCACCTTGTTCCACTTCGCGACGTCCTTGCGGATGAAATCAGCGAATGCTTCAGGTGATCCGGTCGCGAGCTCGCCGCCTTGCGCCAGCAGCCTGGCTTTAACATCCGGCAGATTGAAGATGCGCACGAGCTCCTGGTTGAGCTTAGTCACGATGTCGGCAGGTGTGCCCGCCGGCGCCATCACGCCGTACCACACGTAGACTTCATAACCCGGCAAGCCCGCTTCGCTCATCGTCGGCACCTCGGGAAGCTCCGTCATGCGGCTGCGCCCTGTCGTCGCGATCACGCGCAAGCGACCGCTTCTGTAATGCGTAAGCGTGGAGAGCACGCTTTGAATCGAAACCTCGACCCGCCCCGTCAGAAGATCGGTCATCGCTTCCGACGGGCCTTTATACGGAACGTGCACCGTCTTCACTCTCGCCATCGAGTTGAATTGCTCCATCGCAAGATGGCTGGGCGCGCCGATGCCGGATGACGAGTAGTTGAGCTTGCCCGGGCGCGATCGCGCTATGGCGATAAGCTGTTTCACCGTCGTCGCCGGTATCGACGGATGCGCGGCCAACACACTCGCGGCCCGCACACCGAGCGTGATGGGGGCGAAATCCTTCACCGGATCATACTGTGCATTCTTGCGCAGGCCGATCGTTCCGATGCTGCCGACGGAGCCCATGAGCAAGGTGTAACCGTCCGGGGCCGACTTTGCAGCGTATGCAGCGCCGATGGAGCCGCCCGCGCCGGGCCGATTTTCTACCAGCACCGGCTGCCCCCAACTTTCAGTGAGCTTCGATGCGAGCAGCCGGCCTACGATGTCGGTGCTTGCACCCGGAGAGAAAGGTGCAACGATCTTGATCGGCTTCGCCGGGTACGCCTGGCCCGAGGCCGCCGAAGGAATCTGAGCGTAAGCAGGCGACGCCAGCAGAAGGGCGAGCAGGCATGGGATGGCAACGCTACGGTTTTTCATAGATCCTCCTCACATGAACCTTACTCGACCCGCGCCCCGGAAGACTCCACCACTTTGCGCCATTTCATGATCTCGGACTTCACGTAATTCTCGAATTGCTCCGGCGTGCCGCCCTGCGGCTCAACACCCTGACTGACCAGTCGCTCGCGCAGCTCGCGTCCTTGCAGCGCCTTGTTCAGCTCCGTGTTGAGGCGCGCCACAATGTCCCGCGGTGTCTTCGCCGGCACGAAGACACCGAACCATGCGCTTGCTTCAAAACCGGCAAGCGCTGACTCGCCCATGGTCGGTATGTTCGACGCCGCGGCCGAGCGCTCGCGCCCTGCAACGGCAAGCGGTCGTAATTTTCCAGCCGTGATGTGCGGCAGCGCAGGCAACAGCGGAGGGAACATGACCGTAATCTGGCCGCTCAGCACATCGGTTATGGCCGGCCCGGTGCCCTTGTAGGGAATGTGCACGATGTCGACGCGCGCCATCGCTTTGAATAATTCCATCGCAAGATGCGGCGAACCCCCGCTCCCCGTTGAGGCATAGTTCAGAGCGCGGGGTCGCGTGCGGGCGAGCGCGATCAACTCTTTCGCCGTCGCGACGGGAAGCGAAGGATGCACGACGAGAACGAGCTGGCCCGACGCCAGCAGAGCGACCGGCGCGAAATCGACAATCGAATCGTAGGGAAGCTTCTTATAGAGCGACGCATTGATCGCGTGCGCGACCGACTGCAGCAGAAGACTGTAGCCGTCGGGAGGCGCCTTCGCGACGACTTCGGTGCCGATGATGCCGTTCGCCCCAGCACGGTTCTCCACGATGAACATCTGTCCCATCTGGTCACCGAGTCGGGCCGCGATCAGGCGCGCGAGAATGTCGTTCGTGCCGCCGGGAGGGAAACCGACGACGATGCGGACCGACTTCGCCGGGTAGGTCTGGGCAATTACCGCGCTCGACCCCATCCCCAACGTAATGATGAAGACACACGCCCACACACGTGTCATCGCTTAGCTCCTCCTGAGTCGTTCACCCGATGAAATCGGCGCGGCTCTCCGCTGTCAACAATGCGCTGCCTGAATTAAAAACTCTACGGCACATCATTAGTTCTGCTAATTTAAAGGAACGGCGAGCCAAGGATTGTTCCTTGAGAGGATTCTTTGCTTAGACTCTAACAGTGCGTTCGGCCAGCGCGCACGCAGCGAAGGCGAACGGGAGGGCAGGAAATGGTTGAGTACAACCTGCAGTCCCTCAAAGCGTTTCTTGCAGTGGGCGCGACGGGCAGCATGACCACTGCCGCGACGAGGCTCGGCCTGACCCAGTCGGCCGTGTCTCAGGCAATCAGACAGCTCGAGGATGCGCTCGGCATGGTGGTCATAGACCGATCGCACCGTCCGCTTGCGCTCACGCGGGCAGGCCAGGTCCTGCAGCGGCACGCCCAGCCGATCATCGATGATGCCGAAGCGCTGACGGCGATCGTGCGGCAGGCAGGCTCAAGTAAAACTCCCGAGCTGAAGCTGGGCGTCGTGGATTCCTTTGCCACGACCGCCGGACCGGAGCTCATCAAGGCGCTCCTGAAAGCTACTTCGCGCATGTCCTTTCGATCAGGTCTCGCGCACGACCAGGCCGAAGGGCTGCTGAATCGTAGTCTGGACCTGATCATCACGAGCGATGCCATGGACGAGCTCGATGGTCTGGAGCGCTATCCCTTGCTTTCGGAGCCGTATCTCGTGCTGCTGCCGGAGAATATGCAGGTGAGTCCCGGAGAGCTCGACTTGCGACAACTCGCCGCAGGCTACTCGCTCATACGCTTCTCCGCGCGGTCGCATGTCGGCGCTCAGATCGAGCGCCATCTGCGGCGGCTCGGTGTGAAAGCTTCCCATCTGCTCGAGGTGGACTCGAGCGATGCGCTGGTCGCCATGATAGGCGCGGGGCTCGGCTGGGGCATCGCAACCCCGCTCTGTCTGCTGCAGGTGCGCTCGCGCCTGGAAAGAGTCAGAGCGGTGCCGTTCCCCGGACCGGTTTTCATACGGCAGCTGCATCTCATCACGCGCTCGGGCGAACACGGGAATCTGCCGCAGAAAGTCGCGGACATCGCGTGCAGCGTCCTGCGTGAACACTGTATGCCCGAGCTGAGAAAGCTCGTCCCATGGATCAGCAACCAGGTAACGATCGGCTGAGCGCGTTCAAAACGATTGGAGAATGCCATGACCGCAGTTGCACCAACGCTCGAAATTCCGCAGATCCACAGGACCTCGATCGTGATCGACGCCCTCACGCCGCTCTACGTGCTCGACGAGCCTTATACGAGCGCACTTGCGGAAGGCGGAGTGAGCGGCGGGTTCCTGAGCATCGCGTCGCCGCAGTCGTGGGACGAGGTGATGAAGCGCACGGAGACCGCGCTGACCAAAATCGAGCAGAACCCCCTCCTCACTCTTGCGCTCAACGCGAGCGACATTCGACGCGCAAAGCAGGACGGCAAGATTGCGCTCGTCCTGCTGACACAGGCGATGGATATGTTGGAAAAGGATCCTCAGCGCGTGCGCGTGCTCCATCGCCTGGGTTTTCGCGTGCTCGGCGTCTGCTACACGTTCGCAAATCTGCTGGGCTGCGGGTGCGGCGAGCTGCGCGACGGTGGCCTCACATTCTTCGGCAAAGACGTGGTAGCGGCCGTGAACGAGCTGCCGATGATGCTCGACGTGTCGCACTCGGGCCACCAGACTTCACTCGACGCCGTGCAGCTTGCGCGCGCGCCCGTCATCACTCACGGCAACGCGTATGCGGTCACTCCGAACGACCGCAACAAGAAGGACGAAGTCATCAAGACCGTCGTCGACAAAGGCGGTGCCATGGGTTTGAACGCGATGCCGCGCCCCGTGGCGCCGACCGGCGCGTCGCTCGAGCGCATGCTCGATCATGTGGACTATGTGACCGGCAAGTTCGGCATGAAAAGCATGGGCCTCGGGCTCGACTACGTTGAAGGCTTCAAAAAAGCCGGGCACGTGCTGCCGCAGTCGGTGCGTAACCGGACGCTGCGGCCGGACATTTTCGGTTCGGTCGACGACTTTCTGAACCTCGACTATGCAACGGGGCTGGAGCGGATAGACAAGCTGCCGAGTCTCACGCGCGGCCTGCTCGGGCGCGGTTATACGGAGCAGCAGGTCAAAGGAATACTCGGCGAAAACTGGCTCGCTGCGTTCGAGCGCTTCGTAGGTTGAACGATGAAACGGAGAATCGACATGAGATTCGGCACAAGCGTCGCGACAATCGGTCTCGCAGCCCTTTTTTCAACCGGCCTCGCGTGCGCCGCGGAAGCTTTCCCTTCGCGGCCGGTGCGCATCGTCGTTGGGTTCACGCCCGGCACAACCACTGATATCACCGCGCGCCTGCTGGCGGAGCGGCTGACGGAGCTGCTGGGCCAGACCTTCATAGTCGAAAATCGCCCTGGCGCGGCCAGCGGACTCGCAAACCAGCTCGTCGGCAATGCAACGCCGGACGGGCACACCCTGCTCGTCGGAACGCTGAGCCTCGTCACGAGTCCGATGCTGTATCGCAATCTTCCGTTCGACCCGAAAGACTTCGCACCCGTGAGCCTTCTCGTGCTCGCAGCCAACGTCATCTGCGTCTACCCCGCCCTTCCCGCCAAATCGCTGAAGGAGCTGATCGAGCTGGCAAAATCTCAGCCCGGCAAGCTCAAGTACGGTTCGTCCGGCCGCGGCAGCTCGGCGTTGCTCACACTCGAGCTTTTCAAGTCGATGGCAAACATCGACATGCGCGAGATTCCTTACAAGGCAACGTCGCAGGCCGTGATGGACACGATGAGCGGTCAGATCGACGTGTATCCGCCGAACATCGTGTCGGCGTTCCCGATGCTGAAGACCGGGAAGATGCGTCCACTCGCGGTCACGAGCGCAAAGCGCGCGCCTGCACTGCCCGACATACCCGCGGTCGGCGAGTTCATTCCGGGTTACGACGCCGTCACCGGCATCTACGGCATACTCGCGCCTGTAAAGACGCCGCGGCCCGTCATTGCGCGTCTGGAGAAAGCGATTCAGGAGGCATCGAAGAACCCGGTCTATCGGGACAGATTGCAGGCAGACGGCGCCGCAGTGGTCGGCAGCACTGCAAAAGAGTACAGCGCGTATCTCCAGGCGCAACACCAGAAATGGTCGACGCTCTTCTCAAGGCTTGGCATCCAGGCCGAATGAGGCGCACGTTGACAGCGATCTTCCGCCGGGCATCGCTCATGCGCGCCTTTGCAGCCTGCGGGGGTGTTGCT